>Ga0213827_1000008_pt1 | contig 359218 bp, 304 predicted proteins | sample MC6MC0898MG_FD_180669 | JGI IMG/M metagenome (GOLD analysis project Ga0213827, IMG submission 180669) | Enriched soil aggregate microbial communities from Iowa State University, Ames, United States - MC6-MC0898-MG | ecosystem: Environmental > Terrestrial > Soil > Unclassified | place: USA... | reverse complement strand
GTATCCACACCACCTAATATCTTAAACCGGTCGCCAAATTTATTTTTCATCCGGGTTATATTAGTCAAATCTCGAGTAGATTCCTTAACCGCAACGATCGTTGGACAGTCTTTCAATTCATCAAACATTATTGTTGACACAAACACAGCATAATCCACAGGATTGTTATAGATCAAAATAGGTAAATCTGTCGCATTGGCTACTGCTTTAAAATAAGTAACTACCTCACGGTCGTCAGCTCTATAGCGCATTGGCGGCAATAACATTAAACCATCTGCACCCAGTTCTTTGGCTTTAACAGCAAAATTAACAGCACTTTTAGTTGTATTTTCTGCAATGTTTAATATAATCGGTACTCGACCCGCAATAACCTTGATTGCGTAAGTCAGTAATTCAAGTTTTTCATCTGTATCCAAAACTGCTGCATCACCCAATGATCCTGCAATGATAATACCATGCACTCCTGCTTTAATCTGTGCTTCTGTATTCTTAGCAAACATGTCAAAGTCAATCTCACCATTCTCTTTAAAGGGAGTCAGCACCGCCGGGTATACACCCTTCCAATTTAATTCAGCCATAGTTGGTTTTTACTTAATTAGTTTAAATATTTTCTTTTATCAAAGGAAGCAACTATATAAGAAGTAAGCTAACCGACTTTTAATAATTACTTATTGGATATTAACCTCCACCCCCTAATCATATAACAAATGCTTATAATTTGCGACATACATTTTTGGAGATATTCCCAACATATTTCTAAAAACGCGATTAAAATTGGTAATACTATTGAAGCCCGAATTATAAGCAACGAAGGAAATACAGTCATAATCTGCCCCGCCCAATAGACGGCATGCTTCCCGTACCCGCAGTTCATTCAGATAAGAAACAAAAGTCTTACCGGTACTTTTCTTGAAATAACGACAAAATGCCTGTGGCGTCAAATTAGCCTTTTCTGCGATCTCATTTAGACCGATATTCTCCTTATAGTTTTTTTCAAGAAAATCACATAAGGTCGTAATCCGAAAAGAACCCCCTGCGACAAAATCCACTGCAGTAATACCCGAAAGTGGCTTAAGTTTGCATGAAAGTCGGTTTAAAGACTTCAACAGATAAAAAAAGCTAACAAGCTGACCTAAGCTATCGGAGTTTTTCAGCGCCTCTATCCTCCTGCTGACTTGTGCCAGATGTATCTTGGGAACCTTAAAGCCACGTCCGTTTTTGTCAATAAATTCCAACAGCATACTCAGTTCGGGCATATTCAAAATGGTAGACAGCGATCCATTCAAATTAAAGAATACAGATACCGACTGAACATACTCACCCATAAAATCATTCTTAAATACATGGGCTTGGTTAGATCCTAATAGGAAAATATCACCCCGTTCAAAATAATGTACATTATCATCTACCAATAGCTGTCCGGCACCCTCCTTAATCCAAATTAATTGATACTCCTCATGACAGTGCATATAAGGATAAAACTTATCCAACAAATCCTCCTGAATAAAAACAGTCCTGTCCTTGGGAACAGGAACTCGGTATCGAATTGGTTTCATAATTAGAATGGTTTAAAATAGAACGTTTTATAATAAATGTCATTTATACACTAAATTTATGTTTTAGCTGTCGACAAAACAACTATTTCAGCTAATTATATCAATAACGTGTTGCATTAGGTTAAAATCTGGTAATTAAAAAAGAACTTTATAAGTCAAATTTGTACCAGTTCACTTTATATCTATAGGAATAATAACTCTCTTAACCGCGCGAAATGAATTTAACGAAAAGTTGCTACCTGTTAGCGAGTCTACTCTATATCCAATCTTTACAGCCCGCATTTTGTCAGCAGGATGAGCATCCAGTATGGAAGGCCACAAAAAATCAGCCGGCAACATTAGGTATTGACCAGGGCGCCAAAAGCTTTGCGCTTAGCCAACTGAAAGTCAAGATACTCAACGCCTCTCAAACGTTATCCGCATTCCAGCAGGTCCAGGGCGATACGGCTTTCGATTATACAGCAGTAGAAATGTTGGCGAAGCGGGACCGCAACAATTTCTTCCATATCGGCGATATCAACATCAGTCTTAAACGTCAGGGAGAAACACAGTGGTCGTATTATTCTTCGGCCAAAGACCGTAAGAAAGTAGTAGAAATCAATCCTTCCAAGACTATATTGACTGCTGCAGATATCACCCCTACATTGGGTGACATTCCTTTAAAAGTGGTACGCAGCTGGGAAAATGCAAACGGAGACCTGATCTTGAAATTTCAAATAACAAATCCTACCGATCAAGCTATTGAAATCGGAGCCTTAGGTATACCTCTCCCTTTCAATAATAATATGGATCGGAAAAATTTGAATCAAGCGCATGCACAAAATGTATTTTTCGATCCCTATATCGGTAAAGATGCGGGTTACATGCAAGTCAACCATTTACATGGGAACGGACCGAGCCTATTAGTCATGCCCTATATCAATGCCGGATTTGAAGCATATAATCCCCTAAATACTGATCCTACTCCCAAAAGTATTACTTTCGAAGGCTTCCATGAGTGGATGATCCATAGCAAAGCCCTTGCAGAAACCGAGTGGAAGGGAATTGAACAATGGAACGCCCCCACATCGACCATTTTAAAACCGCAAGAATCCAAAACATTTGCCCTCAAGTTTGTCCTAGCTCCAAATATCAAAGAAATTGAAAGCACCCTTTTGAAAAACGACCGACCTGTAGCGATCGGAGCTCCCGGCTATGTTGTTCCTTTGGATAATCCGGTCAAATTATTTATCAAACACCATAAAGCGGTAAAAAATATAACTGTTTATCCTGAAGGTGCTTTAACCCTTTCCAAGCTGAAAGACACACCACACAAATGGCATCAGTATGAAATAAAAGGTCAACGATGGGGACGTGCACGTCTGACCATCACCTATCAGGACGGCATCGAACAAACCATTCAATATAAAGTCATTAAGTCCGAAAAAGATGTGGTCAATGATCTTGGAAATTTCCTGACAACCACACAGTGGTACGAGAATGACAAAGACCTTTTTGGCCGATCACCATCTGTTATCACCTACGATTACGAAGAAAAAAAACTCGTTACCCAAGAACAGCGCGCCTGGTATGCTGGCCTAAGTGATGAAGCCGGAGCAGCAAGTTGGCTGGCGGCTATCATGAAACAGGTGGTACAGCCCAATCCTGCTGAGATCAGCAAATTAAAACGTTTTGTCAACGAAACGATGTATGGTCGTATCCAGCACAGGGAGGGAGATCAAAAATATGGGGTGGTCAAGAGCTTATTTTACTACGAACCGGATTCCATGCCTGCAGGGACTTATCAGGCAGACATCAATTGGAAGACCTGGTCTGCATGGCCGAAAAAAGAAGCAGACAACATCGGACGCTCCTACAACTATCCCCATGTTGCAGCAGCACATTGGGTCATGTACAGGCTAGCCCGCAATTATCACCATTTGGTACAGGAAGAAAGCTGGGATGTCTATTTAGACCGTGCGTTTCAAACCAGTATGGCGATGATCGAAAAAGCCCCTTACTATGCCCAATTCGGACAGATGGAGGGCAGTATATTTTTGCTTATCCTCCAGGATCTGCGACGTGAGGGCCTGACCGAGGCGGCCAATAAACTGGAAACTGTGATGCGCCAACGTGCCGAACACTGGAAAAGCCTTGATTACCCATTCGGCAGCGAAATGCCTTGGGATTCAACAGGTCAGGAAGAAGTCTATTTATGGTCACGTTACTTTGGTTTTGACGACAAAACCCGGGTTACTTTAAATGCTATTCTAGCGTATATGCCTATCCTGCCGCATTGGGGTTACAACGGTAGTGCCCGTCGCTACTGGGATTTTGTCTATGGCGGAAAATTATCACGTATCGAACGCCAACTTCATCATTATGGATCGGCACTCAATGCCATTCCAGTATTAACAGCATACCGTGACCATCCCCAGGATTTCTACCTCCTTCGTGTAGGTCATGCTGGTATGATGGGCGCATTGGCCAATGTCACTGCAGATGGCTTTGGTCCCGCAGCATTCCATTCTTACCCAGCTACATTAGCTAACGATGGTATATCGGGCGATTACGGGACCGGCTTCTATGGCTATGCGGTCAATTCAGGCACTTATATCGTAGAACATCCAGAATTTGGCTGGCTGGCATTTAGCGGTAATCTTAAAAAAGATAAAGATAACATCGAAGTAGTCATAAAAACAGCTTCCAAAGGCCGCATTTTCTTGGCAAAAGAAAATCTATGGTTGACCACTGATGCCGGAGAAATCGAAACACTAAAATACAATCAAAAGGATAAAAGTGTGGTGTTAAATTTTAATACAAATCAATCGGCTATGGTTCCAAATATTTTACTTACAGTCAATCCGGAAAGTGGCTATGAAATTGAAGGAATCAAAAAAGATAAACTCAATCGTTACGAAATTCCTTCTTCTACCAGCATGCTAATACTTAGAAAAACAAAATGATACTCGCTTACGGTCTCATCCCTCTATAGGCGGATGAGGCCATCAACGAATTGGGTCAATGAACAAAGAAAAAATGAAGTAAACGCGAAATCGAAGGATAGGCTTTAAAACTTTCGTTTTTTATTTTTGAAAACAATGTCCTAAATTAGCTCTACAAACTAGTATCAACTCAACAACCCGGTGCAGTACGATTACCACAATTTAAACGAAGAGACACTCTTCCAACTTGTAAAGGCCAACGATGAGTTAGCCTACAAGGAATTGTTCGATCGTTATAAAGAACTCCTGTTTCGCCATGCTTATCGAATGACCCAGGACAGCGAACTTAGCAAGGATATCGTTCAGGACATTTTCCTCGTTCTCTGGAATAAAAGAGCATCCATTGAAATCAGCCAGTCGCTCGAACCGTATCTGATCAAATCCATCCGCAATAAAATACTCGACTATTTTAGCCATCAGGAGGTAGTCGAAAAATATCGGGAAGATACCTTATCCTTTGTAGAGCAGGGCATCTGCTACACGGATGACTTCCTCTTAGAAAAAGAACTTGCCGCTATGATCGAACGGGAAAAGAGTAAACTGTCGCCCCGTACCAGGGAGGTTTTTGAACTCAATCGCGAGCAGGGCCATAGTTATAAAGAAATCAGTGAGCTCTTATCTACTTCCGAGAAAACAATTAAAAAGCAGGTACATAATGCCTTACGGATACTGCGCACGAAATTTGGTTCTTTCTTTTTTTTCTGATCATTTTTTTATTTTTTTTATACTCCCTTTTCCCTGTTTGGCCGTCATTACAATTAGATAGCCTACTTATGGCTATCGGCCTAATGCATGGAGAAAGAAACACTAAAAGAAATATTCCGGAAATATAAATCGGGGACAGCGTCCCCCGAAGAACTGCGGATCATTCATAGCTTCTATCTGCACAAAGCAAATCGTTCACCGGAGATACTGGACGATCAATTTGTTCAGGAGCAACTTGATGCGATGGATCGGAATTTATTTCCACAAAAAGAAAAACGTATTTCGGTATGGAAATATGCTGCAGCAGCGCTCATCATTCTCAGCTCAGCATTTGGCATGTATAAGTATTCACAGCAGGAGCTCTCCAAAAAAGAAACGCAACATGCTGCCGAACTGTTTGCCGCAATAAAACCGGGGCATGACCAAGCTACCCTCCACCTTCCCAATGGCGAGGTAATTGCATTGGGTCAACAAGACAAACTGATCAATAGGGATGGCATGGTACAGCTGAATACAGGCAATCTCGACCTCAGCACTGCTGCGGGAAATCAGATGATCACACTGCAGACACCACGTGGTGGACAATTTCAGGTTCAACTGGAAGATGGCACCAAAATATGGCTCAATGCCGGATCAACCATCAGTTACCCAGCCAAATTTGGTACCAATGAACGATCCGTCATTTTAAAAGGGGAAGCTTATTTTGAAGTTGCACACAACGCGAAAAAACCATTTAAAGTTAACGTTGGGAACGATGAAATCCAAGTGCTGGGTACGGGGTTTAATATCCAAAGTTACGCGGACAATGCCACGCCCATCACCACACTGGTCCATGGAAAGGTAAAAGTCACGCGCAAAAATAAAGCACAGCAATCACTGATCTTACAACCTGGACAGCAAACCTTAGCACAGACAAATCTACAAAAGGAAAACACGGATATCAGCGGTATTACCGCCTGGAAAAATGGACTTTTCAGCTTCAGACGGAGCTCGGTAAAAAATATTGTCCGCGAATTGGAACGCTGGTATAATATCGATTTTGTCGTTGACCAGACAGCTGCCGAAAACCGTCTGATAACAGGAGAAATCCCTCGAAACGTAAATCTTGACGATGTCATGCAGATCCTTTCTTATTTTGACATCCAAGGCCACATGAAAAACAACAAAGTGTATTTAACCCTTAAAAAACAATAGCATAAACAGATAACTTAACCCCACACCTACTATGAAACAAACCTATTCGTCCAGGCTGAACAAAAAAGCCAGGGCCGTGCTACTCTATGGCTTTTCCGTACTGTGCAGTTCCTACAGTTTCGGCCAGATTAACATTCAGGCCAATAACGAATCAGCTCTTTCTGTCATGAAACAGATTGAAAAACAATCGGCCTATCATTTTGTCTATGACGAAGCACAGCTGACTATTCCAAAGGTTAAACTTCGCCTCAACGATGTCTCGCTCAAGGAAGCCCTGGACGCGACATTTACGGCCAACAACATCCAGTACAAGATTGTCAAAAACACCATTTTATTAAAAAATGCACCTGCCGAAAATTCAATTTCTACAGCACCGTCAGCGCCAAGCCAACAGTACAAATTGCAGGGACAAATTTCAAATGCTGCCGGAATCCCGCTCAGTGGTGCTACGGTGAAAATTAAAAACACAAATATCTCGACAAAGTCTAATCAAAACGGACGGTTTGAGCTGACTTCACCGCAGCGTAGCGCCACGCTAACTGTATCATTCTTGGGTTACGAGACCCTTGAAATCAATGCGAATGAAGAATTGGCTACGATCGTACTCAAGCCAAGCAATACCAGTCTTTCGGAAGTTGATGTGACTATCAATACGGGCTATCAGACCATTGCCAAAGAACGTGCTACAGGGGCATTCTCCAGCCTACCGAAAAATAGCCTGCAGCAGCAGCGGCTCAACAACCTAGGAAGCTTGCTAGAAGGCCGTATTGCAGGTTACCATAATGGCCTACTTCGCGGAACAACCTCTATGAAGGGAGTTACCTTACCTCTGTATGTTATCGATGGTTTTCCAGTAGACAATACAAGCATGAATTTCAATGGCAATGTAGTAGAAAATCTCCCCGACCTCAATTTGGAAGATATAGCGTCCATTACCGTCTTAAAAGATGCAGCTGCAGCATCTATTTATGGCGCACGCGCGGCCAATGGAGTTGTTATTATCGTCACAAAAAAGGGAAAAAATAAAGGGACTGAAATCAATGTTTCAGCAACGCTGACACATAGCCCCTATTATTTTAATACGGATCGTCTGGCATCATCCGCGGATATGATCGGAATCGAACGGGAATGGGCAGCGAAAAACCCAAATTTAAAAACAATGATGCCAGCACAGGCGCAAAGTACGTTAGACGATATGTCTTACAGAAGCCTTGGTATTCGCACCATCCTCAAAAAATACGCCGGTCAGATCAATGAATCTGAAATGAATGCCGAGCTGGACCGTCTCTCCCAACAGGGTTATCGTTATTATGACGATGTAGACAAGTATGCTAAACGGAGTCCTTTTTCCCAGCAGTACAACCTGAACCTTTCCAATGGTACGGAAAAGAGCAAATTCTACTTTTCGACGACCTACAAAAAGGACCTCCTGGAAGACCGTTTCAGTAAAAACCAAAATCTGGGTATCAATCTCCGGAATATCACCCAGATCAACAAATGGTTGGAAGTAGAAATGAGCTCATTTCTCAACTATGCGGATGATGACAGACAGACTTATGATGCGCTAGCGCCCGGATTTTCTTTTCTGCCTTACAATCCATTAAAAAATAGCGACGGCAGCAATTATACCGCTTACATGGCCGATTATATGAGTCTGGCAAATATCAACAGTATCAAACAGTATGGCCTGAATACACTGGACATCACGCCATTGGACGAGATAAAAAACAATATCGAACAGTCCAGTGGCTTCTCCAACCGAAGTTTCATCAAATTGAATGCAAAGATTGCAGACTGGCTCAGCTATTCGGCCTCTTTTCAGTATGAGATCAGCAATAAGAAATTCGAGCTTCTTTATGGTAAAAACTCGTATTATACACGATCGAGAGTCAATCAATTCGCGTTAATTACGGATGGAAAAGCGACACTGATGATGCCCAATGGCAATATCAATAAGACAACGGATCTCAAGAATAATGCATTTAATTTTAGGCAACAGATCAATATTGACAAGGACTTTGGCGAAAGACACAGCCTGAATGCCATATTGGGTAGCGAGATTAAGAACAACCGCATGCGTTCTCAGCTTCAAAATCTCTACAATTTTGATCCCGATGCGCTCACCTATACCATGCTCGATCCGAAAATAGGTACAGTGGGTTCTTTCAATCAAAATTATGACTATGCCAGTCAATATGAATCTATCAATCGCTTTATTTCCTTTTATGGGAATGTTGGCTATTCCTATTCGAAAAAATATCTCCTCACGGGAAGCTTGCGCTGGGACAGATCAAACTTATGGGGAACAAGCTCGAAATATCAGAACAAACCGATATGGTCCGTGGGTGCCGGATGGAATCTGAATGAGGAAAATTTCATGCAACTGGACTGGTTAAATCAGCTTAAGCTAAGAACTTCGTATGGTATCGGTGGTAATATATTACAAAATGTTGCTCCTTTTATGACAGCGTATTACAATACCAATTCTCACGTCGGGGGAACACAGGGGACAATCTCAGACCGTCCCAATCCGTCACTTTCGTGGGAAAAAACAACCACTACGAATGTTGGGATGGATTTCGGTTTGTTCAGAAATCGTATTTCGGGAAGCCTGGATTACTATAGAAAACAAGGGAAAGACCTCTTCGCCTCCACCATGGGTGTACCCACGGAAGGTTTTGGCTATTCAACCTATGCCATCAATAATGGCCAAATGACCAATCATGGCTTGGAACTGACATTAAACGCCAATATCCTGCAGAACAAAGATTTTAGCTGGAACAGCAGTGTACTTTATGCCTATAACAAGAACAAAGTGACCTATGTCAATGTCAAAGCGCCATTTTATATCCTACAATTGGATTACCCCGATGCCTATCCCCGTATAGGAAATCCATACCAGGCGATTTATGCCTACAAATGGGCCGGACTCGATCAGCAGGGAATACCGCAGGTGTATGATGAAAATGGAAACAAAACCACACAAACTCCGACGACGTTGGAATCGATTGTATATGCCGGTTCAAAGGTACCTACACATACGCTTTCCTGGACAAATAGCCTTTCGTACAAAAACTTTGATTTTTCAATGATGCTCACCTACGAAGGCGGTCATAAGATCAGAAATGCAGATCTACCTTATATGGGTATTGGCAATTATCTGACATTCACAACCCTTGCACCGATGAACAAAGATATTCGCAATCGTTGGCAACAGGAAGGCGATGAATTGAAGACCGATATTCCTCGGTTGGTGTTTCCAGAAGAGATAAATCTTTACAACTCAGCAAGTGGTACCATCTACCAATATGCAGACATCAATGTACTTGATGCCCGTAATATACAAATCCGCAACATTAGTCTAGCTTATCGCCTACCGGCTGACTGGGTCAAAAAGATGCGCCTGGCGCAGGCGAGGTTACAGTTCAACGCTGAAAATGTAGCCATGTTTACCAAATCCAGCAACGCAAAATATATGCTAGGCGGCTATCGTACACCGAATTATGTTTTTGGCGCTTACCTAACCTTCTAATTTAAAATTCTTATGAAAAAGATAATATACCTACTTGCGATCATACCAGTTCTGTTTTTCGCTTCCTGCAATAAATATCTAGATATACTACCCAAAGGCAAAAAAATCCCGCAAACCTATGCGGATTTTGAGGCGCTACTGCGCGATGAAGCAACTGTTCATCAGGTTCCTATCCCCCAGGCTATTATTTTGCCTAATGATCGTTTTGTCTCCCCGGCAAACCTGAACTATTATAAATTATGGGATATCAACTATAACTGGCAGGAACAAGAGGACCGGAAGGTCTACAATAATGCCGATGAAGGCACCTACTATTATGCCTATTCGAGCATATCTGTCTGCAATCTGATCCTAGAGCATGGGCAGACGATGACGGAGGCCACAGCCCAACAACGTGATGAACTGATGGCTACCGCCAAGGTACTCCGGGCCATCAGTTATTATACCTTAGCAAATTATTATGCTGCGGATTATGACAGTAAAACAGCGGGGCAATTGCTATCGGTTCCGTTGATTGAAAGTGCAGATATAGCCGCTCCATCAAAGCAGGTCACTATCGCTGAAATATACGATTACATGATCAATGATATCAAAAGTGCCCTACCTAGCCTACCTAATACGGGACTGACGATCCTGCATCCGGGCAAAGGAGCGGCCTATGCATTATTGGCACGTATCTACTTACAAATGGACAACTACCAGGATGCGTTGGAAAATAGCGAAAAAGCGCTGGAATACAATGACAAACTTTATGACTGGACAGCTTACTATAATGCCAATAGATCGCAGATCGAAGAGCCTGCGAACTATGCATTGAAAAAGACGCCCATGGATTTTGCCTATGTCGAGAATTACTATTTCAGACATGGCCAATCACCAAACTATACTGCTGCGGAGTTATCCTTGCAGGTAGAACGCGCAGCTGGATTTGAAAAGGGAGACAGTAAATTCGCTTCACGCTGGAAGTTGCGTACGGTCGTGCCCAACACCTATTATACCAGCACAATGACCGGATTCTATAACACACAGGGCTTGACGACTGTCGAAGTTTATCTGATTGCCGCAGAATGTCAGGCACGTCAGGGAAATATCCTAAAGGCAATGGATCTTGTCAACAAAGTCCGTAAGACAAGGATCCTTGCGGCAAACTATGCGGATCTGACCGCACAAAATACCACGGATGCTATAAAAAAAATACAGCAGCTTAAACGGAATGAGCTGATTCATTCCATTATCCCGTTTGCCGATTATAAACGCCTCAACAAAGAAAGTACGCTTGCGACCACACTGACCAAAACGATCGGCGGCAAGACGGTCCAACTGAGCCCAACATCACACCTCTGGATTATGCCCTTTCCACTAGGAGCAACAGAAAATCCGGGCAACGGGTCTATTAAACAGAATGTTGAAAAATAAAACAAAAAACCATGAAAGTAAAAGCTTTAACACTAGCACTCCTGCTCGCAACGACAGTCGGTTATGCGCAACAACAAACAGCGAATAGATACGAACAATACCTTCCCATTATTGAGAAAGGCACATTAGTACAAAAAGATTCTTTAGCGAAAGCATTACTCGCAGAAGTAAAAGGTTACAAAACAGAAACGGACTATCATTCCACCATCAATATCCTCCGTTCACTGGACAAAGAAAACGAAATGACGATCGTTGAAAATATCGCCAAGAAAAAATACCCAAAGGGCGCTATCACGCGTGATGCTTTTATCACAGATGTCTTCTACAATGCAGGCACGTCAAAGGAAAAAGAAAAGGCATATACTGACCTGATCAAGAAATGGCCGGTTAAAAATTTCAGTCAAGAGCCACTGACTTATGACTATGTTTTGGCAAATCTATCACAAAGTTTTGCCAATGATGGAAATGCACAAAAGGCTATTCATTATCTGGGCGAAATGAAAGAACGGTTCTGGCGTGGAAATGGTTATATTCCAGTTGGTCAGATTCTCCTGAAGTCAGGCGATACGACTACCGCTGCGCCACTTTTGAAGACAGCAATGGATGATAGCTATTATTATCTCACGCTACCGGAAGAACAAAAGGACAATAAAGCCCGCTTTGCAGCGATGGGTTATGCCAGCTCGATGTCGGCTTATGTGAATATCCTTGTTGCACAAAAAAAATTCCCTGAGGCTGTCGAATATATCGAAAATGCGCTGAAAGCAGCGCCCGAGCAAGCGGATGGTTTAGCCATGGTATACTATAAATCGCTGATGGGAACCGGCAGAAAGCTTGAGGCATATAATATTTTAACAAAGTTATATGCCAAAGGACAGTTTGCCGTTGAAGATGATCTTAAAAGACTATATACCGAATTGAACGGATCAGCCCAAGGCTATGAGCAGTTCAATGCTTCCTTGAAAACGGAATTAACACAAAACATCCGCAACCATATCAAAGAGATGGCCACCTTCAAACCGGCCCCCAATTTTGAACTGCTCAATCTAAAGGGTGAAAAGGTATCCTTGGCCAGTTTAAAAGGAAAAGTTGTGATTTTGGATTTCTGGGCAACCTGGTGTCAGCCCTGTGTACGCTCATTCCCGGGAATGAAGGCTGCGCAAGAATCTTACGCGAACGATAAAGAAGTACAATTCCTATTTATGAACACTTGGGAGCGGGATAAGAACTACAAAGAAAATGTCGTCTCCTTTATCACAAAAAACAACTATCCGTTTGAGGTGCTGTACGATGATCAAAAAGATCCACAGACAGGAAAAGTCATGGCAGCTCAATACGGTGTCAATGGTATCCCGGCCAAATTTATTATTGATAAGGAAGGAAATATCCGATATTTTCTTACTGGATCCACGCCCAACGTGGACTATATCAAATTGGAAATGAAAGAATTGATAGAAGCCGCTAAAAAACCTTATAAAGGCTAATAGTCTGTCTGCCTCTGAATAGAGGCAGACAGACTATTTAATGCGTACATCAATAAAAAAGGCAGCACTTCCCATGTTTTGCAGGCTCTTTATGGCAATTTTTATTGTGCTCCAAATACCTCAGCCAGCTTTTTGTCCAGTTCAGTATCCGTTTCGGATCCACTTGCATAGCGGCCAACAATAAGACCATCTGGATCGATCAAAATCTTGGTCGGTAATGTGCTGATGCCAAAGTGAAAAGAAATGGATTTGGATCTATCGAATTCTCCGTTTTCAAACTTTAGCCCATTAAGCACATGTCTCCAAATACCGATTTTATCTTGATCTACTGCTTTGTGCCAAGCAGCCTGGCTCCGATCATCGTCCGCAACGCCGATAATTTCAAAGCCTTTGCTTTTATATTTTGTGTACAGATCTATTAAATGCGGATTCCCTTTACGACAAGGTACACACCAGCTCGCCCAAAAATCCAGCAGCACATATTTACCCTTGAATGCAGCAAGTTTAAGTATCTTTTCATTGATATCGGTAGACTCAAATTCAAATGCTTTGCTTCCCGGCGAACCATTTTTGATGCCATGAATCTTTCCTGCAATCTCCCTGCCGTAACCGCTATTCTTGATCTGATCAGACAAACTGTTATATAGCCCCTCAATTTTGTCCAGATCGGCACCTGTTGTCATAAATTGCATAAGGAAAGAACTCACGTATGAATCTGGATTTTTCTGTATAAATTCTACATCCAATTTGGCCATCCGTTCATTAAATGGCGCAAAATTTTCCCTATAATCATAGGCTTCTTCTTTCAAATTTTTCACTTTCGCTTCCAAAAGCTTCAGTTCGGCATCCGCGTCCATGTATCGCTTATTCAAACGACTGTATTCGTCAAGCACAGGTTCCATTTCCTGCCGGATGGCTTTTTTTTGAACATCAAGTTTCGCCCATTCGTCCTGTGATTTTGAACCTTTGATCAGGGCATTTTTGAATTTGTCTTTTTCAAGTCGGATGCTCATCTTTTTGGGTTCCAAATAAAAACTTACCGCATTTGGATCGTCCATGCCCCTGTTGTTACGGTTAATATACAGATAAGCCATCACTGGTTCTTCGATGCTGCCTTTAAAAACAAAGGTATTATGTTCAATTTTTACACTGTCCAGGGTATGCTTGCTTCCATCTCCACTACGATAGCCCAGGTAGACATAGGGCGATGAAACATGAATGGTCTCGCCCTTCAATACAAAAGGCTGCTGCCCTAGGGCAACCAACGATAAATTGGTCAACAACACTATGCTTAAGATGTATTTTTTCATTTACTGCTAAATTTAAAATGGTTATGAAAATTCATATTTATTAACTCAATTCTGAACCAGGTTAGGATTCGCGATGATCTCTTCTTCCGGTATCTGCATCATTATTTTTTTGTTGGTCGGACTGATATTCAGTTCAGCAGAACTGCCAGATTTATAATTTCGCACCATGGGCAGGCCATTTCGGAATTCATCGTAGCTGGCATGCCCTTCAAATGCCAATTCCAGCTTGCGCTGCTTCAGGATTTCATTAAGCAGCGATTTCCCTTCCAGCCCCGATAAAACAGCCAGTCCTGCCCGTTGTCTGATTGTATTGACATCGCTCAATGCAGCGGCCGCATTATTTAGCTTTGCATAGGCCTCAGCCCGATTAAGGTACATTTCAGCCAGACGTAGGTAACGGAAGGGTGAAAAAGTATAAAGTGATTCATACCGGATCATATATTTTGAAACGGCCCGTGTATCCTCGGGATATCCCGGTGTTACATTACTGATATAAAAGCTATTTCGCTTGTCGTCAGCCTCCAGCAAGGACAACAAATAAGGAGAAGGGCGATATAAGCCCCCAGTATAACCTATCCGTGAGGGCATTGCAAAATAATTGCTGATCAGCCCCTGTGAATAGTCTATATTCACCGCAAAGATATCCTCTTTGTTGTTTATGTTATTGGTTTTATAATAATCGACATAAGCTTGACCCTGCAAAAGCTGATAACCACCTTCTTTGATCACTTTGTCTGCATACTCTATGGCCTTCTGGTTGGCACTGGCTACCGGATTATCGACCGTTCCACCCATATACAGGTATACTCTGGACAGCAGCGCATATGCAGCATATTTGCTGCCATAGCTGTTTGATTTTTTTACGGCAAATAAAGGAGCTGATGTTTCCAAATCGCTAATTATCTGCGCATACACCTGTTCCACCGAAGCTCTTTTCGGTGCAAATCCTGGGCTGATTTTGTCATCTAGGATAAGCATAACGCCCAGCGATTCACCGGGTGACTGATGGTAAGGTTTGCCATAGAGACGTACTAGGTTAAAATAGACATAAGCCCGTAAAAATAAGGCATCGGCTTTTGCCTGTAAGATTTCAGTGTTTGTTTCACCCGCCTTCACATGGCCCAATATCTTGTTGAGGTGCAGCAGCAGCGTGTAACTTCCGCGCCAAAACTCGTAGGTATGCGAACGATCTTTTGTACTGGAGTTGACATAGTCAAACACATCTGTATTCTTGTTCACCTCAGCATCTAGTGCCCTGATCGTGTTGCCCTTTGCCTCCGAGAGGAAGATGAGCATATCATTATAATTAAAGGAAGATGCTACCGCACCACCAGCAACCAGGTTATACGTACCCACAACAGCCTTGCTATAGCCTTCGGGGCGCTCAAACTGGATATCCTCAAAAATAACGTTATGCGGACGAAGCTCATCCAACTGCTTATTACAGCCGCTTGTCAATCCTACAACAAGCATGCTGACTAGAAAATAAAGACTTTTATTTCTATGATATCGGTATATAGATCTGATTTTCATCTGTAAATAATTAAAACGTAACTTGAACCCCCAGTAAAAAACGTCGTGGATTTGCAAAACCTGCGCCTACGCCACCAAAAGAATTTCCACCGAGTGCAGCGCCCTCCGGATCCGCCCCGACAAAACCGCTGTCTTTAATGACAAGCAGATTGTCTCCGCTGAGGTAGACAGTCGCATTTGTCATTTTTATACTTTTTAGGATATTCTGGGGCAATGCGTAAGCCAATCGTACATTGCGCAATCTGGCGTGACTGCCATTTCCCCATATTCTTGACGAACGGTAGTTCAGCGCAGACCAGGCGTTGGGATCCGTGCTGAATATATCCGGATAGTTTGCCTTTGTATCGCCAGGTCCTTTCCAGACATGCTGGTTTTCGCCGAACGCGATATTATTGCGGCCCTGTCTTGGCAATATCGGACTCTGGAAATTATTGACAATACTCATCATCAGATAATTGCCATACTGAAACCACCATTCTGCGCTTAGAGTAAATGCTTTATATTGAAAAGTGTTGGTAAATCCGCCAAAAAACTTTGGTGTAGCTGAGCCAACTGGCTGCCAGTTGCGCAAGTCGCTCGTGGCTCCAATTCCTTCTACAATCGCTTTTTCACCATTGACAAAGTTGTAATGCTGCATATTGCCATTATCCGAATTGATACCGGCATATTCTACAGCCTTGATCACGTTAATATCGTCACCGATCTTCCGGTAGTAAGCGAGCGAATAACCATCCAGCAGCGAATCTTGATACAGTTTCGTGATTTTATTTTGATTGACGCTAAAATTAAGGCTACTATGCCAGTTAAAATCCTTTGATTTGATCAGATGTGCGTTTAGAATCAGTTCCAGACCTTTATTGACAATCTGCCCTACATTCTGGTATTGCGCCAGAGAACCTTGGGCAGAAGGCAATTGCACATTCTGTAGCAGTCCATCACTTCGCTTATGATACATATCGAAGGTGATACCCAAACGACCAAATAATAGCGCATCTACCCCAATATTGGTATTGTATAGCGTCTCCCAAGAGATGATGGGATTTGCCAGCTGCGAAATGCGGAAACCGGTATTTCCTTCCTGCTCATAACGAAACAGGGTGCTACCATTTCCTGTCGCATAGAAGGTTGTATTCAAATAACCATCCCCAAGATCGCGCCCTGACGTTCCATACGAAGCACGCAATTTGAGCGAATTTATTGCTTTGACATCTTTTAGAAAATCTTCCGAAGACAGTATCCAGCCTGCACTCAAGGAATAGAAAGTACCATACCTTTTGTCCCGTCCGAAATTGGTCGTTGCATCTGTGCGGACCGACGCTGAGGCCAGATATTTTTGCCTATAGCTATAATCGGCCTGTCCGAAAACCGAAAATGTTGCTCTTTCCCGATAAGCTCCGACGGGTGAATAGGGTCGCGAATACGCTAGGTCTACCGCACTACCAAACCTTTTTGCCGCCCCCATATTTCTTTCGCCAGCAAGCAGATCGTTCATATTGACCGTAGACAGCTCTGTTGTGCGTTTGCCCCACTCCTGCCCCATCAATACGGATAGGTTGTGCTGCTCAAAATTTTTCCGGTAATTCAAGGTATTGGATGTCAGATAGTCGACCATTTTTGTATCGTCCAGATCCAAGCTTCCATTGGGTACGGTCATCCCTGGCCGGAATAAATAAGGGAAGCCACCATATCTCCCCGAAAATGATCTTGGATCAAAATAGGAGTTGATATTCGTGCCCATATAATTGATTGAATTGGTACTCTGGATACTCAGTTCCGGCAAAATATCATAGCGCAAGCGCAAACTACCCAGGTGATTTTGCACATTCGTCAAGCGTGTGTTATCATAATCCGTTTCGGCAAGGAAATTTTGCATCCAGCTTGTTGTGACCGGCCCATAGTTGCTCGACTGCCTAACCAGCAAACTATCCAGCAAATTGCCCTGGTCATCATAGGGCGACATAAAAGGCTGAATCATATACAGTTCAGGAACGCCGTTGCGTTTTGATGTTCGGTCCACGATGGTGCTGAGGTTTATACTTGCGTGAAATTTGCGCGATACAGCATGATCAATATTAATCCGTAAGCTCTTACGGTCAAAAGAATTGTCATATAACGCCCCATTCTCTTTAAACCAACCTATTCCGGCATAGAATTTTGTCTTTTCAGTACCGTTCCGGACACTGACTTCGGTATTCCGGAGGTTGCCGTTGCTATAAATAGCGTCTTCCCAGTTAAAATTACGGGAACGGTCTGCATCGGTATACACACGGCGTTCTCTGATAAAATCATTTACATCAGGAAAAGTCTTCTGGATAGATTCTGTCTGCTCCCAATAGCGGCGCATCTGCTGATCCATAAAACCGATGAGCTCGGTTGTATTCATAAAGCGCAAATCGCGTTTTGGCTGGATAATTCCATATTGTATATGCGCGTCGACAGCACTCCTGCCCGACACTCCCCGCTTGGTTGTAATGACAATCACACCCTGTGCTGCCCGCGAACCATATATGGCTGTCGAAGAAGCGTCTTTCAGTATCGAAATATTTTCCACATCGGCAGGGTTAACAGCATCCTGCACAGCCTGGTAATTGGTGATTATCCCGTCGACCACAATCAGTGGTCCCAAATAGTTGTTGGTAGGTGTCGTCATGGAGGACTGCCCCCGCTCGACCACCTGGCCTTTTGCGCCGGACTCGCCGGAGGTCTCCGTGATATACAAGCCCGCGGTTTTCCCCTTTAACATGGACAAGACATTGGATGAGGTGACACTGCTGCGCAGGACATCCCCGCTGACCTGCTGCACGGCACCTGTCACTTCAGAGGCTTTCTTATTCATATAGCCCACCACCACCAGCTCTTCCAGGTACTGGCTCTGCTGCAGCAAGCGGATCGTCCCCAGATTTTCAGTTGCTTTTATCCGCTGTGGCAGATAGCCCAGCAATGAAAACTCTAGATAGCCTTGTTTGGGCACGTGCTCGATATAAATATCTCCGCTGCCGTTACTGCTGGCGTATTTCACTATTTTCAGATCCGCCGAAAGCACTTTAACGGTCACGCCCAAAAGACCATTATTGAGGGAATCAGTCACCCGTCCCCGAACGCTCATATCATCCTGCACAACGATTGGTTTTCTTTCGACAGAAGTCGGCTGTTCCTTGATAATGATCAGCTTGCCCTCAAGCTCATAGGTCAGTGGCAACCCCTTTATGATGGACTGGATAGCCTCCTGGAGTGGCTGATTCTTAATATTGACGATTATGCTTCTGTTGCTCTCCACTTGCTGTGCGGACCAGATGTAGTGGTAGCCGGTCTGTTTATTGACCTCCCTAAAGGCTTCCTTGAGCGTCATTTTTGTGTGCCTGAGCGTCACCATCTGCGCGGCCGTCTTGGCGCTTATGTGCACAAAAAACACACTGCAAATAATAGCGGTAATTGATATTTTCATAATACACGATTTGGTCAGGTTAGGAAACCAATGTACATCTTTCTTGTTTATTTTATACATTTGTGTTGGTTAGTTAGGTATTAAAATGTGTTGTTCAAGATAGTTTTGATCACGACTGACAGTATTGATCGGGGGCGCCGCAAACGCCCCTGATTATTGCCCGGTTCGCTCTCTTTCATTTTCTTTCGTCGTTTTATTTCATAGGCAATCTGGTTTTCAGGTTTCTTATTATCGTTTGTATTTTATTATCTTTTATTTTTTCTTGACATGCAGCAGTCTGCCTTTGAGCTCAAATCTGACATCGCTGGTCTTTTCCAAGATTTTCAGCAATGATTCCAGCTTCTCATAGCGGGGTACTATACCTTCAAATTTCAATTTCTTTAAGCTAGGGTCGGTAAAGTCAACATCAATATCATACCAGCGCGCCACCTGGTTTAGCATGATATCAAGAGATTCATCCGAAAAATTGAATGTACCCTCTTTCCAAGAGATAAAACCTGAGCTTTCGACATCTGCGATCGTGATCGTTCTTCCCTGGATGAGGGCTTGCTGATTCGGTTTTAGGTATTGTCTGTTTGCCCCATCCGGCAGCGACAGCTCCACCTTTCCTTCGATCAAGGTGGTCCGATCTGGCTCACCGCTATAAGCCGTGACGTTAAACGAGGTACCCAGCACCTTGATGGTCTGGCCCGGGGTACGTACCACAAAAGGCTGCAGTATTTTGTCCTTACCCTTCGACCTATATCGGTGTGCAACTTCAAAATAAGCCTCCCCCTCTAGCTCCAAGTTGCGCGCTTCGTCAGCCCGATCAACAATATACCGCAGACGTGAATCCGCATTGAGCCAGACTTTTGACCCATCAGGAAGCGCAATTTTATACGTACCTCCTTTCGGGACATCAATGATCATATTTCGTCCGCTCACATTCTCAGCAGCTATCCCCTGGACCAATGATCCATCTGCATAAGCCAGTTGCTTGCCCAGTACAATTTCAGACTGACTTTCGCTCAGGCTCACTTGTGTACCATCGTCCAGTCTGATGGTTGCTTTATTTCCACCCGGTAAAACAGTAGCCTGTTTTGGTGCCCCGATATCGTTATCGACCAGATAGCGCACGGTGAGTCCCAGTCCCACCAGCAGGACAATCGTACCGACAAGCCGCACCCACTTGTTGTGAAAGCTTATTATTTTTGCTGGCTCGGGCTTTTGAATCGTATGTAAGACCTTTTGCTCCAGTCCATGCAACCAGTTATCGTCAGTATCAAGCTGCTGTACTGCAGTAGGCTCATTTTTGAATTCCTGCCCGATCAACTGGCGCAGCTGCGCAGCGTTATTTTCGTCCGCTATCAATCCCTCCAGCTCCAGCATTTCCTTTGGAGTCAACTTATCTGCCAGATAGCCTTCGAACAATTCGGAAAAACGAGAAGTTTGCATAGCTCTTTTTATTAGTAATACGAACAGGATGAACAAACCAATGAAGCGATCTGAAAAAAAATGCAAAAAAAATTAAGATGTGGTATCAGGACTTAGTTCGTCGCCGCCGAGGCTGTCCGCAAAGAAAATTAAAATAAGGAAATTTAGAATATATCCGGGGCGATATTCGCAAAGAAAAATACAGTCAATACCATCGAAGCTAATTCTGGATGCTGCTTAAAATAAGCCTTTATAGAAGCATTTGCATTGGTGATATGTGAATTTACAGTTGAGACTGAAATGGACAAAAGCTGGCTAACCTCTTCATAGCTCTTGCCTTCTATTTTGCAAAGCTCAAAGACTTTTCGGCGCTGTTCAGGCAATTGCTGGATGCCGCGCTGTAGCACTTCGAGCATCTCCTTGCCAAAGATCCCCTCTTCGATATGGGAATAAGCTTCAATAATATGCGTAAAATAATCAACAGATAGCCTTTTTTCACGTGCGGCTTTACGTAACCGGTCATAGACCAGATTTTCAGCGATCTTATACAGGTAACCTCGGTAGCGTTCGGTATCCAGGTTGTCCCTATTTCTCCAGACCCGCAAAAACAGCTCCTGCAGCAGCTCTTCGATATCTTCCCGAGATTTGATCAAACGCGACATCGACACAGCCAGAGGGCCCTTGTATCTGCTCATCAGCTCTTGCAATGCCAGTTCATCCCCTGCTTTCAGGCGAAGCAGTATCTCCGATTCCGTTGTATTAGGGATGTTTTTCAAGCAGATTTATCAAGTTGAGGTTCTCTGGCCTAAAGTTAACAATAACAAATCAAAGCGCAAAGCCCCTGCCCCGATCTTAAATCGTCCCATTCAATCGGTTCCGCAATGTCAGGATATTAAAGCACAAAAAAGGCCGGATCAATTGCTGTTCCGACCTTAAAAAAAACTATCCTTTAATCCTACGTATACCTTATTATTCTTTATACATATCCTATTAACGAACACGATCAGGATCAAAATAGTTTTATTTTTTTTAAAAAAACTTTAAAAGCTATCTATAAATCTTGTCAAATTCATAATTTCGTAGCCAAACAAGCCTTTTGAAACCAAGTTTTTAGTGGAATTGACAATCTACTGACGATAGTGTGCTATTTAAACGCAGGCTTGTGTTAATGTTATTAAATCTTTACTATTTTTGAAAAGCGATAATCTATTTCATTAACTGACGCAAACGCTGAAATGAGTAATACGATCATAGATCTGTGTTGGAATGATTTTATTGAGGGCGATAAAAAGGCCTTCGATCAGATCTATCGTGTGCCCTATTGCCCAGCTTGTACGAATATGGTATGCGACGTGTAAAAGATGAAGATTATGTCAGAGATGCTATCCAGGAAGTATTTATCAAATTTTGGGAAAATCGCAATAAATTAAAAGTCATATCCAATCCGAAGCATTATCTACTGGTTGCACTTAAGAACAGCTTATTAAACACGTAATTACGTAACGGGAGGCTGACCTCATTTGGCGAAAATGATGATTTCCAGCTGACTTACGATGTGGAGTCCAGCTACATCGCTGCCGAGGAACAACGAGGCAATGCACTTAAACTGATTCAGGCACTTGAACAATTAACCGGCAAACAGAAAGAAGTTATTTTTCTTCGATATTTTGAAGAACTGAGCTATGAAGATCAGCGTGCTGACCAATATCTCAGTGAAAAGCTTATACAAATTGAATAATCGCGCCATGGCGACGCTTATTACTTTCTTAACATTTGTTATCGCGCAACGGTGAAAATCATTCTCATTTTTGAGTAGTAATAAAACCGTACAAAATGAGAACAGCAATTGTATTCAATCATCCCTAGAAGGTAGCTACTGCAATCGGCCTTACTCATTGTTGTCAAAGTAATGAATCCGCCAATAGACATCACCATTATCAACAAAGTGATAAAAGCACTTATTCATGACGCATTCAAGGTATTGGGGGTCGACTATTCTGCAGCGTCCACAAGATTTGGAACCCATGGGATATCTATTAAAGGTGCAGCGACCAACGAAGACATCTGGTTAAACAACGACTTAGATCCTGAAAAAGTAATTGACTTGATCACGGAATAGTTTTACCGTCATTGCTACATAAGTAGACGTTCGCCTTTACCCCATTAATCCTAACCAAGGCTAAAACCCAGTCCTTAAGGCGCGGCAACGGCATTAACAAGCAATACATCTTTTTTTAGGCCTTTGCTTTGCGCCTGTACCTGGATCTTACCCGCCTCTTCGGCAGCCTGCACGATCAGTGTAAGCTGTCCGTTAAACAAGTGCATCTGTGGCTTATGAAAAGCCTCGAGGTTGGTCGGATCGCCATTGGCCAAGGCCTTGAATGTACCGGCTCCTTTTACCTCAAACTGTACCAGCCCGTCTGCATGTGGGCACAAATTTCCATCTTTATCCACTGCCTTAACACGAATATAAGCCAATGCGCGGCCATCTGCAGCAATAGTGCCGTGCACAGTCTCCATTTTTATCTGGTACGGTTTTCCAGCTGTCCGTACAATCTTCTCATCTACGGCTTTTCCATTTTCATCGTAGGCCACCACTGGATTGCTTCTGACGGCTGAGTGAATGTTTTTGATGTCCATAGCCAGCAATTCAGAAACTTTACGATCGTGGATGCCAGTGGACGGAGAAATGCAAAGTGGGCGTACGATATTCTGGAGGATGAGGCGGATAATCTGTGGATTGCCTCTTACATGGGTGGGATATTTGTTGTCAACCGAAATATGCTATTGGAAACAAAGGGACCAATTATAGCAAGCAAGAATTTTAGTAAAGCGGATGGGCTTTTGGAAGATTTTGCCAACCAGATCGTCGACAATGGTCGGGGTAAGATGCTGGCCTTATTTAATAATAAAGGTATCAGTAGCATCGATAGGGGCACCGGCAAGATAAGCGAATTGAAGGATAAAGAAAAATCCTTTCACCCGAGCGCCTACTCTCTCCTAAAGAATATTGTTGATTTAAAATAGAATTATTATCTTTAACTATCAGACATTAAATCAATGCTATATATTATAATAAATCGCAAAAGAATGAGCTCTTCGGAATAGATCAACAAGATTCATATTTTTCAAGCTTATAATAAAAAGAATAAAGTCAGTAACAACAAACTTAAAATCCATCTATTATAAAATTATTTAATCATTAAAAACATGAGAAAAAATCGACTTCTAATTATTGCATCAGCGCTGATTATTTTAGGACAGTCTTGCAAAAAAGATGACAACCTCACCCCGGAAACAAGAATAGATGATACGCCTAAAATTAAATCTGAAACTAAAATCCTGAAGGGAAAACCCGTAGCGGAAGGCGAAGCGGGCTATCACGTAGGGTTATTGAGAACTAAAGCTACAGAAGTTAAAGTACAACCAGGCGATTGTAAATTCCAGGTTTCATTACAATGATAGAAAAATGGCCACCTTATGGGTTCAATTTTAGAAATTGCAAGAAATTAAGACTTCTAGCAGAAAAGATTATTAATAACGAGAAGAAGTGAATTTCTCCTTCTCGTTATTTTCATATGAAAAATATCAAATGTTTTTTCATTTAATTACCCTATGATAACCACTTTCCTGATTATACCTTCTCTGCCAACCCACGCATCCAGGTATTAAAATCTGCGTCCGAAGGAATTTCAAGCTTCTTGCGCAACCTGTTCTTGCGGACCTGTACAGCCCGGACAGTGACAAAGGTATATTCCGCTATGTTCTTTGTCGAAAAATTAAGAAAAGCCATGGCACAGAACTCCAGCTCTGTCGTTCTGATATTGGGGTCAAGGGCTTTCAAGGCTTGGATAAACTGCGGATAGAGTTCAGCAAATAATGTCAGGAACTCCGGATTATTACTTTTGGCCAGGTCGATCAGATTATTGAATTTGTTTTCGCCGATCTGCTCCGTCAGCTCCCTATTAATGGTTTCTGTTTCCTGCAGTTCCTCTTCCTTTTGTCCCAACAGCCTACGGTTGTGCCTTACGCGCCATACAAAAAACGCAATGGCAATAATAAGTACCGCCAGGATGATTACAGAGACAGTAACCGATTTTGAGACCTTAGTATCCGATTCCTGATCTTTCAATTTTAAAATCATGCTGAGCACCTGATCGACGACCGCTCTATTTTCATTTTCCAGGGAATCATTGAGCCGGCTAAAAGCCATTTCATAGTGGTCAGTTTTGGCTTTGTCCAAGCCAGTTGTTCGGTAAAAATCGGCCAGCGCCCGGTACGAATTTTTCATTCCAATTCTGCTACCAGCTGCCCGCTTTCTTGCTAGGCTCTCCTCATAGAAAGCAGCAGCTTTTTTTAAATTCCCTCTCTTTTTCTCCAAAAGACCCAAGGTACCATAGGTATTCAGAACGACAGGAATTTTATATTTTTTCATGAGCTCCAGTGATTTGTCAAGGTATTGCTGCGCCTTCGCGAAATCACCTCTATCAACATATAGCTTTCCCAGGTTTTCATAAACAATTTGATAACGCATGGCCGCATCTTTCTCTTGAAAGACCTTCAGGTTCGCTAATTGGAGTTCGGTATATTTTTGCATAGAATCCAGTTGCCCCATGCGCTGAAAAACGACTGATAAATGTTCATAATTAAACTGGTAGGATTTTACCTGCTGTTCGCCTGTCAGTTTTTTGATCAGCCCCTGTTGCAGACGGAGCACTCGAAGGGCTTGTTGATTCAGATTGAGCTCACCATAGGCTCTCCCTCGTATGAGTAAGGCCTGAGATTGCATGAAAATTTCATTCTTATAATAGTCTGTGGTTTCAATACGATCCAGCTGTTTCAGTCCTTCCTTAAATAGCCCTGCAGTTACAAGACCTTCAGCTATATAAGAGCCTGATTTTGCTTTCCCTTCATCATAATTCGCTTCGTTGGCCAAATTAAGCGCTTTTATTGCAGTCTCTATATAAGGCAACAATTTTCCCGCTTTAGCAAATTCTTTTGCTTGTGCTAAAAGCGATTCCACCGCCTGCTTCTGCTGATCGCTTACAGTTGATTTAGCGGTTGATTTAAGTGCAAATAACAATAAAATTAAAAATAGAAATTGCTTTTTCATCAGGTTATTAGGTTATCATTAATTTAAAGGAAGATATCACTAACTTCTAGGGCACGAAAATAGCGTTTTTTTCTCCAACAATACTATCGTTTTTCAATAATATGAGGGGTAATTTTCGCCAATTTTTGTTCCCTATCATATTCATTGAAATATAGAAATGACCATAATCAAACGCCATACAAAATTGCCTTTTAATATCTTAAGGATCAAAAACTATGATATCACAACTATATCACAATTATATCTCATTTCTTTAAGCTAAAAACAGGTATCAGCATATCTTTCCGGTAGAAACTGATCCAACCTAAGTTAAGGGGATAAAAAGGAGTTTAAGTTAACCGCTTTTGTTAGTGTTAGGGTAATAAGTCTGCTGCAGCTCTTGAAGCTGATTCACCACCGCATCATTACTACGCTCCCGTGCAATAGCAATTATTTTGCGAAACAAAGACTGGGTTGGGCGAAACGGATAATTTAGCGCTGCAGAGACCTTATCAAAATGCCTGCGAATGGCCGCCGGATCTTTTAACGCATCCCTGAAGTTCCAGCGATAAGATTCAAATATAAAACGTAGGCCATCATTGTTGCCGGGCAATGGCACAGTGCCGTGATCATCCTCTTCATAGAAAACATATTTCCATCGAAGATTTTTTAACCGTTCCTTTTCCAATACCGTTCTAAACTTGACGATCGCAATTTCATGTTCATCGTCGGTCAAATTCCGGAGCCGGGCATTATTGGACTGGGCAAGAAAAAGGCGGATATCCTTAAAATCCCGTTGCGTACTGTCAGTCTTCCTGATCAAGAGCTCATTATCCCACCAGAGGCTGAGATCATTGGCAATATAAGCGTTAAACAGCGACGCCGTCAACAGGTTATTGATGGTTGCGAGCCCTCCAAAAGAATGACCCACCAACACTTTATACCCATTGGAGCGGTACGTTTTTTCGATAAAGGGAAACAATTCCTTGCTCACAAAATTCATAAAGACAGGATTTCCACCGCTAGTTGACGATGTTTTTGATCCTTTCCCAGAGCCCCTCTTCCTCCCGAAACGGCAGTTGGCGTCAGGTCACGCGTCCGGTCCGTATTGGGAATACCAACGAGAATGGCCTGCGGCAGGATGCCGAAAGGTTCGCGGCTCAGGTAATGATATACGCTGGAAAGATAATTGAAGTTGGTCTCCCCATCCAGGATGTAGACCACTGGATAGTTCGTCTCCTGATAGGTTTGGTAGCCCTCCGTCACCGATATTAAGATGGAACGGTCTTCGTTCACGATTTGCGACTTGATTTTGGTTTCGATTCCAATACGCACTTCATGTCCCTTGACAACATCAACAGCTATAATAAGTAAAAGCGAAACAATAAATGGGATAAATTAGGATCGCCATAAACGTTCAATAAACGTAGTGCAAAAAATAGGGCTAGGCTGCAGTAACCTGCAAACACCAAAATACGCTTTCGTTTCGCTGGATCCGCTTGCCGCTGAAATAATTTTCCAACAACATATCCTAGCATAAATACCGGCAGCCATGGAATTAGGGTGTAGTTGACAATAAATAAGCGATTGTCTACCAGAAGAAATTTCTGCTGGTGAAAAATGTACCAGGAGATTGACCGGAAAGAATTTCCCTGCAGCTGGATTTTGTCCCAGAGATGATGTCCAAAAAGCAAGATCAGACTGATTGCCAACAGCATTTTCGTACCCAAGTATTGCAATCCGGCCATACAGATAAAACTAAGCCCCAGCAGGCCAAGGATAAATAAGCCTATTGTCCGGTAATAAGGATCAAACGTATACAGAAAATTATTGACCACCAGCTCGACTAACAACAGCAGGATACCTGTTGCGCACAAGGTTTTGCACAATTTAGCTGCTCCGTAGTGTTGGCGATAGCTGTACAGCGCAATACCCAGCAGCAGGAAAATGGTCGGTGCGAAAAAATGAGAGAGGAAGCGCGTTAGAAACACCGGCCAGGTGGTCTGCCCGATAACCGTTGGATTTACTTGCCAGTAAAAGAAAAACATCTAAAGAGAATTCGAGAAATCATAGGTATGAAACAGGAGGCTTTGGGACAAAAATGCGAAAGCAAATTTGATCAAAGACGAATTTCTGAGTTTGAAAATTCATGGACCATTTCTGAACCAGTTTTAAAGGAGTTAGCCGATGCATTGGGTGTGACTGTCGAATTCATCCGTGCGTTCAATGAAGAGAAAACGATATATAATATTCAAAATAATAATTCATTTACAGTATCCGAGAATTCATTTGGGCTTAGCAATCAACCTAATGTCACATATAACAGCGTTGGGAAAAGAAATGCATGCAGATATGTTGTATGGAAGGATAAAAAGGCCTTTACAGCGGATATGAAGCCTATCTATGACGCTCACAATAAACAGGCTGCACAAGCCGCGCTGGCAGATTTTGCCGATAGATGGGAATCCAAATATCCCTATGCCGTAAGATCATGGAGGGAGAACTGGGACGAACTGACCGTCTTTTACGACTTTCCACTTGAGATCCGAAGAATTATCTACACGACCAATATCATCGAAAACATGAATGGGAAGATCCGTAAATACACAAAGAATAAACTGTCATTCCCCAGTGATGATGCCGTACTAAAATCTGTATATTTGGCTTTGAGAGAAATCTCTAAAAAGTGGACTATGCCTATTCATAATTGGGGCATTATCCTAAATCAGTTCTTAACTTTATTTGAAAAAAGAGTCCAGTTATAAGGAACATAACTGAACTCCGCATTTTCTATTTACACACTTAGTGGGACAGTCCCGTATACTCAGACGTACAATAAAATAATTATGTTTTTCAGTTTTATCGAATTGAAAATTTTCTCCATAGAGAATTTTCAACCTCGACAATAGATTGTTTAAACCGCTCCCTCCTGTATCAGGCAAGCTCAAATGAGCTATTCGATTGTATACTTCAACATTAAGCCTCTTACCCTGTTTAGTAAGAGATAAACGTAGCAGATTACTCAGACCACGTCTTTCTATTCCATGTTTAAATACATTCTCAACTAATGGAATAATAAGCATTGGCGGAATCTCTATAGTGTGGATATCTCAGAGGATCTGGATGTCTACCTCCATCGGAAAGCGTAAGCTCATACGTTCAAGATCTATATAATCACGGATAAACTGAATGTCTGTGGCCAGCTGAATCTTTTTTTTCGGTGCCTCATCCACAAAATAATGCATAATATTAGACAGTTTGGCGAACAGCCGGGCTGTTTCAGGCGATTGCGTCTGCGCTACATAATAGATATTGTTAAGCGTATTAAACAGACAATGGGGCTGTACCTGCGATTTTAACAGGTTCAGTTCAACCTCCGCTGTATATTGTTTCAACAAGTCCTGTTCCTTTCGGACGGTAAAATAATCCAATGCCAATTTGAGCAAAAAACTAAAAAAGAAAGTCATTATAGAAGGAATGGCTATAGCGAGATAAACTTGCATGACCGAGCTCTGTTCTATGGCATCCGGAAAAAAGATGTACATCATGTAGCTTCTGAAATTTACTCTGTAAATACAGATCAGTAACAAAAAGACAACAACAATCGAAACATATATTCCGATTTTACCCTTACGATAGAACCTAGGCATCAAAAGCAACATATTTCCATAAATGATAATTACACTGCATAACACATTATTCACTGCCGCATATACCAACCTGACTATCAACGGGTAATCCGTTATAAGATAGAAAACAAATGTAAGAAGAAACACACAAAACCAGCTAACCCACTGAATTTGGGTTAAAGGGATATCTTGCTTCCATAACTTTATCATTGCATAAATTTAAACCTAAAGCAGCACAAATTCAATCATTTTCAATAAAATTAACGATATAATCAATACATAATCCATTTTGTTAAATATCGGGAAAAGCCCCATGGTTAGATCCGCTATATTCAATAGAACCATCGGCTTATTGCCGACAATAGCTAGTCTGCTAACCTTCGTATAGGAATTATCTTATTCGTTTTTTATAACTATTCTTCTACATTGTCGAGCTTAATTTCCTGAATGGGCAAGGCTAATGTTATCCTTTCATTTCTAAATACTTCCTGTACACTGGCACCGATTAAAGGTCTACAATTGCACTATAATAAAGGACAAAAGAAGGCTATTCTCACAAATGCAAGATCGGGTCAGTTCAAAAAGCTAAGGCCACCCTCGGGGTGACCTTAGCCAACTAAACAATATGAAACATATAATAAAAACACGCAAAAATAGATCAGCGCAACTGTATCTTTCGGACACAGCTATTTCCGTTGTCAAGAATATAGCAAAAACGTCCATCAGCAGAAACAGCAATATCTGACACATTATTCGAAATTTTAGTATGTCTTAAATCTCCGTCTGTATAGCCTGCATCATTCTTAAATATGGTAGTCACCTCAGCATTATCATTATTAACCCTTCTCAGCGCAAAATTGCCGGCATCCAAGACAACACAATGTTGCTCATCCAATATCGTGATCCCTTTGATGTTGTTAAACAAGGCCGCCGCGCCAATACCATCCTTATACCCCGACTGAGTACTGTTTCCTGCAAAATTAGGGAATGTTCCGCCCACAAAAGCAGGAAAATTAGGTTCCTGATTGACATATTTCGTAATAACACATTTGTTAAATGCAAAATTTAAGCCTTGTCCATAGATATTCCCAAACTGATCAATTGCAAATCGCATATTCGGATAGGCATTGGAAATTTTAATCGTAGGAAAAGAAAAGAATTCATAAAAGTATGTACCATCCCCGTTATCATAAGTCATCAAGGCATATAGATTATTATTATTCCCACTTAAATTATAAAATACCAAACCTTGGGGATAATACGCTGTTGGAGGATAAAATGAAATGGTTTCCAATGGTTTGGGTGTAGACCACGAACTGGAAACCGCATCTAAGGTAAGCTGCCTATAGGATAAATGCTGTGGTTCAGTAATCGCAATAACATTTCTGGGTTTATCATAACCGATGGTGGAATTTTTGTCGAAATTAAATAAAATCTCGGTTCCTTTTCCATTCTTTAACCCAGTTTGACCATTCGGGCTTCCTGCAAAATGGCTAACGGTTCCATCTGGAGCAATTTTCTTGATACAATGATGATCAACTTCAAGTACATATACATTTCCCTGATTGTCAACAGCCATACTGCCACCATTTGCTCCCAGTCGCAGACTACCTCTTCCCAGACTCGTGCTATACGCATAGTTAAAGGGCTCGGATGAGGTCGCCGATAGGGTATTTGTCTGCACTGTGACCGGGCCGGAGCTTACTCCGTTCGGCACGCGAACACGAAGTTTCCCAGCGGAGGATTGAATGACATCGGCAGGTACACCATTAAACAGTACCCGATTTTCTGCGCTGGTCAAACTGAAACCAAATCCTTCAATATCCACCTCATTTCCCGGGATACCATTTTCAGGTGATATCTTTGTTATCCCCAGCTTTTGATAAGTAAACAATGGCCCGGTCACTTTTTGCCCGTTTACTTCTATACGTACCAAGCCCGAGCGAATAGGTTTGTGAATCTGTATCGCAATCTTTGACTCATCAATTCGTTTAATCGGCATTAAAACGGTATCAATATAAACTTTGGTTTCACCCGGAATACGACTAAAATAACCACCCTCGATCAGCACTTCCTGACCTTCAAATGCACTGGCCGGCGATATGGAAAATATTTTAGGCGGCGGAACGACGGTAAAGTTCCCGCCGTCTAATTTCGAATCGGATTTGGTATCCAGTACATAAGTTGGCCCCGAAACAATATTCTCAGGCAACTTGACCAGTATAGTGCTATCCGTTTGGCTTTGAACCGGACAATTAAAAAATTGTCCATATGGTCCTGAGAAATTAACCTGCACATTTCCTTTAATATAGCTTAAACCATCGATTTTTATTTCTACGATACTGCCCGGGCCTCCCGATTTGGGCTTCATATCCAGATAGCGTAAAAATTGAAATTGTGGCCCAAGACTTTCCTGATTGCCACTAATAACTTTTACTGGTCCACGGCCCTGTCCCCCCATCACTTCAATATACATGACTGTATCCGTCACACTCACGATCTTGGCGATAGAATCATTTAAAAACACTTTAGGAAGCTGGGTACCTGAAGTAAAGCCTGCTCCTATTACTTTTAACTGTTTCCCCTTAATCGCATAGTTGGGTTCAATAGCGGTCACACTCAGGGACTGATAGGTGAAATCTCCTATAGCTGTCCGCTTAGCTCCCTGCACAAGAAATACCGCAACTTTTCCTTCCCCTTGCGGAACACGCACCAGAATTTGGCGACTGCCTCTGCTGATAATCTCTGCCTTGACACTGGCAAACTCAACGGTAAAATCGCCGCCGGCATCAAGATCCTCTCCTTCCAGCGTCAGGATCGAGCCCGGCCTTCCTGAATTTGGATAGTAATACGTGATATCAATAGGCTTATTGCCACTGGCTGACTCCTCCCTTTCTTTGCGACAGCCCGACTGTAGCATCAGGAAAACCAGCAACAGAAAGCAGGAATAAAAATGACTTGTCTTTATCATGACATTAATAATTTAAAACACTATGAATCTGATGGATTGTTCCGGATTTAGCCACAATATCTTTGCGATCGTAATCAACCAAGATTTGCCTTCCTAGTTTATCAATTAAGTTTAATTGACTAGTATATACCCCGGTATAATAGCCCTCGTAAAACTTCAGCTGTATATTATTGCCGTCATACATCTTCACCTCTCGCAACCCGTACTTGCCAGCGACGGTAGTTACTGTGCGATAACCATTAAAAAGAGTAACCACCGTAGTGAAAAGACCAGATCCAGAAAAGTTGGTCGTAAATGAAAGGTCTCCGACAAAAAGGATATCCGGATAAACATGATATAACACTAACTTTTTGAGCGCAGCGACATCGGCCTGGTCCACCTTCTCCAGGCTACTCAGACCAATTGCGGCCAGGGCCTGATTGGTCGGAACAAATACAGTACAGTTCTTAAGTTCATCAAATAAGGATGCCAGGCCTGCCCGTTCGATTACATGGGTGAATAGGGTCATGGAGAAATCACTTTTGATAGCCTCAAACACCGTCGCATATTCAAACTGTTGTAACATGCCATTTAACACATAAATGACTCCATTTGCGCCTCGTATCGGCTGTTCCTCAATCCGCAGACCGTTAACCGTGTAATAGGTTAAATCGTCTTTTATCCATCGACTTACGTAATTTGTATGTCCACTTCTGCTATACAGCTTCTGTTTTACAAAATAGGGTAAGGATGCCAGATCAACGTAGTCGTCTAGCACATGATTATTAACAAAGGCATTGATTATATTGCTTGGCTGCTCAACAATCGTACTTGCATTAAACCCCTGACTAACGAGATATAAATCATTCGGTGCAAAAAGCACGGTAGAATCGGTTGAATTTAACAGACTCTTGACATCCGTCACACCAACAGCGGCATTGAATGTTGATAAATTGGCATTATCGTTCAGAATATAGCCTAGTTTTTTATAATCCACCTGTTGAAATATGTCGTCGATAGTGGGTTGACAGCCGCAGATCAACGCGACCATGAGAACGGCCCGTATTATCCAGGCGATTAGTTTCAGTTTAATATGCTTCATAAGGTTAGATTTAATAAATGGAAAAACTCTTTGGTACAAGAAGGTGGTCTATCCCATGCACAACACCATTCAGTGTCAATATATTTGGCCTGCTCACCTTAGCCGCAACATGACTATCCTTAAGGTAAATTGTATTTCCACCAAAATTAAAGGGTGAAATCAGGTAAATACTTTCAGATCGTATCAGTTCACCGTCGACGATTTCAATTCTCGCATAACTTGCCACTGGCATCGAACTTAAGGCGCTATTCTCAAAGTCATTTGTAAAAAACAATACTCGGGTTCCAGCCCTTCGGAACCGTTGATCCGCGTAACGCATGCCCCAATTATGATGATAGTCCAATAGGGAATCAGTGGCAAACTCGCCTTTGACACGGTAAAACCCCGTATAACCATCCATTGGCTCCTGCCAGTCGGCTTTGGGATAACCCCGTTTTTTGTTGAATTCCATCAACGCATCAATAGTGGAAAAACCGGCCGCCTGAAAAGCTTGGTTGGTCGGTATAAAAAAGGTGTTTAAATCGTCCACAAAGATATCGCCGGCATTGTCTCTCCAGGCGCCCATATGATAACGCATATAGGACATGCGATTATAGGCTTGTGCTAAAAGGTGCCCATCTTTTGGTTTATATCCATTGGCCTGCTCGAAAACCGACAGATAAATCGAATCTGTCTTTTCCAGCAGCTGCGTATACAATGAAAATTGGGAATCTTCCTTCAGCCTTTCCCAAGCCGTTTTATCCGGTGGCTGCATTAATTGATTCACGGTATAAATACCTCCATTTTTTGCTGCTTCAAAGCGAAGCCCGCCCTGATCCACACCATTTACAAATAGTTTATTCTCTCGAATACCTACCCCCAACGAAAAATTATAAGGCAATTTATTTCCCGTATATAAACAGCAAGGCAGCCGATAAAGACTTTCCAAAAGCAAACTGCCCTGTTTATCCCTTACGATATTGGGCTCGACTTTTCCAGTAACAACATGCATTTTGAGCAAATCCAATAGGATTGCCGAACTTGCCAGCTCAATTTTCGCAGTGGTCCAGCCGGCTTTTTGCATTGCCTCGTCCGTGGGTAAAAACACCGTAAACAGCCCCTTGCTCCCACCTAGATCATTTAACAATTTAGTAAAGGAAGCTTTATTCCAAGCGCGGGCAAACAATTGACCTTCACCTTTTTTAACCAGCTCATCCAGCGTTACTTTAACAGTATCATTAAAGGCTATTTTAGTCCCTTCCTCTGGAACCTGAAATTCTTTCTTTTTGCAGGCTATAACTATAAATAGCGCAAGCATGCTACAAAAAAGCGTCGTTTTGCTTCTATTATAACTAGTAATCGTACGATCTCCCATCTTATTTTTATTTAAAAGGTCAAACAAATGATTAGTTTAATTCACGTACAGCCTCCTCAAAATAGACAAGGAGCCCTGTCAATTGGTGTACATTACCATTTTTGAACATAAAATCATTCTTGAACTTATATTCTGCGTAGGGTACGCAAATAGTTAACTCTAACACTTTGTTGTAGTCAATTCCGCCCAGAAAACGGGAACAATCCATCATAGCATCCTCTTCTTTATAGCCAATGGGATAGGGTTGCTTCGAAATCGCGACCCAACAAGTGGCATAATCGGTTGTATTAAAATAACGGCCGTTTTGATTAAACTTACCACCAATGATAATCTGCTTATAGTCCGTATCACCTTTTAGATCGGTAGAAATCCAGTATTCTTTATCTTTTTGGAGATAAAAACAGTAATCTGACATAAAAAAACGCTTATTATACATCAGGTAGGCCCCAAAAAGCCGGTCACCGATGAAGCGTTTGGGATCCAGTCCCCGAATAATTTCTTCGGTAATACCATAGGCTTCAAAAGCGCTATTGAGTGGGGCAAATACAGTGACCAAATGCTGCTCCGCCAAACGATCCCAGAGGCCAAAATGCTTCAGGCCCGCTACGAAAATAGAGTAATCGGGATTCCCGGCCAAATAGGTCTGTATTGTTGTATCTCCATAAAACCTAATCAACTTAGTCAAATTGTGCAGTATTCCATTTAAAAAGGAATAATCACCTTCAATTTCCTTGGGAGCAAATGCCGCGTTCAATGTAACTCTATTCGTGATAAACGACCCCGAGAACGATACCATCTGAGACCCCATTTCGTCAATAGATGATGTTATATTGACCGATGTCCGATGCACTAACAGTTCCTTCCCGGCCAATGTTGGATACTTGACATTATACTGGTTAAGCGGGATCTGCTCCGATCTTAAGGCCATGGGCAAAATATGATAACCAATTACCTGCTTCAGCCAAACCTGATCCATTGCCGCCAGATCCTCTTTATTAAATACGCCTTCCTGCTGCCATACAACGTTTTTAATGGCCAAGACTGTAAATTGTTCCTCTCTTAAGTTTAAGGTATCTAGATAACCCGTCAGCCTTAAAGCTTCAGCAAACAAGGAGTACTCAAAATTATTAGTTAAAAAAGCTTTTAATGTCCGGCTTTCTTCGCGGGGCTGATTCAACAGAATATTCTCATGCTTGCAGGACAAGCCAAGCAGAAAAACAAAAAAAAGACAAATCAGAATGATGCGATTTTTCATAATGTGCATAGTTTACTTATAGATAGGTGGGGCATATTTTCGTTGCATGGTCATTAAATAGGCCTGTCCATTAATAATTTCGACGGTATTGGCAGTCGGAAAGGATTTGGGATTATCGGTTCCCGAATGTATATTGACAATCATATTGGGCAGATTCTCGCCCATATGATATTCATAACGATCGCGTCCGGTATAGAGAATCTGGCCATTTAGCAAACAATTTAGCATGGCAAACTGACCTTTTGGATCAACAAAAGGCCCGCCAATGTGCCAGTAGTCCCCAATTAACTGGCCATACTCATAAAAGGGGTGATTACCGGCCGTAACATGCAGATTGGGACTGATAAAAAAGAAACGCTGCCAGATATCGGTATACACCCCATTGTCATTGTCTTTGACCCAAATCGGAAAGGAGACATAAGGGGCCGGAGATGCTGATCGCACATTCCGCCTTACCGTATATAAATATTGGCTCGCATGACTTGTCGATGCCAAGGCACCATTGCGCAGCACAATACCTTTTTGATAAGGCACAAAATCCTGTCCCTTCATTAAGGTCAGATAAATATCCATGGTATCTTTAATACCGCCTTCAAAAAGGTGTCGTTTTATTTTACCATTGGGTAATTTCAGATTTGCTGGTGCCTCCTGATAACCTTCAGCAGAATAATTATAGAAATTAACATACGTTAGCGAGTCAGAAAACGACTGTTTATGAAAATTCTCCTGCCGGAGTAACAAGGTCCGACGTCGACTATTAAACTCTGCATACAATGCCTGGAGCGTATACACTTCGCCTGCCGTTAATTCAAAATCACCCGCTACGGCTTTGCTCTTACGTAACGCAGGGGCAAGTTCAAAAAAAGGCGTTGAATTTTTTGGCCTAAACATAAAAAGAAAGTTCAGCTTACCTGCGGGCACCTGAGCCCAGGAGCTTAAATCAAAACCATTCAACACAGGTCCCACCAGCACATTTTCTTTACCGGGGTACTCTGGATTGTCTACAGAGGTGGATACACCAATGTGAACTGGATAAGGGGGGGCATAAATTTCCCGCTGTTTTAAAAAATCACCTACAATTTCGGCACTGACAGGATTGCCGTCCGTATCCAAAACAGGATTAATCAGCATGCATAAATAGGCCAGACTATCCTGACCGATACTCTCTTGAATATCAAGCAAATTCAAACTATTGAATACGCGTAAATATGCTGGATTTTTCATTTCCGTATACTCAATTTTTTGACAGGAATGCAATAACCACCATCCTAGCAAACAGCAGATCAAACCCGACGTTCGTATGAGCAGCATACCTATTACGTTTACTTCTTTTTTCATATCTCGTGTTTTTATTTACTATGTTTGATACAGATTATTCGAGCTTGATTTGACGCACCGGACTTTGTGCTGCCAATGAGCGCAATACTATAAACGCCGGTATTGAAGTGTGGTACTTCACGGCCAACATTGGTATATAGCGCTGGATTAGCGACAAATACATCGTTTGGCAGGAAGGGCACATTGCTGACCCAAGTTCCCGGATTTACCTCTGGCGTTATGGAACGATATACTTTAAAATTGAAAGCTGCATCCCCTTGTCTAGACAATGTTTCGTCCCATATTGAGTAGGGCTTATCAATTTTGGGCAAACCCGGTTCCAGATTTAAATTAATTTTGGTAAGATCTGGTTCAATAACATAAATATTGCGCGCCTTAATCAGCTGCCCATCATTCAGGGTAAAATTAATATAAGACTCATCGGCACAGAAGTTAAAAAACCGCATCCCTGCGTACGAGGTATATTCATAGCGGTTGAATCCACCATAGTCCCCAGATACAGGAGAATACATTTCCTGGCTTAGGTTATTATAAACCGGTACGATTTCCAAACTCCCTTGCTTATTGCGCCAGACCCACAAGCTGATATTCTGATTAGCCAAGGCAACGACTTTTTTCGAAGCAAGTACATTACCCTTGGTATCTTTTACTTCACATAAGACCTCGGCATTGGCATTTAAAATACGTGCGTCGGCATACTCGCCATAATTTAGCAAGGGACTTACTTCTTTTCCATCAATTTGTACCCGTATATTCTGATTGGCACCGGCGTTAATGGCCTGTACCTTAAAAAATTGCTGGTTGGGGATAATCGGTCTATCTTCAATAATCTGAAATTGGTTCTGAACTGTTTGAACAGCAATGGTATTACCTTTGCTCAGGTAATAATCACAATATTGCGGCACAACAACAATGGTGTACGCTCCACCCGGCTCAAAAGCCTTAAGCGGTGCATAAGTATTACTCGAATGCATGACGATATTTGAGTCTGGGCGGACATAATCGATCCTTGAGGTCGGGGGATTTAATTGCCGTTTTGCACGTTTGTCTTTATGGAGGCCGTGCACCCCTGCGGAGATCTGCCGCCCATCGCTGGTCAATACTTTAAACTGATAGGCGCCATAGGGTACTTCCACGTAAGATGACACCCGTTGGTTTGCTCCAATATTACTTGTTTCCGGACTGACAGCTGTACCATCAGCGTAGGCCAATGTCACGGCACCATATAAATTTTCTAGTGGTCCAAATTGCGATGGAATGGGAAGTGCAGGCAGTGCTTTGGTCAGGTTGACGATCCGGATCTTAAAATGCGTTGCTTTCTTGGGCAAGGTAGTGTCCCGGGGGACAGGAACAGCCCAGGGCTGACCAACTCCTTCCGTCGGCAGGGTGTAATAATCCATCGGTACAGATGGATTGCGCGCTAACTGGAATTTCATGGATTCTCCCTTAAAATTCTTTAGACCAAGCTCAAGACTGTCTTTGTTTTTAAAAAGCACTTGAGGGATCTTCCAACTTATTCCCATTAAACCACCTGCTTCCTGAAAAAATTGGGTCGGAGGATTGCCAAACATCCAGTCTTTTCCATGATAAGTCAGGGTGTCTCCATTAAAGGTAACCTCCTGAAAGAAGCCAAAATTCATAATACGTAAATTGGAATAGGCAATTTCCTCCGGTCTATTATCAGAAGTAAAATCCAATTTTTCTTTTTTGCAGGCAGAAAGAAAGACCAATACAAACGAAAATAGCATAACATAGACCGATCTGCCGATCTGAAGAAGAAGTCGTTCCCAATTTATAGTGCTTTCCAATAGAACGAATAAAGTTTTCATAGCTAAAATAAATTATAGGTAAATCCCAGATTAATTTCTGCACCGCGTTTATAATTGCGATGTATATATTCCTTATTGTACCACAGGCCCCCAGTCCCCGGATTGGCATACACCGTTTTGATCCCCGGATTAAGTATATTTTTCACAAAACCTTTGAATGCCAAGCGCTTGTTTAGGTGTTGTGACCACACAAAATCAAGCATAGGTACAGGCTGCGCATATAAGTCGGGCTCACCCAACAAGTTAATCTGGACCAGACGCTCGCCCACGATATTGAAGGTGAGGGTGAAATCAGCACCCCAATTTTTACGGTTGAAATTGAGCCAGGCATTTAACGAATAGGGAGCCTGTTCAAACAGCGGACTATTTCGAGGGCTATGTCGATCAAGCGTCTTATTCGCCTGGTATCTAAGGTCTGACTTGACAATATTGGACTGGGCTAGCATCAGGTTAGTTCCCAAAAAGAAATCCTGCAAAGGCGAATAGAACTCCCCTAAATTTTGGACGACCTCAAACTCAGCTCCCCACACATGGCCAATATTAGCCTCATTCTCAAACCGGATTGCCGGAAATTCGGGATAGGTGGCTGCCAGACCATCCGTCTTTAACGAGAAAACCTTTATCAATTGGTTTTGAATACGCTTGCCAAAAAAAGAGACCGCTAGAACCTCGCCTTTGCCCGTAAACCATTCCCAGCGAAAATCCAGGTTTTGGGAATGCTGATTGACTAAATTCGGATTACCAACAACCAGGCCCATCTGAAAGGGATCATACTCAAATACATTGGTGATCTCCCTAAGCTCGGGCCTCGCTAATGTGGAGCTATAACCACCACGCAAATTCATATAACCTTCTTTTAAGGAATAAATCAGGTTGAGCGAATAGTAGGGTTTAAATCCCGTGCGATAAACAGAATTGGGCTCAACATATACCAGCGGAATAGCCTTACCGTCGGCATTCTGAACAGTCAATGAAGGATCTAAGTATACCCCTGCGGTATCAACGATAGATCCCATATCGGTCGATTCGATCCGTACCCCGCCTGTTGCCCGCCATTTCTCCCCAACCTTTACATCTGCCATTGCATAATAGGCCTGGACTTCATAATAACCTTTGTAATTATTAGGTGATTTATAGGTATTGTACAAAAAACCATTTACGGGAGAAGTTCCCTGTCCTATCCCGGCCTTAGACGGCTGCATGCCCACAATTTCATTGGATACCAGCCGATCCAAGTCGCCATGCACCAAATAGAGGGGTACATTTTTCTTTTTGGCTTCTGAAAAATTTGATCCCGGCAAAAACAGGTGGTTTTCGGAAAATTCACGATCCCGGAATAAATAATCGCCGCCAAATTTGAACTGCTGTGGCACACCGGCCAGTTTGAATGGCAAGGTGAGATCGACTTTATAATTATAGTTATTTTCTGTCAGGTAGCGCCAACGTCTGCCATTAGGCTCCGCCTGAATAACACCGAAGGGTCCATATCCATTGACATAACCCGATGTCAATGCATAGCGTTGCGGTGAAAATTTAGTCACTTCCAATGGGGTTGGTTCTGGAAAATATTCGTTTGAATATTCATACTCCTTATGCCATGACCAGTCCACATCTCCGGGTACAAACTCCGCCAAAGAAGCATACCGAAAATCGGGATCACGATGTGTTGCTTTCGAGTTTGACCCCGAATAAGACAATTTCATTCCATCCAAGAGCTTAGAGAAACGGTGTTCCCCCTGAAAATTATAGGTATGGAGTGTCCTAAAAGTCTGTTTTAAGGAATAAATCCGGCTATTTACAACACCGGGCAAGCCTGTATATTCATAAGCTCCATTCATATTGGTGGCATTATTTTCACCACCCCAGGAGCCCAGGTATTGAATACCTATTTCATGGTCAGGCGAAAAGCGGTAAGCCAATCCGGCCAATACGCCATAATTGAGCGTTTCATTCCCTGTATTTTCCAGATAGCTCTGGTATTTACCCATATTCAGGTTATTGGGCGTAATATAATTGGGAATATTCCGCCAAGAATACACATCGGGATTGCCAGTTACCACCCCCTGATAAATAGACCATTGGGTCAATTCCTGCCGATAGATATCGGTCTGACGGCGATAATAATTACCACCTAAAATCAGTCCTAAGACATGTTTTTTATTAAATAATGCATAACGGTTTCCGAAATTCAGGCTGTAGATCTGATTCGGGGTGGCCGTACGATAGCGGGTCGTCATCACAGGATCAAATCCCTGCATAATTTTATTTATACGTAGGGCCTCTGCATAAGCTTCAGGAGAATAATTCGCCCGCCCAAAAACAGCCTGCATTGAACTCAGGCCATTTGGGTATTCCGTTGCTAGGTTTAGAAAGTCCTGCGATAGCTTTTTATCGTTAATCCGCTGACCAAGTATCCCCATATCGGCATTCCAAAAACTATTGTATTTCCCTCCGAGTCCGATATTGGAATTAAAACCCGTCTGTATGTTAAATTCGAGCATGATGGTATCCGGTACGGATTTCGTTTTCAGGTTGACGATGCCCGAAGCAGCATCAGCCGGTTTGTCTGGTGTATAAGACTTATACACGGTAACATTATCCAATAGGGAGGCCGGTATTAAATCAAATGGAATGGCAGTCCGGTCTGGATTGGCCGAGGCGAGCCGAGAACCGTTTAACTGCCCGATAACCGATCGGTCGCCCATGCCCCGCACTGCTACATATTTTTCGTCTGTTACTGTAACACCAGTAACCCGCTGTAAAGCTTGTGTGACGGTAATAGAGGCTGTACGCCGCATCAAATCGGCCGAGATACCATCCTGAATAATCCCCGCTTTCCGGCGTTCCTCCAGAACGGCAATTTCGGTATCTACCCGCTTGGATGCCTGCACCTGAACTTCTTCAATTTTTAAGCTAAGCGACTTCAGCCGAACAGTAAAGTGATTACTTTTGGGTTCATAGATCAAGGTATTGTAACCAAGGGAGGTAAAGCGTAGGCGTTTCGATAGTGCGCTCACCAACATGGAAAACCGCCCGCTATTATCTGCAATCGCATAATTATTGGTTCCCTCTTCCCGGATGGATACACCGGGAAGGGGTTGACCGGTCCGTTCATCCACAACCAGACCGTTGATAGTAACAGTTCCCTGTGCGGAAACAGTAGGCTGGAATAGCGCAAAAAGGATCGTCAGCAATACCATAGCCCATGTATTTTTTATGGTTTGTATTTGTTCTTTCATTTTATCCATGTGCTAATTATTCAAACCGTATCCATTTCTGTTCAAGCTGGTTGACTGATACCAAATCATAGGACGCTGCCCCGGAGCGGATCACATAGAATCCCTGCAGATCCAGAAATGCTGCAGTTGTGGGATCCCAATGAGGCTTGTTCATTGCCGGCGTCTCGCCAAACTCACCGATGTATTGAAATCCAAGTAATCCACCATTAGGTGAATACTGAGTATAAAATGCCGGGCCATATGAGCCGATGCCTGTTGTTGGTGAAAAAACGCGAAGCGTACCATAAGCCTCGTTAAGCCAGCGAGGCAATAGCATCACATAACCATACTGGTCCATCTGGGAAACGCCATATGCATCTTGCACTCCCGCTACCGTAAATCCACCAAACGAGGCAGAAAAAGGTTGCGTCAAGCTGGTATTGTTGCCCAGATTCAAACTCAATTGATGAAAAGGATGTGTTATAAAATCCTTTGCAGCACCATAATCATAAGCCGAAGGTGCCCCTTCATTACTGATGGGCATGCTGCTCCCATTAATCTTGGCTAATAGTTTATTGCTTCCAGCTTCCAGTTGAATTTCTATTCCAGCAAAACTATTGATGTCCTCAGAAAATCTATTCGCTAGACGTATCCCGGTAGCGGTATAGGCATAACTGGATTCGAAAAATTTAAACCGGTCAACCAGTCCATAGTTGATATACAATTTGCGCAAAGCTGGATTAACCTGTAAGTCATAGGCCGCACCATTATATACTATCCGTTTAAAATATTTGGGTAAACGATTGAGGGTCTGAATGGTCGCTATTGTTTTCTGCACCCCACCCTGTAGATAAGCCTGTTGCTGGCTCAGACTATTTGGCACCAGCAAAAACTCATCACCATAGCGATTTCCACGCATGACCAGCGTATCACCTTTAACACTAAGTATTGAAAAAGAGCTATCCAGGCCGCTGAAAAAATCTTTCATTTCTGCTGGAAATCCTCCTGTATGAATCGTCAGGCATGGTTTCTTATCTTGAATGGCGAATTGATAACTGAGGTTCCGTATTTGCGGAAAGACATCAATCAGAAAATCCGCAGTCCGAACATCTTTTATGTCCAGATAACCCGCATAAAAGCCCCCCTGCTTGGAATTCCAGGTAAATTCAAATCCATAAACCTGCTTATCCATTAACTTTTGATAGCTTGTCAATAGCGAGTCCGGATCTGCAAAAGAAACTTCGACAGGGATCTCTATGCTCCGCTCCTTCTGACAGGAAACCTGTATGCTCAGGAGCAGATACATTATCATTGGAATATATAGGTATCTCATAATTTTTTTATTTTTTAATAAAAACGCAACCAGACCTTGGAATCCTTGACCGACACCAGATCATATCCCGTCCGCCCATTCCGATAGACGTAGAAGCCTGTGGGATCGAGCGCCAATCGTGCAAAAGCTGTGATCCGATCCGCAATTTCCTGAGTGATCGTGCTGCTACTATTCGTATCAAAACCGATAAAATTCGTAAAGCGCATGACGCCCTGTGGGTCAATTTGTGTATTGAATCCAGGACCGACATAATACTGACCATTATTATAAAAGAGGTAAAAGACATCGGTGCCATCGACGTAGCGCAAGGGGATAAATCGAATACCTGCATATCCGGGAATGTCCCGCAGTCTATGGGCATCTTCCTGGCCAGCGATAAAAAAGCCCGTTGCGGAGAAATATTGGTATTTTACCATATACATCGCGGTAGCATCCTGCGGTTCCCTGGCAAGTAAACCAGCCTGGTTGGTTAGCTTTGCATTGGCATTTCCTAAAGCGAACTCCCCCGTTCCAGCCGGAACATTGAGTTTGATATCCTGCATGGTTTCGAATAGTTGGTTGCCAACTTTTAAAGGCTTCCGAAAACGAATACCATTTGCTGTTGTTGCATATTCCGTAAAAAATGCAAGACTATCAATCGCTCCTGTCCCCCGAAAGGAAACAGTCTTCAAATCACGGTTTAACGTGAATTGAAATGTATTTCCGCCTACGTCCAGCTTATTGTAATAATGAGTGAACCGATCAAAATTTGCCAGCTTCTCTTGGTTGAATTTAAAAACCTCCTGAATAAAATTTTCGCCCTGCCCACTCTTCGCCCGTACCAGAAGCAGTTCTGATTTATTCAGGTTGCCGATCAACCGAATCGAATCTACACTTGAAGACACAATGGAAAATTCAAAATCGGAATACCGTCCTTTGCCCGCATCACCACCAGAAATCTGTGGATCCGGGTCGGCCAGCATATGGATATAAGAATAGGTATCAAAATACAGCGAGAGCACCTGAGTCGCCCGTAGCCTATAGGAGCTTTCTTTGGCTACCGAAGCCGTTGTGCCATTATAATCGGCATACATCCGGATCCGATTTTCGCTATCGAAATAAAACTTAAAAGTATAGCCGCCCCCGGCCTCCGGAAATAAATAGGCTATCCAACCATTTTCCGCCGAAGCTAACTGATCATAATAAGCCGCAAGTTCGGTATTCAGGCGTTCATCCGGACGTAATCCATCAAAGTCTTTATTGGACTGGCAAGATTGGCCCAACAAAATCACGACGACGATATAATAATATATGTTCCTTATCATTTGGCTTACTTTATTTGGTAATAAATTCTATCCCGGCTTTTACCTCAGCCTGGAGTTGTCGAAAATCAATTCCTAAATCTTTGTAATAGGCAACGACCAATTCTTCCTTTCGTCGGAATGTCGCTGCCTGTGATGGATTAGCTGTAATGACTGCTTCATAATGTGCCTGTCCTTCTACCAATAGCGTGGAAATGGTCTCTACAAAATCTTCCTGCATGGTGGATTTTGCATATGCTGTGATTAATCCCTGCGTATTTGCCTGTTGATTTGTGGTATTATACCATGTCGCTGTATACCAAGAGGTACTCAATGCTCTCCAGGCCTGAGGAATGGCAATCGTCTGATGAAGAATATGTGCAAACTCGTGATGAATCGTATGCATCATACGGATTACTTCAGCACGGTCATTTTTTGCAAAATAGTTGACCACAAAAAGAATGATTTTATTTCCCCCTTCGGCAGTCCCCAGTATCACCGTTCCATTTTCCTGGTATTCAGGCGACCCGACCAATACATATTTCAGAATCTGATATTTTTTTAGAAAGTCTTCACCACCAATCTTCTCATAGGGATTCATCCAAACAGCTTTTACGGTCTCCATCACGGGCTGTACTTTTGCTTCTTCGGGCGGCACGAGGTTCCGATTGAAATTAACTTCGTAGGGATCCCATTTATACTTTACCTCGATGTTGTAGGGTATGACAAAATTCTCGTACAAGTAATCATCGAGCGCATTAAAAGCCCAATCATCCCCCCCCAACCCATTGATGGGTTCATCGGGGAGTACTTCTGTTTTTTTACAGCCCAACAGCATAGCACAGATGAGCAGCAAAAGAAAATAAACATATCTATACATGGTTTTCATTGGTTAGTGTTTAACGTGGATTCTGTTCTAAACCGGACATCGTTACTTCTTGCGGAAGCTGTATGGTCCTACGTAGATCATTCGGTCCCAGAATATGTTTTTCCAGCCGGTCCTTTGTCTCATGAACAACGGGTAAGCGGTGGCGGAGAATATCCAGGTAGCGCATACCTTCAAAGAGAAACTCGCGCCGTTTAAAATCAAGTACGGCGTTCACTAAACAAGCTTTTAGATCGGGATTCTGATAAAAACCAATCAGTCTTGAGCTTGTAATCTGGTGGACTTCGGGATCATAGACGGGATAATTCTGTGAATAAAATATTTTTTTGCTCGCAAAAGTATTTAAGTCGGTTATGGCAGCACTATAGTTACCAAGCATGGCATAGGCTTCGGCCCTATTTAGAAGGACTTCTTCTGCTGCGAATAAAGGAATCATATTGTAACTAATGCCATAATTGGCATTTAATCCTGAGCGCACAAAATGGGTTCGAAACTTCGGAATATTGTAACTGCTTTCCTGTCCGTAGATTAAGTAAGCAAAATTCCCGCCTGTCACATTAGGTTTAAACATCAGTTGAGCCAGTAATTCAGACGTAAGACCGAATCGAAGGGATTGATAGGATGCTCCCCAATTTGATGCTGCTTCTACCAACAGTATATTAGCCGGATTTTCGGCTTTGGTATACTCCGCCTGACTTTCAAAATACTCCATACTGAGAAAAGCCTGAGAATTATTAGGCCGGAGCATGGTACTTATTTCCGTTCCTATAAATACCTGATTGGCATGTGTTATCACTTTGTCGTACGACTTTTTAAACAAGTAAAAACGTGCGGCAAAAGCATGGGCTGCTGATTTGGTAAAATGATATTTGGCAGATTTATACCGGGCATCGTCAAGCAGAGGTAAACCTGCGAGCAAATCTTGTTCAATCATTTCGTAGGTATAAGCTACAGTCTTGCGTTCGTACTTGACCAACAATTCCTCTTCGGGTTTTGTCACATAGGGTATCCCCGGGTCAGTCTCTGCCGTATATTCATCGTAGGATTTGGCAAAGAACGTGGCCAACATAAAGTGAGCGTAAGCGCGAGTCAGCAATGCTTCCCCTCTTTGTGATTGATACCGTTCGGGGTCTGTGACAGTGGCCATGTAAGTTAATGCACGATTTGCCGCTGCAATGGCTGCATAGCAGCTATACCAATAAAAATCCGGTGTATCCTGACTCCTGGATCTTACATCCGCAAAAGTCCAAGGATCCAGATTCATAAAGGTCATTGTACCCATACCCGGCCCTTTATCACCGGCATTATCAGACATTGCCTCCGCAAAGGCATAATAGGAGGCTTTGGGATAAGCTGAAGTCAGCAGTTCTGATACTTTTTCCGGTGAGTCCAATACCGCACGCTGATCAGGAGCCTCTTCCAGGTATTTGGAACAGCCCGCTAAAAATACGCCTAGGGTCAGTACAAGTAGTAAGTTTTTCATGGGACGTATCATAAGGTTGTTTTTATAGAAAATGTAAATTGACGTGGGATAGGCAAGGCTACACCACCAGAACCATAGAACTCAGGATCCTGACCACGAAGCTTCTTGTCCGCGTAAAGCAAACTGATATTATTGCCGACCAGTATCAAGGATAGATTCCGTAATCCCCACCTATTCACCAGCTTCTGGGGCAGTTCATAACTGATATTGATTTGTTTTAAGCGAATAAAACCACCGTCGGCGACCCGCTCAGTCGAGTAATTGTAAGACTGGTAAGCCGAGCCCTCCAACCGGCTTGCATTACGCGCTTCAACAATGGATGGTATGGGACCATCATAGGGCAAAACAAAACGCTCCAAAAAATCATAGGACATGGCCTGCAAATCGGTATATTGGTTCTGAAAGATTGGATTTAAGCGAACTTTGTTGCCTGCAGAATAAGTAATGAGGACAGAAGCGGCAAATGATTTATAGGTAAATTGATTATACCATCCACCATTAAATGTCGGGTCTATATTTCCTTCATATTTCAAATATTTTGTCTCATTGCTCTGGAGATACACATTTGTGGATTTTACCCCTTGCTCATTGATAAAGGAAGGTACGCCCGACAGCGGGTCGAGCTTATCAAATTGAATGGAAAATAGTCCCCGCACAGGATAATCCACCTTGGCCCCGCCGATATTTCCAATGAGATCAAAAATCTGAGGTTCATTGATCAAGCGGGTAATTTTTCCGGTGTTATACGCATTTGTTAACTGCGTTTTCCAGCCCCAATTTTCCCGCTTAATGAGCTGCGATTTGACCATCAGCTCCACACCCTGAGATTGCATATCCGCATAGTTTGCCAATTTAAAAGGCTCCCCACCAATGCCTGCTGTACGGATCACCCCGATCAGGTCAAATCCCTGTCGTTTATAAACATCCACAGTCCATTCAATTTTTCGGTTGAACATGGAAGCATCCATACCGATATTCGTTTCATACTGCTTCTCCCAGGTTAGATCCTTATTTGGATTGTTCTCAATATTTAATACCGGTTCTACTTCTGTCAGATACGGTCGCGTCGTGCTGGCAGCCCGAATAACCAAGGAGGAATTTCGGGCATTCCCCATCGAGGCATTCAACCCATAGGAAGCGCGTAAGGTTAAGGAATTAAACGATTCCTGATTTTTCATAAAAGGCTCCTCATCTATATTCCATGAGCCCGACAAATTCCAGGTTGGCAACCAACGCGCCGTTGTCGACTCCCCCATCTGATTGGATCCGTCATAGCGCAAGGTTCCATTTAATTGATATTTTCCCTGAAAGGAATAGGCTGCGTTACCGGCAAAAGCCACATAACGATCGTGGAACGTAGCCATTTTATAATAACTTTGATTGCCTTCCACTTCACGTTTGATTGCATTGGGATCAATATAAGGAGTCCCACCCCGGTCAAATTGATACCCGTAACCAGTAAACACATTACTCATCCGGTCCAAAAAGCGTAGTTCTTGCGACAGAAACAAGCGAAGTGTATGGTCTTCGCCGAGTTTTTGATTCCAGTCTAAGCTATTGCGGAAATAATAACTCTTGAGGTTATCTGTGGAAGTCGTATAAAACCCGCCATAAGGCAACACCGATACAGGTCTGGAATCAGGGTCGGCCGGATCTACATATAAAAATTTATTTCGATCGGCGATAGTCGTATTTTCGGGTTGACCCGAATAGATTGTTCCAGCACGGTACGCCATGGGCATATTGGATTTTTCGCGAATCTTATGTTCATTACCTGAATTCACATAACGGTAAGAGCCCACAAAGGCATAATTAATATTTTTTGGAAGTTTATATTTTACCTCTGCCTGCACTTTTAGATCCAGCATCTTGAGTTCGATATTATTATTTTCGAGCTCATTCAGGATGTTGAAGGGCGCATAATTCATTGTGAAATATTCCCGGTTACCCTCTTTATCGTAAGGTGTGAGTGTTCGGGTTGTATTCATAGCATAACTAAAAGGGTTGATATCAAAATCGCGCGACACCAGCCCTGTTACCGGATCATTCTGTCTTCCGAGCGAACCCGGTGTCTGTTGATCACGGATCGAGGCTGAGCTGATTAAGCCCAGCGAAAGTTTGTTGCTGATCGAAAAGTCAGACCGGGCAGTAGCGGTATAGCGCCTCACTTTATCCCCGATGGTCCAACCATTGTCTTGCAGAAATGAAGTCGAAAAATAATGCTGGCTCTTCTCTCCCCCCGATGTTAGGCTCAACGAATGCTCCTGCATCAGCGAGTTTTTAAATAAGATGTCAAACCAATCCGTATTGGCGTAAACATAACGTTGGAGATAATTACGTCGTCCAGCTACACTATTTTCCACCTCAGCGACACCATCGGTACCATACCTTAAGGCCTGCGCCATTTTCGTATATACCCCACCATTTGGATTATTTGCCAGATCGGTATAATCCAACCAGCCCTTTCGTTCCATTTCCGCAAAAATGGACATCTGGTCATAGGAGTTGATAATATTGAACTGACTGTAACTTGGTTTTAAATAAGTGGTGTAGTTTCCTGTATACGAGAGCGTCGCCGGTGCCCCTGCTTTCCCCCGTTTTGTTGTGATCAGGACAACCCCGTTCATGGCTCTGGCGCCATATAACGATGTGGCAGACACATCCTTTAAGATCTGGATAGACTCAATATCATCTGGATTCAATCCAGCTACCGAAGAGCCCAAGAGCGTATTTGGATCACCTGAAGATAATTGATCGTTGGAAATATTGACGATATCTTCCAGGATTACACCATCCACTACCCATAGCGGCTTGTTATCGCCTGTAATGGAAGTTGCTCCACGCACCCGAATCTTAGGAGCTGCCCCAAATGTACCGGACACATTCTGAACAGACACGCCCGCAGCCTGTCCTTCCAGCATCCGGCTAACATCTGGAACACCTAAACGCATCGCATCCGAACCTTTTATGGTTACGGCTGAACCTGTAAATTTCTTTCGATCAATAGCTTGATATCCCGTATTGATCACCACCTCTTCTATTTTATTAATAGCGGCAGCCAATTGAATGGAATAGTTCTGCTGGCTACCGACAACTTGTTCAAATTCCTCATAGCCCAGTAAGCGGAAGTGCAGCACATCACCCTCATTCGCCGTGATGGAAAAATGTCCTGTATGATCTGTGGATGTCCCCGTGTTCTTGCCTCGAACGCGAACAGTTACCCCTTGTAAAGACTGTCCCGTCCCATTTCGCACATAACCGCTGACCTTCCGCTGCTGGATTACGGAAAGAGGTTTAATAACGATCCGTTCACCGACCAAACTATAGGTTAGCTCCTGTCCGTACAGCAACCTATCGAGCACCTGTTTAACAGTCGATTTCTCAATCTTCAGATCGACCTTTTCCTGTAAAACCGGGTGATGGCTAAATAAAATTTGAACATGAGCCTGTCGGCTGAGTTCTTTCAAGATCTCTGAGCGTCGCATTTGCGACACATCAACATGGGCATTTCTGTCAAGAACACCTTGTGCATGGATGTCAGTGGCAAGTACCAGCTGCATAGTTACCATAGATATGGTAAGAGTGGCTATAGTAAAACGCATAATTCGTGCAACTATATGTAGCTCTAGGCTATGAGTTAAAATAATGTTATCTTTATGCACTTGAATCTATATTTTAGATGTTGTTCAGACAAAAGGATTCCAGACCTTTGAACAACAAAAGTTAAACATGGGGATGTGTGTTCGAGACACATCCCTTTTTAATACATTTAAGGATTTAGTAAGAGCCTACCCGGCAGATGCTAAATAAAGGTTACATGGGAATATTTTCATCTAATTGATTTTTTGTTATTGATTAGTTAGTTATTCAGGGATTAGTTTCTTATTCAATAATGAGCTCCAGCACTTTCCGATCTTTCCACCTGATCCGCGCCCCAATAGATTGCGCGACGCTTTGGAGCACCTCTTCAATAGGCTCGGAAACCTCGAAAGTACCTGTAATACTTTGTTTCAAAGCCTGTTTGGAATCGACTTCAATCAGAATACCATAGGCTTTTGAAATACGGAATAATACTACTGAAAGATCCGTATTGTTGAAATTCAATATACCTGACTTATAGTCCAAGAGCAATTGATCCGTAGACATCGTACTTAGGGCCAGATCCGATGAACTGTCATTCAGCATAATGGATTCGGAAGCATGGATCAAGTATTCCTTGTTGGATCCATCTTTATTTTTTCTTACACTCAGCTTTCCTTCAATCAAGTTAATCCGTTCCATCTTGAGCTCAGGATATGCTTCGATGTTAAAACTGGTGCCTACTACTCGTGCTGCCAAGCCCTTTGTCTCCACAATAAATGGTTTATCGGGATTTGAAGCTACTTCAAAATACCCCTCTCCTTCCAATCTGACATAACGCTTGGATCGCTTACTGAAATCTCTCGGATATAAAAGTTTGGTTCCGCCCTGTAGCCATACCTGCGTGCCGTCTTCCAGCGTTATTTGCTTTCTGGTCCCTACCGGAGCTTCAGCACTAGCCCATGTGATGTTCGCATGATCCTCAAGTTGCCAGGATGGTGAAGAGTGAAAATGATCTATCAGAAAAAAGAGTAGGATACATGCGGCGGCAACAACAATGACCAGCCATCTGACGACGTTATTTTTAGGTTTTTCAGGTAAGCCTACTGGCCCGGGATTGGTGTGTTGTTCAATATGCTGAAAAAGGCCAGCTAAATACTGTTGCCTTTCTTCCGCTTTCAGATCTGTCCAGATCTGTCCTGTAGGTATATCATGTTCCTGCAGCCAGTTTTCGATCCACACTTCTTCTTCTTTTGTGCAATTCCCGGCCTCATATCGGATTAATAACTGTTCAAAATCGCTGTTGCTCATAAGGTCTATAATCTTCGGTTTGGATATAAGACACCTAACTGCAGGAGTAGTACTATTTAATTTTCACTTTTTTTTTCAAGCTCAGGCGAAAATACTTCAAATTTATCCGAATTAAAAAATGTTACAGGCATTGTAATTATTTTCTCGTTTTATTTTTTATCTTTCAGCATCTAAATATAGACCTATGAATGCAAGCACAAGCGATGTTAACCTGTTTTATGCTTTTAAAACTGGTAACAATGATGCATTTTCAAGAATTTATGAGCTCTATGCTGAACCGTTAATTGAATATGCCTCGAGAAAATTACAATCCATTGAAGAAGCCCGAGATCTGATTCAAGATCTGTTTATCTATTTATGGGAAAAACGTGCTGACCTGAATATTAATCAATCGTTACGCGCTTACCTTTTTCGTGCTTTAAATCGAAGAATCCTAAATCACTACCGGAAGAATAACACACGAGAAGAATACGCATCATATCTGTCCAAAATGGAACAGGCAGCCACTGATCCCGACCAATCAATCGAAATAAAGGAGCTGCAACAGAATATCCAATTCGCCTTATCAAAAATGCCCAATAAAGTCAGGGAGATTTATCGTCTTAGCCGCGAAGAATACTTGAGTGTACGGGAAATTGCACAGCATTTAAATCTTTCAGAACAAACGGTAAAAAATCAACTGACAACTGCATTGTCAATTATTAGACAAGTACTAAAGGGAATTGTCGTCTTCTTGGTCTTTTTATATTTTTTATTTTACAACTAGCTTTTTGCTACTAGATCCGGGGATTAATATTATTTTGAGACCATTTTGGATTATGGAGATACTGATCTGATCTACACTATTTTTTAGCCATATCTGTCCATGACTAGCTATAACAGCCGAAATCTGCTCCAGCTCCAAATGAGTAGCAAGACAAGTATAAAACTATGAGCCAAAAATACACGACAGAAAGTCTCCTGCTGCTATTCCGTTCCTGCTTGACCATCTTTATTTGCCGCTGTTGACTTTTACGGGTCTAGTCCACATATATTTAAGGGTACTTCCAGCCCATTAAAATGAAATATTTTTCCGCTATCCGGAAATTTTTCCAATTCCTGCTCTGTCAATCCTTCCTGTGCAGTACAGATAAAAAGATCATTGCCTGTCGGTCCTCCAAAACAACAGGAAGTTACATTAGGCACATTCACCATTATTTTATCCAATAACATCCCCGTTTCAATATGCCATTTATACACGCCAAAACCACCCCAGTGGGCTACCCAGAGATGCCCATCTGGCCCCATACACATTCCATCCGGCATGCCGAATTGATCAGGCACGCGCACAAGTGTGTGATAAGTTTCAATCCGTTCATCGCCTCTATTCCAAGGATAGCGACGGATCTCACGTGTGATGGTATCGATAAAATAAAAGTAACGTTTGTCGTCAGACCATACGATCCCATTTGGGATTGTCACTGTTGGAATAATCGTTTCCAACACAGCATCGCGAAGACGCATAAGTTTTCCTTGATTCGGCAAGGCTTCCATATGCATGGTGCCGATCCAAAAATTACCATCGGGATCCATCCCACCATCATTGGTACGAATTTGTCCATGCTGCGTGTCCAAGTAGGCTACAAAAGTCAACTCTTGATTTTCCTTTTTCCAGGTTGCCAATCCTTCCTGCGTGGCGACAAAAAAAACACCTGTGTCCCCTTCCAAAGGAACGATCTTACTGACATAGCCCGGCAGTTCCCAACAAGCTGATTCTTTACTTTCTGGATTATATGAATGAATACGCTTTCGCAAAATATCCACCCAGTATAAACTTCTATCCCGCTTGCTCCATACGATTCCCTCGCCCAGGAGGCATTCCGTATGCAGTAAGACATCGGCTTTTTTAATATTGTTTTCCATCATTATTTGCGACAACTACTTGAATTGATAAGCTCATATTGAGGATTAATCTTCTTGCATTAAAGCACTTCTTCCACCATCAATTAAATAGGTACTACCACTTGCAAAAGCAGCATAGCTACTGGAAAGAAAGACGCACCAGCCTCCGACTTCCTCAGGTGTACCGAGTCGCTTGACAGGGTGTCTATCGATTGTTTTTTGTCGTTCTTTATTGGGATCTGGAAAGCTATCAAACCATTTTTGATTGCCCGGTGTATCGATAAATCCAGGCGCCAAACCTACAGTACGGATTGCTGGTCCCCACTCGATAGCCAGCGCACGAACAAGGGACAACAGTGCTCCTTTGGTTACGTTATAGGGGAAACATCCCGGAATGGAAGCATAGGCATGATTGGAGGCCATCACAATGATCACCCCCGGTAAAGCTTGTGCCAATAACGGTTTTAGGGCTCTCGCCAGCATCCAGTGCGATGTGAGGTTTAATGCGCTGTTTCTGTTCCAGTCCTCCATTGTACAATGATCCAAGCCCTTAAAAATATTCTGTCCAGCATTCGAAACCAATATATCCAGACGGCCATGCTCCTGTTGAAGACTTAAAACCAGATCTTTAATAACAGTCTCGTTAGAAACATCAGCTTCATAATAAAATATCCGTTGCCGATAAGACTCCATTGCTGTAAAAAATGAAACCACAGCCTGATCATCTACCGCCAGTTCAGCACAAGCTATGACAGTCGCACCTGCCGCAGCAAATTGCTTGCTCGCTCCCAGCCCGATACCCGAAATTCCTCCTGTAATCAGGACGACCTTCCCCGTTAAATCAATTATAAATGCCATTTAACTAAAAAAATTACACATAAAAACCTGGTCTAGGTTCTACTACCCCAGGATGTTTGAGCATCTCTTCTTCGATCAAGTCGACGCCTAAGCCAGGTCTTTCGCTCAAGACCAAATGACCATTTTTCACCATATCTTTAATAGGATGATCAATGACCTCATCGCGCCAAGGCACATCATTGAACATAAACTCCTGTCTAAAGAAATTCGGCACAGAAGCGCATACATGTGCACTGGCCAGTGTTGAAAGTGGGCCATTTGGATTATGTGGTGCCAACAGCACATTGTAGGCTTCCATCATCGTTGCCATACGCTTCATTTCAGACGGACCACCACAACGTGTAATATCCGGCATCATAATGTCACAGACATTTTTTTCCAATACCGGTCTGATCCCGTGGCGTGTATAGTGTCTTTCGCCGACACAAATAGACACATTAGAAGGAATACGTTCGCGCATGGCACGTAGGTTATCTGCATTTTCTGGCCCTGCCGGCTCCTCATACCAAGTAATATTTAGTTCAGAAAGACGCTGCGCCATTTGTACAGCAACCCGATAATTTAACATGGCATGCGTCTCAATCATAATATCAAAATTAGGGCCTACGCCATCACGAACAGCTTTGCTGACTTCAAAAGCGAGATCTTGTTGCTCAGCGGTCAAGGTCAGATTTGCGGCAAGGTCTTCCCCGTAAAGATAATTTGTATGCGCAAATGGATCAAACTTCAAACCTGTGAAACCGGCATCCTTGACTGCTCGGGCTTGTCGGGCATAGTCTTCGGGATTGTGTCCACCACTTGTAAACCAATAATTGGCATACAACAGGATTTCTTTGCGGAAAGCACCGCCCAATAGCTCATAACAAGGAACACCAAGTACCTTGCCTTTCAAGTCCAGAAGGGCCATATCAATGCCCGAAATAGCACACATGCTGGCACCATAGGGGCCTATCCAGTTTAGATCCCGATACAGTTTGGTCCAGATGAAATCAGTTCTCATGGGATCCAAACCAATGATACGCTGGCCGACATGTCTGGCAGCTTCATACACGATGGGGCTCCCCGGCCAGTTGGTTGCTTCGCCAACACCTGTATGGCCTGTATCAGTATAAATCTTTACTAAAGTCCAATTATATTTTACACCTTCAACCAGCCAGACTTTAACATCTATAATCTTCATTGCTGTAATTTTTTATTTTATTTTTAGAATAATCTGTCCACTTAACTTGTCGCCCTTTTTTAGTTTTTTACGCCCATAGCTATGTGGCGAACCATAGAAAGGCTCCGAACCGTTGTTTGAATAATCAGCAATCAACCATTGTATATGCTGATCCTGTTTCCATGCTCTGGAATGCTGTTGCCCATTCGACAAAACAGTTACTTTTGCATCCGGCGCACTTAGGCTTGCCCAATAAATATTTCCTTTGGTTGACCTAAAGTCGTTTGAGCCCAATATATTGGCATCATCTTTCCAGTCCTTTGCCTGTGGCTTTCCATGTGCTTCAACTTCATAAAGCGATGCTCCATGCAGTGAAGTTTCACCTGCGTTGCGCCCGATATGGTTTGCAGGATAAGTTGAAAACGCCCCTTTTCGTGACCAAGCCAGCTTATCGTATGATAAGGGCAATTCCATCATCAGCCCCGATTGATATAGATCAATTCCCTTGCCTTGTTTATAAGTCATTTCGTATTGCACACGTAAAAGACCATTGTTAAGAAAAACAAATTTTTGATTTCCCGTTCCATTTTGATAAGTAAGTTCCATCTGCACTGAAATGCTATCCCCCAAGTCCATCGCTTCAGCGTTATTGGCAAATAAGGTATATTGTTCATATTGTTTCAGTGGCGCAATATTATTCTGATAAGTCTCGCCCGCTACGTTCGGTTTACCACCATCCTCCGAATTGGCTTCGATCAAAGCAACAGTCGGCCCTTTGGTCAAAATCAGTTCGCCATTTTTTCGTACAGCGACCAATTTACCATAGATCCGGCTAAATGTATAATGCAGATCTCCTTGTTTTACATAAATATACGCCGAATCTTGTTGCAGTTGTAAATCTGTCGCCAAAAACTCCTCCTGATGCTTTTGATTTTGCTGAAACAATTCATTCTCGATCTCATTATCCTGATTATCCTGAGCAATAATCTGCAATGTAGTATAATCAGCTTCGATTGGTAAGGTTACAGCTCCAATGCTCCCGGGCTTAATGGCAGCTTTAAAAGGAATTTGTTTCCCGTCCACAATAGCGACCAGTTTAAGTTGATCCAGCGCAAGAAAGTCGTATCTATTTTCAATATTGATAATGACTTTACCATCTTTTATGATCGGCTTGCCGATTTTGATAGGCGAATAAGCTTTTTTCATCCCAAAATACTCCGGTTTCGGTCTACGCCATCCATCGATTGGCCCCCAGGGTCCATAACCTACAATACGTCCGTCAGGTAGATGGAATGTATCATCTATACCACTCCAGATTGCGCCCCCCAGATTAGCTGTATGTTGATAGATTGAGTCTACAAATGCAACCAAAGGAGCATTGTAGGCATCCCTTACACCAGGATCGGTCAGCAGTTCGCGTCTATTATAAGTCGAAAGATGGGCATACTCACCAAATAATGTTGGTCTTTTCATGGTATCGGTAGCCGAGGGACCGTTTATACCCGGGTAATGGTAATTGGCAATATCAGCCTTACTTCCACCGTTATTGAAGCCGCCCCAAGTCTGATCGTGAAAACTTGTCGGACGTGTAGTATCCAGGGCTTTCACGCGCTGGTTAATCTCTGCCCATAGTGGGCTCCAATGCGATTCATTGCCCAGTGACCAGAACAATATGGACGGATGCTTACGATTGCTCAGTACATTATCGATATTTGCGCCGAGCATGACAGGCAAGAATCGCTTGTCCTTATAATCCCATTGCCTCCAGATCGGTGAAGCATGATGCTGAATCCAGCTCAATGCCGCCTCACTCTCCACATACATGCCCAGTTCGTCCGCAGCATTCAGAAATTCTTCTGACGGTGGGTAATGGGAGGTACGTATGTAGTTGACGTTTGCCTGTTTAAATAGCGCCACATCCTGTCGGTCTATTTCCGGATCCGAAGCCCTGCCATTCAACGGATGTACAGCATGTCTGTTCACCCCTCTTAATTTCACCGGTTTGCCATTGACCAACAACTGATTATTGACCACTTCGATTTCGCGAAACCCGATTTTTTGCTTGTTGGTCTGTAGCGCCTTACCTTCTACAATCAAGTCTGTTTCCAATTCGTACAGGTAAGGTGTTTCGGCAGACCACTGCATTGGTTTTTTTATGTTCAGCCGGCTTTCGATCTTTTCAGTACTCCCTGCCGCAAGCCGAAATTTTTCAGAAGACTTTTGTAGCACGACTTTCCCACTGCGATCTTTGAGCGAATAGCGGAGTTGAGCCTCTTGAGGCTGATTAGAACCGTTTTGTAACACTGCAGCAAGCTTCAGGTCTGCGTTCACATATTTTGCATCAAAATCCGTTTCGACAAGCGCATCCGCAATATGCATTTTGGGCACTGTAAACAACGTAGCTTTACGCAAAATACCACCAACGGTATGTGCTGCATATTGCGATACACAGGAAAGTATGTCACTGATGGTATTCGCCTGTATTTCGACAGTCAGTTTATTCTTTCCTGGCTTCACTTTTCCTGTCAGATCAACTTGAAAAGCAACAAAACCACCTTCATGTCCGCCGACCGGCTGGTTGTTGACCTTGACACGAGCGTGCGAACTGACACCATCAAAACGGATGTAAACAGGATTACCTTCCCAATCGTCGGGCAGATCAAATAAACGTTCATAAATTGCTGTTTCCCCAGCAGCGACATGCTGCCCTTGCATTTCCCATTCTCCCGGCACCTGAATTGTGACTACAGGCGCATTGGCCACCCGAAAATTCCATTGACCATTCAGCAGGATCTGGCTTGTCTTGCTATTGGACAGCTGAGTCGGTAAAGGCGTCAGAAATTGTCCCCCCTGTTGAGCGTTCAGATCTCCCAAGGACGAGCAGGCGAACAGCAAAATCAACCACTTACCAGCGGAAAATCTCAATTTACATAATTCCATATTTTTCAAATGCTTCTTTGGCACCCATGCCTTCCATAACCTTATTTAGTACTACTTTTTCTGCTCTGGCTTTTTCAAATGCACGTGCAAAGACTTCCTGTTCATGCTCACCTGGTACCACACACACACCGTCAATGTCTCCGATCAGGATATCCCCATCGTGGATCAATACATTACCAAAATGGATGGGTACACGCCAGTCAATTACCTTGCCACGAGGTGCCTGATCCTGCGCATAACAACCCATGGAAAAACAAGGAAATTCCAGCGCCAAGATACCCGTTGTATCCCTTGAATACCCATTGACAATTGCGCCATGAGCACCCAATTTTTTTGCTCTGGCACTCATAATTTCACCCCAAAGGGCATAGTCTGGGGAAGATCCACTACAAATATAAATTTCGCCCGGACGTAGATCATCCAAAGCTTCAAGCATAAAACCAAATGATTTTGCCAATACCGGATTTTTTGATTGCTGTTCGGCATTTCCACAGACATCCGCCTCCAAGACGGTCATTGCTCGACCGATCAAAAATAAATCTGATTTCAAAGGTCTGATATTTGGTGGTAAAAATTGATGGTACAAGCCCATTTTATCCATCACATCGCCAATTACGGCTGTAAAAAGTTCTTTACGAATCAGGGCAAAAAGTTCCGCATCATTTGCCCACTCCACCAGATAGTTTTCTTTCATTTTTTCGATATATATTAAATAATGTTACCATAAAAAGATATATAGGGCCACCAGTATACCCAATACAAATAAGCTCACCATTTTAAAAGCACCGGAGCTTATAAAAAGGGACTTTTTGACAACCAGTGTATCATTACGATAGCCCTTATTGTCCAATAGGCTGACCAGAATCATTGTTACAATGGTACATATAAAAACGATCAATATCCGATTCATAAATGGACTCTGATCCAACCAAAAGTTTTTAAATAATACGGAATAGGCAAAGGTTGAAATAGCACCTGCAAATGCTGCATTAGGTGTGGTCCATGCCGTGAAAATGCCCATCAAAAAGATCGCCAATACCCCTGGTGTGATAAAACCCGTAAATTCCTGTATAAACTGAAAACCCTGATCCAGATTTTGTAACAGTGGAGCCAACAGCGCGCCGATGATCAGGGCGATCAATACCGTTACCTTCCCCAGTTTGACCAAGGCAGGTTCACTCACCGCATCCCCTTTCAGGTTTTTATAGATATCCAGGGATACAATGGTTGCAATACTATTTACCTTACCAGCGAGCGAAGCGACAATAGCGGCAGTCAGGGCAGCAAAAGCCAAGCCCTTAAATCCCGTTGGCAAAATTGACAGCAACAGCGGATAAGCTTTGTCGGGCTTTACCTTACCATCTTGGAGCATCCCCTGTGCAAAACTCAGGTTAGATCCCTCTCTGTATAAATAGTATGCCGCAATTCCGGGCAGTACTACAATCAATGGCATAAATAATTTCATGACCGCAGCAAAGAGCATCCCATTTTGGGCGGTCTGCAAATTTTTAGCACCCAGGGCCCGTTGGGTGATGTATTGGTTACAGCCCCAATAGGAAAGGTTGACCACCCACATGCCCCCTAGCAAAACAGACCAGCCCGGCAAATCCATGTATGCTTCCGTACCGTCAGGTTTTATCAATTGGCCCTTTTCAATAAAGAGATGAAAATGTTGTGGCACCTCGGTTTTCAAAATAACAATTCCGTCCAGCCAATGCTCCAGCCCCTTGGTCTGCGCCACCAGATCCAGGGCAATGTAAGTTGTGGTCAATCCACCGACAATTAACAGAACCACCTGGATAACATCGGTGTAACCAATCACTTTCATTCCGCCCAAAGCAATGATCAAGGCTAATGCTGCAAGCAGCCAGACAGCTATAGCCATGGGGATACCCGCGATGGATTGAATGGCTAAACCACCCAGATAAAGTATCGAAGTTAAATTGACAAATACGTAGACCAGCACCCAAAATATGGCCATCACCATACTCACTCGAGGATCAAAACGCTTCCGCAGGAAACCGGGCATGGTAAAAATCTTATTTTTCAGATAAATGGGCAAAAACACTACAGCGACAATGATCAATCCAATTGCCGCCATCCACTCATAGGAGGCAATGGCAAGCCCTAAAGCAAAGCCCGCCCCCGACATGCCAATAAATTGCTCAGCCGAGATATTGGAAGCGATAATAGAAGCACCGATTGCCCACCAGCTTAAAGAGCCCTCGGCCAGAAAGTAATCATGTGTCAATGAACCTGAATGCTGTTTTCGACGATAGATATAATATCCATAACCACCAACGGCAATAAAATACAGGAGATAGATTAATTGGTCAATCCAAGCCAGCATAACAATTGGTTTAGAATTTCATAATAATTGATCCTTGACAGGGAGATGCCTCCAATGTCTTACAATAGTTGCCCCAGGCAATCTCAGGGTAATCCCATTTATTATTTACATACAAGATTAGCTGCTCATTTTCCAATCGGTCCATCCTACAGGCATTATTGCCTTCTTTGGAGACTACATGCATCAGATCTTTCCCCCCTTTACCGAGTGAATAGTAGTAGATATTCTCTTTCATACCTTTTGCCTGTTGTGTTAAGGGCCGTTGACTACGGGCTCCTTGATCGGCCCAATAATAATAGTTGTGCGTGTCCCTGTGCCATGGCTGGTTAGGCTTTTTACCATAAGAAGCTTTATCAATGTAAGACAGGCTCGCAGTGCCCTCATTCCCAGCAAATGATTCTTCCGGATAGTCATTCCAATAGCCATTTCGGTTCCATTTGATACGATCAGGTTCATTACTGATGTAGTATTTAAGACCGATTTCACGGAGAAAACCGTTTGGTTCGCCCACTGTATGATACATTGTTCTCATCTCCCCTTTCCCATCGATCATAAGGTCAAATTGAATGGATAAGCTCCCATTCCGACCGAGCACCGAAATCAGGGCAATATTATCCTTTGTACACACATCCAGCTTGCTTAATTGCCAATTTTTATCTTCAAGCAAGTACTTACTTGCGCTTTTACGTACCTCGGCCCCCGTCAAATGGTTCAAATTTATATCCATATTCAGGAAAGGCCCTTTCTGGATCACCACTTTGCCATCGATCAGGGCATTTTCGATCAATCCTGTTGACTTCGAAATTGGAAATATAAAATTCTTTCCTTTAATCAGGTAGCGATCAGACTCCTCGACTAGCTGAATATTACCATTTTGGCTGGCCTCAGGTAGGTCAACATCGTGCTCTCCCAAATAATAACGGTAACTATCCAGCAGCATGCCGTTGCGATCCACAAAACGCAAAGCGAGTTCCTCACCATTCTGCCATGCAAGGCCGGGAATCTGAAAATACCCCTTTTGGTGCGGTGCGATATCCGGCATGTCCATGGTATGGGTCTTGCCTGCATAGGTATATTGAAGTTTTATTTCCCGTAGCGAGCTATGGTCAAATCGATTGTAAACAGGAATTGTCAGAGGCTGGAAAGGGTTAAAATCACTTAGGATTTTACCTTTTACTGTAATCTGCACAGGAGACTGTGCTTTTTTGGTAGACCAAAATTCGGGCTTCTTACGGCGCCACACGTCGACAATTCCCCATTCACCGTAACCCACTGCCGCACCCTGAAAATCTTCGGGTTTAGCTGTATGGGCAAATTTCTTCCAGAAAGCAGTACCTTTTTTCAATTGTTTTGGAACCATAAAAACCTCATCCACATAACCCCAGATTGCGCCTCCAAGACCACCTTGTGTCGGAAACAAACCGCCCCACATCATATCCATGGAAATACCCCAGAATTCGCGGATATTTGGATCATCCTGTAATGTTTTATAGGTATAACAGGCTGGATGTGCCCATTCATCAAATAAAGCCGGAATGCCATGGCCCTGAAAATTGCGCGTCGTCTTGCCAAATTGTGTGAGGTTGCCATACACATCCTGGTAGTGCATACTCAGGATTTCATAAATCTTGGGCTCGGTGTCCTGCGATCCGGGATAACTCCATATAATCGGTCTTGTGGGATCCTTAAGCTTCACGAAATCATGGCTTTTCTTAAAATTATCACCGTAAATAGACTCATTGCCAATAGACCAGAAAAGCACCGCGGGATGACTTTTAAATGTATTAACCATCTCACGTGATTGACTGAGGTATTGATCCGTCTTTTTGGGATCATTTTGCGAGGCACCGGGCGCATAGTTTTTCTGTCTATAGGTATCCACAAAGCAGATGGCAGTCTCCACTTCTACATAAATACCATATTTATTGCAGTATTCCACAAAACGTTCGGTAGGTGGATAATGCGAGGTACGGATAAAATTGATATTAGCCTCTTTAAACAACTGCACATCCAAGCTATCGTAATAAGCAGAAGCACTACGTCCCAGAGTCGGATGCATATCATGTCTATTGGCACCGCGTAGTTTAACAGGCTTTCCATTGACCATAAGCTGATCTTTGACTACTTTTACCTCACGGAAACCGACCGATTTGCGAAATGTATAAGATGGTTTACCACTTTCCTTTACTTCAACATCCAGCTGATAAAGATTTGGATGTTCGGCGTCCCATTTTATCGGGGCAGCGACTGTAAAGATATGGCTGTTTGCCCCCGCGAGGATTGGTTTTTCACTATTATCCAAGACAAGGGTCTTACCTTTTGGATCAGTCAATGTATACCTGACTGTCGCTCCTTTGTTGGCGAAACCTATAAAATCTAATTTTAGTTTCGCATCCATATACACCGCGTCAAAATGTGTTTCCAAATTAAAATCTGTCAATGTATTTGCGGCAGTTGCAAACAGGGTCACATCACGTAGGATTCCACCCACCGGATGATGCGCATAACCCGAAGCATAAGAGATATCATCCAGTTGATCTTGTACTTCCAGCTCTATTTCATTCTCCTTCCCAAAAATCACATAAGGTGCTATATCCACTTCCCAGCGCGTAAATCCACCATGGTGACTTGTCACCGCTTTACCGTTGATATTGAGTTTTGCAAAACTGTAGACACCATCAAAACGGATGATCGTCTTCTTGCCCCTATATTGCTTAGGTACCAAAAATCTACGTCGATAAAAAAAAGATTTGTCGTGTTGAATACCATAGCCCTGCATCACAGCCTCCCCGGGTACTTGTATACTTTCCCAATTTGAACTACGGTCAAATTTAAATTCCCATTGACCATTTAAGGACTGTACAGGAGTTTTCAGCCCGGTCACATTGGCCGGCAACTGATAGGCAGTCTGTTGCGCTATGCCCAAACTTCCCATCAAGCACGAGAGGACCAACAAAACAAGTTCTTTTAGTTTTTTCATATCATAATAGGTTGTCATTACATACCATTCAAACGCACCATGCTAATGTTACGTTCTTTTTCCAAAGATACCTGCCAACTAAAAGCAATACTAAAACTGATCATACAAAAATTAAAACTATTTACACCCAAATAGCAACTTAATAGATATTAATAAGCGAATATTGTTTGAGATATCAGTAATTACATTATTTTTGCATTAACCAATGTATCTATGTATGAACAAATTATCGAAACCCCAGTTTATCGAGCTTACCCCTCCTAGTGAAAAGACAATTCATGTCAAATTGGTCGATCAGGAATTTTTGAGCAACCCACTTCACTTTCACGAATTATGTGAGCTCGTTTTGATTTTAGAAAGTTTTGGTAAGCGTATTGTCGGCAATAATGTGGCGACATTTACTAGAGGTGACCTGGTGCTGATGGGGCCTAATATTCCCCACATTTGGCGCAACGATGACTTGTTTTTACAACGGGACAATCAACTGCGCGCCCGTGCCATAGTGGTCTATTTTCCAGCAGACTTTTTACTTCGCTTGACAGACGAGCACCAGACGATCCAGGCGATGCAGCATTTTATACGCAAAGCCCAGCGTGGGCTACGCTTTTATGGCGAAACCCTGGATAAGGCACATGCCTTTATGGAAGAGCTGAGTGACAAAGATGGATTCCCAAAGATCATTGAATTTCTCAAACTTATTCAGCTCTTACAAGAAACCGACGAATTTGAGAGTTTAGCCTCCGAAGGGTATAGACCCACATTTAGCGAACAGGAGACACAGCGTATCAACAAAGTATACCTCTATGTCATGGGCAATTTTAAAGAAGACGTAAACCTGCAGACCGCCAGCAACATGCTCAACATGACTCCAAATGCTTTTTGTCGCTTTTTCAAACGCCATACCCAGAAACCTTTCTCCCGATTTGTCAATGAAATGCGAATTGGCCACGCCTGCAAACTGCTGATGGACCGTACCCTAAGCATATCGGAGATCTGCTACGAATGTGGCTATCAAAATCTCACCAATTTTAATAAATTCTTCAAATCCATTATGAACAAGACACCGCGCGAGTTTCGAAAAGAAATGGACCTATAATACTGCGACAAGCGTATAGCATAAAATGAAGGGCTGTACAAACGCACAGCCCTTTCCTACCAATTTACCGCAACTAACACCTTATTAAAAACCTTTAATTGTCTTCAACGTATAATCCTGGGCATCACCATTGGCTGCAGTCACCCGATAACTTCTATCCTGCGAAAAATCGCCAGGTTTGCCCAACACTGGGGCTCCATTGAGTGGCGAAACGACCGAGACATCCGAGACTGTGATCGTAACCCACAAGTTTGTCAGCAGGTCTTTCTGAATTCGTTTTTTAAATTCATCAAATAACATCTGTTTGGTGACGGATCCCGAAGGACCAGTCTTCTTGACCGAGTTGATATCGTAAGAAATCGTAGCGGTATATCCTTTTTGTCCATTCGTATCGAAAGCTACCGCCGTATTCTTAAAAACAATTTCACAGACTCTGTCCAACTCAATTTCCTGCATGGGCGTTCCCTTCTGTATGGTATCATTATACAGAAAACGGTATGAATAGCTTACGGCCGTCAATTTGTTGTCCGACGAATTTGGAAGCTCCTCATATCCTTTTTTCAAACAGCTTCCCATCATGACGAGCGTCAGCGCACTCAGCACGATGCAACTTATTGTATGGTTTATTCTATGCATAATCAATTTCATTTTATCTTTATAATTCTATTTATTCCCATCCTGGGTTTTGCTTTACACCTGATTTCAACCGGAAAGTCTCATTGATCGGCATCAAATACCTTTTGGCAGAGAATCGCGCTTCCCCTACGACGTTATTATCTTCAAAGAAAGAATAGGATTTGCCATCTCTCGAAATGCGGATCCCTCGCAAGGCGCCCTGTAATTCAGGGATTACAAATCCCGATCCCACGTAAGCGCCATCCCGCAAACCACCCGAGGTACGCATGCCCCAGCGTAGCAATGACCAGTAACGATCATTATTTTCGTAGACCATCTCCACGTTGCGTTCTCTTTTATAAGCCTCAAAAAGCGAGTTGCCCCAGTTGTTACCCGAAAGCGAATTTAAATACTGGTTGACACTGCTTTCGGAGAATCCGCCATGGCGCACCATGGTAGGCAGCATGTATCTTTTTGCATTGGCAAAGTCACCTTTCATCAGGTAAGCTTCGGCCATATTGAGATAGGCTTCACCATACCGGAATACCGAAAAGACAAAGTCCAGTTTTTGATCCGATGGTGAGGGCAAACTCACAATATTATCGTAGAAATACTTGATCATGGCATAGCCTGTACTGGAGTTGTAATTTTCGGTATTCCCGGATTGGTATCCATATTCCTGTATCGAACCTTCGTTAATCTTGCTATTGGCATTACTTACGTTTCCGTCCCTTCTGAAAAATACACGAACCTGGTTGTTGAAGTACATACAGCTGTCATACAGGATGGTTGCATAGAAGCGTTGATCTCTTTTTTTGGTATTGGAAAAATACATTTTCTCGTCTACATTTTTACCTGTAGCGACATAGCTCGCATTATTCCAGGATTTTAGCTGCCCATCTGAATCAGCGACCAGATAGTCATCCACCAAGTCCTGAGTCGGCCAGGAGCCACCATCCATCCCCCAGAAATTCATCGTTACATTGATCGGAAAATTTGCTTTGGCATAGACCGAAAACTTACCCGTAGACCACAGCCCCTGATATTGCATAGGTACATCATAGAGCGAAGTATTAGTTTTGTTTCGTTCACGGGTCAGGATAAATTCGGTAGCCGTAACCGCAGTTTCATACGATCGGAACATGTTGTAATACGGACTAAGCTGCGTCCCACCATTATTGAGCCCCATGGCTTCGCCCGACTGGATTACCTTATCGTAGTAACTGCTATTTGCTGTACCTCCATCCACATAGGCCGCAGCTTGCAGTCCCACACGCATGATCAACGCATTAGCCGCATTGGCTGTGGCCCTTCCCCTTTCGGCCGTCGCCGGAAGGGATGAGGCTGCCTTTTGCAAGTCGGCGAGTATAAAATCGTAGGTCTCCCTGGCTGAGCTTCTCGAAATTTGAAGATCATCATCCAAGGTCAGCACTTTATCGATCAGCTGCAAGCCCCCATAAAGCTTGGCATACACAAAATAATGGGCGGCTCTTAGAAAATACAGTTCACCCAAACTTCTATTCTTAAATTCGGTCGAGAAGGTAACACTGGTTTCAATGTTTTCGATGGCCGAATTGATCCGCCATAAAAGCGAATAATTTAACCAGCCGTAGTTATCCGATTTTAGCATGAGCTCCGCTCTTTCTTTTGTCCAAAAGGCACCATTGAGTGTGCCCACCATGACATTTTTGGTGGTTCCCTCAGAGCGAGCCGAATAAGGGTGTGCATAGCCCGACATCCAGGCGTCGGTGCCCAGTACATCAGCATATACTTGGTAGATATAGGCCGTAGTCAAGTTTTCACTGTTCCAGGTCTGTTCAGCGGTAATCTTATCGTATGGAGTTGTTTCCAAAAATTTTTTACAGGAAGAGAAGAACGCCAGGGTAATGCCCAACATCCCGATTATTAAACGTTTTTTCATAAATTTTCTTTGTTAATTAAAATCCCAATAAAAATCCCGCGGAGTAGGTTCGCATCATTGGATATGCGTAGCCATCGAATGTATTAGATTCTGGATCACCATATTTTACCGATGGGCCGAATGCCAACAAGTTTATACCCGAGACAAAGACGGTCAGGTTGTTCATCCACTGCTGCGACTTTAATAGCGATTGTTTAAAATCATAAGATAAAGTCAACGATTTCAATCGAACATAATAGGTATTGCGGGCCCAGAAGTCTGAGGAGGAATAGTTATTGTTATTGTTCAGACTTGCATTTCCGGGTCTTGGCATTGGTGCGTTGGGGTTGGTTGGCGACCAATTGTCGTTTTGAAACTGAAAATCCAGGCGTCGCTCCCCTTCCGAGCCCATGGCCACATTGGAAAAATAATTTTGTTTCATTCCCGTTCCCTGTATGGTAGACTGCACACTAAAACCTTTATAACTTGCTCCTAGGTCGACACCATAGACGAAGGTCGGGCTCGAATTATGTCCATAGCGCACCTGATCCTGGCCATCGATTTTGCCATCGCCATTCACATCCTGGTACCAGAGGTCGCCCGGCCTAAGATCGGTTGCTGTTTCACGCTTTGGATTATTGAGGATATCCTGCGGATTGGTATAGAATTGAGCACCGACATAGCCTGTCCCAACATAACCATAATAGTTACCCTGTTGCCGAATCCTTGGATTGGCCAAAGTCACACTATCCTCGTTTGTTTTAAACGCAAATGATTTGTAATAGGTAAAGTTGAAGCCCGCATTAAAATCAACATTGCCAATCTTGTCTTTGTATTTGACAAAACCATCGAGTCCCTCCTTACGATCTTCGGCATCCGTCACTACAAGTGGAAGCGTATATCCGATAGGCTCGGTATAGCGATACGAATTATCGGCAGCGAGGTAGCCTTTGGTCTTTTCGAAGAAATAGTCTATGGCACCATCGACCTTATTGCCAAACAAAGCAAAATCTGCTCCGATATTGTATTTCGAGCGGGTATACCAGGTCATGTTGATGCTTGGTTGTGCCCCTGGGGTGACTGTATTGACCAATTTGCCATTGACGACATAACCATTTGTATTGTAATTATAGGTTGCTAAATAAGCATAAGCCCAGTGATCGGCATCGTTTAAACCGATCTGTCCATAAGATCCCCTCAATTTTAAGTAGGTCAAAACATTTTTGGCTTTAATGTCTTTGAAGAAACCTTCCTCAGAAAGCGCCCAGCCCGCGGAGAAGGAAGGGAAAAATCCCCATCTTTTGGTTGAGATAAAATTGTCCGATCCGTCATAACGTCCGGCAAAATCAAAAATATAGCGCTGTTTATAATCGTAATGAAATTTGCCTACATACCCCATCCAGGCCTGTTTCCCTTCCGTATTACTCGCTGTGATCAGCTGGGCATCCCCTTTTTGGATCTGCTTGATGGCCGTTGTATAGAATCCTCGGGAGCCTGCATTTAAGGCATTGCTATAATACTGACGCATGTTTTGGACTACTGTTGCTTCCACATTGTGGCCATCGCCAAACGTGCGTCGATAATCTGCCCGGAAATTGACGTCAAAATTTTGGGTCATGTATGAAGATCGTCCGACACTAATGTTGGTCGGATCTTCTTTGGTTGCATTTCCCTGCTCATCGTAATAGGTCGCCGTTTCGACCCAGTCTACCCGATCTTGGGATTCAATATTAAAATTACCGTTAAATCCGAGGCTCAGTCCTTCGACCCAAGGCACGTTCCAGTTAAGTGCACCCGACAACTGATTGTAAACCGTCTTTAATTTGATATACCCGGGGCTCAGCAGTGCCAGTGCAGGGTTGTCAAACTGATTGGATATCTGTCCACTGGAAGTAAAAGGCTTTTCAAATGGGTTACGATCGCGCAGCCTACTATAAATGGTATAAGCACTTGCTGGCGGATAATCCTCGTTGCGGAGGTATCCATTCACATTGAAATCGAGTTTCAGTCCGATCTTTTCAAAGTTGCTTGACACATTGCTCCGATAAGTATACCGATGATAATTCAGTGATTTGGCTTTATAAATCCCTTCCTGATTAAAAGCATTGAGACTACCAAAAAAGCGCAGTTTTTCACTACCACCATTCAGTGAAAGAGTGTGGTCCTGTTGTGGTACAAACCTGCGGGTCAGTTCCTTTTCCCAATTGGTATAATTGTCAGGATTGTTCTTTATCTCTTCCATTTCCTCAGGTGTTTTGAACGAGTTCATTCCCATTCCCAAGGCCTGATTGAGGTTATTGATCGCTGTTGCATACTGGTATGCATTCATGCGTTTGGTTTGATAAGAGGGTGTATTGAAACCAAAATTAGCCTGATAGTTGACATTAAGTTTACCCGAATCCCCCTGTTTGGTGGTGATCAATACAACCCCATTCCCGGCATTCATACCGTATACGGCTGTTGAAGCCGCATCCTTCAAAATGGTCATCGATTTGATATCCGCCTTATTAAGGCTAAAAAATTGCTGCTGTGTGGAGATAAAGCCATCGATGACATACAACGGTGTCCCATTGCCACGGATGGAAATACTTGCTCCATTTTGCCCGGGCTCTGCCGATCCCTGTTGTACAATAACCCCAGGAATTCTTCCCTGCAATGCCGAGCCCATGTCTCCAAAAGGCAGATTTTCAATTGTCTTGGCATCAAAAGAGGCTATCGCAGTAGAGTTTTTCTTCACACTGGTCGTACCAAAACCAACGACAACCACCTGATCCAGAGCAATGTCATTATCATCCAAAATGACCTCCAGGTTCTTTTGCGTGCCATTGACCGGGATTTCCTGATTTCTGTAATTGACATGACGAATAATCAAGGTCGAACGATCAGCCACACGAATGGAGAAATGCCCCTTGTCGTCGGTCGTTGTACCGATCTTGCCATCTTCTTTGGACAAGATGGTCACACCGATCAGTTTTTCTCCTTTTTTATTTCGGACCGTTCCTTCGACCAGGACCGGGTTCGCCTTTTGTGTAGCGGTATTCATCCCGTCTTTATAGGCCCATTGGATTGTAAACATTTTTTCGCCTTTGGAACGACCATGGGCAAATAAATCCTGTCCATGGCCAATATACATGGCGAATAACCCTACCTTCAGGCCTGCCTTCAATACGTTAAAATTACCCATACGATCCCTAGGCTTCTTATTGGTCAACAGTTCTTTCATAATTAATAATAAGTTAGTTTATAATTCAGCTACAGTAACCTACGGCACCATGGATTCGCTTGGGTTTACAGCGCTATTATCAACCAAAATTATTACAGATCGTATGGAGAAACTAAAACTTGAAAATCAATTACTAAAACTATTTTACCCCAGTAACAACCAGGTTTTCAACAGCATATAAAAACAAAAAAAATCCACACCAATGGTTATTGATGTGGATTTTCGGTTAAGGCACAGCATTGGAATAGCGCCCATTATACCTACCGAATACAGAGAATCATTGTTGTCTATCACCGCATTCGGTATAAATCTATACACGGTGGTATTTTAGTAGTGTATTGCATTTACCCCAATTTTTTATTTTAACGGGGTACGTTTCGCCAATGTTTTTAAAGCCCCTTTGTAAGAATCCAAACCACCAAAAAATGGTTTTCTCGTATCCGAAAACAACTGTTTTCCACTAGAATCGTAAATGCTCATCTGCACTTTTGTATTGTAGTTTGTTGTTGTAAATGAACTATTGGATTGAACCGCGGATCCCTTATTTTTATCCTCCTGCTTTTTATAGGTAGTCGTACCAGATCCGTAACTAGAGGTGCCTTTATTTTCGATTTCATATAGACCTAAGACCACATAATCCACCTCAAGGAGTTTTGCCAACTCATCAGGAACATGGTTTGCGATATCTACCAAGCCAATTCCAGCTTTTGCTAAGGCTGCATTGGTTACCCTGGGGTCTTGAATCTGAAAGGACAATCCACGGGACCTCATTGCCTCAATACAGGATTGCTGAATTTCCCTGCGCATCGCATCCGTAGCTAGTCCCTGATCGTTACTTACGATTTCGAAAGGGACAACAGCCAGTCTGTTTCCCTGTTCAGTTTTAGTTGTGCTTGAATTGACGGGTAAATTATTGGCTTGAGTTGCCGGCGAGTTTCCAAAAGATTCTTCCCGGCCATTAGCAAAAGTAATCTTATTAATTGCTTGCCGTTTTAATTCGTATTGTACCTCTTCACCGGTATACGAAAACTTGATTACATCATCTCCAATAGAGACAACCTTTCCCTTTTTTTGGCTTCCGTCAATAAGATAAATGACGTCTTCTTTTGTCTGTGCAAAACCAAACGAGACACTGGCGAAAAATATCGCAAAATACATTGAAACTTTTAGGATCGTCTTCATTATTATAATCAATTGTAATTTTTCATAAAATATTGATCTCACTGACCAACAGCATTGTTCTACTAAAAAACACGAACAGTAGAAATTTGTTTGGCCCATTCACACAAAACCAATCGCTCATGATAACTGTTCTTATCCGACCATTGCGAAGTCATAGATTTTGACTTCACTGGCAACTGTATTTTGAGTATTTAACAAAAATTAGATAATCATGGAAACACAAATTATCGAACTTGAAAAAGAATACTGGCAGGCGATGGAAAACCGCGACTTCGCTACGATTAAACGCCTGACTCGCTTTCCGTGTATTGTAGCTGGAAAAAATGGGATACGGCAAGTTGATGAAGCCACTTTTAAAGCTATGTTTGATTCCAGTGAAAACATGCAATTAAAAGGTCATCGAAATTTCTTCGCCGGAGGCTCAAGTCATCCAAGAACAGACCGGGATCATTGCCTACCCGATCACTGTGGAATATCTAGTTGGCGACGAGAAAACAATATTTAATTGTGTCTGCACCTCTACCTGGGTCAAGGAAGATGACCACTGGGTCTGTGCCATGCATACAGAAACGGAATTGGTTAAATAAAAACATAGAAAAAAAATAGGCTAGGGAACCAATACCTAGCCTATAAAAATACAATTAACTCATCTGCCTAATATAATCGAAAAACCACGGTCAGGACAAAAAAGTTTTAACAACTCTTCGAAATTTTAAGCTTACCAAAACTATTATTGCTATTAGGCCAATGAGCCAAAAATTTGGGAGGGATATTGATCTGCGTTTATCCGATATGGACTTTTGCGTGCGTTGCAAAGCACTATTATTGACCTTTTTAACAACCGCATTTTTCAAGCTGATATTTGTCCTCGATTCCTGCATAAAAAGCCTCCCCCTCTGACCGGTCAATCCACTGTCCGCATGGAAGCGAAAAACTGTGTCCGTCCAAAAATACCATGAGCGGGAAAGTGTATCCTGCCGAAAGGTATATAACCGCTGCCGCTGTTCTAGATTCTGCCATTCCAATTCTGCTTCCTCCTGTTTATGGCGCTGTTTATTTTCATAGAGCTTACAAGAAGTCATCGTAAGCAAGACAATGTATATAGACAAAATATGGGTTCTTTTTATTTCCATAGCCTCCCTCCCCTCAGTCCAACCAATTTGAAAATGCATAGATCGTCGCTATCGATCTTCTCTTGCTTAATACGCGATTATCCACGTTGCCCTCCACGGTCAGCAACCAATTACCCTCTCTTTTTCGAACGATCCCCACATGGTTGATCCGTCCAAGCTGCTGATTATAGATCGCAAAAAGATCTGCCGGCCGGACACTTCCCTCCCGTACCTGCTGCCCGGTATAACGACGGGCCATGGGAAAGAGAGCGGGGCTCCAGGCATTGCGTGGTGCTGTACGTCCCGCCTTTCCATAACACCAGGACACAAACGCCGCACACCAGGCATAACCTTTGCCTAGACCTGTGTAGGCCAGGTATTCCTCCACCCTAGCGCCATCGTTATTGTTCCTTGCTTCCCTTACGCCAATCTCTCCTACGGCGATATCCATAATGCGTTCGCGAACGCTCGCTATTGGTTCGCCATCCTCAGATCTGGCACCGATAGCCAAAGACCTAGGTTGATTCCCAACTATCTTTCGCGCTACAGCAGGATGGCTAAAACCGCCAAGAAAGAGAGCAGTGACAAAAAGAACACCGAAAAATAAAGAATACATTGTTGCCATGATGTCAATTGATTAAAGTGATAACTAAATTGCTGACGAAAGGACTTAAACGGTTGCCAGAGCAGTTCCTGCAGCCAGTAGCAGCAGTAAATTGCAAGCAATCCGGACAATATGCCGAATATCAGCACGGACAATATGCCGATATCCAATACACCGGCTGTGGGATCTATGGCCTGGAGCAAAAGACCCGCTGAAATAAAAAACAAGCAAAGACAGACCAGCACAATTCCGAGCAGCTGCCTACTTGTTAAAGGCCAATAGATATTCTCGATATCAGTGACCATTTCGTTTTGTAATGTTTTCATTTTTAATAAATCATTTAATAATCCGATCTATAGTAGCTATGGGAATAGCCCTAAGTATTGACTGTTAGAAAAATTAGCTTTGTCTCTATCATGTACAATCAAGTAAAGATGTACGGGTAGCTCTTCCATTCCCTCGGGCAACTGCAGCTGCAACTTGCCATCATGCCGCAGGGCCACTTCCTCATTGATTGCAGCCAGCTCTTGCGTTATAGCATACGCACAGAGGATAACGCCATCATCCCGTTCATCCCTTCTATATTTTTCTGCGATGGGATCCCAAGTTAGCCCAATAGTTGCTCCCTGACGCTCAACCGAGTAGACCCTCATGGAAGCCTTCACGCCCGCACTCAATTTTGCTTTTGCTGGGTCTACTTCAATATTGGGATAGGTACCGACCATGGCCCCGTGTAATATGGCAGACATTGCACGCCCGATCGCCGACTTTTTGTTTTTACGTGAGGTATAACCCAGCTGTATGATATAATTCACCGGATTGAGGAATTTCCTCGCTTTGGTGAATTTCATCTGCACTGTTTCGGTCCCATTGGCCACAAAAACCCGACTTTCCTTTTGTTTCGATAATATTTTCATTTCATTTACAATTGATTCCCAAATGTATGGGAGTAAACACCTTACTAATTTTAATATGACCGGTATTACGTACCGGTCATATTGCTTTAACACTAGACTAGATCCAGTTCACCGAGATAGTGTGTTCGGCTGATCCTTTTGTTCTTACGATCGGCAAAGAAGAGCCAGAGCTGTCCTTTACCTCCGAGGAAGTGTTCTGGCAGTTCAATATCTGCTGTCCCCAATCCCCTGGTAGGAGGTTCGGGAGCTGTCATAAACTCGTCCAGCGCAGGCTGGTACAGCAAAATGTAGACACGATCGTCAAGATTGCCATGCTGGATATCAATGGCCTTATTTGTCCAGCTGACCATTAACATTCCGGCGGCCACCTCAGCTTTTACCGTACCACCGGGCTGCAAACTTCCCTGCGAAATTTGCACCTTAGCATAGTCAAGCGTAAAGTTAGGGTAAGTACCTACGACAGCCGTCTTGATATTGGCCTGCAGCGCCGCGTTTGTTGGCGTCATCGTATTGGCGTTGATCTGCGAAAAACCTACCTGCACAAACGGTGCGATAGGCATAATAAATTTGGCAATGGTGTAGAACCGAGCCTGCTGAATCAGTTGCTCTTCAGTCGCGGGCTTATTGCTCTTTTTTGAAAGCCCACGGATGTAATCAATGCTTTTCCAGCTAGCTCCTATTACCGACCCAGCTTTACCGCTGAATCCACCATTTGCACCTTTTCTAATTGTTCCCATGTTATTATTTTTTAAAAGTTTAAAACATGTAAAAACTTGATTTTTACCGGTATATCATGCTTTACAACAACAAACATAAAATCGATAATTGGCAATTTAAAGGTAGAAAATTGGATAGTCCGATCGCTGTCCTAGCCCTAGTTGCCCTAGGATTTATAGTGCATACAATTGTCCGTTTACTGTCCATGTCAAAAAGATCTCTGTAACCTGGCCAATTCGATATCGCCGCAATATCGCTTCAATATCACTTCGTGTCTTATCCGCACTTGATTCGGCATTTATCCACTGTTTCTCTACTTATTACCTACTGTTTTCCTACTCTTTTAGTAGGGAATCAGTAGAGGATATGTAGCGGAATACAGCAGTGATTGCGAATATGGTACGAAGCAGTAGCGGAGAAGCCTTGAATGAGAGACGGAAAATTGAAAGTATAGAACCGTCCCGATCTAAAAAAAATCGAAAGTAAACGAAAGAAGAAAAGTGATGGATCGGATTATAGGAAAATTAATCCGCGAGGTGGTGGTATTTCTTTTTGAAAGCGACCATATCCGCATGCAAAAAATATTTGCCGGTATGGTCTTTTTTGAACGGGAGTATCAGCCCCTGTTTTTCGCAACGGTAGAGCGTCTTGGAGACGATGCCCACATAGCGACATACTTCTTTGCTGTGCACCAGTTCTAGCGGAGGATCGGGCAGTTTTCGGAGAATCAACGCTTTGATCTGCTCGGAAGAATCCGTGATCTTGTCAACAAGATACCTGAATGCGTCGTGCAAACAGGGCTGGCGACATTCTTTTGGCTTAGCAGAAATGTCAAAACAGCCCTCCTCACAATGTAAATATTTATTCATAGACTGGAATTTAGGATCAATCGCCCTCCCCTTTCACAGCCGGAAAACCAATTGATCGGGTTTATAATAATTGAATATTTTCATACCTACACCACCTGCCACATCCCATTTATTCATGACTTTTAAGAATTTTATTTCGGTATTGCATAGCCTGTTCAGAAAGTAAATTGAGAAATTTACTTTTGAGCCGACTTGAGCTTTTGACCATCAGATTGGACCGCCTTAAAATTGCATGAAATACCCGCTCCAGAAAGGACAGGATTTCTGGATGGGTGGTGCTGACATTTTGCAGCATAAATAAGGTAAAAAATGCCTTTTTAGGCTTATTCCCTACTCCCATTAGTGTAATACCCTCGCGCATGACCGATTCAAAATCATAGAGTTCGATCCATGCTCCCTTTATTTTTTTACCTTCCAGAATGATGGGATTGAGGTATTTCACGAGCTCATCGACCTCAGCCAGCAACCCTTCAACAGTCTCCTGCTGTTCAAACTTACCATATACATGACACTCATCAATGAGCCGGAGCAGTTTTTCAAAAGTATGTCTATCCCATATTTCTTCACTGCCAATAGCAGCATAGCTTTCAAATATGGTACGAAAGCGTAATGACAAGTCAAAGTGCTTTACTTTTCTCAGAAACTCTTCAAAGGTGATTCTTTCATCCACAATATGATGATAGTACATAAAGATCTTAAAAAAAGCCAGTTGCTCAAAGCCCACCAGATGAAACAGTGGCACCTCCGAGCATACCATTTTTATCCAGGGACTGTCCCCGCTGGCCAAGGTTTCCATTTCCTCGCAGAGGGCCTCGATATATTGTTGAAGGTCTGTAAATTCGAGGCGCAACAGTGGTATATAGCTGGAGTCGATTGACAATACAGTCTGGGGTGCAAAGCCCGATAATTTTTCAGGTCTGGCTTCTGCTGCTGCCTGCTGTCGCAATTGTCGTTCGATATCGTACATACGGATATCGAAATGGCGGGCAAGCCGATAAAATTCGGGACCAGTCAAATACGTCGTACCCCTTTGCCGATTGCGCAGCGAACGCTTTTCAATGCAAAGCAATTCCATCATTTCCGCTGTCGTTCGATCAGGGTCATTTATTTTTTCTTCGATAATCTGAAACAGGATAAGTTGTATATCAATATCAGGCTGCATAAACTGGATAACGCTAAAGTTAATTATTTAAAATAATAAACTTTAAATATAACATAAACCTTAATTGATTAAAAATAAAACTTTATATGATACAATTATTTTACCAAACGATTTACCTAACGGTAAAATTTTTACCGTCAAGCAGCTAGAAATAAAATATTGATCTTTTGCTAATCCATTTTGAATTTACTTATTATTTTGGCTACCAACGTGGGCTCTATCCGGTAATAGCTTTCTGGCTTGTGCAGACAGCGGTACGAATAAAGTTTATTTTGCACATTTTTTTTGGTGATCTTTTCAAACAGATCTTCAAGGACAGGAGATATAATAATATAGTACTCTTCCAGGTCGAATAACATAATATGGTCAGCACGAATATACAACGTCTTGTTGATCTGTATAAAATCTCCTTCAAAGATTGTGTCAAGCGGCTCATCGTCCTCAGTTAAAAAAGGGATGACATGACCTTCGTTAATTATTGCATAATCAAAATCTTCTCCATATATAAATGCGAAAAACTCCACATCTATTATCTCCCTAGCTGGATCAGTAGATTTAACTTTTTCTGCCTCTACAAATGTATTGGCAAGCTTTTGTGCTTCGTCTATTAACCGCTTATCTTCACGATCTTTTGATCTCGGTTTTTTAGCGGGATTTTTATACTGGGCACTCAAAATTGCAAACATTCGTTTTCGATATACTTTGAAGAAGATCAATATAAAATAGCCAATTATTACTGCTGATAAGTAATATTTAAAATCAGCCTGTCGATAAAAAGCCATGATTTCTGGTTCGATTCTCGAAACATACACTTCATCTAAAGCTTTGCCCAGCGCACTGCTATTCCGTCCTGTATTAAAGAGGGCATATCCAAAAAATAAGTGGGTGAACGTATAAGGGACGACAGCCCATAATGCCAGATTATTGGGCGGGTTATGTTTAAAATTTAGCTGTGCGATCATAACGACTGTACAGAACCAAAATCCATAAAAAGCCGTCGCCGATGATAAAGACCAAATAATTCGGTCTACAATCATTTTATCATAAAGAGGCTCAGCTAAAGACCTAAGCGCAGGAATATAAGCCGCAAAATTACAGATAGCCACCACTAGAATACCGGCAACAATGCAGATAAGATAATCATACCACCTAGGTTTACCTTTTGTTTCAATCATAATCGGTCAAATAATTGGCTGTAAATATATTATTTTAAACAGGCCCAACATAGGTAATATATTTACCCAAATGCTGCCCCAGAGGTAAAACAATTACCTTTCGAATGAATATCAAAGTGCCTAAATTTACTTTATTCGAAATTCATTTCCTGATGAATATCGAGAACATATATAAACCTTATGAGCAAACGGCCAATTATTGAGCATACCATTGCCATATTAAAATAACGATTTGACTAAATGGGAACATACTATTCTGAAAAAGAAGCACTCCTGACATTTTATTCCTATTGGGAAAAATTTCATCCGGGGCTTGAAGACTTCCACAAGAGCTGGTTGCTGAAAAATGGGGAGATTATACCGATGACAAGAGGTCAGATCCTATCGGAGACTCCACATATGCAATCCACACTCTACATTGTATTGGCAGGTATATTGGCAAAAGAGCGTTATTGCCCTGATCGGGACGAACGACTCATCATGACGGTAGCCTTACCCCATATGGGATTTTTTACGACGATGCATTTTTTTAGCAGAAGTCCAGCATTGGGAGATATTGTCTGTTTAAAATCGGGATTAGTCCTCAAGATTCCCTACAAAGCAATAAGCCCCTATCGCAATCAGGAAAAAGCCATTGAAACATTAGTCGACCTAATCATCAATAAGAAAAAATCCCAGCTGGACCATCTTCGTGTATTGAGCACCTTGCCTAATATCACGAACCGATATTTTTATTTTGCGGACCATCTTCCATCGCTTTATACTACCCTTACCCAATCCGAGCAAGCACGACTGTTATTGATATCCGAGCGGTCTATACAACGAGCCAAGCGATTATACGTGAGTCGCAGATAATTTACCCAAGAAAAGCTAATCTTGCGATTAGCTTTTCTTGTTTTAGAGTATGAATTCTGTCATCCAATTGAAGCCGACTTCCGAAAGCTACAAAATACAAAATTCTGTATAGTATCAAATGGTGTCCGATGGTTTACCCTATGGCAATTGATCTTATTAAAATAATCCTTGAACTGATTTGTTAAACTTATTTCGGAATACTGTTTGATCTCAATGCCGCTGCATTTTTTAGGCCCTTGTTCGGAAAATGTCCCTATAACTAAAATGCCATCTGTATTTATATTTTCTATTACCTTCGCTAGATAACCTGCAATATCATCTTCGCTTGTTAAAAAATGAAAAGCTGCCCGGTCATGCCAAAAATCATAACTTTCTGTAGGCGCAAAATGAGTAATATCCTCGACGATCCACTTTACCTTATCAGCTTTATCGCCTAACCGTTGTCTTGCTCTGTCAATAGCTTTTTCGGAAATATCCAAGACCGTAATATCTTCATATCCCAAATCTAATAGATAATCGACCAGCAAACTATCACCACCACCAACGTCAATAATTTTTGCAGAGACCGGTACATTAAAAGCACTTAAATAATCCAAGGATGTTTGCGGTGTTTGCTGATACCAGCTTGTCTCTTTAAGCTCTTTGGTCTCATAAATATTTTCCCAGTGATTTTTACGATTGAATCTTTCCATACATGTTTTTATGTGATGAACTTATTTAATTTATAGGCTGTTGCACCTGTCATATTCCGTTTGGGCTGTTGACCTATTTAACTATGAAGGCTTAAATCTACAAAAAAGAGTCTATAAGCTCTTGAGATCAATCCATTTTGCTGGTCGGATTTTAGAAAACAGCCCCCTTTAGGAACGATCGCATTCAGTGCGATCTATTCGTCGGACCAAGCGATTATACGTACGCCGCAGATAATTTACCGCCACCTAGTGGCGGTGTTTTGCCAAAAATCCTGTCCTATCTTTGAATTAACGAAAGAAGAAAAGTACGAAGGATTAAATTACAGTAATGGAGCAACAACAGTCAAACGGCAAAGGACAGGCCAACAGGCATATCTCGGAGATGAGCCCGATCTACTCAGCAGTGAGCGATCCGAAGCAGGGCCATCCGGCAATGCTGCAGGAGGATGTCAGGGTCATGGCAGGAGATCATCGCATCTCGCTGGGAAATTGTTGTTGCGCAGGGCCAGTTCGAGATCGACACGGCCGTAGGTTTACGACCTTCCCGCGAGGCGGTAGGGGAAGAATTGGTCTGGCAGAATAAGGAGTCCCAGCGCCAGACCAAAGAGTCCGCTACGTGCGGGCTCGGGGCCAATGTACTGTCCAATTTTTTTGACCGATATGGACAGTAGCATTGTGACTGGTTCATAAATCTAAGTTAGGCAATTTAAATCATACGATTATGGCATGGTTTCAATTACTTGCTAATGGAGATGCGACAGATCCAAACGACTACAATCAAGTGACTTCACCAGGTTGTAGTGGTGCGAATCATATCTGTGCAATTCAGACAAGTCCTGATGTAAACAACAAGCCTGTGTTCACAACTTCCTTAAGGAATGAGATGATTACAGCGTTGAATACAAACTCCAGTAGCACCAACGTTCAGTTAAGAACAAATCCATAAATAAGGCCTAATACCTTATTTCAAAGGGCGCTCGCAAGGCGCCCTTTCTGAAAATCAAATGTTTCACTTTTAAACTTAAAAATTATGGCATGGTTTCAATTATTGATGAACGGAGACCCAACGGATCCAAATGATTACAATTTGGTAACTTCCCCGGGTTGCAGTGGTTCACTTTATGTCTGCGCAATTCAGACAGGCCCTGATGTAAACAATAAACCTATAATAAACACTTCTTTACGGAATGAAATGATCACTGCATTAAATAATAAAGGCAGTACAACAAATATATTGTTAAGAACAAACCCATAGCAATGCACAGTTAAAAAAGGGACACTCGAATAAAGAGTGCCCCTTTTTCCTATTTTCCCACTTCATCTACGACCATAACTTCGATTACTCTACGTGCAGGCACTGCTTCAAGACCATAATATAGTAGGTTACGATTTAGTTGTTCTAACGACGAAAATCTGCTTACTTCCATGATCCCTTTCACTCCCGCCTCGTCTATGGCAGGTGCATATCCGCCAACATAATCGATATAAAAAGCCAGATTCTCACTACCATCTACTTGCATACCATCCTCGGGATTTTTCGCTCCCTCCCTAGATTTTGTTGTTTTTTGGATTACGATAACATCTTTTTCTTTTTTCACTTTACTGACCTTCACACCCAAGAAGGAAACAAGGTCGTTCATCACCAATTGGGCCATCTCCTTCTTTGGTAGGGTATCCTGACTAAAACGCTGATAACAAATCGCATATTTGGTATCCCATATAGTCTGCCCTATCGTGTTCGGCTGATACTCATATATGGACGGATCCTTCACATTCCATTCGATACGCCCAGGTATTTTCAAATATGTAGGCGGGTCAATTGATGCATACAGGCGTACAAATGCGTTAAAGATACCAGTATTGATCAGGCTCGTGACAAACATTCCCGTTACCGAATCCTTTTCGATTGGTAGTCCACCCTTAAACTGCAAGCCATCCTGATAGCCTGTGATCAATACCTTGCCCTTCAGGTTAACATCGGCCGGATCATGCATCACAGTTTTGGTATTAAAATCATCCTTTACCGGGATATCTAATTTCTCGTTAGCAATAAGTTCGTCGATAAACTTCGGTTTTATATAATCTGGATAAGTGATTGCCTTTACCTTCCCCTTGTAAATAAACACCGTATGTGGCACCCCGTAATAGGGAAAATATTTTTTTAACAGCGAGTCCGACACGATTGTGGGCAGATACGCATTTTTCTCCTTGAGGTACTTATTCTTTTTATAAAATTCCGTTATCAGCTCTTTCGGCTGCCAGGTCACCGCAAAGATCTGGGCTTTGTCCCCTACTTCCTTTTGCACTTCCTTGACATGGGGCATCAGCTGGATACAGGTAGCACAGTTGGTATCCCAAAAGTCCAGGATCAAAACCTTGTCTTTATAATCATCCAGGTCAACCTTTGTCCCTGAAAAGTTCAATATTTCCATAGCAGGCATATCTGGTACCGTAGCGTTGATTTTTAACTGCTTACTTAAATCTACCTTTGCGTTATGTTGGCCAAGGCTAATCTGAAAGGCTATCAATAAGCCTAATGTTAATAATAATGTTCTCATTTTTCTATTTATAAATATTATCGTTTATTCTGTTCTATAGTCGGGTTTAGATCTATTACGGCACGTGGGATTAAAAAAGCATACTTCGGACTGCCGACCACAAGCTGATAATTCGCTCCGTTGACTTGGCGTTGGGGTACAATCGCTGTCTTATTTTCTTGATTCAACCGTTTCGTATCGGCCCAGCGTCTTCCCCTAAATACCAGTTCGCGTCTTCGTTCTTTCAGTATTTCGGATAGCAGCTTGTCGTTCTCCCAATCGACGGGCACGAATTTTCCCTGTGCGAACCTATTCTTGCGCAGCAGGTTGATATCAGCCAAGGCATCCGTATTTCTGTTCAATCGGGCTGCTGCCTCCGCACGGATCAATAAGATCTCGCTGGACGTAAAACCTATAAATGCTCCAATAGCACTCTGGTCGTAATTGGTCTTATAACCGTAGGTTCCGGGATCAAAATCATTGTGCTGGAAGTAGATCAATTTACGCAGGTCAGCATCCCAATAAAGCGCCATCAGGTCCGGATTTATCCGAGCGGCATAGGGGGTTAATGTTTCCGAGTAAAATGTCTGCGCCGTAAATATGATCTCCGCGTTATTCTTGGGGATGCTCATTTCATCATATATATCTAGCGTATTGTAGTCCAATAAATTTGGCTGTGCCTTCCATGTATCATCCGCGTAGCGAAAGGCACCCGCATAGTCCTGCATATCAAGATACAGACGAGCCAGTCCTGCATAGGCAGCTGTTTTATTGGGTCTACTCTTGGCAATAGCCCTTAGCGGTAGCTTTTCTGCAGCCATCTGATAGTCCGACAGGATCTGCTGATAGGTATCCAACAGGCTAGCCCTTCCCTTAGGCAGCTCAAGGTCTGGCGTGAATTTCAGGGGTAGCCCCAGTTCCGCGGCCGCCGTATTTTTATTAAAGGGCAGACAATAGAGCTCAAGCAACTGCTGATAGGCAAAAGCGCGAAAGAAATGAGCGCTACCTACAATCTCCTTAGCTTGCTGACTGTTCTTCTCCTGCGCAGAAAGTGCATCCACCACGCTGAGTATCTGGTTTGCATAGAAAACCGCCTTATAGGGCCCCTGCCATGCAGCGGCATTGATCGTGGGCTCATCCGACCAGATATAGGCATTTCGCTCATCAGGATCCGATACGGAACTCCAGTCTCCGCTGTTGAGGTAAAACTCCTCCCCTGCAATTAAATTTGCCGCTGCAAAGCTGCTGTTAAGCACAGAATATTCATTCAATAGCAGTTCGCAGTCTGCTAGCGTACTCGGAATATCCATTTTCCTGTCGGGTTTGAGTTCAAGAAAATCCGAGCAGGAGGCCATCAATAGGCCTATGGTAAGTATGATATAAGTTTTCATATAATAGTGTTAAAAAGAAAAACTAAGTCCCAATGATCCGGCAAGTGGGTCGGGCGGATTATTCCCAAATTCGGGGTCTATCCCCCATTTGTTTGCCCGCCATATGGACATGATATTGGCCGCATAGGCGTATACACGTAGGTCTTTTAGCCAGCGGTTTTTGGGTGAATAGCCGATCTGAATATCACGCCATTTGATCTGGTCCGCTGGCGACACCAGGGCGGCAGAATACATATAAAAATTTGCCTCCTGAGCGTTTACCGGATAGGTAAACACAGGTACATCCGTTATTTTTTCATCCCCGGGTTTCTGCCATCTTTTGGCGTAGTCAGCGTGCCCCACATGGTTTGTCAGCAGGGTGGAATAGTTGATCGACTTGCGCATAAACTTGTGTCCCAACTGAAAGCTTATATTGAACGAACAATCCCAGTTTTTGTAAGTAAAGTTATTCCGCAGTGATCCAAAGTAAAGCGGCAGCGCCGAGCCCGAGTTATGCATATCGGCCAGTAATGTGCCATTTACAATGGACGTATAGTTGGTGGAGATCTCCCCGTTTTCATACCCCCGCGGCTTTCCGGTCTCCGGATCCAGCCCCGCCCATTTGTAACTGATGATGCTATTCAAATCAGCCCCTTCGATCGGTGTGACATTCATGGAGTATGCCCCAGAGCGGTAATAGCGACCAAGCTGATCGGCCAGATACGATTTTGTCACCTTGGTACGGTTATAGGAAAAAGCAAGATCCGAGCGCCACGAAAAATCGGTAGCATTGACATTGACTGAATGGATCGAAAGATCTATCCCTTTGGCTTTGAGATTAGCACTGTTCACATTGAGCGATGCAAAACCTGTAGTCGGATCTATCTGCGTAGCCGAAATCAGGTCTTTTGGCGTTTTGATATAAAATTCTGCCGAACCGCTCAGACGTCCACTCTTAAGACCAAAATCCATCCCCAGGTTAAACATCCCTACCGTCTCCCATCTCAGATTGGGATTTGGCGGGCTCTGCATGCTTGCATAGGGCAATGCCGTCAAAAAGTGATTTTGAGTAGACCGCAGCATAATCGGGTAAGCTGATGTGGCATTGTTTACATTCCCATTTTTACCATAGGTCATGCGCAGCTTGAGTGTAGAAAAGGGGCCATCGGTCAAAAAGCTTTCATTGGAAAGTAACCAGGCGGCACCTATGGACCAAAATGGCTTGCCCCGATCGTTGGCACTGACCCCAAACAGGTTGGAAGCATCCTTGCGCATGCTAGAATTAAAGATGTACCGCTGTCTAAAGATATAAGAGGCATTGGCAAAGTAAGATGTAAAGCGATTGGTTACCTCCGATAACTGCGGGTAATTATTGATCTTGCGGATACCCAGGATACCATTGAGATAAGGGTGATCATGTACAAGGTCTGCTTCCTGATAGGACAGCGTAGCAGGGTCGTAGCCAAAAAATACCGATGAGTGCGCTGTCGAATGATCCTGACGGATCTCACCGCCCAGCAGTACATTGACTTCGTGGGCGTCAGTAAACTTACGGTTATAGTCCAGCTGTATCCTTCCCTGCTGTGCATCACTGCTACCATTTAAGATATAGAGGTAGTCGCCGACCGGATAGTTCCATTTGACAGATTGCTTGTCCCATGATGCGAAATAGTTGATTTCATCGCGTTGGTGCATACTGCCTATCCCCCGCCAATTTTCCTGTTTGGTATCTGCTTTTCTAAAATTGTAGAGCAGCGAAAGCCTTAGTTCGGGCAGTATCTGGTAATTTGCCCCAAATGAAAACATGACCTCCTTGGTATTATCCTTGATCTGTGTTTCGTACAGTTCGGCAAGCGGTTTGTAATTCCAGTCGAGCAGTCTTCCACCAGCCACGGTATCCCTAAAATCGCGGCTCAGGCCCACGGTCTCTACCTCTAGTGGATTACCGTTTTCATCCGCCAGGCGCATATAGGGATAGTTGCCATAGCCCGCTCCCATTTCATTGTACTTGACCGGCACCATGGCATCCTTGGTGGTATACTGCGTGTACTGTGTGCTGAGATTTAGCTCCAAGCGGTCAATGGGCCGATAGGTGGTCTGGTTACGGAAAGAGAGTCTATCGGACGAACTGGTAATCACCGCCCCCCGGTTTTTATCAAAGCCCGCCGAGAAAATATTGCTCAGTTTTTGTCCACCACCTGCCAGCTGCACATTATACTGCTGTTTTACCGCTTTGCGATAGATGTATTTTGAAAAATCGTCCCGCATATCTATCGACCGCAGCTCATTTATTTTACCGGTCAGCTGTGCCTCTGTCAATTTGCCTTCCTGATGGTCTTTGAGCAGTTGCACCACTGGGGTGAGTGTATACATTCGGTCATACATCCTACTGTTGTAAAACCCCTTTTCAAAGAGCATCAGCTCCACATCAATAAAATCCGAGGTATTCATCTGCGGAAAATAGTAGAGGTCGGGCTTATTTTCAACGGTTGTATTTGCATTGACGGATACCCTAAAAGGTTCATTTCGTTTTGCTTTTTTGGTTGTGATGATAATCACACCATTGCCCGACTGGGCACCCCAAATGGATGACGCCGAGGCATCCTTTAGGATGGAGATATTTTCGATATCATTGGGGTTGATGTTATTGAAATTGCCACTATAGGGAAATCCGTCCACCACGATTAGCGGCCAGATGTTAGAGCTGATTGAGCTCCGGCCCCTGACATTGATATTGGGAAATTTACCCCGGTTTTCATCCAGCATCTTTACCGTGGAGATACTGGGCACCACATCTTCCAACCGCGATATAAAATCCATGGATACTTTTCGGTTCAGCAGCTTATTATCCACAAACTCAAAACTACCCGCAGCCCTTTCCTTGGGAATCTTCTGAAATCCCGTACTGACCACTTCCACCTCATCGAGCGTATTCTCTTTGAGAAAAAGGGTGATATTAAGCTTGATATCTACCTGATAATCGACTAATTGGTCGTTATAGCCGATATGAGAAAGCGCTACCTTTCCTTTACGGTTTGTAACCGGAATTGTAAAATTTCCGGTTTTATCGGTTTTGGCGCTTCCCTTTTCATCCGGTATCCGTACCGATACACCGACCAGAGGCTTCCCATCCAGAGATGAAACGACGGCGCCGCGCAACATTTGCTGTTGTCGCTCTTCGGCCCCGCTGTCCTTGCGGGGCGTCTGAGCTGATAAACTAAACATAGAAAACATTACAATACCCCAGAAAAGGATTGACAATTTTAAGCAGTTCGATTTAGTTTGTTTTGGGCAGGAGCATTGCGTACCAATAGGCAATTCACTCCCACCCTTATAAAAATGAGTCATTTTTAAAGATGTTAATGTGGCTGTGACCTGTTTGGATTAGAATCCCTTCTGATACTTACAAACGCATCGTTTTTGCTCCTAAGCCTTGCTTAGGTCACAAATAAAAAATGATTGATAATTGCAACCTAAGAGCGTTTGATTGAGATTTTCTAGGTAAATAATAGGGTCGCTACGCTCTTCAAGATTAGAGGAAGTCATGATATGACTTTGCTTGCAGAGCTACTCCGCTGGCCTGATTTTGTTTTTGGTAATTTGTTTTTTGTTCATAACTCGTTTGTTTATTGAAACGAGTCTTGTGGCAGGTGTAGAAACCAACAATGGCGTGACATCCAACCTACCGCTGTGAGGCCGTGAGAAGCCCTGGAACGAGTAAGCGGACGCCACGCCATTGCTGACGGGCGTTGATCCACTTAATCGCCTTGTTCCATTTGAAATTTCTCACGTTTCACAGCCAAGACTCATAAGTGCATCCACCTTTATGATGGTGCAAATGTATTATTTTAATATGCTAAAGACAAATAATTTACTTTAAAAGTGGCTTTAAGTCTTAATAAAGCTAATTTTATCGACAAATATTCGTACCTTTATATCAAAGGTAAGGAACCAATTATTTAGAGCAAAATGGTAAAATACCGGTAAGTTACCGAACTTATTAAAATCTATAAAAAATGGGTGTTGCATTTCAAGAAGAGAAAATCCACGAAGGAAAAAATCTAAAAAAAATTCGTGAAATCATGGGTATGAAGCAAGAGGCTTTGGGGCAAAAATGTGAAAGCAAATTTGATCAAAGGCGAATTTCTGAGTTTGAAAATTCATGGACTATTCCTGAACCAGTTTTAACGGAGTTAGCCGACGCATTAGGTGTGACTGTCGAATTCATCCGTGCCTTCAATGAAGAGAAAGCGATATATAATATTCAAAACAATAATTCATTTACAGTATCGGAGAATTCATTTGGACTTAGCAATCAACCTAATGTCACATATAACAACGTTGGTAAAATTGAGACATTTTTAGAAAAACTTGTTCAGGATGATGCTGTTAAAACTCAAGCAATTTTGGATTTGACAAAAGTAGTTGCAGACTTGGCTGACGAAGTAAAGAGGTTGAAGAAAAAGTAAGTTATACTTAATATTTGGGAGTGCACCACCAACTGTCGTACATTGGATTAAACTTAAAACCTGTTTCCAATTTGAGTCTATTCATTCCTCAGATGTCACTTCATTTGATATAGTAAGCATTTTTCGTCTCTTATTCATATTACCATTTGTAATCTCCCCTAATTTATAAAACTACATTAATAAGCGTAGCTATTTTTAGGGGAGAGGTCATTATCGGATTTTTGGTATAAAAAATCGCTATTTTCGTATAAAATCTAAATCAGTAAACATCTCAAATAATAGATTCGTAAAAAAATTAAAAGGATTTTTAACCTGAGAAACAACAGGAATTTTTGATCTAATTTTAAGTTTACAAAAATGAAAGCGAAACAAGTACTGATTTTTAAAAGTTCAGTTCGAACAAAGGAGAAGAAAACTTTCCTCATGCAACTATTGAAGACGCAGTTGCCACAGATACTATCTGCGACCTTGGATCTGAATGATGAAGATGCAATATTTCGGGTAGAGACAGAAGGATGTTCAGTGGATCTGCTTACAGCTTTACTGCTTAACCATGGTATCAAAGTGGAGTTTCTTGGCCGTTTTGTTAAGACGTAGCGCAATCCCAATCATAAATACAATTAAAATTGAAGTTTCAATCTTGCCTGATAACAGGAGAGCAGTATGTAGTAACGAACTATCAACCTTATTTTGAACAACTACAACCAATTTGAGGTGAGCAAAGTGCAATTTATGAGATTTTCACCAATCTGATCATAAATGCCATAAAATAGCTCAATCGGACAATCCAACCGTCAAGATTAAGAGCAATAAAGAGGAGCATATGAGGCATTATTGTATAAGGGACAACTGTATAGGAATACCAGAGAATCATCTTTCTCATATTAGGACCTTTTTCACTGACCAATAATGTTGATCGTACGCGAGGTACCGGAGAAGGCATGGCCTTAACCAAACGTATAATGGAACGTTTAAAAGGTAGTATCACAATAGAATCCGAAGTCGGTAAAGGGACGGCTGTTCATCTCCAATAATGAGACAAGAAAAATCTATTCGAGGTTAGGCAGGACAATTATCGACCGAATAAACGCGAAAACGACGGCGCGAGCTGTAGATAAAGAAAGGCAATAGCTGAACTTAAATATGATCTTGCAGAAAAATTTCAGGCTGGTACAATAAGCCAGGCTGATCGCGATAATATTCTAAAAAAATTAAAAGATTGTATCGTTGTTGCCAAATCAACAAACTAATTAAGACATTCTAAATTAAAAAGTTATGGCAAAAGAACAAAATATCAATGTTACCTAGAAGCCAGCTGGAACTGCGCTAGCGCATACCAATTTTGCACGACCGCTTGCGCGAGAGAAACGATTTGGAAACGCTGGCTAAATGTATTGCGTTGAATATGGAATGTGCCGTATTATGTATAAAAGTGGCACAATTACTCACATTAACAGCTTTTATACAATTCAATCGGTTAAGATATCCGCCTAAGCATGTTCTATTTGTGTGGAACAATGTTTCAAACATTCTCATATTCATTGCCAAACGTGTGGAAAGGCCTGCGAGGCCTGTAAAAAGCTGGCCGAAAGCAGCATGGATTAGATCAAAATACTCCATGTCCATTGCATCTGCAGTAAAAGTCTCTCATATCGAGAAACAATAGATGAGGTCATTTCAAAAATATGTAAGCTATTTTGTTAATTAGCTTACATATTTTTGAGTATTGGTACCTACATAACAAATCATTATCTATTTATGATAATAAAAGAACTTGTTGAATCATTAAATGAAAGAGACGAAAGAGAGCTGGTATTGTTCTTTATCTCCTTAGGTACACCGCCTGCAGTGATAGAATCCCTAAAATCGTGAGGATATAAGAGAACAGTACGATTGGCAGGAACTTTTAGACTTGAAATATCATTATCCAAAATCTTGATCGAAGGCATTTGCATTGGCGAATAGCCACCTATTCCCAAAAGGGCAATAGAGCCATAATAATTGGTATGTTTAAAAAATTCTACAGTTGGAATATCTTTGGCTGGCATTGCTTTTCCTAAAAGAGCGAGGTAGCGATTCAAAGTATAATAACGACTCGAATTACTGTCTAGTAACGAAATATAGGGATAGATTCTTTCAGGGAACAATCCTAACAGCTTATCCAAATAACGGACTCTAGCAGCTGGATTATATCTCCCCCGCCGTGATCCGTTACGTTCATCGGCAAATATACTATGTTTAAATTCATCGTGGTACAATCCACATAGATAAGGTTCCCAAAATCGAATTGCATTTACTAATTTAAGCCCCTTACTTGTTGTCTTATTTAAAAATGTAGCCATCATACTCTCCCCTTCCTGATCGCGAATGGCCTTTAAAAAAGGTACTACAGAATAGAGCCCATACCCATGATAAACAAGTGCATTACGATCTTGAAAATCTCGCGTTTTTCCATCACCTGGGCTTAGGTATTTTTCAAGAAATATATTGTATTCATTTTTAGCTTGTGTGATTAAACTCAAATCATTCAAAATATATCCCGAATAGATTAAAAACGATAGGCGCTGTGCTTCCCAGTTATTATCCTTATTGACAGAAGCTCCAGCTTGCACGGTGAATTTACCTTCATCTGTCGTTGCCCTACGACGGATCCAACGATCAATTGTATCCCGGTCTGTTAAAGACATTACTGGCTTTAAGAGCGAGTACCCTTCATACATCCCCCAAAATGCTGTCTCGACTGGTCTATGCCAAGATGAAACATTTACATTGGCCCAGGTTTTTAGAATCTCCGTGGCTTTGTTGATGTAAATCTGTCGCGCTATTGAATCTGATGTTGCAAACGATTGCAAGGCTAAAGCCACAACCCTGTTCGCATCAGCTATCGCTGCAGGTTCAGCCTTTGATCTCGAATCATATATATTCCTATAAGCCAAAGCTTTATGAGTTAGCGCAACATTTGCACTATCTTCAAAAAGTTTTCGTACCAAGGGTGCTATCGCCGGGTTAGCGAGATCAGTCTTAAACTGATTGTACCCGGCCTCATTAAACATCAGGTTTTTTTCATAGGGTAACAGCCTTGACTCCCCCACCTGATCGTCTGCATTCAGAACCGACGGCTCTGTTGTTGTCAACTGGCTTTTCTGACAACTTGAGAAACCCAAGATCCCGAGAATTAAAGCGCATAAGATTCCGATTTGATTATTTTTAACTGTCATAATTTAATTTAATATGTTTATAATAATTTTATAAATGACAAGTTAGTTAACGATCTTCCAGCGTTGTCCAGCAGCATTATTAGCATCCCAAATTTGGATCTTGGTACCATCTACTGTTTTTGCTCCATCTAAATCCAGATTTTTTGTAGGTGCGCTAGCGGGTGCTAAGGCGTAATATCCATTGCCGAGGTCTTTCACTTTCCAACGTTGGCCTCCGCTATAGTTAGTTGACCATATTCGTACCGGTGTCCCAGCGATATCTTTTGTTGCATCGACATCCAACACCTTCGTTTTGTCTAGGGCCGAATTGAGGACATAAATTCCTCCACCTGCGCTGTAAAACTTCCACTTTTGTTCACTATTGTTTGTAAACCTATATAATTGCACACTGGTCCCATTAGTAATAGCTGCATTTTTCACCTCAATAACACTGCTATCATTTACACTAGTAACCAATTTATAAACCTCGCCCAGTCCGGGAATATTTACAGTCGGGGGTGGGATAATCGGGTTAGGATTATTCAGCATCGCTAAATACCTATCCAGATTTGCAAAACGAGAAGGATTGGTAGACAATCTTTGTATATAAGGGTAGATGCGCCCCGGAATTATTTTCACCAAAATATCCAATGAACGACTGACATCTCCCGCCGGATTATATGGTCCCCTTCTTGTAATGCGCTCATCACCAAGAATGGATTGTGCAAATTCATCGTGATATAGTCCATTTAAATATGGTTCCCAAAGACTGATAGATGCATCATAGCTATATCCCTTTGTATTCTTTTGATAAAGAGTCACCTTTGCGGCTTCTTTACTTTCCATATTGTAGACTGCCCCAGCAATAAATGCAACAAATCTTAGCATATAGCTATGATAAATAAAAGCATCTCTATTTTTCAAGTCATCTGTTACACCCTCAGCGTTCAAAATATTGAGGTCGAGATAAGTTTTATAGGCTGCTTTCGCTTTATTTATTAGTGTACTATCCTGTAAGATGTATCCTGTATAATATAAAAAACATACACGAATAGTCTGCCAATTGGAAGCAGCGGAGCTACTCGTATTGATAAAAGCATACGGTCCATTCAATGCTCTCCCTCTTATCCAATTATCGATAGAATCTCGGTCTATTGGCTTAACTGCTGAACGTATGGCTGAATAACCGCGGTACATTCCGAGAAAGCCACTTTCAATAGGAGTATGCCAAGAAACTTTATTGATTCGTGCCCAAGCTTTTAGTATATTCGTAGCTTTATTTAAATACACTTGCTGCTTGGCAGAATCACTAGCAGTTACCACTTTGAGAGCGAGAGCCACTACGCGGCGTGAATCTTCGCCAACTGCTTTTTCGGCGATAGCTCGCTGTTGCGCATCTGCCGGGTACAAAGTGGAATAAGGGGTTATCTGAGCTGTTAGAGCTTCATTTGCAGTAGTTTCATAAAGTACCTTCACAATACTACTATCCCCTCCACCAAGGTCTGTCCTCAACCTATTATATCCATTTTGGTCAAATAATAGATTCTTGGAAGCCATATCGAGCAAATTGCCTGAAGATGTTACAGCCTTTTTTGAAGGTTTATCCGTCGCTTGTTCTTCAAATAATTGTTTTTGACAAGCTGTTGTAAAAGCACATACTACAACAAGGGACGTCATCATACTTTTAATAGAATTCATAAGTTATGATATAAAATAAATAATTAAATCTAATTTTTAAGCTATTCATTCACTGACATTTGGAATCCTCTGATATCAACCTATATTTGGTTTACTTTGCATTAACATCCCACCATACCCGAGTCTGTACATTATCTTTTCCACCTAATTTTTCCACAGCAGAGGCATAGCCCTTAGGATCCAATGCGGATATATTTGGTGGATATGTTAACCGATGTACACTATTTGGATCAGTTGAAGCCTCCGGATTTTCATTGTTAATCCGGGGATACAACTTTGGAAATCCTGTCCTCCGATATTCAGCCCAGGCCTCAGGGCTCTGGGGAAATAACGCAAGCCATTTTTGGGTAATGATCTGTTCCAATTGCTTGTCTGTGCTAGCACTGAATTTAACAGGTATATCCGTTAAAGCTGGTGTCTGAAACATATCGCCTAATACAGCTGGTGTCCTCGTGCTTTCAACATACGCATTCCCAACCGTATTTTCTATTCCCCATTGTTCCATAGAAGCTTTTACACCTAGCTCGTAGTATTGTTTGGCAGTTTGCTGACCGACAAACCAGCCTTTCAATTTTGCTTCTGCCAATAAAAAATAAGTTTCGGCAGTAACCATAATGGGAAAAGGAGCCAAGCCCTTATTTTGAAAGCCAATTTTTATGGCAAGATTGGAATTATCGTCGGCTGTATTTCCAACAACTTGCATCTGTGCGATACTCAACCCATTTCTCACCCCCTTAAACTTTCCAGAATTCTTTGCAGGTGAAAAATACATTGGCAAGCGTGGATCATCATATCCTTGCAAAATACTTTGCATGGCTGCACTCATCCGAAATTCGCCCCAATTGGATATTGCCGCTAAAGGGTTTGGTGTATTATTACTGACTTTCAAGAATGCATTGTCACCCGCAACCTGTAATAATCCTCCTGTCGCCGCAGTGGCTTCCTCGGCTTCCTTACGCGCCATAGCTGGCTCTACTGCCGATATCCTTAACGCTATCCGCAACCGTAAGCTATTGGCAAATCGAAGCCATTTTTTTGTATCGCCACCATAGATAAGGTCACCATCTCCAAGCCCACTCACTGCATCGGCCTGGCTGAGTGTTACAGATGACTCTCTCAACGTCTTGATAAAATCCATGTATATTTCTCGCTGACCGTCAAATAGAACTTCATTCTTTTTATTGCCGGCCTCACTATACGGCAGTGGGCCGTAAGCATCTGTAAGAAGCTGATAGGTATATACTTTCCAAACTTGTGCTATAGCATAAATTGTCGGGTTTTCCAGTGCCGCCCCTGGAGCGGTATGCTTCAGCACCTCAGCAAGTTGACTCTGACCGATATAAAATTGATCCCAAGAGCGATTGAGCCAACTGCCCACCATGATATTTCGGTCACTTGGAAACTTGGTCTGCACACATGAAAAATACTGCGCACGCTGATCAGTAAACAGTGATTGAAAGAGCTGATAGGTTCCTCCGTTGCCTGTGCCTGCCATGATCCCATAATATTGCGATGCCGAAAATACATATTTGAGGGACAGGGCATCAACTGCCGATAAAGCATTGGGATTTTCATTTAGATCCGTAATATCTTTTTTACAGGAAGTTATCATTACACCGCCAACAATAAGGCCGGCAATGGCTATTTTTATTTTATTGCTTTTCATGTTTTATAAATTTAAAATTGAACTCGGATGTCAAGTCCGTATAAACGTGTCGGCGGGAGGCCGAATGATTCTAGACCAACTGACGTTGCGGCACTGCCCACAACTGATTCTGGATCAAAATTTTTAGCCTTATTCATCAGAAAGAAAAGATTGCGCCCAGTCAATGAAAAAGTTACACCTTTAATAAGACACTTTTCAAGAATGGATTCAGGCAAACTATAGCTAATCAATAATTCACGAAGCCGGATATTGGATGCACTGTATGTAAACTGCTCACCAATAGGCGTATTCCTTCCGCCTATCGCTTGAAAATATTGTTCAGCAGTTATTGATTTGCTGTTTTTATCCCCATTGGCATACACACCATCGAAAATAAAACCTTCGCGGCCGACTAATGTACGTGTAGACAATCCATCACTGTCTATCACGGCATTTGTCAACGAAGACACAACCCCACCAATTCGTGCAGAAATCAAGAAGCTCATGGCCCAGTTTTTATATTTCAACGTATTACTCCATCCTCCAATCCAATCTGGTCGGGTATTGCCGAGATAAACGGATTGTTGGGAAGTAACCAAAGGCATACCGGTATTTTCATCGACTAATATACGCCCCTGTGCATCGCGTTCGAAGCCTCGGCTGTATAGCTCACCAAATGGACGACCAACAACAGCTTTGATTGTATTCATAAAATCTGATGCGCCAACGTATTCGTTTAATCCTCCAAAAATAGAGAGTACTTTATTGTCATTCTGTGCGTAATTAAAAGATGTCTTCCATGAAAAATTTTCTCCTCTTATTGGCGTGCCCTCCAGCATGATTTCAAATCCATTATTCCGCACATCCCCAGAATTAATATATTGCGAAGCTGCCCCCGAGGCCGTCGGTAATGTAACATTAAAGAGTTGATCTTTTGTATTCGTATTATAATAGGTAAATGAAAGACCCAACCTATTCGCCCAAAAATCGACATCAAAACCGGCCTCGTAACCAGTCGTACGCTCTGGACGCAATTGATCATTAAATAAAGTGGTTGATGGTAAGACGAGAATGCTCGATCCTCCTTGAACGATAGAATAAGGGGCCATCAGTTGATAAGGACCCGCATCGTTCCCTGTGCGTGCCCAGGATCCACGGATTTTGGCAAAACTAATTATATCTGGAAGTTTGACCATATCCGACAACACAGCAGTGAGACCAATAGACCCAAATGGATAAACATTTTCATTCTTAGGAAGAGTGGATGAACGATCAATCCGCCCAGTCAAATTAAGAAAAAGGAATTTTTTAAAACCTACATCTGCAGCCGCAAAAACCGATTGTTTTTCAAACGCGTAGGTATTGCGCGTCGTAATAGATTGCAAGGCATTACCCGTATTAAAAAAATTGGGATAGATCAATTGTGTATTGTTCGTATTGCCGATCACAAATTTATTATATTGTATATTAGCTCCCCCATTAGCATTAAGCGTCCAATGTTCACCGAACTGTGTATTATAAGTCAACAATAAATCATTATTGAGTTCCAGTGCATCGTTGTTGCCAATCTGATAGTTGCCATTTGGTGCAATGACATAAGTATCATTATACCAGCGTAGATCATAACTGTCCAATGATCGATCCATCCCAGAACGAAACATCACATTGAGATTGGGCAATATTTTGTAATTCAATGCGACAAAACCCATTATACGATTTCGCTCATCCACTGTCGGCGTATTGTTCATTATCCAATACGGATTTTGGCCTCCGTTTGAGGTGGGATTCCAGTAATTTTGTCGTAAACGACCGTTTTCATCTGTAAATTGATAGTTTTTTATGTCAGCCAGGTTGATATTGGTAGGTACCCGTACAATTTGTCTATTGACATTGTCGAATGCCTCCCCCGTTTTGATCGCGTTGTTCACCCGCTGGTATAGGTAGGTTAGCTTGGTATCATAAGAAAACCGGCTAGTTCCCAAATCTCCGCCCAACCGTAAGTTCAGATTATGCCTGATCATCTTATTTTTATCGACAATACCACCAGCGTAAGTATTCGTATAGGAAAAATAAGCATTTGTATGCTCGGTTCCGCCATTGATGGCGAGGCTATTTATTGTGGTAATACCTGTCTTATAGAAAGATTTGTAATTATCGGGATTTGTACTATAAGGGACTTTTTTGCTGGCATCCTCAGGGCGTAAACTCCAGGAATCCACAAACAATTTGCTATCTAGCTTAGGACCCCAGGAATATTCGCTGGAGGGAATATATTCCCCATTACTGCCCTGTCCATACTCTTGCTGAAAATCATGTAGCTGCATCGCTGCTTCAAGTTGCGTACTAGACCCGAAGCTAATTCCGATCCCTTTTCGGGCATTACCTTTCTTGGTCGAGATCAACAATGCTCCATTGGAAGCCCTGCTTCCGTAAAGCGCTGCTGCGGAAGCACCTTTCAAGACGTTGACAGATTCAATATCATTAGGATTTACGCTCGAAATCCCATCACTTACATCCCGCCCACCCGTTGCATTTCCGGGAGAAGTCGTCGCAAAAGAATAATAATTATTATTGATAGGAATCCCATCCACAACAACAAGTGCCTGGCTATTGCCGGTCATCGACCGCTCACCTCGCAACACGACCCTACTGGATCCACTAACCCCTGATGAAGAGCGTGTAATATCCAATCCTGCTACGCGTCCGGACAATGAATTAGCAATATTCGGTTCAGGAACTTTAACAAAAGACCCCACATCAAGCGACTGGGCGGCATAAGTCAAGGTCTTCTTTTCTTTCTTTATACCCAATGCAGTTACCACAACTTCTTCAATCTTCTCACTGGACGAAATCATTTCTACTATCAGATTCTTCTGACTGGATACACTTACCGTCTGCGCGGTATAACTTACATACGAGAACGATAGCATTGCATCCGGTTTTACCACAATGGTAAATTCCCCCTGTGCATTTGTGGCTGCCGCTTTTGATCCACCGATTTCTTTAATCGTGACACCTTGGAGCGCCAACTTGGTATCCTTATCGATTACCTTACCACTCACACTGAATGCTTGCTGAGCCGCACTAATCTGTGCATAGAGGGCCAAGGCGGGAATAAGCCCCAAGGTCTTTGAAATTGAATTCATTGATTATAATTTATTAAGGTTTAAAATTGTATTTCATTACTTTACATCCAGCTCAACGAATCTGCATGAATCACGTTCGCGCTAAAACCGCCATTGAGGCACTCAGCTTAGCAACTTTTTTTATTTCAAGGTATTATCCTCCCCAAACAGATTATTTTCCGTAGATACCTAATCTATTGAGCGTATCTATTCGTAATAATAAAATCTATAATTAACTATCCTGTAAACAGAAGAGCCTCGTTTTGCAGCTCGTCCAAAAGTTGTTTAAGTTTATCCAGGAAAACACCTGAATCAATTAGTCGCAGAATAAAAATAGAATCAACACCTATCATCCGCAAACCTTTCTAGACGAAATACACTATTTCCTAGATCAAACTATAATTGTGTATATCCCTAAACTCAGACAACGAAAAAAGAAGCGAAATTTTCGATTCTCAAAGGCTATATTTCACCTAATTAGCAGTATTTAGCACTGACCGAGTCGAAGGGAACAATAATTTTAAAACAAAGGGTGACCTCAACCATACATTCTCCAGGATTCCTGTCACATAATTGTTGTCCTTCAAAAAATTCTAATCGTACAACTACATCCGTCCTGTACGAAAATTTTGTGACGATATTGGAAGAAATTACCACAGGTTGAGGACTTAATTACATAACCCTATATCGGTAATTTTATACTGGTGATATGCTATAAAATAGGCCTCAGAACTCAATAAAAAACTATAAATAAGATTGATAACAGCTTTGATAATTCTCTGAAACTGCACAAGAATTCACTCTACCTTGGGATAGGTAATTGAATCAAGCAAACTTTTTCACAAAGTTCACTCCACTTCAAGACCTTACGATGCAGTATATCGTAGATTTCACAGCTAATAAAACAAACTATGCGATGGGGTGGCCTTGGTCTTCTATAAGAAGAAGGATGTCTAATTATTTCTTTATTATGCCTTCCATGATTAGCTGTATAGTTCTTTCGGAAGTATATTTGCAGTCTGGTATATTGTGATTTGATAACGAACCTCCCATCATCATAATCAGTAGCAACAGATCACTTGTTCCGTTAAAATCCGTTCTCAATAAGCCTGATGCTTTAGCGTTTTCAATGGGTTTTGCAAATAGCTTAAACAATTTATCAGATGTAGGTATACCATCTTTTTCTTCCATATACGGAACAAGCAGGTTATATTCAACACGCTTTTTTAATAATATATCAAGCAGTTTTACAAAAGCCTGATCATTATCTTCTAATCTAGCTGCATATGTTGCTAATCTGTCAAGAGTGTAAACAAATATTGCAGTTATCATAGCACTTTTATCCGGGAAATGACGATAAAATGTCATTCTGGAAACAGCGGCCTGCTTTGCAATCTCAGTAAGAGGAACATCAGGTCCTTTCTTTTTGAATAATTCTAAAGCTGTTTTTATCAGTGCTGTATTATTATGTATAGCGTCCGCTCTTTTCATTGTATTTTTTTTAGTGCTCTTATTTCCGTCGTAATTCTTCATTAAATTTAACAATTTTTAAATGTTACAATAAGTAACTTTTATATTTTTTTTATACCTTTACTAAAAGTTACTACATGTAACACTTAATAAAGATATGGACATTACACACGTATGCTACTTTAAATGGGAAATTCGGAAGGGATTCGGTGTATACTGTCTAACCTTACATGCAACTACAATAGATTAAATAATCATTAAATATTTAAATAATTAAAATTTCAAAGTTATGAAAAAAAAAGTTGCTATAGTTACTGGTGCAGGTAGTGGTATAGGTCGCGCGATTGCACTTAAATTAGGTCAGGGCGGGGCTCGTGTCGTCGTCAGTGATATCCAGGAAGAAGGTGGTCTGCAGACTGTAAAAGAGCTTCATGAAATGGGTGCTTCGGCTATATTTGTTAAAGCCGATATCAGTAAATTAGCGGATCATGAAGCCCTGATTGCCGCTACTGTTAAACGTTTTGGAGCAGTCCATATTGCTGTTAATAATGCCGGAATTGGTGGACCATTTATTCCTGTTGAAACCTATTCTCTTCAAGATTGGAATAGGATAATTGCTATTAATTTAACCGGTACTTTTTTTGGTCTTAAAACGCAGATCCCTGCAATTAAAGCTGCTGGAGGTGGTGCTATAGTTAACGTAGCTTCCATAGCCGGAATATTGGGTGTACAGCTGCAGTCAGCTTATACAGCTTCCAAACATGGCGTTGTAGGCTTAACCAAATCAGCCGCATTAGATTGCGCCCTAGACAATATCCGTATAAATGCCGTTTGTCCAGGTACCGTTGTTACCCCCCTAGTCATGGAAGCCGCTAAAGCTCTTCAGACTACAATTGAAGCCAATGTTGCCCTATGGCCTATGGGAAGACCCGCAGAGCCTTCAGAAATCGCAGAACTGGTTACTTGGCTTTGTTCTAATAAGGCTTCCTATGTAACAGGTGTTGCTTATCCTGTGGATGGAGGGATGTCGGCATTATAATCGGTATAACACAATGGACCACCCTGAAAGTATACAATAAGTATTACTGATGGGTAGTCCTTAGAGGAATCTAATTGCTTTGATCAAAAAACTGGATCTCAACCCGAATATTACCACATTGCTTGCGCAGAAACATTCGACCAACAAGGAAGTCGTTCCCCTGAAAATAGAAAGGTTGTATTGACTGAAAACGGACAGGAGCCTGCTCTTCTGCATACATTATTTATTCTTAACTTCCTTTATTGGAAAACTAACGTTAAATGAATTATTCTCAAAAGATGGATGATCTGTACCTTCAGAAGGTTCGCTAATTGAAGCCGCAGCAAACAAGGCTATGGGTTGTCCGTTTTTATCTGTTACAACAAAAGGACGTTCCAGATGTGTTAATTGAACTACTTTTCGGTTTGTCTTTTTCATTTCACGCAACGAGATTAATGGATGTGCCGCAGCCGCCCAGTCCAGCCCATTTGTCGACGTAATTAAAGCAAGCGCTCCAAATTGAGGCACCAGCTTTTTACTATGGGAATAGTACTTAACCGCCGCATAAAACCTTTTTCTTTTTTTGTCATACCACATACAAGGATCTTCACAGGCCATCTCTGCTGAAGTAAATACCTCCCCCACCATTTCGTAGGGCCCATCGGGCTTTTTACTTGCCGCCATATAAAAGGTCATATTTCCAACGTTTGGTTTTCTTGATTTATACATCATGTAATAACGTCTGTCCGGCCCTTCTACCACTGTAGGATTCGTCGTTACTTCAAAAGTATTGATATTGTCAGGCTTCATTAAGGGCACAGCAGGTTTTTCATAATTACCACTCAACAAATCCTCAATACTTTTTGCTTTAATCACACCAATACCCTGTGTACAGTTATACTTTAACCAATGTGCCCAGTCTCTACTTACTTCTTTATCTGCACTTATCGCAAAAGAATTATCAAAAGAGTTACTGACATAAAATAGGTAATAATACTTTCCAAATTTACGGATCAAAGGGTTATGCATCGTGTAACGATCCCAGCTCGAAGCCTTCCCATCGCCTTTCAAAACTGTAGTAGTATAATGATAAGGTCCATTCAAATTAGCTGATACAGCATGCGCAATTTCGGAGTATTTTACCCAGCCACTGAATCCATTGAAAATGTAATTCATCGGATCGTCATCCAAGGCCCTTCTTCCATGTGTCCACCGGGAATAAAACATATGATAATTACCATCTTCAGCTTTGATCACACTACTACACCATGTGTAATGATCCTTTGAATAAAAAATACCTGCAGAATCGACCTCTCCCAATACGGATCGAAAGTTTAGATCGTCTTGCGCTGTAGATTTATGTGGAGTGACGGTCGACAGTACAGCAACAAAGAAAAAAAATAGGTATGGTTTTAAATTCATCATAAAAAATAGTCTTCGGATTTGTATTGCTGATATTTAAGGATTAATAAGTAAAGCATCTTCCCACTTTAAACGTCCGGGATATCCCCAGTTTTCTTTTGATAGATCGCAGAAATCTCCATAAGCCCGCATCTCGTTATTGAGTAAAGTTTTTAAAGATCTTATGGTCTCTTGCTGATCTTTATCTTCCGCCAGGTTATTGATCTCTAACGGATCCTTAGATAAGTCAAATAGTTGTATAGGATAATCTCCATCAACGTTATATAAGATAAGTTTTTTATTGTCTTTAATCAGCGCACGTTGAAGATTCGAATAGGTCAGAAACAACCGGTCTCGACCCTCGAATTTCCTTTTTGTAAAAACATTATTCATTGATCTTCCACTTACAGTTTTAGCTTGGGGCAATTTGGTTATTTCACATAGTGTAGGAAATACATCTGTGAGGTAACACAAGGCATCTGTCTGTTTATTGGCAGGAATACCCGGACCACTAAAAATTAAGGGGACACGCATGGAATGATCGTATAGGTTTTGTTTCCCCAATAGACCATGCTGACCGACGGCAAGGCCATTATCTCCCGCGAATACGACAATCGTATTATCAATCTGGCCAGTTTTAAGGAGGGCTTCCATTATTCTCCCAATTTCATGATCAACCGCTGTAATCATCGCATAATACTTGGCAATTTCCTTTTTTACACGATCAGGATTGCGTGGCACTGGTAATAGTTGCTCGTCGCGTACAGCTAATTCTCCATTGTTAAATGGGTGGCGCGGCATAAAATTGCCAGGTAAAGAAATATTTTTTTTGTCATAAAGCGACAAAAATTCCGTTGGTGGGGTTCTTGGATCATGTGGTGCAGTAAAGGCTACATACATTAGAAAAGGACTATCCTGTTGTTGATTTAAGAATTTAATGGCAGCATCTGCATAACATACTGAAGAGAATTCATCAGTCTGAAATTCATCCTTATACGCTCCCTTAGGATCGTAATGATGTAGGCGAGGTTTCCAGTGTCCACCTGATTTCTCCTCATGCATACCTCCCAAAAATATATTATCCCCACTAGCGAAAGAGCGGTTAAATGACTGTAGGTCGCTATGCCATTTACCAGTTGAAAAAGTACGATAACCATTATCTCTGAATAATTCTGGGAAGGTTTTTTCACTAGGAGGAATATTACGACCATCTGAATGGACATTAAATACAGGCCTTCCTGTGAGTAGCATTGCCCGGCTCGGTGCACAGACAGCCCCCCCCAATGAGCCCATAATATGCGCTTGGGTAAATGTGGTCCCACTTTTTACAAGCTTGTCCAGATTAGGTGTATGTATTTCGTTGTTACCAAGTGCCCTAATGGTATTGAATCGTTGGTCATCTGTCAGGATGACAAGCACATTATAAGGTTTTGCCTGCTGGGCTTTAACGACTGATCCGGCCAACACTAGACATATATATATTGCTATAATGCTATAGGTTTTCATAGGTATGTTTATTGGTTTATCAAATATTTTAATTAACATTAGTTTAGACAACCAAGTTTAATTTGCCTACTTACTTATAAAGCTTATTTTTTAAACAAGGTTTATAAGTTTAATTCCTTTGCAAAAGTCATCCTATAACAAATACTTCGATCACTTTAACTGCTCAGCACAAGGTTCGATTTGACACCAAATTTCAGTCAGTTCATCTCCTACTTCATGTTTCCGTCGAATCCTTCGAATAGTGTGCTAAGTTCTTTTGCCTTTTCAGGATAATCTGCTATTATATTTGTTCTTTCACTTGGATCCCAAGCAATATTATACAATTCTTCAATAGCTTCAGGAGATTTTCCTGAGAGCTGATTGCCACTTGCCGGTATCCGCCTGTATTTCCAGTCGCCAGATCGAACAGCCTCAATATGTCCATAATTTACCAAGAATATTGGTCTATGTGAGAGCTTTAGATCCTCCGCTTTACCATTCAATAAAGAATCTATTGCCTGACCATCGATCAATTTTCTGGGAAGGGAAGCCCCGGCCCATTTAGCCACTGTCGGCAACACATCTAAATTACTGATCGCCTGTCTAATAACCTTTCCTTCTTGAGCATATCCTTTTCCATAGACAATAAAAGGAACACGCACTCCACCTTCAGTTGTCTCCCCTTTCGAACCTTTAAATACTCCCGCCGTGCCTACATGCCAGTTTTTTGTTGCATGGTCATCTGACATTCGTGATGGATAAGCAATCCAGGGTCCATTGTCACTTGAGAAAATCAGAATTGTATTGTCGGCTAATCCCTTTTTCTCGACCGTTCTCCAAAGTTCAGCAAAATTATGGTCTAACTGATGCATCACTGCTCCAAGAGTGCCTGCATTCTGTTGATCAGCAAACTCATTCTTTCTGTTGGCAAAAGCCAAGGGAAGGTGGGGAAAGTTATGTGCATAATATAAAAAGAATGGATGATCTTTATCTTGACTTTCAATGAAGTTCACCGTTTCCCTATGGTACAATGCACTGAGATCTGAATCGTCTGGCGTCAAGACCTCTGGCTTTCTATTTCTAAAAATTTTGATAACAGAATCTGTTTTTACATAGGGGGTATGATAATCATGACTATACAACATACCATAGAAAAAATCAAAACCTTGTTTATTGGGATGATGATAGGCCTGTTTATCACCAAGGTGCCACTTGCCAATTAACGCTGTTTGATACCCCACCTTTTTTAGCAGCTCAGCAATTGTCTCTTCCTCATTAGGTAGCCCAAGATCTGATCCAGGACCAATGGGTGCCGGCAGATTGTAACGGGAAGCATATCGTCCTGTCAATAGCGATGCTCGCGAAGGCGTACAAGATGGCGTTGAAACCACAAAGTTTGTTGCTCTGACCCCTTTACTAGCGATCGAGTCCAAAAAAGGAGTTGAAATATTTGGGCTGCCATAACAACTAAGATCGCTGTAGCCCAAATCATCTGTAAGAATTAAGATAATATTAGGCTTCTTGTGTTGGGCATAAACAAAAGGAACAACAAGAATCATGGTCACTGCCATCAAAAATTTAGCATAATGCAGGTTTCGTTGTGTCATCGTATTTAGTATTTATGATTAAGGTATTTAGCCCAAAAATAACATACATCACAATTGACAACAAAACTTTCTGTACCAAGCTTGTATTTTCCTATACAAAAGAAAGAGATATTGGTAGCTGGCTTTAAGAAACTGACAAAAGGTACCAAGTCCGAAGTTTAATGAAATAGTAACTATTGGATGGTCCTATCTTTGAAAGATGGCAATAAAGTATTATTAACATCTGTATTACCAAAAGACAAAAAATACATCTTGCTTGAGATCTCTACGACCTCATCTTCAGTCGAGACTTGTGGATCATCGAATTTGATCTAGAAAACAACTGATTTGGTATAGAAAAATAACGTTTAATTGAAAAATCACGCGAGTTTTGAAATTTGTAATTGGATTTGAACGCTTTTATTCAAATGATCTAAGTAAACAGGGTATTGAAGCCTAAAAACAAATTGGTAAAGCTTTTAGAGAGATATTTGCCACACAGCATTATTAAGATAGAAATAAAAGCTTTCACAAACAATTTACGCACGAATAAAATTGAACATAATAAAGATGAAGAAAATACTTTTTACTTTAAGCATCACGGGATTGTTGTTAACGGGTTGCTCCTACTTCACTAAACTGAACCGGGGTGAAAAAAAAACTTCACCACTATCTCTAGAACTTATTCCTTCGGAAGATATAGCGATCCAAAATCCAAATGGTAAGATACAGCTATATGCTAGGGCAGCAAACCGTGCTGACGCTTCCGCGACCCTGATTGTGGAGAAAACATTTAAACTGGAGAAGCTTCCGGCAACGATTAACATGGATCTTCCTAAAAATCACGAAAGACTTATTCGCCCAATTGTAGCCCACGGAAAAAAGATCAGTTATTATGGTACCATACAATGGGATTCAAAAGATATATATCCACGCGATCAAATAAGTATTCGATTTCAATTATAACATTTTTTATCATAAAACATAGATATGTCGAAACAAAACAATTTACCAAAACTATTACTAATAATAACATTAGGCACTGTGCCAATTTTCAATTCTTGCACCAAAGAGACTATTGTGGAAAGAATTATTTTTCCCGATAACAATGATGACCAACAACTTAGAAATACGATTGTAGCGTATAATATATTCAACGATAATCTTTATCTGGATAAAAGTTTTCCAGTACCAGATAATGCCTCAGCGTATATAAAAAAAGAAATCTGGGAAAAAGAACAAAGAGCAATAGATGAACACAAGAAAAAATTTAAATTATTTACTGACATTATTCCTGCAGAATATCGAAAGGAAATCACACAGCTCACCTTTTTCTATCCGGAAGAGGGGCCTTATACATATGCTTATATGGGGGTTCGAAAAAATAGTTCTTTAAGTCAATTTTCTTTAGGGCTCTCTTATGAGATAGGGAAGGATAAAACAAAAATACCTTCTGTTTCGGGCCCAAATAATAAATTCAATACATTAGGCTATGATTTTACAATTTATATAATGATTCATGAATTTGGACATTATATAACTAAAAATAAAAGCCAGCAGTACTTAAGTTATAATCCCAAAAGTGATCGCTATATACCTGTGTATAAAGAAGGGTCATATATTAAGCAAATTTTCGAAATTTCTTGGAGTAAAATTCCAATTGAAATAGTCACAACTGGAGACGCAAATAAAATTTTTAATACTATACCGGGAAACTTTGTAAGTCTTTACGCGTGTGCATCAATAGATGAAGATGCGGCCGAGACATTTGCTCACTTCGTGTTATCAAATGATAAGCCTGAAGATGTAGATGGAAAAAGCAAAAAAATACTTCTTTTTTATAAAGACCCAGACATGCTAGCGATAAGAAATGGGATTAGAAAAAATTTACAAAAACTGGGGATAAAAACAGATATTCCTAATAAATAATTAACTCAATAAGATTTAGCTGTTTGCAAGGCGAAGTCTTTTTGTGTTTTTACAATGTTCAAAAGTAAACAAATTGAAGGGGACAAAGGATATTATTATTGATAACAAAACTGATACAGTTAAATATTTTTAATTACATTTTTTAATGAGATATTTATTAATTTTTCTCTTATTTACAATTTCCCGCTTAAATATACAGGCGCAAAACAACACTATACATAAGTCTGGAAATGCAGCTTCCAATGGTTTTTCGGAAGAAAAGCTGAAACGTATTGACAATCTTATGCAGCAGGCTGTTGACAAAAATTGGATTAAAGGTGCAGTTGGATTTATTGCACACAATGGCACTATTGTTTACAATAAGGCTTTCGGTATAGACGATGTCAATAAAAATACACCAATGAAGACAGACCTTATTTTCCGCATTGCTTCGCAAACAAAAGCCATTACAAGTGTAGCCGCAATGATGCTTTTCGAAGAAGGAAAGTTTTTACTTGATGACCCCATTTCAAAGTACATTCCTTCATTTAAAAATCCGCGTGTACTGGACCGCTTTAATCCTAAGGATACTACCTATACCACAAAGCCCGCAAAACGGGAGATCACTTTCCGTGATTTGCTGACACATACCTCGGGTATTGATTATCCACAAATAGGTTCAAAGAAGATGAGAGCCATTTACGCTAAAGCAGATATTACTGTGGCCTTTTCGGATAAAAAACGCTCACAGGTAGATGATATTAATAAATTGGGTACACTCCCACTGGTTGCACAACCCGGTGAGAAATTTATTTATAGTGCAAGTACAGATGTTCTTGGACGATTGGTAGAAATTATTTCTGGAATGAGTCTGGACAATTTTTTCCATGCAAAAATTTTTAAGCCATTGGGAATGAACGATACTTATTTTTACTTGCCTCAAGCGAAGCAATCTCGCCTTGTAAAAGTGTATACTGAAGACCCCAAAACACATGAGCCTGTTCTTTGGCAACAAAATACCATGCCTGGTGCAACTGTCGATTATCCTATCAATAAGGATGACTATTATAGTGGTGGTGGCGGCCTTGTATCTACGATCCAGGATTATGCGGTCTTTCTACAGATGCTTCTAAATAGCGGAGAGTACAATGGTCATAGATTACTTGCGACACATACAGTTGAGATAATGACTAAAAATCAGATTGGCGATATTCGAGTGACTTTTGACAATCAAAAATTTGGATTAGGTTTTGCAATTACAACAAAAAAAGGACGTTTGAAACGTGAGCAATCTGCTGGTACTTTTTGGTGGGGAGGGATCTTTGGAACTATGTATTGGTGTGACCCAAAAGAAAAAATTGTAGCGCAACTTTATACGCAGCAATTACCTTCTTCACATGCTAAAAAATTTGCTGCAAAATATAAGACTTTGGTATATCAGGCATTGAATTAATTTATAGCTTCAAAGTCTAAACAGCTAACTTAAATAATATTTTTGAATACATTAAACAGCAATCTTCCTTAAGGAAGATTGCTGTTGTTTATTTGGGTATTAGGAATATTCACAAGTGTCCTAAATAAATTTTAAAGGCATGTTTCCATTAAAAAGAAGGCTATTTTTAGATCATTCTAATTTTGCCCCTAGTTTTAGTCTGAAAAGATCCCTAGCGGGCCGGCGGTATTCACCTTGGCCCACTTGAGCAGCATATCATTCACCTTTTCTGCATACTGTTGTTCATTCGAATGATCCTGAAATAGGAAATATTGCATTCCCAATGCATAAACCTTATCAGTAACATCCCTTGTTCGTCTTTCATTTTCTCTCGGTAGTGTAGAAACTGCTTCAATCAAAACTGTCGTCGAATCATTCGCTTTTTCCGTAACTTCTTTTCTAATAAGCTCCTAGGCTTCAAGCGAAGCCTTAAGATCCAGCTTGAATCGTAAGTCAATGTCCATAACCAATTTGTTAAAATAATTAGATGTAGCGGTTCCCAATCCCCTCTAGCCAAACAGAGTATGGATGCAGCAACTTTGAGTTTTTTGTAATTTTTGTTTATAATTAATTTTTAAAATTTATGGCAAATTATAATTGCACTTCGGCATAGATTAATAGTTTTTCGGCATATCGCATCAGAACAACATCGGCTCCGGCACTGCGGTCTCAAACTCCTGAAATTTTTGACGGAACGACTTTTTTATAACAGTAGCTCGAAAAAGAAGTATCTGATTTGCCAGGGGCATCCGGCGAGGATGGTTTGGTGATGTCAATCGTAATTCCATTGACGACAGTTCCGGGAGAAACAATACTCAGGGCAAGCCATGGATCCTGGTTTGCAAATGTTTTTTTACAAACTTTCCTGCACCCTAAACCCAACGCGAATAGCTTTAAGACCTATAAGTCCATGTAGATCCTCTACATCAAATTTTTCGACATCCTCATTTAATAAGCCTTTGTGCTGCAACAAGTTGAAATACCCCAAATATTCAGCCTCTTCATGAGCATGTGAATAGACAACGACTAATTTTCCTCTTTGCGTAATACGCTCCGTCGAGCCTTTGATCTTTGCTTTGTCAATACGTTTTTTTGCTATTTCATAGCGTACATTGTAAGATCCGTTGATATCAAACTGCTTTTCATCCATTTTAAAACGGATGGAAATCGGCGTTGCAAAGACCAGGATTAGCGATGTAACCTCCAGCTGGTTGGGCAGTTCAGGTTGGAGCTTTCTAAACTGAACTTCCATTTCACACATGACCTGTAGTTGCCATAAGCGTAAATTTTTGAGATAATATAGCTCAAAATTTCTATCGGGCGCAATGGAAGCACCAATATACATATTATGTTCGATGCCATCGGTTTTATAACGCTCGTAATAATGCGGGAAGTACTCCTGCGCCTCAGCTTGCTCTTCGTCAAGAATAGTCGCCAGCTTTTTATTGATCAGCTTGATGGAGTTGTCATAATCCTGCCGTGCCTCATAAAATCCGACTATCGCAGGATTTATTCGATCGAAATAGGCATCGATATCACTAAGGATAAGACTATTTTTATTGTTCTTTCTAAAATTCTCCAGAATAGGATGTACTTCCAAATTAAAATGATCCAGCATAAGCTGCTCCGTATCGGTAGAAAGGGAGAGGTGAAGCATTTCCAGATTACGCTCCAGATCAAAAACTTTTTGTTCAAACAACGGTAATTTATGCGTCTGATTTATTTTGGTAAAAACTGCGATCAGATTTATTGTTTGGTTGATCAAATCTTGCGTAATGGCCTGATTTCTGGATTCTGAAGAGCCCTGAACATCTATCTGACCATAGAGCGGATAAACGTTGTCAAATACAATTTCCTGTAGCGTATAATCTTTACCAAAGGCCCTATTGTTGAGATAATGTATCGCTTCCTCCTGAAACCGCCATTTTACACTTGGGTGAATAGAGGTATATTCTTTTTGTATGACTGCTTCAATCTGGTTTTCTGTTTCGGAAAATGCCTTGGATACCTTGTCCTTTACAAAGGGTAATATAAAGTCGAGTTTATTAGCATTCACCGAATTCAGTTCCCGAACTCTCGACGAGGACATTTCCAATAAACCCAGCATTTTGTCGCCCTGTATCAAGGGGACAAAGATAAAGCTCTTCACGTGCTGCTTTTTCAGTTTATCAATAAAATACGCTTTTTTTGAATCTGTAATGGGTATCTTATCGATATCCGGAACAACTAAAAGCTCACCATTCTTTAGCATACTTTCCATTGTCTCATTATACAACATTTCTTCACATTCTGCTATCGTTGAATCATATAGCAGATGACTATACGGCTGTTTTTCGACAATTCTCAAATTGTATTCATTCCGAACTCTTTCAAATGAGGTAAATCCTATCCGCAAATCATCTATTTTATAGATAGACCTGAAAATGCTTTCTATCTCTTCTAAATGAATCGAGCTATCTTCACGTAATAGATTACTTTTAAAGCTTGATACGGCATTTTCAACCGTTGAATCGAAGAGAGTCATAATCGAAAATCCTTTCAGTATCCAGCTTTGTTCAGGAAATTTAGTCTTCCATAAAGCTATGTCCGAAAAATTATCAATCAGCTCAGTAATGTCTTCTGCCGAAAGATCCACCGCTTTATCTGTCGGAATAATATCCATAAAATCCACATTGAACAAAACCCGGTAATGATATGTGATATTATTTTTATCGGGAATATCCAGAAACAGGGGGGGGGCCATGGCATCAACTTTGAAGCCGTAGTAATGACTGATGATCAAACAGCAATTCAGAATATAGTAAGTATCTGCCGATATGTCCCTAAAACTAAAATCATAATGATCACCCGCATCCTTTAAGATTTTATCTAATCGTTCGGTATGATTAAACGTATATAAATGAAAGGGGGCCGTAATGGCTTTCATTTCATTTTGCGTCAGCGATTTTGGCAACAGGTCGGCCAAAAGGACTTTGACAACAGCTTCATAGGGGCGCAGGTCTTCCATTTTTTCGATCCCTTCGGTCAGTTCAGGATATTTTTTGATCTCTTTCAGCAACGCCTTAGCGTAGGTAGACTGAAAATCAACTTCGGACAAAGCCATTTCCTCAAAAGATGCTATAAGCTTATGAAAGGCAATCAGGGTCTTGAAAGGACTCGAACCGAATGAGAAGTTAAATTGCATAATGGTTTTTCCTGATTATGTTAGATTCTTGGAATTAATATAAAAATAAAGAATAATACAGTAGCCTACTACATAAATTTAGATTATAAAAAATGACGATTCTCCGATCTTCTCGAACCTATCTATTTCTTATAATTAACTTACTCAATTGCGGTCAGGGATACCCTCACACACCCTAGTAGAGAAATCTTAAAATGACAGTTGAAATCCTCAACTGTGTTTGTTTCGCCATTCATTGCCCTATGAGATAAACTCTAAGCTCCAACTGCTAATTATTAATAATCTAAAAATTAAGTTAAATTTGCGTTGTAACTGAAAATTTCTATACCAATCAAAGTATTTTCTATACCAAATAAAAAAAAGAGCTTAGATTCATTGTAACTAATTCATACATTTTAACCCAAGTCTATATTTGAAAATCGGAAATACTCAATTTGAATACAATACTTTTTCCAACTTTAATTCAATACACATCTTGCCCTTGTATTTCATTTTAAAATTGATTTCACCAGGTAACAAAGCACTCGATAAAATCCTACACCCACAGCAAATTGATATTTACTATAAAAATGTTGATCTTTGCGAAAATGGCCATATCTGGATGAAGACATTTACCGCCATTTATATTATACTGCATTCTGATCAGAGTATCCAGCAGTGTAATAATGAATATACCAGAATGCTCCGACGCTATGGTATTGCGATAAATATGATGCGTAACGACAGCCCTTATGATAATGCTCTAACGACTCAGGTTTTAGTCTAAAAAACAGACGGTTTGGTATAAAAAATCTGCTCTTGATTGAAAATGATTCTAATTTTATCTCCTAATAACGAGTAATTGGAGCATAATATAGATGAAAAAAATACTTCTTACTTTAAACGTTGTAGGATTGTTATCAGTGGTCCGCTCATACTCTGCTAAACTGAGTCCGGGCAAAAAGACAACTTTGCAATCATCCATACAACTTATTTCCTTGGAGAACTTTTTGATCCAAAATGCAATTGACAAAATACAACTATATACCAGAGTCACAAAGCTTACTGACGTCCTAACAACTGATTGGGGTAAAGACATTCAAACAGAAGAAGTTTCCGGCAACTATTAGCTTGGATCCCCTTAAATCACAAAAGACTAAATCACCCAGTTTGGGGGATAGAATACAGTGAGCGGGGCAAAAGTAATCTTGGTATTTTTAACAGACTAGAGCATAAGAATTCTTCAAGAGAATTAACACCACTGATTCTTTAATAGCCTTACTTTTGATAAAGAATCGCATTTACTTAAGTAGAAGCTCTTTAGTATGGTAAAATGGTTACTTCTTATTCACTATGCAACATTAATATTATTTCAATTTATATGCGAAATAACAACACAGACAAGTCTTACTCTTCCGAATTGGCTTCTAGCTTATTAACTTTGACACTCATTCTCGTATTGATATACGTTACACAGAGTGTCTTACTTCCCGTAATATTTTCCGCGCTAATTTCAATTTCACTTTATCCACTTGCCCGATTATTTGAAAGAATGCAACTTGGTAAAGCTATCTCCGCGATATTGGCCATCATCATAGCCATTGTTGTAATACTTGGATTAAGTTGGTTTATAATTTATGAAAGTATATTTATTGGAAAAAACGCGTCGGCAATCAGCAACAAGGTATTATTATTATTAGAAAATGGTCAAAAATGGGTGGAAACAACCTTTGCAGTTGGACGTGCCGAGATAATGGAAAAACTCCGGGAACAAACAAGCAAAACAATTGCAAATGCAGGAAGTATGCTGTCAATCACGTTTGGTTCTATCGGTAATATCCTAGCTAGCGCAGCTCTAGTACCTCTTCTAAGTTTCTTCATGTTGTACTACCGTGATTTCTTTCGTGAGTTCTTTTTTAAAGCATTCAAATCTTCACCTCAACATAAAGTAAATGAAGTATTAAATAAAATCTACTACGTTGTACAAAGCTATCTCGTTGGCTTAATTAAGGTAATGGGTATTGTTGCTGTTTTAAATACAATAGGATTAATGGTACTAGGAATTGACTATGCATGGTTCTTCGGCTCGCTAGCGTCGCTTCTCATGCTATTACCTTATATTGGGATCACCATTGGATCTATTTTACCCGCACTTTTTGCTTTGGCTGTAAAAGATAACGCCTGGTATGCTGTGGGAATAATTATTTGGTTCCAAGTAGTGCAATTCCTAGAAGGTAACATTATTACTCCTAACATCATTGGCAGCAAAGTCAGCATCAATCCCTTAATGGCAGTTATTAGCATTCTTTTGAGCGGCATGCTATTTGGATTAGCAGGATTAATCATCGCCCTACCTTTAATAGCTACTCTTAAGGTAATATTCGATGCAAACCAGAATATGAAAGCAATAGGGTTCTTGATTGGGGAACCTGAGAAAGAACACTTAAAGCGAAATTCCACACAGGAACTTCTGATGAAATGGGGAATTGTTAAAGTACCTAAAAACAATAAAAATATAAAAATGGATGTTTACTGTCAAGTTGATAAGGAAGCAAACAAAATGACAGACACTGATATAAATTACCAAAAAGTCAATAAATCTGAAGAAATCAATGACAACGCCCCTTTACAGAATAAAGAGAGTTAAAAATAATTACCATTTCGAGCACACTTTATCGCTATAATTGCTCAAGTATGGTACACCTATCTCCCCGATCCCAGTTTTATTATATCAAAATCTGGCTTGATTAATTTTTAACTGTTCAACTGTTCTCCTTACTTCGTTTTAATGGCATCAAAAAAAATTTCATTAGTTCCGATTTCATCTATTCTACGTTATATTCTTTGTTTATAGCCACTGTCATCATCAGTATTAAGGTTCATTATTCTTACCACCTCACCTATGGGTGAAATTTGTCAATTATCGAATTTTATCTAGAAAACACATATTTTGGTATAGAAAACTTACTATTGATCGAAAACTACGCTACCTTGTTAATTACCACTTAATTTGAAAGATTTTTTAAAAAATTATCTAAGTAAAAAGGAAATTTATGTTATTAAGAAAAAAATTACGACATAACGATGTAAAATAGCACAGAAACTTGCTATGTGATTTACGAATCGAATAATTAGAAAATATAGTCAGATAAAAAACACCTACTACTCTAAGCCCTGTGGGACTGTTTATAGCAGGTTGCTCATGCTCAGCTAAACTGAGTGAGGACATTGTAATTCAAAATCTAACTGATAAAATACAACTATATGCCAGAGTTGCCAGCCTTGTTGACACACCTGTAACTCTGATGGTGGACAAGGCATTTAATCAGAAGAGGTGTCCGATTTTTTTTTTGCTGACCATTTACAATTGACAAATACATGAAATTTTACAATCTATTCTTAAATTTTAAATTATTCACTTTAAATAAATCAAACAATGAACAGAATCATTGCTAATGGAATCAAAGTTACCTCAATGCTTTTATTTTTAACAGTATCTTTTTTATCCTGTAAAAGCAATTTAGAGGAAGGCGAGACTCAAACCGTCACTTCAATAACTAGAGGAACAAACCATCAGCTGACAGTAGGCTACTTTAATGGGATTGATAGAATTGGTCCAGAATATGACCTAACAAAAGTTCCGGATCGATTTGATATTGTCAATATCTTCAATCAATTCAAACCACTTTGGGAACTCAGTAGACAACCTGTACATGCTCTAGGCGCGACTCAGCCAACACTTCCCGAAGTACTAGCTGGTGTAAAGAATTTAAAGGAAAAAGGAGTAAAGGTTGTGCAAACTCAATTTCTACGCGAGTTTATGGATAATTTCAAAGATTCGGATCATAAAATTAATTGGACAAATACAGCAGCCGATTATGATGGTTTTGCAAAAGCACTACGAGATACACTCGACAAATGGGGATTCGATGGGGTAGATTTCGATGTGGAGCATGAGCCACAATGTTTGAGCAAAATTGGCTATGATTGGCAAAAACCCAACTATGATAGGTCTACCTGGTTATCAACGGAAGAACAAATGGGATATCTAAACGCTATGGCGAAGTATTTCGGCCCGAACGCAACATTACCAGCAGGAAAGCCAAAAAAATTATTAATTTTAGATACAAACCTGTCATTTTCATCTCTGGGATATTCAAAGGATTTATTAGCTAAATTTGACTATATCTACATCCAATCATATTACGGTGGTTTTGATACAGCGTTTAGCTATACTGATCAAAATAAAGGACCTGGTATTGCTAAAGAAAAGATAATGCTTATTCCAGCTGATTTCGAAGTTAACCCTAAAAGCTCCAATTTAAAAAATGCTTATATGGATCCGGTAAATGGCAGATTAGTAGGCGGATTTGGTGCTTATGGCTTTAATTTTGACCAACCTGACTACCCTGTGTTTAGAGAGATGATCAAAACACTCAATCCAACTGGCGAATAAAGCATTGGTATATACCGACACTGCTTTGCTCCCTGTCATCACATGAGGTCTATAGTTCTATAAAAAACTATTGATCGGCGTAATATTGAGAATAAGTTAACCATGATGGTTAGCTTATTCTCAATATTATGGTTTTAATAGATACAATAAATGGATACTTCAATACGCTTCAACAGACAAAGCTTTGATTTTCAGTAATTTCAAATCAACCCTACCTGCGGTTTCAAAATTTGAACAAGGTAAAAAATACACCTACGAAATTGAACTGAAAGAAGATGGAATCTCATTTCCTCAGGCTATTGCGATAACGGCTACAATCACCTATTGGGATAATGTTCCGTCCGGCTCTTACACCGTTATAACCAAGATGACGATGTAACGCCTCCAGCCAGTGAGGACACAGAAACTTTTGGTACTGTTACCATTACAAGTACTACATGACCAAAAATTGCAGCCTATACCAATTTTGACAACAAGATATTGAGCTTCACAGATAATTTTGGAACTGCGGATCTGCGAACAATTCCTACTTATGGTGAAGGTACAAATACACACATTTGGTTGCCGATTTAAGATGCATTGTTAGCAATTGCTGGGGTTTCTGTTTCTGGCTATATTAAATTGAAAATTAAATTTTATGCTGCCGCTAATATTAAGCCTTCTATCGAACATTTTCGCTGTGTTATTATGATATCATTTTTCATTTAAATACAACACAAAGCAGACTGTTTCGAAATAAAACTGTACAGTAAACAGCTAGCACCTTACGAGAATAGATCAATTAGGAATACTCAATCATTTTTCATACAAAAGGTCAATATTTTATACAAAAACAGATCGTGTTTTCATTTATTAATGACTAGAAATTCGTCAAACTAAAGTCTTTTTTTGCAAAAGGATTAAAAGAAAGTCCTAGGCTTAGGTAAAAAGATGGATCTGCAGAAGCTTCCCAAACATAGTTGTTTTGCCGTTCTTTTTTCTCAAATATCCGTGATCCCGAAATGGTCTTCATCCCAGATTTGACGGTTGCAATGAATGATCTTCCCAGATTATGCTCATAGGTTAATCCTGAATTGATTTCCATCTGACCTAAGGTATAAACTTTATCTGACCCCAAAAAGTCGTAGAGATAGAATATCGTCGTGTTAAGATCTGAACCCAACGAAAGGCGGCAATGTTCCAGTCAATATACCACGAAGGCGCTCTATCCCTTTCTCACTCCCATCGGTGAGGACACTGGCCTAGTAAATGGCGGTTTTACCGAATAATTTCGAAAAGTAAATAAAATTAAGTGATTCATAGTGGTATTGAAAATCCTGAGTCCGTTGTTTTAACTGTTGCGTGTTCCAATCGGATTCCTGTAAATTTAAAGGAGTATACTGGTAGCCAAGACTAGTACCCAGCATCCAGTTGCGTCGCTTTAAAAAATTCATATTTAGACTTCCTCCGGCCTGATGGAATGATTCCACCTTGCCTTGGGTGCTGGCGGCGCCTTTATAGTTTTTGGCACCAAGATATACATATTAACATAAAACAGGACTATATTCAAAACCAGATGGAAAATCCAATCTAAATAGTCGAATATAGTTTCATATTTATCCCATTTTTTATCAACAAAAAGACAAAATGCCAAAAGAGATATACCGACGATATGTCTAACAATTCCATATTTTTTTGAATTTATTAAGCGTAAAAAAAGTCTTGCCTCAGAAAATAACGATCGGACAAACCGTCATAGTAATGTTTATATTTATCCATACATTCAATAGAAAAGTCCAGAAGTTACAACATTGGCAATTAGGTCAATTCAAATTCAATCGTGCATTTTTTGCAGAAAATAAATTTTCCGATTACAGGGATAACACTTATACCGTCGCAACGGCAAGAAAAACAAGAATAGTTTCACCCAGCTCGCTCTTGGAACACGTGTATACAATAGTGTCCCACAGTAGGGACAATCTTTATGCGAATCTGTTCTTTTTTGCATTATACTGTTCTAACTTTAAAATGGTCAGACCTTCACTTAAAAAGGCGCACTATAAAGTACGCCTTATCGACAGTTATTAGTCTACCCTACAATAAAACCTGTACTAATTTTATTATCTCAAAAATAGGTATAATAGAAATACCAGCACATCTTTCTAGACCAAACAACATATTTACTATACGAACAAATACGTATATGAAACGTTCGTATAAAATTTTACCCTTATGCCCTCTATTGCGGTTTTAAGTTAGCAATGATACCTTGCGAATAGGCCATGCTTCTCGAAATACTTCCATCTGTTTTTTTGACAGCATAATCGGCATCCATAATAAAATTCATCATACCTGTACCCGGAGAATTGGCTTTAAGCCATTGCGCAATTTTGATCTCTTCACCACGGGGAGTAGCCTGCCCTGGAGTAATTGCTGGGCCTCCACCTACACCGATCAATACTTTTTTTGCGTCTCCCATTGCATCAGCATAGGGTTTCAGTACAGCAGCAATTTCAGAGGATGTATTCCAGTAACTCATTGTGTTCACATAATCCAGGTATTGATTTGCATTTTTAATGTGACTAATATTATATTGATTGTAGTCTACGACAGCTAGAATTTTTCCGTTGTTGGCTTTAGGACCAAAATATTTCCCTAACGCCGGTAGTAAATGAGTCGAGGTAGGCTCTCCTTCTAAATCAATTTCGACACCGTCTAATTTCCACTTTTCTGTAAAAGCAAGACAAGTTTTTGCAAAAAGATCAGCATCCTGCGCATCAACAACTTTCGGTGTAAAAATGGAAAAGATAACCCGGATCCCTCTATCTTGGATCAACCGGATACCATCTACAATGGTTACCGGAATTTCCTCCTTCTGAATAGGCATATTATATTCGCTATCAAATCTATTGGTTATTTTCCATGTGCCATCAGAGCCTTTGCTTTTGTCAAAAACGAAAAGGTGGACGATGTCTGTACCTTCTGGAACATCTTCAGCCTTAACAAGACCAAAATCGGCTATTTTATATTCCGGAAGTACCCCCCAATATTCGACAAAAAGCGGATACTTTAGTTCCCCAGGTGTGACCGTTTCATCAACAGGCTCCATCGTACTTTTTTCACAGGAATTTAGCCCGACCATACTAAGAGCCCCAAATAGACACAGCACAGTTCTATATTGCTTTAAATTAAACATATTTTGAATTTTAGCTTGAATAAAATGATTAATAATAGTTTCTATTTCCGCACACACCGGACATTTTTCATTTGGCTCTGAATCACATTGACACCAATTATTGATACATTGAGCAAACTTGCAAAAAGATCAGCAGAATTTCCCCCAAGAAGATTTTTTGAACCAGAATAATACCAGGCACCAAGTCCCGCCAAACCGCCCAAGTCCAACCCGGAGCTACCTGTCCATAGCTCTACACGGGTACCATAATTCCCGAATGTAGCCTGTACAACACCATTCAGTAAACTCACTGCAGTACTGCCACCATTGAAGTTAAAATGGAGCTTATTATTGGGATAAGGAGCAGCCACACCGACAGCATCGTACTCATAGTAACCTCTGTTATTTACGGTACCGTAAGCTGGCGTCTTCCCACCCAATCCAAGTAAACCTGTTAACTTCCTAAAATCGCTTTCGCTTGCCTGCCGCCATATTCCTGCAGGATATACCTGTGCACAGGGATCACTGTTGATACCAAATTGATCTGGAACGAGCCCTTTAAACGAAAAATAAGTGTTCCTAGCATTGGAGTGAGCGTAGGTGTGATGAAAACGATAAGGATTATGTCCGGCTTGATAATAGAGATTCTGACGTGCCCAGCGCACAGCATCTATGGTCAAGGGTGACTCCACCAAATTCACCAATAGGCGATGGCTATTTCCCAAAACCGGCGTAATATTAAATGCGAAATTAACGGGCGCCGAAGAAAACTGACGAATAGTATTATCATCTATGCGAATGCTCAAGTCAGAAACGCCCACTTTAATACCACCTGTTACCGCCATTGGATCAGCCGTATACACATAGGTTATTTTATCATCCTGATAAAGTGGATCGACATCTTTAAAAACAGTAAGGGGCATTTCTTGATCTGCCGATACCAAGTCAGATAATCCGCCTGTAACTACATCAATTGTAGCTGTCTTTATGCCAGTAACGTTAACCTTGGCCCCCGTCATATTGGCAAACATGCCTTGCGAGTTCAACTCAACAGCCAACCGTGCAAATTTATGTTTAAATGTAATATCAATCGGTACATTTATATTGCCTGCTCCGGTTGGTACAACAACTTCTCCGCTTGTATATAAAATATCTTTACCGGCAGGAAGAACGATTTTTGTACTTTCTTGCAATATATCCGGAACATCTTCTGCCGTATTATAGGAAAGTGCCGCCCACCTGTATGTCGTACCTTTCAACACATCAATTGAAGCCTGTGTACCGGAAGTCAGTAGGGTCGATGAAATCAATCGACTGCCGTCCTGAGAAAAAAGGTACAGGCGGTATTTTACCCCATTTTCTATTGTCACAGCTTTTAAACTTTGGGCCAATAAGGGATTAGAAGCCGCCTTAGCTGAACTTCGAAGCGGAAGATAATTATCTACGGATAAAAGAGCATCAAATTCAGGATATTCTAAAACTTTTGTCATGCCGCTTTTCTCCTCAGTAGTTTTTGCCTCTGTACCTGAGGTCGAGACAGTGATACTTTCATCTATTCCTGTAATTTTCAATGTTAATTTTGTACCGATGATATCGGTCATTTCTTCCGCTTGCTCGCGGTCTTTCGAGCAGCCGGTGAAGAAAAGCCCCCCAGCCAAAAGTAATGCGATTGGTAGAGCCGTGCCCTTGATCGCTTTGATGTGTACTCGTCTCATAAAATGTTTAAGTTTAATTAGATTATTGGTTATTAAAAATCTACGTTTCCACTCCCCCCCGTCCCGGTGCCCGGATCAGTGGCATCGGGATTGGTTGGGGGCGATAGTGTAGCTGATCCTGCAGCAATTCCCTGTTCTAACGCTATCACGAGGCTATAGATACAAGGGACTTCATACTTTTTTTTTGATTTTTCATGTGCTCACTATTTTGGTTTATCGTTTATTTTTAAGTTTGAACTTCTGAATTAGCTGTTATACGCATCAGACAAATCATTGAATCAGACCCCAAATTTGTCAAGAAAGGGGTCCGATCAACAAAAGAATCCTTACAAAAATTTAAAAATCAGATTACTTAATAAAAGTACATACATCACTTACACTTTCTTAAAAATAGACTAGATTACAATTAAAAATGTTATTACTATACCAAACACGATATTTTCTATACCAAGCAAAAAAAGTCCCTGCATTGCTGCAGGAACTTTCACTACTACTCTCTATTCTATTCATTATGACACATCCATATCGATTAGACCTTTATTGATAAGGCATCTCTTTTAGCAGGATTTCTTCAGCCCAAATATAGCGTCACTTTTAATGTCCCAGAAATTTTCTAGACCAAATTACACCCGCTAAATAAGATGAAACAGATCTGTGCTGCATGTTAATTTCGCACACAACGCACACTAAATCTCTGCCCTACTGGAGGAGTTACATTTCCTCCCCAAGTAATTGCAGGCGGGGTTTCACTGCCCGTATACACATACCCACCGTTGGTATGAAAATACTGTTTACCAAATGTAGCACCATCTTTTGTCCAATATCCAGCCTCTATCTGACGTTTAGTCGAAGGGTTCGAAATATTATAGCCACTTGTAATACCAAAATCATGATAACCAGCCATTGGCAGTGTTAATTTCTGCGCATAAATCGGATAGCCTGAATTGATTACCGTGTTTTCATCCGCATATTGTATACCAAGGAAACCATTCCCTATTCCTTTGCCACTCAGATCATTATTGGAAAGTGTACTCGCCAAGAAAACAGTATTTGAGGCTACATTCCGAAGCTTCTCAAAATCTCCTTTCGTAGGTAATCGCCATGTTCCGGCAGGAAATACCTTCTGGCAAATATCTTGTGGGAGATTACTCCAATAAAAATTTTCAAAACCTTGATCCACATTATTCATCGGATCGGCCATTAAAAAAACACTATTACCTTCATACAAATTGGCATCATATCCCTTGACATTACTTCTCGCCCATTGCACACCAGCAACATTAACAGCTGACTCAACTAATTTGATGTCTACTTTATACGCATGACTCTTGACAAACGTAAACTCGCTATCGTTTTTTAAAGCGACCGTAGGTGACTTGAAATTTATGAGCGCCGACCCCGGGTAATTGCTATTATTTGGTGCATTAAAATCAAATCTCATTACGTTGAAATTACCCAGTTTAGCCTTTAATGTATTAGCAGCAATGACTGTACTATTGTCAATAGTATGCAAGGTAAATGTATTTTGGTAAGCTCTAGGAGCTGGAGTTTGCGAGCCAGAGATATTATCAACGATAAAAGCAGTCGCGTTTTGATACTCACCATTAAATATATTGAGGTCACCATATTTCAGTACGCCATTGGTGCCAGCTAATAGTTCCAATTGCGGAACTCCAGACATAACGCCCGATACACCCAGTGTATTAACCACGACCTGAACGCGTGCAGTATTGCGATTAAAGGTAATCGCCAAATTATTAACTCCTGCTTGGGTGGTCAGGGTACCGTTTGCCCACACAACATCCTTATTTTTTAATCCTGCTTTATCCACCACACCATTCTTGACATCCGGCACAGCTCCTTTCGAATTTGTAGAAAAAGCGTACCAGTTATACGTTTTATTGGCATCTACCGATATCGGTAAAGTAGGTGTTACACCAGATTTTAAAACGACATTTGCTTGGGGCGCATGTTGATGATCCACATCGGCAGCATCATAAATCACAAGTCTATACTCAATTCCATTGCGCATCTTTGTCGTCGAAGCCTTTGTTGCTGCTGCAGTAGTAGATGCCGCCGCTCTAGCACCGCTACTGATTCCATCACCCTCAAGAAGTGCTTGTTTTTCAACACTTACCACCGCATCAAAACCATCAACAGAAACCATTTTTTCTTTCGCTATAACGGCCGTCTGTAGACCGACCGCAGTTCGCCCGTTGGAAGCACTTAATGCGATTTCCCGCGCATCGGCAATCCCTTCCACACGAACTGAAAGTACGGTCCCTTCAACTGTAGCTGTGATCTCCTCCTGATCTTTTTCGGAGCAACTGCTCATGACAACTGATATCCCCCCAAGAATGAAACAATACTGTACTATTCTTCTTAAATTACTCTTCATTTTCTTATTTATGTTTATTTTAAAACTCTGAAATACCATCACCAACAGTTCCTTTATCGTCCCAATCAGTAACATCTGGTTGACTGGGATTTACCACCGCTGAGCCAGCAGCAATAGAATATTCCATGGTTAACTGATTCACTTTAATCATTGGTGGCACATAGTTCATTTTTTTTGTTTTCTTTAATTCGTCTCTCATGATTACATTATTATCTAAAATTGTTTTTAATCTCTTAATTATGACTAAGCCCTATTTATATTATGCAATTATCGATTTGGTGATACAAAGCAATTCACTTATATCTAATACAACTAAGCTGGTCAAAGATAGATAGGCATCAAAAGGCCTGCAATTTTTCTAGACTAACTTGCTTTTTTTCTATACGAAGCAAGGAATACTCTTTTTTCAACTTTGTATTTATAAAAATTATTATTAAATTTTAGACGGAAAAGTACTTAAAATAGCGTCAAAAAATGCTTAGCGCCTGCATTGATCGCATCGCAATCATCGTTAGTAAATGGTGTTAAATAAATATTATTATGAAGAGAAAACCTTTGGCTAATAAGGATAACTGTTGATCGAGCTCAAACGTCGCCATCTGAAAAAACAAATACTTAAACAGGAAAGACATATAAAACACTAGAAGCCTCGGCTGAGGCTTCTAGTATAGTTTATTGCATTAAAGGTCATTCGCATAATCGACATCAGATAAAATGATCTTTAATTTCCCCTGCGGAATATTATCCAGACGATTTCGCGAAGTCGCATTTTCTGCATATACTGTTACACGTCCAGGCGCATACTCCACAGAATAGGAAATACCTTCAAAAGTAGCTGGCAAAATCTGATAACTTGCTTCACCGTCAAAACTAATTGCCGTGGAAACAAAGCCTTCTTGTAAGTAATATTGGGTTAAATCATCTACTGCAACATCATAATATGCAATTCCACTCATCGAGCTCCACTGCCCGCTATTTATATTTGCAAAATAGGAGGTGTTATCAACTCCATCGTTATCATCCTTCTCACAGGAAAAAAATAAGACTAACCCTATGGTTCCAAGCAAAGCTGCTAATAGTCGTTTTTTCATTTTTCTATTAATGTATAAATATTTACTTAAAATCGATTGGTAAGTACTATAGATCTACGCCAAAAGATCGGTTTTCTGATTCCTTAGTTTCGTACACAGCGTATAGACTCAGGAACCCGCATAAAGTTATTCTCACCCCATAATATGGCTGGCCCATTCCCACCGCCAGTATACGTATAATCGCCAGAAGTATAAAATTGCTGTGCACCATTTCCTGCCGGCCAAGTAGCTAAATTGTCTATCGTCCAATAACCCGAGATCATAGGGCCTTTCGGAATATTCAAAGTAATATTATAACCGCTTTGCCGGCCATTGTCATTCGGCTCTAGATTGTTGTATCCGGCTAATGGAATTGTTAGCTTTTGCGCATGTTTAGGATAGCCGGTATTGATTACCGTATTTGCATCGGCATATTGCAACGCTAAAAAGCCATTACCCATACCAACTGGGTTTACATTCGGACGTGTATTGGGGGAAAAAACCTGTTCCCCAATGAGTGCTCTTAATTTATTAAACTCTTCTTTGGTCGGCATGCGCCATGTTCCTTTAGGATATACATCTCTACACACATCGTGATTGATGGAAGGAAAATAGTAAGTACCGACAGCTTGATTCCTATCCACATTATTTAGTGGATCAGCCATAAAAGAAAATGGATAGAAATACCCATTGATGCGCGTATCGAATGCTTTTAAATTGCTTCTTCCCCATTTTACTCCAGCAACATTAACGGCGGATTCCACCAATTTCACGGGTATTTTATAGGTAGTTCCTCTTAAAAACGTGATATCACTCGTATTTTTGATCGCTGCAGTTGAAGCATTGTAATTGACAAATGAATTATTGTTATTATTATTGGTATTTGAAACTGTTCCATAATCTTTTTTTAGTATACGGAAACCGCCGAGCTTTAGATTTAATGCATTGGCTTCAACCTTGGTCGTATTGTCTATCGTATACAGACTGTAGCCATATACGGTGTAATTTGTTGGTTTTACCACCGCTGTGGAAGCGGTATAAGAGGTAACATTGTTATATTCTCCATCAAATATATTTAAATCGCCATGTTTCAATATACTGCTGGTTCCAGCCATTAAATCCATTTGGGGAGCACCTTCAATTGTACCAAACGCCCCTAGACTGTTAATTTCAACCTGAATCCGTGTGGTATTTCGTTTAAATGTAATAGCTAAATTATTACTCCCTGAATTGCTTTTAAACGAGCCATTCGCCCAAAGTACATCCTTATTTTTCAATTCCTCCTTGTTGACCAGACCATTCTTTACATCAGGTACATTTCCGGCAGCATTGGTTGAAAAAGCATACCAATTGTATGTTTTATTCGCATCTATCTCAATTGGAGCTGTATTTGAAGCACCCGAAGTAAGAACCACATTTGCAATGGGAGCCCCCGTATGATCTACATCGGCTGCGTCATAGATAAGCAGTCTATACTGGATGCCACTGGCCATTCCTGTTGTACTTGCCATAGAAGCTAAGGCTGCAGGACCTGCACCGGCGGTTCCCTTTGTAATAGTTTCACTTTCCGGATCACTTTGTTTTTCCATGCTCACCATGGCGTCAAATCCATCAAAAGATATCATCTTCTCTTCGGCAATAACAGCCTGAGATAGATCATTGGCAACCCTTCCCTTACTTGATCCTTTCAGTGCAATCTCCGAAGCGAAGGCAATGCCAGCAACACGCACAGAGAGTGTAGTTCCGGTTGAATTAAGTATAATTTCTTCCTTATCCTTAGAAGAACAAGCACTAAAGGCAATTGACATTCCACCCAGAGCCAAACATAATTGTGCTAATCTTTTAAAATTACTTCTCATTTTTACTTACTTTGTTTGGTAAAACTTAAAATTCTGAAACACCATCGCCAACAGTCCCCTGATCTGTCCAGTCGGTAATATTGGGCTCGTTTGTATTGACCGTTGCTGAACCCGCCGCGATGGAATATTCCATAACCAAGCAATTTACGGTTAGTGTTGGAGAGCAGTACTTCATTTTTTCTACTTTTTTTACTTCTTTTTTCATGATTTTTTAGCATTTATTTTATTATACCTGATCAGTTCGCACTTTTATCTTTCTCAGGTAAGGTCATATGAAAAATAGATCAGCCAAGTATGTTGCTTATTCTATCCATTAATCTTACTTGTATAACTTCATTGACCTGCTTGTGCTTGTTAGTGATCGACGCCAAAAGTAGCGCTAACCAAACCTATCAGGGGATTTTCTAGATCAACCACTATTTTTTCTATACAAAATCAAAAAAAAACTAAATACGGTATCATGCGTCTCAGAAAAAAAATCGCAGGCCAAAACATATCCTATTGTGTTTTGTTGTAAGAAAAAATGGATACACATTTAATAGATAAGAAAAATATACGTTAAAAAGTATTTCTCGGACAGCGGGATAAAATATTCTATACATTACACTGTTTTTACTAGACGAAACAAGTGTATCGCAAACTGAACAATGAATTAATAGCCTTATCTTTACGCCAGATTTTTCAACAGTTCCTATGAAGAATAGCTGTGACTTTATAGTGGACTAGTTTATTATACAATAAAAAAGAGAAATGAGATGTATCATTGTTGACGACGAGCCGCTGGCAAGATTAGGCATGGAGATATTGATCAATGCCCATCCGCAGCTCAAATTGATTGGGTCCTTTAAAAGCCCAATTGGGATCTCAAATTTCATTACCCGAGAAAAAATAGATCTTGTTTTCCTGGATATTGAAATGCCGGCATTGTCCGGTTTGGACTTTGCGGATATGATCCGTGATAAAACGCTTTTTATTTTTATTACAGCCTACCCCCAATATGCACTCAAGAGTTATGAGTTAAATGCGGTGGACTATTTGCTCAAACCGGTGGTGGAAAGTCGCTTCATGGATGCAGTCGAAAGAGCCTTTTTACAATACCATGCCTTAGAGGATAAAAAATCCGGCACCTATGGCGATCAACAGGCGTATGTAATGATCAGAGCTGAACGAAATAATTTTAAAGTATTGCTCAAAGATATTATTTACATTGAAGCATTGAAGGATTATGTGATTGTCTATTCGACCACTCAACAGTTTATCTCCTGGATCAACCTCAAGACTTTCCATAATAAACTCCCACAGGATCAGTTTATTCGGATAAACAAAAGTATTATTGTCAATAAGAAGCATGTTAATTCATATAATAACAAGGCGGTGATGATCGACAATATGCAATTCAAAATCGGCAAGATTTATTGCGATAATATTATACTACAACTCAGCCAGATACTATAGGCTTGTCATTTTCAAAAAGTAATTCTTTAAAATTGTTTCATATGTTACAGAAACATATCTTCATATACACCATTCTTTATCTGTTTTCATTATCAACAGTTTTTGCACAAAAGCCACAGGCGAAGTCGCAAGAAAAAACGCAGCTACTTTCTGTAGAAGATAATGATGGTGATTATTTATTGGCCATTGAGAAGGTCGGTGAAGTATTACAGACCGCATCTATTGACGCTGAATTTACAGTAGATGTATTTTTAACCTTTAGCGATATCAAAGACGCGGTTCAAGATCTTCAGATCATCTTAAAAAGTGTGCAATCTCCCCATCTCAATGTCCGGAATCAGCAGATGTATCTCACGGTACTAGAACAATTAAAAACACGTATTGCTAAACAATGTGATATTATAGATCGGCAAGACAGTACACAAAATGCCATACAACAGCGTTTAGTCGCCTTGAGCAAGGACAAAATGATAAACATACTAACAAAGGATACACTACGCCAAAAGCAATTCAAGAAAGAATTGGCAGAACTCAGCACACGCTATAAAAAGACAGCAACCTTACTGAGTGAAAATGCGAAACTCCTTACCGAAAAGAAAAGAGAAATACTAGAAAACGAAACTGCTATTTTCTATGCTTTGCAGACTGTCGAAGACCGTCTCCAAAAAATGAAGATTGCACTTATTAAAACAGAATATCCATCGTTATGGAATTCTGAAATCGCTACCAAAAGTAATCAGCCGTCGCTTGGTCTGAAAGAAGTGACAACAGTGGAAAAAACGGTCAATCTGTACTATTTTAATCATATCCGAGGTGGACTTATCTTATTCACGTTCTTGTTGTTAGCACTCGTACTATACGTTAGGGGAAACCTAAATTATATCCGAAAAAAAGGCTATTTTGAGAACCTCGAAAAACTCAATTTCAAATTTCTCAACCGAGCTGTTGCTTTACCCATACTCCTCATTGGGATTTATATTATTCTCCTTTCCAATTTATATGCACCCGCTGTATTCACAACATTACTTTATTTCGTGCTATTATTGAGCATCTATTTTCTTCAAAAAGGTTGGCAACGAAACAATCATCACACCTGGATATTTCTAATTGTTTTATTTACGGTATTTAGCCTTATCAATTTATTTGTCCCTATCAGTTTAATAGAACGTTATATATTTATAGCAATTAATGTCGCTGCTATCTATTTTATTATCAAACAGCTCAAGGATACAGGCAACACGCTTTTTAATTCTCTTTTTTTTCGAAAAGCAGGTTATATCTTTATTTTCCTCTGCAGCGCGTCTATTCTTTTTAATATTTTCGGAAGAATGTCTCTCGCACATAATATTAGCCTCACTGCGACAATCGCACTTACTCAGGTAATTGCACTTCGTGTACTAATAAAAATCATCATTGAAATTATTTTGCTCCAGATCTATCGCATTCGTGTGCAACGCGGGCTTTTCAAAATCTTTGACCAAGAGAGCTTAACAAGCAATCTCAAAACACCATTTATAGTTGTAGCCATCTATATTTGGATCGTTGTAACCACCGCTAGCCTTAATCTCTGGTCAGGTATTGAAAACAGCTTAAGTGACCTATTACACTATCCCCTCCATATTGGCAATTTTACTTTTAGCCTGGATAATATTCTATTATTTTTCACGCTTATATGGCTGGCCCATCTCCTACAAAAATATGTTGCCTATTTCTTTGGCGAAATAGATGATGAGGATGAAGACAATCTAAACAAAAAACAGCATTCCAGATTACTGATTATCCGATTGGTTGTAGTCATCGGAGCCTATTTATTAGCCGTACTGGCCTCAGGAATGCCATTGGATCGAATAAGTATTATTATTGGCGCACTTGGCGTCGGTGTGGGACTGGGACTACAAGGAATCGTCAGCAATTTTGTATCTGGGGTAATCCTTATATTTGACAGATCCATCCAAATTGGGGATATTATTGAATTAAGTTCTCAAGCCGGTCGAGTCAAGTCGATGGATCTGCGAACGACCAAAATCAATGCGTCAAACGGTTCCGAAATTATTATCCCAAACAGCAATTTGCTTTCTCAAAATATTACAAACTGGACTTATACCGACAACAGAAAGCAGGTTGAGATTACACTGACTATAAAAGGTGAACTGTCCACTGAACAGATCAATCAGCTCATCCGACAAGCGATAAAGGATAATCTATTAGTAGATCAGTCAAAACCCTGCCAGATCTACTATAATGCACTGGCAAAAGAAAGTTATGGTGTATTGATTAGATTCTGGTGCAGCATCTACCGAACGGATGAAGTGCTCAGTACAACACGGTTAAATCTGTACCAATATTTTGGTAATCATGGAACAGAAATAACAATTTAATCGTGTTAATACATGATATATTCGATTATTTTTTACCATTTCAATATTTTTTCTATACGAAAATTAGCACGAGGAAATCCAACATTGTATGATTACTGCTAATTTTACGACCAAGGCTATTTTTAGTCTTTAAAGCGTGTTAGGAATAGTACAATATCCATAGTAGATTGAACATGAGATGTATCGTTATTGATGAGGAACCTCGAGCAAGGTTAGCGATTGAAGATTATATATATGCACATCCGCAGCTAGAACTGGTCAAGTCAGCAATAGATCCTGCGGATATCACAACGCATATTGTCAAAAAAAAGATTGAACTGGTCTTCTTGGACATTAAAATGCCTGCATTTGCGATACTTGAGCTCGCCAAAATCGTGCGGGATAAGGCTTTACTCATTTTTGTCAGTGCCTATCCACAATATGCACTGGAAAGCTATGAGCTAAATGCGGTAGATTATCTGCTCAAGCCCGTACCACAAGAGCGATTTTTGGATGCCATTGAAAGAGCATTCTCCCGCCGCATCGGTCTGCTGAAAAAAGCAGCCGAAAATCTACCTGACCACCTAATAGAAGAAGGTGACAAACACCCTATTAAGATCTTTTTCCGCGAGATTCTCTATATCGAAGCGCACAAAAACTTTGTAATCATCTATACCATTTCCCAGCAAATTTTTTCGCAGGCGAACCTTAAAACAATCCTTGAAAAATTACCGCACCCTCAATTTATTAAAATAAATAAAAGTACAGTGGTCAACAAAGAGCATATTACCGCATATAACAACAATATTCTTATTCTCAATAGCCAAAAATTTAAAATTGGACAGGTCTATAGAAACAACTTGATTATAGAATTAAAATAAAATACAAAAAAATCCTGCATCACTGCAGGATTTCCCAAACAAAACCACTTATTTAATAAACATGTATTTCTGATCAAGAAGAAAAGATTTTAGATTCCAAATCCAATCCCCACAGTCCATACACGATTTTTGATATCGCCCGATAAATTTTGCCTGCCGGCAATATTGGTCAAACCAAGGCCATATCCACCATGGATTAAAAATCCGTTAGAAAACTGATATCCCGTCATAAAATTGAGTCCAAAGTCTGTTCCTTTCAGCGTTTTGTCACTTCCAAAATCAAAATCCAAATCAACAAGGTTTGTATTTCCATCACTATTATTGCGATCCAGTTTATTTTTCCCACTCAATCCAAAACTGACGTAAGGACCAGCGCCAAGAAAAAAATGACCAACACCGCCTACAGGAAATTTACCCACTAAATTGACCGGAATTTCCAGCCACATCGTATTTTGCTTCAATTCATAATCTGAATTTCCGAGCGATACCTCAGCAAATTTGGCCCCTTTTCCCTGCAAAGATATCCCCGGCTGGATCGAAAAGTTACTTGCGATGGGAGCATCCAGATAGCCGGTCACATGAAAGTTAACGGTCGATTTACTACTATTACTACCACTGCTATAAGATGGTATACTGACACCACCTCTTATACCATAGCCAAATTGTTGTGCTGATGCAGCAAGCGCAGCTGTTAAAATTACTGTTGACAATAGAAGTCTTTTAATCATTTTATTTTTTTACTTAGTTTTATTATTTAAAAAATACAATATTGAACCATAAAAGATTCCGCATTACTACGAAATCTTTTTTTCGCTAAATTTCACGAATATATATTTTATATAATATATCAGCCTATATTGCTACTCCCCTTATGATTGTCCAAAATATACCGATCCTGATTTTTCTTTTTCTCCCGTATATACTTCCGTAGCCAGGCAACAACTGTCCGGCTATCGTGGATCTGATATTTCACCATAGCTTCTTCCAGCCAGAGCTCACCATTAACTAACTCATTGACCACGTTTTCTTTCGTGTGTCTGGAATAACGATTTCTAATTTTTCTTTTCATGATTTCCTATTCAAATTTGAGGGTTGTAACCATCATTGTGCCTAACAAAAACCAATAATTTCATCTTCGTCTTATTATGCTATAATAAGTCTGCAGAATCAATGAGTCAAAATTAATATGCACACTGGCCTGCAAAAGATTATACTATACCAAAGCTTTATTTTACTAGACTAAACTTAAAGCATTTCGTATTTGCAAGATGATTAAAGAGACTATCGTGGAATCTATTAGTAAGAAATCAATTTTTCGATTAGCGCCAGCACAACATATATCGGCTAAAAAAGATAAGGCATGCTAAGTATAGCATGCCCCACCATTAGATTACAAATCTTTATTTACATGAAACCTTTACTAAGGTTAATCGAAATTAGCTATGATTAGATCTTTAAAAGATTATACTATACCAAGCTAGGAATTTTCTAGATAAAAGCTATTTTCTTCTCCAATCTCAGTTAAACAGATTAGCCACTTTAATCTGTTCAGTTATCACGACAACAAAACGATCCGCTGTACCTTTCATTAATAAAGACAACCGTCTCTTACTGAACAAATTTTCTGGCAAGTATAAACTAAATCTTTAGATGATTTATAGGGTTAAAGCACTTACTTACCAGGCATTCTCCTCAGATTTTTTAGCTATTAAAAAAAGGCGTATTGCAAGCAATACGCCCGATTTTGATCTAATCATCTACCTAGTGATCCAAATCTAACTATAAACCTATCTAAAGGTTCTCAAAAGTATCATTTATGTGATAAGCTAAAAACAATACTATACCAAAAATATATTTTCCTATATCAAAAGTAATCCACTACACCTATAAGTAACCCAATAGTTTCGCAAACAAAACAGACTCCTGTCTTCTAAAAATTCAGTTGCTGTTCCAAAAATATGACATCCTGATCTGTAACATCCAGATGAGTCACAAAACGAACAAGCTGCTTTCCAAATGAAACCGCTAAAATACCGCGTTCTTTTAATTGTGAAACAAAGGCCATGGAATCCATCCCTTCTTTTAGCTCAGCAATCACAATATTTGTTGTTACAGGATAAACGCTTTTAATCTTTGTGTTATTTTGTAGTAGACTCCCAATTGCTTTTGCCCGCCGATGATCATCTTTGAGCCGATCGACCTGATGGTCTAATGCATAAATCCCTGCTGCGGCTAATCCACCGGCCTGGCGCCAACCTCCGCCCATTACTTTTCTAAATCTTTTCGCTCTCTTTATCAGCTCATTTGTTCCGATCAACAGCGATCCGACAGGACATCCCAAACCTTTGGACAGACAAATGGATATGCTATCAAAAACCTGCCCGTAATCTTTTGGGGACTGTTCCGTTTCGACCAATGCATTAAATAAGCGTGCTCCATCCAAATGAAGGATTAAGCCATTTGCTGTACATACCGCTTTTATTCTTTTTATTTCTTCAAAATCATAGATACTACCACCACCTTTGTTGACGGTATTTTCCAACGACACCAATCTGCTTAATGGCTGATGAATATCCTCCGGATTATTAATTGCTGCTTCCACCTGTTTTGCTGTCAGCCTTCCCAAATCGCCGTCCAGTGTACGTACAGAAGCAAAAGCATTGAGCGCTATCCCTCCACCTTCGTAAAGATAAATATGGGACAATTTGTCACAGATCACCTCTTCACCGGGTTGCGTATGCACCCGTATGGCCAGCTGATTGGTCATGGTCCCCGTAGGACAAAACAAAGCCGCTTCCATACCAAATAGGGCGGCCACTTTATGTTCAAGTGTGTTCACCGTCGGGTCTTCACCATAGACATCATCCCCTAAAGGGGCGGCTTGCATAGCTGCCATCATTTCTCTTGTGGGAAGGGTGACGGTGTCACTTCTTAAATCTACTTTCATCGTTATTTAATTAAAATGATTCAATAATATTCGCGCAAACCTGATGTGTATTCCTCATCAGCAGTCAAGTGGCCTGATAGGCTGTCGATCACGGAAAGTCATAAAATCTTCGCGGGTATATTCAGGACAGGCACCTTCTTGTGCTGTTATAAAAGCACCCAACGCAACGGCTTGCTGCATAATCACCGTAGTATTTGCCTCATGATCAAATCTTTGGGATAGAAATCCGGCTAGAAAAGAATCACCGCTTCCAACGGTATCTTTCACGGTCACCGGTACGGTAGGGTACAAATAAAAGTCCCCTTCTTTAGCATATAATGCCCCTTTACTGCCTTTTGACACAATGATTTCGGGGATTGCAAAACTATCCTGAAGATAGCTGATACTGTCCCGTTCATCACGGTATTCCTTTCCCATAAAATCCAATACCATCAGCAGTTCGGCTTTGTTGAATTTGGCCAGCTGTGTCTTATAAAGCAAGTCCCTGATCACCTGTTTATCATAGAAAGGTGGACGCAAATTAATATCAAAGACGTTATAGGTACTGGACTCCAACAATTGAAATAGCGTATCTCGGGATACCTTATTTCGTGTGGCCAGCGTTCCGAACACCAATGCATCAGCGGTTTCTATCAGTTTTTGATCCTGTTCCCTGCAGTCAATATAATCCCAGGCGACCTCGGATACAATCTCGTATTGTGCGTCATTGTTTTGATCTATGGCAGCGATCACCGTACTTGTCGGATAGGTGCTACTGCACTGTATTCCGGCGGTGGAGATATTCCAATGCCTAATTTTTTCGAGCAATTCACGCCCCAATGAATCATCGCCTACACTACTGATCATGGAGACGTCGATGCCCATGCGAAAAAGATGATAGACCACATTAAATGGTGCTCCACCAAGCCTTCTGCTGTTCGGAGGAAAAATATCCCAAAGGACCTCCCCAAAACAAACAATTTTAGTTTTATGCTGTTGCATGATCCTGTTTTTTATTGTTTTATCTTATCCGTTATTTATGATTTCTTATCGTTCCCAATTTCCTTTTAAAATACCATTTTTTATCCAGCCATTTAGCTCAAATTTTTAAAAGGAATAAACCTGCAACGAAAGTTGCAGCGCAGCGCGGTTATCGACCGGATTCCACATCCCCCACAATCCCAAGGGAATACGATAATCTGCAATGTTAAGATTTCGCTCAACAAGGAGACTGATTTCATTGATACCGGCCTTGTGAGAGAAGAAATTCGCCCGCTCACCCACAGCGGGATTCAATGCAAAGCTGTAGCCAATTCTTCCCTGCAACGTAATCTGCTCATTTTTATATATGGGATACTCCGCAGCGACAAAAGAAGAATACTTATTTTGTGTATTGGCCACATTTCTGTCTCGCCCAAACAACACGGTGTTCCAGCTCAGCTTCAAAGGCAACTGATCGCTCAAGATGTAATTTGAACGAAAATCCAGGAATCGTCCTGTCTCACGGGCTTTATAGTTGAAAAACTCCCTGTTATTGTAAGCGGCATCCGGCGAATAATTAAATATATCCCACAACTCCACCTGTAGACGCTTCTTCCGATAACCTACAAAATTATTAAATTCCTTATAAGAGCCGTCCGCACTTCCACCAACCCAAAAGCCGCCATAAACATCCTTATAGCGCAGCTGTATATCACCGGTATAAATCAAACCTGCTGCCACTTCCATCCCACGCCAGAGATGATTATTGCGTAGCTGTAAGGAAGAATGGATCTCCTGGCCATATAATAAAAGGACTTGCATGCAGCAGCAACACAGCAGCAGCAACCGTACATTATGCCCCATCATGACAAGCGATCTTGTGAACGTATACGTGATCCAAATAGGGCATAGGCCAACATCAGCAATTCACAGCCTACTGTCAGCAGCCAAGTCCATCGCCAGGAGCCCATCAAATCAGCCAAACCACCCTGAACCAGTGTAAAAACCGCTCCCCCGAAGACTGCTGAGATAAATACCCCCGAAGCTTTTGAGGTGTATTTATTCAATCCGCGGATCGAGAGGGAATAGATACAGCTCCACATGGAAGAATGCAAGAGGCCTATGGCAACCAAAAACCACAAATTTTGTGTCAGCATGGCTATTACAGCCAACAGGCTGGCAAGAATTGTCGTTACCGTCAGCTGGGTCTTTGCAGAAATGTTGCGAAAAAAGCTTGAAACGGCCCTTCCAACCAGAAAACCACCCCAATAGAGCGTGGATAACAATGCATGTATCCCCAGATCCATCCCACCGATCATAATATCCGTCTTTCCAAAAAATGTAATCGGATGTCCTGACTCCATCAGTTCAAAGGCGTACAGGTTAATGTTGGCACCTATGGCCACCTCTGTCCCTACATAGAAAAATATGGCCGCGACTCCTAGGGCAAAATGCCGAAAAGACCAGATGCTCCGCGTTAGCTTTTCACCGTCAAAAGCCCGCGTGTGGGCGATATCGGGCAAGTGAAGCTTTTTGGTCAGAAGTGTTACGACCAAGACACAACCTATCAAAACGCAGAGCGGAAGCAATAGTTGACTGATGTTTACCTGAGTAATTGAAACACCTCCGAACATGATCGCAGTCACAAAAAAGGGAGCGGAAGTAGTCCCTATGGAATTAACCGCCGTTGTTATATTCAGCCGCTGTACAGCTTGGGTACCCGGCAGATCATAAGAGGCAACATAGGGATTGACAACCACCTGGATAACCGCAGCCGAGGTACCCATCAGATAAGAACCCAATACAAAAACCAGAAAGCCATAGGGAATGATTGCTGTCCCAAGCTGAAACTGCAGGTCAGCATGCTGATAACCAATCCAGGATGAACAGAGGTACATAACAAGCCCTACAATCATAAATAGCAGTCCCCGCAGGATGGTCTGCTTATACCCTACCCGATTTACCCACTTACTCGCTAAGGTACCATTGAGCAAATAACCCAAAAAGAAAAAAAAGGAAATAAGCGTTGTAAACGTATTCTTCCACGCACCCGCTTCAGCCAAAAAAGTAAATTTTAAGGGTGCCTGCAGTTGCTCGTTGACTGTTGTCAGAAATCCGACAATAAAATAAATAAATGTGACTGTCGCAAATGGAAATATAGCGCGACGCATACTTGTGATCATAATTTAGTTCGTTATAAATTGTTAATATAAAAGATCGGCTTGGGGCGAGCTATCTAGGTATAAGCGATGATAATCACTTAAAGCAGCAGCCATTCCAGCCTGTTGAATCTGGTTGACAAAGCGCAAATAGCGATCGACAAAGTCATTAACACGATCGAGATTAAGGCTTCCAAAAATAGCGATCGATAAAAATTCCAAGGGATCGGTGCTGTTTAGTTTTTGCTCATCCGCAGCCGTTAGCCAAGGTTCCTGTATATCATAGGAAGCACCCTGATCATCCATTTTGTAGTGAAGATAATGCCGATAGGAAGCCAGTAGCAATGCTATCCGTGTAAGATCTTGCCCGTTAGCGCGCATCTTGGCTACCGTGGGGATGATATAAACAGGAAACTTCGAGATCCCATCTGCACAGAGCCTGCTGACCTGATCGCTGACAGCGCTATTGGCAAAACGTGCAAGCAATGTCTGTTTGTATTGTGCTAAATCGATCCCCGTCGGAGCTGGCACATGGGGTGTCACATCCATATCCATAAAATCCTTGATAAAGCCGTATATAACCGGGTCATGCATTGCCACATCAACTTTGCGATATCCTTTTAAGAAGGATGGGTAAGACAATAATGTATGGGCAGCATTCAGTAGGCTTAACTTCATATTTTCGAATGCTTTGACATCATCCGTAAACTGCACACCTACCCTTTCCAAGGCCGGTCTTCCGGCAATGAAGTTATCTTCAATGACCCATTGGATAAAATCTTCGCAATAGACTGGTACCTGATCAGACTCACTATTCTGTTTGTTTAAGCGCGTGATATCCGCCGGTGTAGTCATCGGAGTAATGCGATCGACCATACTATTGGGAAAACTGACCTGCTGATCGACCCACTGTCCTAATTCTCGATCCTGTGCATAGATAAAACTGGTAAATGCTTTTCTGGCGACATCACCATTATGCTGCAGGTTATCACAGGAAAGCAAGGTCAATCCGCCGCTCCCGGCTTTCCTTCGCTGACGGAGCCCTTCGGCAACGTAACCGAAAACAGTTGTTGGCGCCTGCGGATTTCGCAGATCATGCTGAATAGCATCACTATCCAAGCTAAACTCCTGTGTGGACCGGTCTATCTGATAGCCCCCTTCAGTAATCGTTAGGGTAATGATCTTAATTGTGGGATCCGCTATCTTAGAGATTACTGCCTGTGGATCCTCTACCGCCCATAACATCTCACGGATAGATCGAATGTGACGCATGGCGTTCTGGCCATCTCTCCCACATACCGTCAATGTATAGCAAAGTTGCTGTGCCCTTAATTTGCGAACGATATTTTCATCAGATGGGAGGAGACATACACCACAAATTCCCCAGGAGGACTGGTCCCCATCATTGAGCAGGCGATCGATATAAAATGCCTGATGTGCGCGGTGAAAATTGCCGACGCCAATATGTAAAATTCCGGATTGGATACTTTTACAATCATAATTGTGTTTATTCCCGTTCATGTAAAATTATATTGGTATAAAATTCCCTTGGATAAACAAACATATCGTATCAGTAGCAATATTAACCTGTGATTATCAATAATATACACCTGGGAACGATACCAAAATTCGGGGATCGTTCCCAGGTAAGCTTTGTTATCCTTATTTTTGGGATAATCATTTGAAATCGGTTTAAATTATGAAGCGTATTACCATCAAAGATCTTTCAAAACAGCTGGCCCTTTCAACATCCACCATATCCAGGGCTTTCCTCAATGATAAAAACATTCATCCCGAAACAAAAAGAATTGTGCTGGAAGCCGCCGAAAAATTAGGTTATAAACCGAATCCAACCGCACTAAACCTAAAGTATGGGCAGTCTAAAAATATAGGTTTTGTGGTACCTGAAATGACGACCCCATTTTCTTCCTCGGTATTGCGGGGAGCCCAAGAGCTGTTATATCCGTTGGGCTATCGTATCATTATTATGCAATCTGATGAGGATCCCGCTATTGAGCGTAAAAACTTATTCCTGCTGGAAGAATTTAATGTAGATGGTATGCTAATTAATCTGTGTCACGAAACCGAAAACAAGGATGCCTATCAAAAAATTATCGATAAAGGTATTCCGATGGTATTTTTCGACCGAATCCCGCCTGTGTCACTCGATGTTTCCAAAGTAATTATCAACGACAATATGAAAGCCGCTTTGATGGTTGAGCATTTGGTTGGCATCGGCAAAAAGAGAATTGTACATATTATGGGCCCCAAGAGTGTCCGCAATGCATCGGAAAGAGCGATGGGTTATAAGCGTATTCTCAGGAAGCATGGTTTATTTGATCCCGAATTACTGTGTGGTACGGAAGGACTTTTGTTTGAAGATGGACGAGACGTTATAAAGCAGTTGATGGAAAAAGGGATCCAATTTGATAGCATATTTGCCTTTACGGATACGCTAGCCATAGGTGCGATGAATTACTTATTGGAGCAAGGAATTCGAATACCAGATCAGGTTGCCATAGCCAGTTTTTCAGGCACAGAGCTGGCCACAATGGTATATCCACCACTGACAAATGTGCAACAACCCTTGATCAGCATGGGAAAAAATGCTGCTGAGCTTATACTGGAAAAGATAAAAAATCCAACAGCCAATAGCAGAACGATTTTATTGGATGCGGAGCTTATTTATCGCGCATCCACCATAGGTCAGCAAGGCCAATAATAAAGTTTTCCATCAATGTAGATTAGATCACTAGATGCCTTTTGTCAATGGTAATGTCAAATCAGCTGTAAACACATTTGCCTTTTCCGATAACGTCAGTTCGTAGTTTGAACCGTAAAGCAGCTCCAGACGACGATTTAAATTCAATAATCCGATCCCTTTGGGTGTTTCCTTTAGGTGGCGATGGTTGGATACCGAATTGCTCACCTGGACGAAGATATGTTCATCCGTTAAATGAAAGTTTACGTAAACAAAGGTAGCCCCCACTGGATCTACACTATGTTTAATTGCGTTTTCTACCAGGATCAGGACAATATTAGGTGGTATACCCTGAAACCTGATCTCATCTTCATCAAAGATCACTTGATAGGTAAACTCATCACGTCTCACGTTTTCTAATTCCAAATAATCCCGAACAAATTTAACTTCTTTGGCTAGTGACACAAAACTTTGATCTGAATCGTAAATCAAATAGCGGAGAAAATCTGAAAACTGTTCGATCAGTGGTGATACCCTAGGGCTGTTTATTTTTGCTAGTACATTAATATTATTCAGCATATTGAATAGGAAGTGCGGATTGATCTGATTGCGCAGGGCCACAAGCTCACTGGTCACTGCATCTCTCTTTAAATGGATCATTTTCTCCGTATCGTTGACCCATCGCTGGAAAAATTTGAGGGCTGTAGAAAAGAAAATCAAGATACAAGTCCACATAATATTCAAAAAATATCTTGCAAATGTATCTTTTGCCGTCAGTTGAATCCCCAAAATAGTCCGGCGTGGTTCCAGCACCATATCTTCAAAGTATACTGCAATCAAGACCGCAATTAAAATACAAATAACGTAAAGTATAAAATAATAGAGGGATTTTCCATTAAAAAGGACTCTTGGTATCAAAATATACATATTGATATAAAATAAGAGGACAATCATACCGAAATAGAAAGCAAAATCCAGGTAGTCATAAATACCCTGATACCGTTCCCATTTCTTGACGATAGCTAAACAAAACGCAAACAAGACCAGGCTAAAAATATGACGGGCAACTCTATATTTCTTAGAATTAATTAAATGTAATAAAAAGTCCATTTTCAGAAAATAACTTTCGAAAAAAAAGTCTTTATGGTTTTTATAATTGTCCATACCAAAATTATACGAATTTCGATCAACTAACAGATAGTGTGCTAACCGAATAAAGGTAGGTTTTATTTCTGTTAATTATCGCTAATTAACAAGCTAAATATATAATTCTCTATCATCTATTGGTTTGAAACGGATACGCTAATCATTTCCATTTTTGTATAAAAAGGAAGTGCTTTGGTATAAATTATACCAGCGCAGCAAATGTTTTTTTTAGTTTCGTACAAGAAAGAGATGGGTTTTTTTTGCCCTTCTAATTGAATACTTATATATAAAAAAAATAAAATGAAAACAATACTTGATCATCTCCTTTGGTTTATCAACAAATTTAGTGGTGTTATCCTATTTTTAGGCTACTATTCTATTTTCTATGATCTGTTATAAACACTCTTTTTTAATAAACAAAGCTGCCCTTTTACGCAGGAAGGAACTTATCACTGGTCTTCTTGAGTTAGTTCCGGGCATCAGATTTATCAGCTTCATCCTCGATGATAACCTATTCATTATGCAGGTAGAAGCCACCAAAAGAGTCGAAGATCCCATTTTATTTTTGATCGGGAGAAAACAGTTGTATATTCATTTTTTAGATTGTATAGAACATAAGCTCAGCAAAAACAAAACAGTAAGTTCTTCCTGATCGCCGAATATGGCTTATCTGAAATCATTGGCATATCTCCGAAAAAATAAATCGCGATAAATATCACCGATCGGGATCTCAAATTTATCGATGTAGATGGTATGGTTGTCAAAAGCATCTATAAAAGCAAGGTTAACCAAATAGGATTTACTAACACGAAGCATTGTATTTTCAGGAAGTTTACTATGAATGGTCTTTAAATTCATTGCGGTAATCAACTTTTGGTCCTGCGTATAGATGATCACATAGTCTTTCAGCGCTTCAATAAATCGAATATCCGAAAAATTAACCTTATAATATTTCCTTTCGGACTTGATAAATAATGCTTCTTTGTTGCTCGATTCAAAGCTGTGCTGACTCTCCTGGCGTGTCAGCAATTCTCTATAAACAGCAGCTTTCTCAATGGCTTTTATTAGACGATCTTTCTTGATTGGTTTGAGTAGATAATCAATAGCACCTAAATCATAACTTTTGAGCGCATATTGCGGGTAAGCGGTGGTCAATATAATAAGCTGATCCTCAGCCAACAGTTCTGCAAAATCCAGTCCATTTAATGTCGGCATCTCAATATCCAAAAACAGGAGATCTACCGGATTATTTTTTATAAAATTCAAAGCCGACAGCGCATTGGCAAATTCGGCTATGACTTCAACCAATGGTATCTCCTCCAGCAGATTCCGCATTCCCTCCCGCGCAAGAGGCTCATCATCAACAATAATACATTTCATAATGGGACTGTAAGTTTGACATAATATGTTGTATCACCGGATTTAATATCCAATGTATAATTGTTTTTATAGAGTAATTCTAATTTACGTCTGACATTGGCAAGACCGACTCCACTGTATTTAGTTTTTGCCGCGAAGGAATCAACACCTTTTGAGTTTTCACATTCAAAATAAAGACGTTCTTCCCCGCAAAAGAAACCAACATGTATAAACGCATCTTTTTCTGTTGAGCCTAAACTATGCTTAATTGCATTCTCAACAAAAGTTGTAAAAAGATGCGAAGGGATAAAAAAGTTCTTATTAGCCAATTCGGACGTACAGGTGACCGTTGTCGATAAATGATCCCTTCGTAGTTCTTCCAATTTTAAAAAATTGGATATGAAATTTATTTCGGTTTTTAATAGTGTTTTATCACTATTATTTTCATAAAGTTGGTAACGTAGAAAATCAGATAATTTTATAACCACTTGCGTGGCTAACTCTGCATCCTTTTTAATTAAAACCTTAATATTATTGAGCATATTAAACAAGAAATGGGGCTGAATTTGATTTTTTAATACGGTTAATTCAGCTGACAAGGCCATGTTCTTTAATTCTGAAATTCGTTTACTATCGGCAATCCAACGTTTAAGAAGTTTAAATGTAGTTGTTACCAGAATAAATGGAAAGCAAATAAATAAACCATCAATAAAGCTTAAAAATGTTATTGGCTTCATTATGATAGGAAAAGGATGAATGGAATGGATATACACACTGATTTGAGCGAGGATGATTAGACATCCTAATATGGCCAAAATCAAAAGCAATACGTAGAGTTCGTATCTCCTTTTAAAGAAAAACAAAGGCAACAATACATACATATTGAAATAAAACAGGCTTACAATAACAAACCAAACCAATAATGAATAATAAATTCTGTAACACCCTATAAAGGTGGGCATTTCAAACTTTGTACTTAAACAAAAGAACAAGAGGGATAGCAAGAAAACAATATGCCGCCAATATCTAAATTTTTTTTCCAAAAAATAACGCAAAAAAATCCCATTCTCAAAATCATGCATAACTAACTCATCTTTCATCCTTTACAAAGGTATTCCTTTTACCTGCGTGACACTACTCCGAAACAATGGTTTCGTATAGAATAATCTCGCTTTCGTATAGAAATATCAGCGATCAGGTTATAAAAGCTTATTCCAGTACTTTTTCAGCAAGCGCACCCATCCAATTATTGAAATCTGCGTCGGAAGGGATCTCAAATTTTTTAAACCATCTATTTTTCCGAATCTGTACTGCCCTAACGGTAACATAGGTATATTCCGAAATGTTCTTAGTAGAAAAATTAAGAAAAGCCATTGTTGGAGATTTTGATACCATTGACCATCCTGATTCGAAAATCGATTACCATTTAATTCAAACAATTTTTGACTATTTGAATATTACGCTTCCGCCATCATCTGCGCTTGGATCAGTGGTGGACGGGTAATAAATGATTGGCTCAGGGGTATCTCCTGCTGAGTAATAGCCGAGTATCTTGACAACTGAATAGACTGGATATGCTCCTTGTAACCATACAATCTCATTTGGGGAGAGTTTTTTCATCTCCTTCATGCTGTTCTTAATTAAAAATTGATTTGCCATATTTCTTCTTTTTAAAGTGTACAGAAAAAGTAGATTTGTTAGTAGCGCTAGCTGAGAAAAAGAAGCGGTTTCTAAGCGGTATTCCGAAGGAACCGAAAAGTCAGGGATTTTGAAACTTTCTTGAGTTGTTATTTTAAATCTTTACCTATGACAATTAATATATTATCACTTCTAAACCTATCTCCTGAACCTCAAAAGGAGTTTCTGGTTATAGATGGGTTTTCTACAACAAACCTGCGACGTGCAAATTCTAACGCCTCAGTAATTGAAGAAAAAGTATGTATAACTTTTATAAAATAGAATCAATAACGGTATAAACACCCACAACCAAAGAAATTAACAGAAAAGCAAGTACGATAAAGCAGCCTATGGTCGCAGACCGATCTTTCCAGCTCGATTGAGCGATTTCCGTTTCACTGACATTAATCATCGAAGGATCTTCAATATGTTTCAAAACAATTTCTGAATCTTTAAGCACCCATGGAGTCTGATCCAATATAATCTTTTGAAATACCTCCTTTTGCTCCTGATCCTCTAAATCTTTGGCGGCACATAATAGCTGATAAGCAAACAGTTTTAGTCCCCCTTTATTGGCTTTGATGAAGTATACATCATCCCTTTCCCTATAATCGGAATAAATACCAAATTGCCCTTTCGTAATAGATCCTTCTAAATCCAGATCGCTTTTCAGAGATTCTAACAATTCATTTTTCATCGCAAACTAGATTAGTCTTTAACATAATTATAGTATTATAGGGCAAGCAACAAATAAAATAGGTCTAATAATTTTGAATCTCATCTTTAAATATTTTGCATATATAATCTCTTGTTTCTACAGGAATCTTTTTAGCTTACTCAGTTATTTTTCTAAAATATCTTCCAGCGTTTTTAAAAGCTCCTCTCCCCTCAGATTAGTGGCTATAATCACACCCTTCGGATCCAAAAGAAAATTTTGGGGAATTCCTCTCACATGATATAATTCAGCTACCTCACTTTGCCAGCCTTGAAGATCGGAAACCTGTAACCACGTTAATTGATCTTCTTTAATGGCTTTAAGCCATTTTTCTTTCGTACTTTCATCATCCAAAGAAATCCCTAAAATTTCAAAATTTTTAGCTTTGAATTTTTGATAGGCTTTCATCACATAAGGATTTTCCTCTCTACACGGTCCGCACCAGCTTGCCCAAAAGTCCAACAGCAGATATTTTCCTTTTAAACTGTGCAACGACAACATATTTCCAGATGTATCCCTAGTACTAAAAACAGGAGCTATTTTTCCAATTTGAACTGCGCTCATACGATCGATTTGCCTGCGAAATTCCTTGCCCAAAGAAGTTTGTTTGAGAGGATCATTCAAACTGTCCCATAAATCTTCTATTTGTCTTACTTTTAATCGACGGTAAAACTTTCCCAGTGCCATTAAGCTGGAAAAGCTTCCCGGATGTTTACCAATGTAATCAACAGCTAAATCCGTTTCGTCTTTTTCAATTTTTTGATATTCGATACTATACTTATTCAATTCGTTACTATCAGGATTCGCCGTCATCTTGAATTGATTATATCTTTCGTACCATTTTGTTCGCGCTAGTTCCACGGGCTTTAAAATACGTTTGATTTCTTGGAAATCGTTATTGATCTGAGATCCGTCAATTTGTGATTCACTCAGAATTCCATCCGCATGAATCTTAAAATTTGCGGGCTCAATCACAAAATCGAACTGATTTCCATCATCTGGGTCCGCTGTACCTGTATCTTTTAGCTGAATAGAAGCATGTGTTCCATACACGGGAACGCCTTTAAAATAGAAGACTCCTTTTTTAATAAGTGATGAATCTTGTTTAAAACCTTCCGCACTTTCATAATTTAGATAAACATATCTATAGGCTGTTTTCTCGGCTAGCTTTCCTTCAATAGTAAAATAATTTTGTTGTCCATACAACAATTGTCCACTTAATAGCAAGGCTAAAGCGAGAAATGCTAATCTCATAAATTTATATGTTCAGGGGTATAGTTTAACTTAGATTTCGGATTAAATTCCAAAAGCGAAAATAGAAAAAATTTTAATAATTTTTTTAGCAGAAAATATTTCAAGAAAACAATTAAAAATCGCTTTTAGACCTACGTATTTCTACAGGGGTGCTGAGCACGCCGCTCATATCGACACTGTCTCATCAAGTGTCCTGAGAAATCTCAAATCCACTTTTACGTAACTTTCATGGTTTTATTCAAAGTCGTCAATTCGCCTCGGAATCGCATGGCCTCAATGCGCGAAATTTCCACTCAAGGAAATAAAATCAGGAAGTCATATTCGTAATCAGAAATATTTCCAAGCCTATCTAATTATAAATTGATAAGGAAATAATAATGTATACACTAGGTAAAATTTATGTGGTAATAATTCCTTTTTTAAAATCCTCTGGGGTTTGGCCGGTAAACCTCTTGAAAAATCTAGTAAAATATCCTCTATCCTCAAAATTCAGTTCATATGCGATCTCTTTAATTGTGTGATCACTTGTAATTAGCTTACGTTTCGCCTCTACAATTAATCTGATATGCAGTAATTGAGTTAATGACTTATTCATTTTCTCTTTTAATATTTGATTCAGCCTTTTTTCTCCAAGTCCCAATTTATCACTATAGAAAGATGCTCTACGTTCAGTTTTATAGTATTGTTCCATTAATACTATGAATTCATAAACACGTTTTTGATTGACATCCTGTATAAGAAAGGCTTTCTGGTTCAATCTTATCAAGTTCAGTAAAAACACCTTTAAAAGAGATTTTAATACCAAATAAGTTCCTTTGGGATTCTGGTACTCATCAATTAAAAGGGAATAAAGGTGCTTAAATCGGACAGTTACTGCAGCATCAAGCGGGATAATAGAATATTGGCCCTGCATATTGAAGAGTTTGAATACGTCCAACGCATATTCTTTGTCATCTTCGTCCAAGTACTCACGCTTAAATGAAATGATATAGCCATTCTTGTCTTTCGTATCCACTTGAATTGAGCGAAAGGGGGGAACGAGATAAACGTACTGTTTATCCGTAATTTGATCTTCAAACGCGAACTCCTTGTAGCTAAACCAAATCATTTCAAAGTATTCTTCCCTATCGGTACTTCGAAAATATTGCTCGGGGCATAAATGAAGATCACATACTATTAATTTATCAAAATCAATCGGGTGGCTTAATTTCATTCATTCAGAAGTTTGTAGAAACACTAAAGGCTACCTTTAGTGTTTAAAGATAGCCTTTTAATAATAATTAAACAATTACATGACGTCTGCAAGAGAATGTATTTTTACTTTCTGTCCTGTTTCCCGTTCGTATAATTCAGGAAGAAATATTCCAAAATTGCTCATCTCTTCATGACAATGCGTACACAGTCCAGCTCCTACCTCATCCGGATATATCTTCATCCTGGTCTCATAATCATTTGCTAGATCATTACCTTCAAATAAGCCCAACCAAAACCTACTTCTCATTTCACATCCATAGGCTGTATCTCTTATAAAGTGAACCATTTTAGCGGCATATCCAGGCAACCCATCAATTCCTAGACGGGCATGAATTGCTGTAAAGCCTAATTCATCAAATTTTGATGTATCAAGAATATTGGCAGGATCTTGGAAATTTATCTTCAGTTTGTGTACCTCTTCCCCCCCAAGTCTCTCATGGGCAATATGGGTTCCCCCGATATACTTCCCGGTTCCTCTTTCACCGATCCAATCACTGAAAATGTGGTCTTTCTTATGCCACCAGGAGTATTGTTCGGTAGTTTGGACATAGCCAAACCACCATTCAATCATTTTGCCAGTAATATTGGGTAGACTTGAACGTGCTGCAACAACAGTAAGTCCATCCTCATAGCGGTGATACCCTGCTTCAAATGGTAAATAGCCAGGTTTTAATAAGTCATTAGCTTCTTCGATTCTCATAATATTTGATATTTGTTATAGAATGAATATTTAAAATTGTTTACTTGAAAGATTAATCTCTCTCACAAAGATGCCATAGGCAGCCCTCAAATTCGTGTACTTTTTGCCAGTGATGTTGAACTATTTGGAATTTCAAATAATTTTCATAACACATTTAGAAAAATCTTATTAATTATTTACTCTGTCATGTACATAATGACCCCAAATTTTATGACGAAGTAGCTCTAGCTGGCGCCAAGTAAACCACCAGTCAAACATTTCAGAAGTTAGACGTAGTTTATTAGTGTGGAGGCTATTATTGAATCGCCACTTCTATTTTAGGAGGTCTATTTTTATAAAATAATGTTATGCAAACAATCAAAGCTAAGAAAGCGGAAACGCTGAATACCGCTCGGTAATTTGAGGATAGCATCCCCAAAAAAGAAGAGAGAAATTGTCCGCCAAAAATAGCAATGGAATAGTAACTTAAATTTCGGCCTCTATTTGTTGCATCACTATGCTCAACAATCAGGTGATTTAATAAAGGTACAGTGAATCCAAACCCTGCTCCCATCGCTAAAGCCGCGAGAAATAAAACTAAAGTAGTCCCAGCTAAAGAGAAAAAAAATAGTCCTAAGCTAAAGAGTAAAAATCCTATCGAAACGGTGTTATTTGAGCCTATCCATTTTGACATTTTTGGCATTTGCCCTGCAAATACAACTGCAACAAGAGAAATAAATGCCATGAAATAGCCAGTATAAGATTCACTAAAATTAAAAGCTTCTGGCAAGTATTGAGGTAGTCCAACAAAGACAACAAAAAATAAGGTCATAGAAAGCATAGAACAGACACAAAAAGTCAGGACCTCTTTTGAAATAATGTATTTTCCCTTGTTAAATAATGGATTAGCTTCAGATCTGACTGACTTTTTAGCTTTTTCAGAATCAAAACGTGGAATGTATAATACAATCAGAATTGCACATATAATGCCTAAAAGATAAATCAAGAAGGGAAGATGCCAATCTATTTCACCTAAAACTCCTCCTATGCTTAAGAAGGCCACCCCGCCAATTTCAATTGACATGCCTTGCCTTGCCATCATTTTCATCCTTTTCTCACTATCAAAAAACTCTGCGATTAAACTGGAACTAGAAGACTGTATGGCAGCTGTCGCGGCACCTAATAATAACCTATCCGCTACTACCACATAGGAATTACTTAATACTGCACCTAGTACCCCTAACAGGGCATATGGAATCAGCCCCCAGTAGATCATTACATATGGTCCTTTTTTGTCAATTAGCTTGCCAATGATAGGAGCAAATAATACTACGCCAAGCGAAGGCAGCGTAATTAGCCAACCTGGGCTTTCAGCAAATCCTAAGTGTTTTGAAATTCCTGTTAAAGATGGCGCCAATACAGTGCCCACCATGATCGTAAGGCTACTTGTCAGTAGAATAGCAAAGGTTCCTAATTTCGATAATTCTCTCATGTCTTTCACCAATTATATGATTAAGATTAACATCACAAAGATCCGCACGTATTGGCCTTTGATTCGTGTATTATTATCTAATCATATTGAACTATTTGGAATTATCGGAGGTAATTGCCAATATGATTAAAGGCTTCAATATCATCGCCGGATATTCCTATAATAAAGCTTATGCAATCAATACTGATGCGGATATAGATGGACTGCGGCAATGGACAGGCCCGGCCCAAACGGCCAATGTATGGATAAACTATGCTTTTCAGTCGAAAGCTTTGAATGGCTTTTCACTGGGTGTTGGTGGTAATTATAACAGTAAAACATATATTAGCCAATCACTCCAATTCGGCGAATTTCATATTCCAGCCTATACTGTGTTAAATGCAGTAGCTGGTTATGATACAAAAAGGTTCCGGATCAGTTTTAAACTAGACAATCTGACCGATAAAAGCTATTGGGGCAGCTATGTCAATCAGATGATGCCAAGGCGTTTTTCCGCCAATTTCGCACTAAGAATATAATTAAATCTATTTATAAATAACAAAACAATAAAAGAACCTCGCAAAAGGTTGTCTAACTATTTCAACCTGTACGCTCGTGGATCTGCATTTCCCAAGCGTAACAGGCTTTTTATTTTCTATCGAATTGTTCATTATGAGACAAAACTCCTCATTGCGAAAATAACACTATCGATAGGCTCTTTTCCGAGATTTTTATAAGGGAAAGGATAAGTAAGCCAACCACCAACATTATCAGATTGAAATTCATACATTTTCCCATCTTTATATCCATATCCCTGTCTACCTAACCGAGTGGAGGTATTCAGTACTATTTCAGCATCGAAAACTAATTCAAATTTAAACATCACGTCGCGAATGGCGAGATTATAAGCCATAAGGTACTGAAGTTGCTACATTTGACTGGACATTAAGTTAAGAGAATTTAATAACTTAACAGACTTATGTCAAGAGAAAGAAAAGTTTATACCAAAGAGTTCAAACTGATGAGCGTTGAACTGAGCAACACGCGTAGCGACCTTAGCGAGCTGGCCAGGGAATTGGATATTAACCCAGCATTATTGTATAGGTGGCGAAAGGAACATTCTGTAAAACAAGGAAGTAGTTTCTCTGGGAATGGAAAAGTTATCTTGAGTGAGAGTGAACAGGAGTTAGCACGATTAAGAAAAGAACTTCGGGAGACACAGATGGAACGGGATATATTAAAGAAGGCTGTAAGCATCTTCTCCAAGAGCGACACCAAATATTCAGGTTCATAAGGGACAATAGGGAAATATTTTCAGTCGAGAAGATGTGTCAGGTGTTCAAGGTGAGCAGAGCGGGCTACTACAACTTTTTAAAGGGTACCCCTTCAAATAGAAGTGCTGAAAACCAACAGATTACTATGGAAATCCAGGATGCATTTATAAGAAGTAAAAATACTTACGGCAGTCCGCGTATTACCAGAGAACTACACAAAAAGAATATTAAAATATCCAGAGTGAGGGTAGCCAAACTGATGAGAAAGGCCGGGTTAAGAAGTATTGTCAAGAAAAAATTTAAGGTGACCACAGACTCCACCCATAAGTTTTCGGTACCGGAGAATATATTGGACCGTGATTTTAAACCGGGAACACTTGGTGCAGTATGGGTATCAGACATCACTTACATCAAAACGCAGCAGGGATGGTTGTATCTGACAACTGTAATCGATCTGGGAGATCGAAAAGTAATTGGATGGGCTTTAAGTGAGACTATGAATGCGGTAGATACGGTGATTTCTGCTTTTAAAATGGCACAAAAAGCAAGGCCAATCACCCAGAAACTAATATTCCATTCCGATCGTGGCGTACAGTATGCCTGTCATGAGTTCAGCTCTATGGTGGAAAAAAATCCACTCATCATAAGAAGCATGAGTAGAAAGGGAAATTGCTGGGATAATGCTGTCGCTGAAAGTTTTTTCAAGACACTGAAAGCGGAATGTATATATCAGCATAAATTCGCTCACAGGAAGCAAGCTGCGCTTATTGTCTTTGAATATATTGAGACTTGGTACAACCGAAAAAGGCAACATTCTGCCTTAGGATACTTATCACCAGAGGAGTTTACTAGAAAAATAAATAAACAAAATATTGCAGCTTAACTAGGTGTCCATTTTATTGTTGCAATTCCAAACCAATTATAAAATCGATCTCTCAAAGTCTATCTATTTTAACAGTAGATTTTTTGCAAAAGGATTGTCGCTTGGTGTAAGCTATGAAGATTTTATGAGGTATAGAGATGTATATTTTAATATCGCACTGTTGCTATAGCGATTATCAACGCTTTTCACCGTCATTTTCAGCCGCTCTTATTTATTTTTTTGCCTTTAATAGATGACTCAGGATAAAAAAAGTAAACACAAACATAATTGCCTGAATGACAAATACCGGGTAAAGTAGGTTCCCTTCGGCATAACGATATCCAAAACTTACAATAGTTACCGGAAATGTAAATACAAGACCAACAAGAAACCATTCGTTATAAAACGGGTCGTCAGGATAAATCGAACATACAGATAAAGTACCTATACTGACATAGGCCAGAGCAATAAAAAATGATAATTTTCTTTCTTTTGTGTACCACATATGGTATATCCGCTCAATACTTAAGTCGCTAAAATAGCATCACAGGATTCAACTTTGATCATCCCTTGCGTTGCTGTCATTTCTGACCATAACCAATTAAAATAGGCTATCACCTGCTTAGCTGGGATCATTGATCTGTCCGCTGTCGTATGTCCATCAGAAACTATGGTGATAAAATAATCCCTTGTTAGCGCTGATTTTATCGTGGCATCCACACAGAAATCTGTCGCACATCCGGTCACGATCAGTTCCTTCACTCCCCTACTCTTCAATATCGTCTGAAGATCAGTTTTATAAAATGAATTATTCGTTGTCTTAGAAACAAATATATCTTCAGGACCTCTGATCAATTCAGGCAATAAAGACCAATCTTCTGTACCAGGAAGGAAGCTGTTCTCCTTTGTGCCATCATGTTGTATAAAAATAACTGGGTCACCACTCTTTCTAAACTGTTGAGATAGTTCGTTGATCCGATCAATGACACCAAAGGTATCATACCGCAGCGTATAGGGCTTAAAACTGCCCTGTTGCATATCTATAATTAATAAGGCCTTCATCCTAAACTCACTTAACGATAATTTGATGGATAAATATAACAAATGTTCATTATCAAACAGCACATTAGACCACAAACGAGATGCAATGCGTTATATATGCAGTTCTATTTCTTATCCTATGCCAAGTCGGTCGAAGAACAAATCTGTTAGATTTGTAAGACTGTAAATGATCAAAATTCAGATGGAATGAAATAGAGGAGTATCAATTATAGGCGATACTGAAAAAGAAAAAAATAACCAAAAAATATAAAGCTATGCAAAAGATAATTCCAAACCTTTGGTTTGACAGCAACGCGCAGGAAGCCGCAGAATATTATCTATCGGTTTTCAAAGATGGAAAAATAACCAATATTACTTATTACCCAAATTCAGAAGCCGAAGGACTGGCTGATTTCCAGAAGGATTTTGCTGGAAAAGTGCTTACCGTAGAGTTTGAAATTTTGGGAATGCGCCTTATCGGGATCAATGCAGGACCGATATTCAAATTTAACGAGGCTATTTCGTTGATGATCCCCTGTAGAGACCAGACTGAAATAGACTACTACTGGGAAGCACTTACATCGGGTGGAGGACAAGAGAGTGTCTGTGGATGGCTGAAAGACAAATACGGATTAAGCTGGCAGGTTTCGCCTGAAAATTGGGAGGAACTGAACAAAAGACCAGGCGCATTCAAAAAAATGATGGGAATGAAAAAGATCATTATTGCCGATTTCTAAAAACAAATTGATTATCGGCTTTAAGATCAATATGCTTTATACACCAAATTCCGATGCTGGTCGATCACAGTAAATTAAAGGAAATCTTGAAGACAAAAAAAGAAGCCGTATCCCAGAAATTGGATACGGCATTTAAAACGACCTTTTTTAAGTTAACGCATAAATATTTGTATTGGATATAATGATGACATATGCATTAGCATAACGATCAATTACCAAAAATCTTGGCTAATTCTTGATGTAGAAATTCACCTTTGAGATTAATCGCCACGATATTTCCTTTAGGATCTACCAAATAGTTTTGTGGAACAGCACGAACCCCATATAATACGGCAGCCTCATTGCTCCAACCTTTTAAATCAGCGACATGAATCCAAGGTAAACCATCGTCTTTGATCGCTTTTAACCAAGCGCTTTTTCCCTTCGTATCGTCCAAGGATACCGCAAGAACCTCCAGACCTTTACTTTTATATTTATTGTATGCTTTTAGTAAATTCGGATTTTCAGCGCGGCAAGGACTGCACCAGCTCGCCCAAAAGTCAACCAGTACATATTGTCCTTTGAAATCCGACACCTTGACCAATTTACCTTGGGTATCAGGCTGTGAGAAATCAGGTGCCTTATTACCGATCTTAACACTTTTCTCGGCCAGAAAGCGTGCTTCTAGCTGTCTAGCATTTGTCAACTGCCGTACCTCCTTGGATAGTTTTAAAAATAAAGGCTCGATTTCACTCAACTTGCGCTTATTGGCTGCATCAATAAGAGCGTCTACCGCAAAGATTGAATTGGGATTTTTTGCTGCAAAAGCCAGCTCTTTTACCCTACGGGCCTCAAATCGAGCTTCAAACTTCTCGTGGATCGCCTTATATTGTTCATTTGCGTCCGGAGCGTCTTTATTTACCGCAGCAAAAGCTTTGTTACCAGCGTCAATAATATCCATAAAACCTCCGCCAATCTCGTTCAAATAGGCTACATACCCATCGTGTAAAGGAGATCCCTTGATCAAAGCAGTCCTTAACGAATCCTTAATCGCTATGGAATAATTTTCATTTCCCAGGTAAAAATAAAGGCGGTCACCGATATTTTGCGCAATCAATTTGCCCTTTCCATCCTGATCAAAGACCATTCGTGAATAAGAGGGCTCTTCCACCGTACCCTTAAAGCTAAATTTACCGTCTACGATTGCTGAGGAATCAGAAGCCGGGAAACCATCTTTGGTATAGTCCAAATACACTTTTTTCCCATTGAAAGCCTTCGGTGCATTTCCTTTGATCTCAAAGTTGGTCTGCTGTGCGAATGACAGCATTGGCGACAAGGCCAAGGTTAAAGCTACTATTTTAAAATTTTTCATATTTTCTTATCATTATATTTGCTATTTATTGGTGCTTATTTGCGCCAGGTCATGTCTATAGGGCTACCCGGGATACCTTCGATTTTTTTGACAAGCTCGCCATTTTTACCCACTTGGATATCGAGATAGTATAGTGATCCAGCTGATCCTACAATCAGTGTATTTTCATCATCCTCCAATTTGAGCATAGTTACCTCACCTTGGATGGCTGTCTTTAATGACTGCACTTGTTCACTCAAAGGATTGTAGCGAAAAACTTGATTTTGTGATGCAAAGTAAATATAACCGCTACGGCTTGCTAACATTTTCGTATCAGCGGTAATCCACTCGGGTCGTACAAAAAGCCGCTTATGGCCCGAAGTAAAATTAAACGGACCCGCAAAGTTTGCATTGAACATCAACTCATAGATCTGACCATTTGCATTTTTCACATAAGCATAGGTATCCGCATTATTGATCTGTACCATCTGCAACAAGTCCATACCTACATTCGTAGGATTAAAAATATCTGAACCAATAGCACTATACTGCGTTCCAAAATACATCGGTGAACCATAGAAATTAATACGTACAAACTGTTTTTTATTTTTTTCGAAAGCAATGACAGTATAATTATTGTTGGCGGCCGAAAGTACAAATTTCGACGCCAGATCATACTCCCCATCCGCATAAGTACCAAACATCCCATAGGTTGCAGACTGATCCCATGTTGTTGTAGCCCCACCATAGAATTTGTCATTGATGACCCCCATAAGTACTCCTTGTGGATGGCTTTGAAGACTCCCTACATTAATGGTCGGCGGAGCTAAAAAGAAATTATCAAATAAAGTCCCTGGCTTTAAACTTTCCTTTTTTAACGTATTGACATTTAAGCGCACTCCGGCTTGTTTAGAAATAACCCAATAACCTAATGGCGTATTGCCTGTGAATTGGTTCTTTACATAGTGCAACTGCAAAGGATCGGCCGGTAAAGGCTGCCCATTGATAACCTCATAAATATTGGGTTGCACACTGTTGTCGGGTTTAATGAAAGAGAGTTTACTACCACCATGATCCTGTGATAAGACCAAAGTACCCCGAGAAAACTGCGTCACGCCCTGAATTTTAAATGGGTAAAAATATTTCATCCCATTCGCCTTGTTTGTTACAGTAAGCCGAGCAGTATAGCGTTTGGCTTCTAGCCCAAAAACAATCCTTAGCGCATTTCCCTTATAATGATTGGACTCTGGAACAAGTGCCTCCGGGACATCAATACGCCAGTCACATTCCAGATCTTCGGTAGCTATCCCTGTAATTTTGGGCTGTACAATAAGACTATCGCCTGTCATTGCTTCATAGAGCGTATCCAAATGCTGTAATACCGGCGCCTCAGGCATGTCAATAACATAATTTCCTTTGTCCTTGTAACAGGCCGCTAACAGCGTCAGTGCGACAATGCTCATGATTAATTTTTTCATTTTATCTAAGCTCCTTTCCTGATTCATCAATAAAGAAAAATTTACCCACCCCAGTATTTTTTTTCAACTGAATTGGTCGATTGGGATTGTCCTTATGGTAGAAGATATAGCTTTGACCATTATCCCTGCTTTCCAATACATAGCCTTTTTCAGGATGGTCCGCTACCCATTTAAAAGGATCATTAAGCATAATGGTCAACAAATTGGCAAAGTAGAGGTTCTTTGGAGCATCCAATCCTTCGGTGGACAGTTGCCGCTGTTCTGTTGCTATAAAAAACAATTGATGCCTTACCCGTGAATATTCACCCAATGGCGACCAATTATCCCACCAATTTGGTTTTTCCAGTTGTGCCGAAAGAACGATATATGTTCGTATCAGCCGCGGATCATCAATACCGAAATCTGGGCTCGCTTTCAATTTTAAGATAAGCGACACTGATTTTTCTTCTAAATCCCTGGTATTATGGATAATTAATGGTACATAGCCAATTCCGCGATCTGCTTCCAAGGGATATTCTGCGGACAGTGCTTCATAATGTTCACTACTGCGTGCAGTGGAGGAATCCTTCTCCACGTAAACCTGAAAATGGCGCTGATCTCCCATCCGATTACCCATTAACCGAACAGGGATATAAAGTGTATCCGATGCTCTGGTCATTTCATAGGCAAAAGTATATACGATACTATCGCGTGCTTGTGAACTCAGATCGAAATAAACATTAGCAGCTGCGTCGTATGTTTTTAGTTCTGTTTTCTGACAAGAAAAGAACAGGAATAAAACAAATGGCAGCAGTATATAACTATTTTTTTTCATCCTATTTTATATTAGCGTTGTCCATAAGTTATTTCATCACTCGGCAATGGCCATACAAAGATTTTTGGGTTTGCTGGAATGACGGTGCCTTTTTCTCCGATAATAGGAGCGTTCAAACGCTTATAAGCATAAAAAAGCTGCCCTTCAGCATACATCTCTTTACGGTATTCCTTTAGTAATTCTGCGCGGAATTTTGTCGTTGTCGATACGTCAGCAGGTTCTCCTATGCCGCGCTGTATGCGCACCTGATTGAGATATTGTGCCGCTACAGTCGGGTTGCTTTCATAGTTGCATTCCGCAGCAATATAGTAGAGTTCGCTTAAGCGTATCGCTGGCGCCATTAGATAATGCAGATTGGCTTCAAAATCATCGCTGAATGTGTTTCTATTGTATTTTACCAGCGAACTTAAAGCCGTAGTGCCCACACTCACCGAACCGAACCATTGGGTATAACGCAGATCACCGCCACCGTTTCCACCTACTTCATAAATCGTTCGTCCCTCTTCTTTATCCAGATTCATCCGACCAGTACTAAACCATTCTTGATTATACTCCTGATTCATTCCGGGAATATACCAGGCAAATAAAAGCTCTTTATAGAGAATCCTATCCTTCTTATCCTCCTTGACGGATTGAAAATCAGTGTTATTTGTCCAAGGAAATTTCTTGGACGCAATCACTTCCAGCGCATTTGCTAAAGCGTTGGATTTATCTCCCTTATAGAGATAAACTCGGGCTAAAGCACCACATACCGCATAATAATTCAGCCGATGTCTCCTATTTTGCAAAAAGAGACTGCTACTGCTCAATTCCGAGTTCGCCAAGGTGTCCCTTTCTGTTGGATACCCTATTACATAAGAAGCCGCGCGTATTGGATCTACCTTTAATAAATCTTTCGCGAACGTCAGATCTGCAATGACAGAATCCAGCACTGCGGACACTTTGCTCAAGGGCGTCGTTTTATTTGAATATTTTGTGACATAGGGGATTGCATCTGCCTGCGCATTCACGATAGGTGCTGGAGCAAACAAACGTAAGGCGTCGAAATGAAGGAACGCACGCAAAGCCAGCGCCTCACCCTTGATCAAAGCATAGTTGTCTCCGACAAACAGATTTCTTTTGCCATCGATTTCGGCCAATAAGAGGTTTGCATTCACTATCCCATGATATAGACCTTTCCAAATATTGTCTTTGCGATCTTTAAAGTCACCATCATCGTATAAAAATCGTGCGGTCTTCTGATATCGAAGAGGATCATTGTTTGGAATGGTATAATTCTGCACCAGGACTTCAGGTGTGCCAATTGTCAATTCTTTACCGTACAGATCGCCGTTAGCACAGCGGGTATAGATTCCCAATAGTGCTTCCTTAAAACCATCCTCCGTAGTAAAGAGCCGGTCCTTTTCGACCTCACTCTGGGGCTGTATATCCAGCCACTTCTGGCAGGAAAACAGACAGATACTGCAAAGTAAAATGATAAATATATTTTTCTTTTTCATATGTTAGTTCGTTTGTATCAAGTAATTTTCACGAGTAAGATTGTTATCAATCTACATTCTTGGCCTTAACAAACCCTATTTAAATCTAGCCTGTAATGTTAAGGTCACTGATCGTGCAAAAGGATAGTTAATGCCCCGCTCCTCCTTGACATTAGACCAGCGAAAAATATCATTGCCGATCAGGCCTACGCGCAAACTCGCCAGCGCCAAGCGATTGGCAAAAGCTTGATTCGCATCGTAAGAGATATTCAGGGATTGCAGTGTTAATAGATTGTCTGGCATCACAAAACGAGAAGATAACTCGCTTCGTCCCAAATCCTCAATACTCTTAAAAAACGTGTGATCTCCCGGATTTTTCCATCGTTCCTCAAGTACTCTGGCATCCACATTGTAACGGGGGTCTGCATTTTCCACGCGATCTACGAGGGTCTGGTTATAGGTTTTGCCCCCCATACGCGTTTGGAAATAGGCGACCAACATCCACTGCTGGTAACGTAAGGTACCCCCGAAAGACCCCTCCATTTTTGGCGTAGCTACTCCAACTACCGCGATATCCCGTGGATCCCAGGTATAGGTCAGGCTACCATCTCGTTTCACAAAGACTTCCCGTCCGCTTTCAGGATCTATACCCAAAGATGGAACTGCGTAAATGGCATCCATTGACTGCCCTTCCTCATAACGCAATAAGGGTACAGCTTTAAATTCATCTTTCTGCTGCTCCTCATCTGCGCGTTCATTGTAACTTTTCAATGCATTGGAAATACGCACAATCTTATTGCGATTCTGTACCAGATTAGCCAGCAAGCTCAATGTCCATTTCTCACTTTTGATCGCCTGCCAATTGACCCCGAGCTCGATTCCCTTATTCTCCATATCGCCCAGATTTTCCTTATAGGAACCAAATCCTGTTGAAGGAGCAATATTGATGTCGGCCAAAATATCTTTCGTGATTTTACTATAGTTACGCAATGAAAACGTTAATTTGTTACTCCAAAAGCCGATATCTACACCCAAGTCCACCGATTGCGTCCTTTGCCAAGCAAGGTTCTCATTGCCATAATTACGTACTGTACTTCCCAATCCCGACGAGTACCAATTGTTTTTATCATAAGAATAAGTAACGCGCGACATATAAGGGTCAAATTGAACCGAACCCGTCAAACCAACAGTTGCACGAAGGCGTAGCTGACTAATTACCTTTGTGGCAAACCATTTTTCATTGTGCATATTCCAGCCGATTCCCGTCGACCAAAAAGGCGCAGTCCGCTTATTTGCGCCAAACTTTGACGAACCGTCGATGCGTAAGGTCGCATCAAAAAGATAGCGGTTGTCATAACTATAATTACCACTTAAGAAAGAACCAAATAAACGCGAAGCGCCCACAGTCGTTTCCGGACTTTTTCCCTCTTCATAACCTTTCGCAAAACCAATATCAGTAAAACGGTCATTCGGAAAACCAACCGCTTTGAAGTAGCGTTCATCATAACTCTCCGTTCTTATATTGGCACCGGCGATCATATTGAAATAGTGCTTCCCAATATTCCGGTCCCAATTCAAACGTACATTCCCATCCCAATACAACTCGTTATTGCTATAACTTCCATAGCTTCCTCTTTCATCTGCCCTAGAAGTTTCGTAGGAATAAAATTCGTTAGACAAAGGCGAGCGGAAATCGTCACCCGTATTCATCCGTTTCAACAAAGAAAGCAATCCCCGAAGGCGCAGCCCCTTACCGAGATCAACGTCAGCTGAAAGGTTATTCAATAATTCGGTATAGCCCGATTTGTTATAGCTGCTCAATGTTGCATCATAAGCAGGATTTAGCACATATTCCTCATTTCTATTTCCTGAAGGATCTACCCTGATCCAACGATCCGACAATTGTGTGATATTACCCTGATCGTCTTTCAGTCTATAATAAGGATTCATTTTAACAAAATTTTCAAAACTACCATAAGGAGATTCACGCCCATCGACGACAGTAATGGAGAGCTCATTTTGAAAACGGATTTTATTTTTTGGATTGTAACTAAAATTTAATCCTCCGGAATACTGGTTTCTGCCGGAACCTTTCATCACCCCTGGACGCGTTTGGTAACGCATATCCACGCCATAGCGAAAAGTTTGTGCACCACCTTCCAAGAAAACACCATGTTTTTGCCCAATTGCTGTACGTACCGGTTGCGATAGCCAATAGGTATCTATTCCGCCAAGCACATTTGCTAGTTTATGATAATATAGTTCGTCCAATACATCCTGCGATTGACGTTGTTTCTGACCATCATAAAGCCCGGCAAGCTTCTCATAAGCAAGCTTATCCGTTGCATTTAATAGATTATACCCTGACAAATCTGGCATATTTACATTCGTTTCATGCGTGTATGTAACCTGCAATTTACCTTCTTTGGGAGCCTTGGTAACGATTACCATTACCCCATTGGCTGCACGCGAACCGTAGATAGCACTCGCTGCTGCATCTTTCAGCGTGGTGACACTCTCAATGCGTGTCATATCCAGATCCATTACTTTTTCTAGGCTCACTTCAAAACCATCCAAGATAAAAGCAGGTAAATTCATCGTCGTCGTGACATTATCACGCCGTAGCACATCCGTGCTTCCACTAGGTAATGCCGAGGATCCACGCACATTAATATTAGGCAGCGCATTTGGATTAGAACCGGCTAAGTTATTAGGTAATATCTTAAAAGATGGATCGAACACCTGCATGGCCTGCAGCACGTTCTGCGGATTGACCTGCCGCAATTCATCGCCACTTTTGGTAATGGCGGTCCCCGTGTAGGAATCTTTTTTCAGCGTTTGATAACCCGTGACGACAACCTGATCCAAGGCATTCGCCTCTTCATCCATCTGTATCGAATAATCTTCCTTGTTCTCGGCTATTTTGAGTATAAAATCTTTGTAGCCGACCATACTCATTGTAAGCGGTTGCATATTCCCAACGACTGAAAATCGACCATCCTTATCGGCCACGGCAATTGCACTGCCCCCCTGAGCAATATTGACTCCGTATAGTGGCTTACGGTCTTTTCCGAAGATCTGACCCCGGATTTGTATTTGGGATGATTTTTCAGTCGTAGGGGCAGCCTTTTGTTCATTCTTGCGCGCCCTTACCTTCTTTTCCAAAAAGATCGTTTTCGATTCAATCGTATATCCGATCTCCTGAGTCGTCAAAATTTTGTCCAAGAATAGTTTAAGCAGCATTTTGTCGGCTTTGATTGAAATTGGCCGAGCCGCCTCCAATATCTTTTTAGCACCGAGAACTTCATAGTTCGTCTGAAGTTTGATTGCCTGGAGCACGTCCACAAGGGGAACATTATGCCCAGTATAGGTTACTGTTTGTGCGTTGACCCGATGGCTAAGCTGGAGTAGGAAAGCAAAAAATAGCCATAAAAAGGGTTTGGTCGCTTGTGAAAAACAACTTACTTTCATTAATTTTAGTTAGTTTAGTTAGGTTAGATTGCGGGATCTACTGTCCAATTTATTAATTCATATTCGTGATGTTATGTAATATTTTCTTCGTTACTTTCCTCCTTTCTATATTTTTAGGTTTATTTTTTTTCAATAATAAGTTTTCCATCATCTGTTAGCTGATAGGACAAGTCCTGATCTTTCAATATTTTTAATATCGTAGACAATTTACTTGTCCTGAATGTTCCTCCGAAAAATGCAACGTCAGGTATCTCGCCCTTATAAACGACATCAATAGCATACCATTGGGATAACTCATCCATAACTTCCCGGAGCGACTTTCCGTCAAAGTTAAATTTACCATATACCCAAGCCATTTCCTGCTGCACATTTACGGTACGCTTGGAGAAATTCGCCCCATTATTGATCGCCTGTTCTCCAGGTAGCAAGGTTAGTTGTCGATCTTTCAATCGCTGCCTTACGGCCACCTTTCCCTCTAGCAATGTTGTTTTTGTTGCAGCTGATGTTTCGTAAGCATTTATGTTAAAATGTGTTCCTAACACCAGGACCTGTTGATTTTTGGTACGGACGACAAAAGGTTGATCTTTACGTTTGGCAACCTCAAAGTAAGCTTCCCCTGTCAGCGTTACCTCGCGTTTGTCTTTTGCAAAAACGGTTGGGTATGTGAGCACTGTCCCAGCATTCAACTTGACAGTCGTACCATCAGGCAGTGTCACATCATAGGTGCCACCCCGTGGGGTTTCTATTGTGGCGGAGACCGCTGCATTGATTGTCGCCACCTGGTAACCATCATTGTATCGTATTCCACTGCTATCAATAACAACCTGACTTTCATCCTTATTCAACTGATACTGTCGACCATCCGAAAATTTGATAATCGCTTGATTTGAAGCGGGCAGCCGATCGTTTACCATTGCCGTCTGCGCATCCATATGCTGACCTTCCTCCTTATTCCAATACCAAATGCCAGCAATAGTGAAGATGACACTTGCCGCAGCAACAAAGGGCCATAGCCTTTTCAAAACAACGACGGTTTTCTTTTTAGTTTGGAACTGGATCTTGGACTTCAAGGAATCGAAATTACGTTGTTTCTCAAAATACTGAAGACCTATATAAGCTTGGCGTTGCTTTTGTCCATCCTGGCAACGTCTATAAATCTCCTTATTGCGCTCCGATTGGTTTAGCCAGCTGTCGAGGATCCTTCGGTCTTCGACTGTTAGTGTCCCCTGCATTTCTTTTAGGACCAGTGCACTGATATGGATAAGTTTTTCTTCTTCTAGAGCGTTCATGTTGAGCTATTTCAACAATAGATACCACACCGATTTAAAAAAGTACCAAAGACATTTAAAAAAAAATTAAAATTTTCCAAAAAGTACGATCAATGACAGAAGATAATTGAAAGAATCTCGTGTTAAATATTGTCTGAGAAGACTTAACGCACGCATTTTCTGATTTTTCACCGTTTGTATATTGATATTCAAGAGGTCTGCTACTTCCTGATTGCTATTTCCTTCCAGGTAGGTCAGCTGAATAATTTCACGGGCTTTGGGCGGAAGCTTCTGAACGGCATCATACAATTCAGCCATGGCTTCGGCATAAACAATTTCTTGAAGATGGGAGTTTTGATCCTGATGTTGCTGCGCCGCATACACGTCCACACGATTCACTCTGCGCTGGCGCGCGGTCTGATGGTTGAGCCCCACGCGTCGTGTCGTCTGATACAGTGCCGCTTTTAAATGTGCCAAACTCTCAAAATTACGTTTTCCTTGCCATAATCGAATAAACCCCTCCTCAGCGATATCCTCCGCTTCTTTGGTTTCATCCACAAAGCTGGAAGCATATAAACAAATTCGACTGAAATAACGGTTGTATACCTGCGCACAAGCCTGCTCCTCCCCTTTTAGGAAGTCTTCAAGCAGTTCTTTTTCGCTCGTATATTTCATGGATAGATTACTTTAACTAGGTTGATAGTTCCAGTTTATAAAGATAACTAAAAAGAATCGATACTTCCTATCCCAGTGATGCGCATAAATTCGTCCTACTATTTTTACCTCCTATACGTTGTACACCATAAAATTTTCAGCAAATGCTGCGATCGCACTTGAGCCAGCAATAATATATTCAGAAGTAACACTAATTCTTGCTTTTCTGGCGGAAATGACAACGTTGCAAACCATAAAAAGCCAGAAAGGATGGAGCAATTTTTGTCAAGATATACTTTTCACTTACCCATCTTGTCACAGGATGGCAAAAAAGCTTTTGTAGCATTAGACTATTTCTGTGGCGGTCTTTGCGGTCAGTGTTATGAGTTTATCCTAGAAAGAATTAATGGAAAATGGAAGGTGTTAAAATGCGACTATACTTGGGTAGCTTAGTACGATTAAATGATTTTTTGGGTATAACATACAAAGTTTAACAACAGCACGTGAGGGTTAGCGACTATAGTATATGACACTCGAAATATGACACTCGAAGCAAGGGCAAATCAACGCTAATTGATTTGCCCTTTTTGGTATATCTTACAATGCAATAAACAGTATGAAAAGAATTATCCAAAGAGCGTGAGTAGTTTTTTTATTTTAGGTGTCTTAAAGGTAAATGACAACATGAAATATGATAAAGTTGACTGAAAGTGAATCAAAATACAGCAATCTAGAAGAGTTGAATACCGCTGAACTGTTAAACTATATGAATGATGAGGATCATACGGTACCGCAGATCATAAAGAAAGCGATTCCACAGATTGAAATGCTTGTAAATGAAGTCGTCTATGATTATATCTTGCTTAAATATCATCAGTTATATTGAAGTTTTATCAACGTGGTTATAGGATTGCCATCCTTTATAATCAAACACTGTTTTAACTGTGCCTATTTTTGAGCAGGCATTTTCAAAATATCCTTCATCCAATGCCTCTTGAATAGCTTTACGAATCGTCAAATGGGATAAATCCGGTACAATAATCATATCGGAAGCCCAGAAATAAGAAGCCTCATCACTTCGCATCAACATGTCAATATTTTTTAACGTAAACAAAGTAGCAACATATACGTCGTCATTACTCAGTATAATATGAATATCTATATTGTCATTAAAAATATCCTCTACTCGGTGAGTAAAAAATAATTTGAACTGCATTTCACGCATAGTGATCATCGTTAATTGAGCTATCAAAAATGAGGGTTGTTGTTTACCTAATTTCAATAAATTATCAATTCAAGCCAAATTTAAAATAGAACTGATAGCAACGACTAATATATTTAGAGATTAGGGGATACCACAAAAGCAATCAAACCGGGAGATTCGAAGTAGGATTAAAATCTGCAACGAATCACAGCCGGAAAAACTCACTAAATTTCAGAGCAACTAGATGCCTCTGGGGTATCTCCTTTTTTGTAATAGCCCAATAACTTTACACCTGAATAGATTCGAGTGGTTCGTTGTAGTCCTGCAATTTCTTCTGAGGAGAGGTTCTTGCATCGTGTTTTTAATTAAAATCTGATTTGACATATTTCTTTGATTTAAAGTGTATAGCAAAAGTAGGCGCACATCTATTTTATCATTTTACGATAATAAACAACTTTTCCTGTTTCTGTTAGACCTTGTATTGTCACCCACACACCTTTACTAAGACTACTATTATAAAAAGCAAATTCTTTAGAATTTTCACCCTGCGTAAAATCGAAAAATGGATCCCAATAAAGGGTCAAACGTGTATCAGCCCCAGAGGATAACTGCGATGTGCCAGAAGGATATATTTTATTGCTATATTTTTCATTGGGCATATAACCGGCAATAGTATCAAGGTATTCTTCAGCTCCTAGATCACGATTTATTTCAGCTGAACTATAGCTGAAAATAACAAGCACATTTTTACCAGCCCCACCTTCAATAGAATTATATGTACGATAGAATTTCATATAAGGATAGTTGGAAACATCTTCTTCCAAAAAAGACAATTCAAGATCCTGATCCAACTGAGAAAGCTTGTCCTTACTATTACTGCGAAAAGAATCAACAGCTTTACCATTTAAAATAATGCTTATATCTTTTGCCATAATATTTCTGCTAATATATTCTCTCAGTGACTGACTTTGCTTAATAACGACACTGTCCATCAAAGGCAATAAAATAAGATCCGGCTCATGCACGGTAAAAGGTTCCATCGATTTGAACCTCTTTTGCAGTCGGTCGATCTCGCGCTGCCTTTTGGTTCGAGACACCTCAACAACTTGCAAAACACGCTTGCCTTGAGCATCAATTTTAAAATAATCTGACCGTATCCCTCTCCTATTATCTAGCTCTCTTATCCTTTTTTCCGTATTGCTTACAGAAATTAGGGCTGGATAGCGAAAATTACGCTGGTTCGCAAATTGATACAGGACAGTAAAGGGTGTAAACTTTAATTTACGGTATACTTGCACCACTTTGGTCTGTAAAGAATCAAATACAATAAAGCCTGGAACTTCAAACTTACCCTCCTTATCAAACTTCAATTCACTGTATCGCATTTGGATTGCGTCAGGATGCTGATAACCAAATGAAATACCTCTAGCTGGTAGGTTACGTTTCTCGCCTTTCTTGACCTCTTCTTGATAATCTGCATAGAACCTTCCCCAGGATCTATCCTTCAACTTGATCTGACCACGGATCGTTAATAACGAGTCCGAAATAGCCAAGCCTGAGGTTGGGCAGTACCTATAATCCCAGTCTTGGCTCTGTACAAAGAGATTTTTATCTTTAGTATGCTTCCATAAAACCTGTGGATATAACATCTGTTGTGGACTTAATGGTTGGAAATAAATATCGCTAAGGATATTATTTGATGTGTCCACACCAATTACCGCATCAATTACCGCAACCGAAAGTTTGGCTATTCTTTCGCCACTGGGCAATGTTACACGAACTCGGCCTTCAGACTTTTCTTTAAATGTACTGCTGATGGTGACAATAGGACTGATCTGAATCTCCTCTCCCCCAACAAGTAAGCTATTCCGGGATATCACTTGCTGTTGGTCGTTTAAAACATGCGCTCTTAAAATACCGTACTCGAGATCCGTTTTCTTTAAGGGTATATTGACCTTTTTATCCTTTATAAGAGTAAGCGCCTGATCAAACAAATGCCTCTTTCCTAGGCCCGCTACTACTCGGATAGTCTGCGAAGCCAGATTGGTCTGGAGCTGAACAAGTATCTGAGAATCCTGTTCTATTAGCCTAACTTTTGTTCCCATGATGCTCTGCTGGATTTCATTTTGGTGATTTGCCCCACCAGCATCTGTCCAATGAAGAGTATATAATCGTTCACCACTAAAAGTATTCTCAATTGATACTAATCCGGCCGAATCTGTTTCAAAATTACTTAACAAGCTTCCCTTATCATCTACCAATTTGCCTTTTGCCATTGAAGGATATCCCCTGCTATCTGAACTTCGGATAATTAGCTTATTTTCCAAATTGGATAATAGACAGCCTCCTTCTGGATATACGGACATGTTAAAGACAGTTGAGTTAAGCAACATGGACTGTGTTACAATATCAGAATTATGAAGTCCAGATTCTGATAGATGCAATATTCCAATTTGTTTTAAAAATGGCCGACCATCAGGACAGGAATCCAAATGCGTGTTGGCATTGATAAAAATCTCCGAACCACTATAATCAGGAGGTATCCGAAAATAACTTGCTGTTACACCATCGTTAATCAGGGCTACAGAGCGCCATATTTCATTGCCCTCATTGCTAATTAACTTGATATACATATTATGTAGGTTTCTAGCTATAGCACCCTCTTTTAAGCAATATCCTTTAAACCAGACGGTATCCCCAGGTAAATAATAATCCCGATCTGTATGGAAGTAAATATTACTGGATTGAGCATAACAGTGGTTCAACGCCATTAATAAGAAAGATAAGGATAGTAGAAAATTAAATATATTTTCCTTCATTGGATAAATTTAATCGGTTAAACTGGGGTAATTATTACAAATTAGGCTATAACCAATAAATGGTTAATCTCAACGGCTAAAAATACATTTGTAAATTATATTAACTAAAGCATATTTTCAACATATCCTACAGAAGGATAATTTCATAAAATTGCATAAGTTTTATAAGCTATAATAATTGATTTGTTTCTTAAAAGTAGGAATAAAAAAATATTTAAAAAGTGTAATTTTAAAGCAATCGATTGCGTAACTTTAAAAAAAGTTATTGATTCCATACTGGTATCCCCAACAGAATACAACGGTTAACACTTGAAATTGTCCCTAAACATCCGGATCTGAAACCGCACTGGCACAAGCATAGGGCTTCGAAATAGGACTTCATTTAACAGAACTAATGGGCTGTTTTTTTTAGAGTTAATCAAAGAAAATCTTAAGTGATGGAAGTTGAATCCAGGCATAGGAGAAAAAATGGTTAAAATTTAGTAAGGGGTCATATTCGATTATAGAAATTCGATTTTTACTACTGTCTTCGTAATGATAAAACAGTCGAAACCATTCATTTATAGGGATTGTGTCCATATTGGAATCTATTAAATAAATGCTCCAGTAATTTCGACTGCTCAAAAAAAAAGATTAAAAGCCCCAGAGAATTTATTATTATCAATATTTTTTTGTCCAGATATAGTATTCAGAAAACAGTTATTAACGCGGTGTTTCTTCTTGATATATCCCAAAGTAAATTTGACAAATTGCCAAAGATTTCTTTACTTCGTGACAAAGGTCTACCGCATGTCACATACCCCATTAGCTAACGAAAACGACTTACTTCAGCGCTTAATAGACGGTGATCATGCTGCTTTTGAAACGATTTATAATCACTATAAACAGCAATTGGCTGTCAATCTTCTTAAATTGCTCAAAGATGATGACCTCGCTACCGATGCACTTCAGGATTTATTTACGCGCGTCTGGAAAAACCGTACCTCAATAGATATCAATCAGTCATTCAAGGCTTACCTCTACCGTATTGCCAAAAATCTAGTGATCGACTACTACCGGAAGGCAGCCCATGACAGAACGCTCTACGACCTTCTCCTCCAAACAACGGATTGGTATAGCCCTATCGAAGAACAGCTCATCAAAAAAGAGAACAAAGAAATCTTCGAATCATTACTGAATAAGCTCCCGCCACAGCAGCGCCGTGCTTTCGAACTGCACAAACTGAATGGTAAAAGCTATAAGGAGATTGCTGAAATCATGGGGATCACCACAACAACGATCAACAAACATATTTACCAAGCGTCACAAAGTATTAAGGAACAGGTGCTGAAATCACCACATCTCTTTAGGGTAATTCTGATCCCCATTATACTAGCTTATCTTTAGTAATCAGCTGTAAAAAACTTATTTTTCTAACTTTGCAAAAAAAAGTAAAATAATTCAAGGTCATCTGGATACTTTTTTGATGTCGACCGTATTAAGCTATAGTTTGTCTCCAAATACTGCACAATTATACGATGGATCTAGAAAGTTTATATACCAAATTTTTGGCCGGCACGTGTTCCGATGCCGAGCTCAGATCACTGCTCGAACATTTTGAAAGTGAGGGTCAGCACTCGCCCCTAGCGTCAAAGATTACGGCGACACTGCAGGAAAATACCGAACTTTCAGATCCTGTCCTAAAAAAACGGGTAGACAAGCTGCTTGGGCAGACCGACAGTTACTTCGAAGCACTCCTGCAGCAATCACAGCAACGATTATCTGATCGCCGTAGCACAAAAGTCAGTATCCATGGATACTGGAAATATTATGCCGCTGCGGCTGCCTTAATCGTCTGCCTGCTTACAGGGCTTCTCTTTTGGCAACGCCCTAGTTCGGAAGAAAACCGGAGTGCAGCTGCCCTTGAACCGAACACATTCTCTCCGGGAACAGACAAGGCTATATTGACACTTGCTGATGGAAAACAGATCGTTTTATTACCCAATAGTCAAGATACAATCAGTAGAGGCCCAGATATCAATATGCTCAACGGACCTGATGGGCTGGCTGTAACAGCACGGTCCAAACAGGATGTCCCGATGCTGTCTGCCTCCAATACGCTTTCCACACCCAATGGCACACAGTACAAACTGCAGCTGGCCGATGGGACCAAGGTATGGCTGAATGCAGGTTCCTCCCTAAAATTCCCTGCTGTTTTCTCTGGAAAGACCAGACAGATAGAACTGACCGGTGAGGCCTATTTTGAGGTAGCTCATAACGCAGACAAGCCATTTTTGGTTAGCTTGCCAAAACTTAAAATCGAGGTATTGGGTACACATTTCAATGTCAAAGCATATCCCAATGAATCCAACATAGAGACTACACTCCTGCAAGGAGCTGTCAAGGTGAGCTCCAAGGATCGTGCTGTATTTCTAAAACCTGGCGAGCAAAGCCGCTATAGCCAGACCAATGCCCAGCTCAGCGAAGCCCAAGCTGTGGATGCAACAGCTATAGCCGCATGGAGAGAAGGAATATTTTCGTTTAATAATACGGATATCAGGGAAGTACTCCGTCAGCTCTCTCGATGGTATAATATCCAGATTGTCTTTCGGGGTAAGCTTCCAGACCGCAGGTTTAGCGGCGGATTCGAACGACGGGCTAGCCTAGAGCAGGTAATCCAAATCTTGAAAGAAAGCAATATCAAATGTACCGTTAAAGACAATAAACTTGTCATATACGATTAACCACAAGGAGGAAAGATACAAAAACTCCCTCGTGTGCGAGACGAGGGAGCCATAATGTAAGGCGATCCGACTTGGTGTCTACAAACAACAGTGAATTTATAACCCTAACAAAACAAATTTATGAAATTAAAGGACATTTCCGTCGTTAGATGGAAATTGGCACCCCCCATACGGGTACCATTACCGAAAAACAAACTAGCAATGAAACTAACCGCAGTATTTCTACTTTCGGGAACGCTATTTGTCCATGCAAATGCATTTTCCCAAAAAGTGAGTCTCAATCAGAAAAACAGTTCTTTGAAAGCTGTATTTGATGCCTTAAAGAAGCAAACCAAATATCAATTCTTTTACGAACCGGAGGTTCTCAATAAAGCGACCTCCATTTCGCTCCACATCAAAGACAGAGATTTTAGAGAAGTGCTGGACGAATGTTTTAGCGGTCTACCTATAAGCTATTCCATTATTGGCAATACCGTTGTCGTCAAACTCAAACCGGGTACAGGGCAGATCAACACTGCCATACAGGAGCTCGATCTTTCGGGCAAAACAGTAAACAACAAAGGAGAAGCACTTTCGGGTATTACCATTTTCGAAAAAGGGACAAAAAATGCCACCGCATCGGATGAGCATGGAAATTTTACATTGAAAAAAGTAAAAGCCGGCGCCACACTGCTCTTTTCTAGTATAGGTACGCTATCTAAGGAGGTCAGCGTGAACAACAGAAAAAATTTAGGTATGGTTGTCCTTGAGCCAAAAGTTATCCTTGGCGAAGAGGTCACCATAGCGGTGAATACGGGTTATCAGACCCTCAGCCGCGAACGCTCTACTGGTGCTTATGATATTATTGACAAAAGCAAAATCGAGAAACGCGTCTTTACCAATGCAACCGAGATACTCGAAGGACAGGCTGCGGGCGTAAGTGCCTACAAGGGAGTGCCTGTTGTAAGGGGGATAAGTACATTTTCCAGCAATATCGGAAATGACCCTCTACTCGTCATCGATGGCCTGCCTACCGAACGAAGACTCAACGATATCAATGTTAACGACATCGAAACAATCACCGTCCTGAAAGATGCAGCAGCATCTTCAATCTATGGTGTAAGGGCTGCCAATGGCGTTGTTGTCATTACGACCAAAGGCGGCAAACTAACAGATCAAAATAAAACTGCAGTACAGTTCACCTCGGACTTGCGCTGGGTTGAAAATCCATCGCTGGCGGACTATCATTATGGATCGACAAAGGGGATCATCGATTACGAGCTTGCCACGTTCAAACGCGATGCCCTTAAAGCAAACCAGTCCGAACTGGGTTATCTGGAAAATAACTTGAGAGGAATAGGTCAGGCAGGTACGACCAGCAATTCTATCAACTATTATAGTCCGCTGCAAATGGCACGACTCCAGTATCTGAATGGCGAAATCTCACAAACGGAGTATGACAATATGCTGAGTGACTGGTCAAAAAAAGATTACAGACAGGAATATATGGATCTGACTTGGCAGACACCGCTTCGCCAGAGCTACAACTTGTCCATCAACAGCTCGGGCAAAAATCAAAGTACTTTTGCTTCGCTCAACTATGTCAATGATGGCCAACAGAACAGATTTGAAAAAAATCAATATATCAAAGGATACATCAAATCCACACAGGTACTCAATAATTGGTTTTCATTTGATATAGGATCAGATATTCAATATAACGGACGCCAAAACATCAGCAGTGTTTATGGAAATCTTAACTTACTCGAGCCATATACGGCTATACTGGATGAAAATGGCAACAAAATATACCGTGACTATGTGGATATCATCGGAATGCAGGGTGGTTTGCATGTTAATCCCAAGGTACTGGCAGCTATAGACGGGCTCCCGCAATTTGAATCTTACCGCTTCAATATTCTGGACGAACTGAATGACAATAAAACCAATCAAAATAACTTTACGGTACGGAGCTTTGCCAGATTAAATTTTAACCTAGGCAAAGGGTTTCGCTTTTCTACCAGTGGGGAGTATGAATTTGGCAAAGCGAAAATGGAAGAGTTCAGATCGCGCGATTCGTACTTTTATCGTTTTCTGCGCAACAAGTTTGCGACCAAAGATGCCGTCAACGCGGTGATTCCTATCGGGGGGCGTATGGAGATGGAGGAAACCTCCAGAAACAGCTGGGTATGGCGTAATCAGCTAGATTATAACCGCAGTTTTGGAAATGATCACCAAGTAACTGCTACCGGGGGACTGGAGCTGCGTGAAATTAACATCAATATTCCTACAAATGCATTATACTACGGATATGATCCTGTTGCGCTGACCTATACGCAACTAAACAACTATGACATATATAATGTGGGATACCGCAATTCTTACATCTATAACAACGCTACCGGTCTACCCGGAGCTGTTCTCGACGGTAATAATATCAAGATCGCCGACTCCGATATGTATCCGAGCCTAACTGCTGTAAAAAACCGATATGTAGGTTTATATGCTGTGGGAGGTTATACCTATAAAGAAAAATACAGTGCAACGGGCAGTGTACGCGTCGATCAGACGAATCTCTTTGGTACTGATCCGAAATACCGTTACCGTCCGTTGTGGTCTGCTGGGCTCAAATGGAATATGGCCAAAGAGGACTTTATGCGTTCTTTGAACTGGGTTGACCTGCTCGATCTGAGGGCGTCCTATGGTCTGACCGGAAATGTCGATCAGACGACAACACCTTTCCTCGTGGCAAGTTTGAGCAATCAGTCAACTTATACAGTGCAATCTATTCCCTACGCAAGCATCAGTTCGGCACCCAATCCGATGCTCCGCTGGGAAAAGACGACATCCTATAACATGGGGATAGACTACAGTTTGCTGAAAGGTAAGCTGTCCGGTAAACTTGACTTATATTATAAAAACAGTGAGGATCTCCTGGGATCCAAAGAAGTCCATTTTACTTCGGGATACACGACGCAGCGTGTCAATTCGGGAGCCATGCGCAATACCGGCTTTGAGCTTACGGTCGGTTCGCCTTGGTTCAAGAATAATGAATGGCTTGTCTCATCCACGCTACTCTTCGCTTACAATAGAAATAAGGTAATCAAGACTTACTACAACCCGACCCAAGCATCGCACCTGGCCATCGGTGGTTATCTGGTCAACGGTATGCCTTATGATGCGCTTTATGCTTATCGTTACGGAGGAATCACCAGCGGCGGCACGGAGTATCAGAACGGTGTGCCGATCATTGAACGTGCGGACGGTACAACTATGCATCATTTTCAGGAAAATGGCACCCTACTCCTAGATGGATCTTCTTCTATGGCGCCACAGGATGTGATCTATATGGGCACCAAAACCCCACTGGTAAATGCTTCGCTGATCCAGAACATCCGATATAAAAATTTCGAGCTATCGGCCATGTTCCTCTACTATGGTGGCCATAAAATGTACAAACCTAGTTTTGCTTTCAATTCTACCGATGGCAACGAGGACTGGATCGCAAAGAGCTGGACTCCAGAAAATCCCAATAGTACTGTACCTAAAGCCCCCATTTATTATGAGCCAAATATCAGTGTAGTTAACCTAGGCTCTTTAGCGGGAATGTATATCCGTTCGACAGAAAATATAGTTATGGGTGACTTTATCCGCCTTCGGAATATCTCCCTCAGCTACAGCCTACCACAGGGAATTGCTCGCGCGCTCAAACTTGAAAGAGTAAAAATCGCAGGACAGATCAACAATCCTTGGATATGGAGTGCAGCCGGAAAACCCATTGATGCCGAAGTCCAGTACTCCGCAAGCAATACGGCTTCGCTGAGCAATTGGGCCTTACCGACAGCCAAAAGCTACTTCATCAGACTGGATATCTTATTTTAAAGACAAAACACATGAAATCAAAAAATATTATTTATAGCAGCATCATTGCCTTATCCTTATTGACATCATGCAATAAATGGCTTGATCTGCAGCCTAAGGGGAAAATTCTGTTGAATTCTGCCGAAGAATACGGTATGCTTTTCGACAATATTACCTCCTATGACATCGCCGATATCGCCTACCTAAGTGACGAAAACTGGATCAACGCCCAGACCGTTTCAAGTGTGTGGGGTGCCCCGAATCTCACGACTGCAAATTTTCTTTTTCTGACCGAATATGACCGTAGCCTAAACGCAAGTGGAAACTCAGGAACCAACGGTACTACCATGTACCAGACCCTTTATCAACGTATAGCCAAAGTGGCCAATACCATTATCTACGAAAAGGATAATATGTCGGGTACAACCGCAGAAAAAGCCAATGTCATAGCGGAATCCAAGATGTTACGTGCATTTGCCTATTTCATTTTAATCAATACCTATGCAAAACCATATGACAAAGCGACTGCTGCGACAGATGGTGGCGTAGCACTGAAACTTGATCCTTACATCGAAACACAGCCTAATCCGGCCAAGTCAACTATTGCTGAGGTGTATCAACAGATCGAGACGGATATCAACGATGCTATCCCTGACCTCAACATAAATGCCAAAACACCTTATCGCTTTAACAAAGCTGCCGCATATGCATTAAAAGCCAAGGTACATCTCTTTAAAAAAGAATACGAAGAATGTATTGCTGCAGCATTACAATCCTATCAGCTTAATCATCAAACGTATGATCTTGTCAACCTAATCAATGCGTCCAGCAACAAACCCAGCACACCGATATATGCAACAGGTGAGGAAAATCTCTTTTTTGCCACGACTGAATCCAACTATACCTATATCGGGCAGGAACTGATCGATCTTTATCGCGGTGGTTTGCTGACAAATGGACAGACAAGTACCGTAAAAGATAGTCGGCTGGACCTCTATAAACAGCCTGCATCGACAGTTAAAGACTATAAGTTTATGCTTGCATGGGTACCAAACGCGAAAGAGTTTTCGGTTAACAATGTGGGATTGACCACAACTGAAGTGATGCTCATGCTTGCTGAATGTTATGCGCGCAAAGGACAGTTTGAGCTCGCCAAAGAATATCTCAAACCGTACCTGCAAAGCCGCTATAGAAACTACAGCCACAATAGCTTTACATTGCCTAACAGTGTTGAGAATGCCGTTAATTTTGTTATTGGAGAACGTCGTAAAGAACTCGTAAGGGGTATCAATCGCTTTCTGGACCTCCGGCGGTTGAATGCCGAATCGGCATATCAAAAAGTAGTCAGTAGACTCTTTCCGGCAGATCCAATGGCTACACCGAATGTTCCGCAGCAAAACTTTGTCCTACCGGTAAAATCTCCTTTATACATTTTACCATTTCCAAGCAAAGTACTAGAAAATGATCCGCGATTAACCTCAAACTCATGGCAATAAGATATATCAGAACTCGTTTTAGTTTGTGCCTTTGCTTGGTGCTTTTTGGGGTGCTTGCAAAAGGACAGATTCGTTTGGATACTTCGGTGGTCAAACCACTGCCGCATATCCTGGGCTGGAAAGATAATGAACATTATATCCAATCAAAATACATTGGAAAACAACGACAATTGGCTATTATTGATTGTAAAACCGGAAAAGTAACTGTCGAAGTACCTACAGCGAATAGCAACACATCGGACAGTGCAACAACTCCAGCGATACACATCAAAGGAGCTTTCCTACCTCTTCTATCCCCAGATAAAAAATGGGTAGCCTATCTGAAGAATAATAACCTGTATGCTCGCAATCTTGAAACAGATCAGGAGATTCAGTTTACCAGCGATGGCACAAGTACATTAATGAATGGCTACGCTTCTTGGGTGTATTACGAAGAAATTCTGAAACGGGATAGTCATTATCGAGCATTTTGGTGGTCTCCTGACAGTAGATATATTGCATTCTATCGTTTTGATGATAGCAAGGTGCCAACCATGCTGCTCCAGAGCCCAATTGGTCAGCATGGCACGACGGAAATAATGCATTATCCAAAAGCTGGAGATCCCAATCCAACAGTTACTTTAGGAATAGCTTCGCTTGAAAAACAGCATGTACGCTGGTCTGATCTTGATCATGCGAAAGACCATTACTTAGGAACTCCTTTTTGGAGGCCTGACAGCAAAGGTTTACTTGTGCAATGGATGCCGCGTCGCCAAAATCAATTGCGATTACTCGACGTAGACCCAGCCACAGGCAACTATAAAGCCATCTACCAAGAGCAGCAGAAAACCTGGGTGGATTGGATCAAAAAAATCTATTGGACGAAAGAGGGCTTTTTTCTCATTCGTGATTTTTCTGGATGGGAACAGATTTACCAGTATACACGCGATGGACGCTTGAAAAATACGGTCACAAACGGAAAAAACTGGGATATCCAAATCTTACGGATCGATCCGGACAATAAAGAGATTTATTTTACGTCCAGTGCTGAAAATGCAATCCGAACCGATCTTTATAAAGTACGTTGGGATGGCAAACAACAAAAGCGGTTGACATTTGGCAATTATACACATGCTAAAATCTTGCTATCGCCAAAGGGAGATAAATTTATTACACAATACTCTAATGTATCAACGCCGACGCGCATAGGACTGGTTTACAGCAGTTCTGGCAAAGTAATCGATATCGCCGACTCTAAGGCAGCCCAATTTGATACGAGCCGTATTCGTAAAAAAGAAATTCTCTGGTTAAAGACAGAAGAGGGTTTGATGCTACCAGCGAGTGTATCCTGGCCAAAACAGGTAGTGAAAGGCAGAAAATATCCGGTCATCATTCGTATATATGGTGGGCCGAAGTATCAAACCGTGACAGATAGCTGGACCACTCCGATGATTGATAGTAGTGATGAACAGGCCATCCGAGTAATTTTTGAGCATCGGGGTTCGGGGCATAATGGTAAATCAGGTCTCAATTATCTTTATGGCAATCTGGGTAAATGGGAAATTCATGACTATATCAGCTGGATAAAAAAACTCAAGGAAAACCCGCTAGTAGATCCTGATCGAATTTTTATCAATGGGGGTAGTTATGGTGGATATCTCACGGCTTTGGCGCTTACCCTGGGAGCCGAACATTTTAACTATGGAATTGCAGACTATCCCGTCACCGACTGGGAACTTTATGACAGCCATTATACAGAGCGGTATATGGGTCTTCCAAAAGACAATCCTAATGGCTACCGATATGGATCAGTACTGACCCATGTAGACCGATATCAGCGTTATGGCCCTGCTATGTTACTGATCGAACATGGTGCTATGGATGATAATGTCCATATCCAGCAGACGTATCAACTGGTGGACCTATTACAACGAAAAAACAAGAAATTCGAGCTAATGATCTATCCGACGGAAAGACATGGCTGGAAAGGGGCCAAGATACCTTTCACGGTATCGGTAAAAGATACATTTCAACAAAAATATTTATTCAAAAAATAGGTTAACATGCTAAGAAGATTTTTACTCAACATATTACTTTTGGTTTTCAGCGCCACGATAGCGCTCGGACAGGATTCGGCTGTCATCAAAGGTCATATCAAAGGCCTCTATGATCATAACATCTCAATACAGTATAAGGTAGATGGAAAAAACAAGAAAATAGTCGTTCCCTGTACAGCGGGAAGCTTTGAAGCTATATTACCCTTGGCACATTCCTTAGAGGTCAATATTTATCCAGAAAAGTATTACGATAATGCCGTACAGATCAAGGGAAGTAAGAGTTATCTGATCGCTCCTCCACTCCTATTATTTGTAGCCCCAGGAGATGAGATTACTGTTGAAGGTGATGCGATACAATTATGGACTGCCACCACTACAGGCGGAAAGTTTAGCAAACAATTGGCTCAGTTCAATAAATCCTTTGTTCCGCTTACCAGTGCAATTTTTACATTGAGCTGCCAGCAACAAAAGTGGAAAAATCAAGACCTACAAGACTCGGTAAAAAAGGTCAGGGAAAAAATAAGTGGGCTTGCCGGAGACAAAAAACATGTTGTTATGGATTATATTACCACCTATCCTAACAATTTGTTCGCTCTTTATTTGTTGACCAAGAGGATGGGCAGTTTACCAGCCGATAAAGTTAGCGACATTTATAATCAGTTTTCTATAGATTTACAACAGTCTTTCTATGGGATTGCCGTAAAAGATTTTATGACAAAAAATGAGATTGCCGCCCTAGGTAAAGACATGATTCCATTTTCGGCGCAGTCCCTAACTGGAGAAGTCATTCATAGTAACTACTTCCGGGGAAAGTACCTTTTGCTGGATTTTTGGGGGAGCTGGTGTCAGCCATGCCGCAAAAGCCATCCCCATCTGCGGGCATTGTATAACAGGTACAAATCCAAAGGATTTGAAATCATAGGAATCGCTCAAGAACGAGGTTCAGAGCCAGAAAGTTCCTGGAAAAGAGCGGTTACAGAAGATGACATCAATTGGATACATCTATTGAACAACCGACAGAAAGCAAAACAGGACCTGGTAGCGGATTACCATGTCGGTGCTTTTCCAACAAAGATCTTGATCGATCCGAACGGAAAGGTTATCTGGAAAGGTGTTGGCAATGCTGGCAACGAACTGGATGCCAAACTCGCCGAACTCCTGGGTACATAATCTAGTGCTTTGATTCGATTGAATTGGGTAGATATAATTTTTGGATTGAAATCATAAAAGCACGAAACTGGGGATTCGAAGTAAAGGAATAAGGGATTCAACTATATATTATGGTTGAATCCCTTATTTATAGAACGCTGTCACAGTAAATTCTCGAGTGAGAACTATTTTTAAGTCACTTAAATTTTTCCAAAAAAGTAGCTATTCAGAAGTTATAGAGATATCCCTGCCTTCGACAGCAAAAAATGCGGTCTGTAGTCAGAAGCTACGAAATCACAAATACATCTTATTTTTGGAATAACAGTAACTATTTAGGCGTTATACCAATATTTTAATCTTTGTTGCTTCGGTACGTTGAACTCTCTATAATAATGAATTATTCGCTTCGCAGAACTCGGTATAGCAAAAAGACGTTTGAATATATTGCACAACAACTTTCCCAAGTCTCAATCTATTGCTGATTTGACTATTCCTTAAATACTGTATCACAGAATAAAAACGTGATACATGAATTCAGTAAATTGAATTGTGGGAAAGAAAACATTCTGGCAAATAGAAGAAGTGAGAAAGATATTTATATTGAAAACGTAAACGGTGATGACTATGACAAAATTGATGACAATCGAGGAAAATTTTTAAATTTCTTTATCCTATCCCAACATATAAAAATTACCAAGAGTATGATTTATCAAGATGAATATGCTCCATTTATAATTGTGGGAGAAGGAGGACGTAACAAAGAAGATAGTATTGAGCGTATTAATTTAAGACTTCCTTCGAAAAAATCAGAAAAAAGTACTTCTAAGATTTTTAATGCAATTAAAAATAAGCTAAAAAAAGACGAGCTTATTGGTATGGGGGTAGAGGGCGGCTCTGCACTTCATAATAATTATTTTTATCAAAAAAATCTGGTTGGCAAGAAAACCTTTAAAACAGATTTTTATAATGATAAAGCTCCATTAGTTAATGTAGAATAATTAGATTCATAAACAAACGATGCAACCAGTGCGATGGTAAATTTTGTAGAATGCGAGCGTTAAAGAATAGTCTCTACTTTAGCGCCAATTATTTTTAGCATCCTTTCAAAGATATGGCTCAATCATATAACAGCCCGCTTAAAATTGCAGAAGATTTCAGGTAGTGGAATAAAAAGGATTTAAGGAAGGGATTTGATAACACTATATTAACATCTAACAAATATTTTTGTAGAAATTTCAAGAGCCCTATGGTGTCAGCAAAAATTATAGATCGTCATATAAACATGTGGCTAAATGGCGATGAAGCAGCATTTAAACACATTTTTGATCATTATTATCCGCGCTTATTGTCTGCTTCATTAAAACCAATCAAAAACCATCAGGATGCCGAAGAACTTGTGATGAATACGTTGTTAAAAATCTGGCAGAATAAATATCGGATCGGTCAGATCAATGGTCATTTAACGAATTATCTGTTCGGAATACTGAGACAGGAGATTGCGGGTTTAGCACGAAAGAAAGTTATCTTGACAACAGATTATGCGGATGTCCCGCTGCAGTTGCTAGGCTCCAATGAGCATCCCCAGTTATCGATGAAGGAATTGCAGGCCGGTTATCAGGCTGCATTAGATAAGTTAAGTACCAAACAGCGAGAAATCTTCTTGATGAGCCGCAGTCAATTATTGACACAAAAAGAAATTGCGGAGCAAACTGGCCTCTCGATCCACACAGTAAATAACCACATCAGTTCAGCTTTAAAAATCATTCGTCGGGAATTAAAAGAATACCCTCATATCATCGTCTTAGCCTTTATAACCACACAATCTGTTACAGGACTGTTAAATTAAAATTAATAGATTATTAAGTTTAAAATTCAACTAGTTATATCTGACCTATTGCACATTCTTATATAAAAAGGCAACAACAAGGCCTTCGGTATATGAGAATAGAACGACCATCACGCAAAGCGTTGATTACATATTTTGAGGGGTCAAGTTCCCACGAAGAAGAAAAATTGATTCTTCATTATTTATCGTTGGATATCGATGCGGAATATATAGCATCCTGCATGAAAGAAGCTTGGTCCAACTTAGATGGAGAATCTATGATTCTCTCCGAAAGTCAGCAGATTCGCGCATGGAATAATTTTCAGCTGCATCAAAAGGAACTGGTTCAATTTCCAAACGAAAGAAAACATAACTGGTTTGTTTACGCTGCCTGCATCGTTTTCCTTATCTTGAGTACAATGGGCATATTCTGGCACCAAAAGTTCTCAGAGAAAGAGGCTACTTCTATCGTATATCATGCGGGATTTGGAAAACAGCAAAAAGTACACTTAAAGGACAGTAGTACCGTACTGCTCTTTCCGGGATCCTCCCTAAAAGTTACAGCTGATTTCAACCAAGCAGAAAGAAAAGTTTCATTATCCGGACGGGCATATTTTAAAGTTACGCACAACAGCCAAAAGCCGTTTGAAGTACAAGCGGAGCGTTTGACAACAAAAGTATTGGGCACAAGCTTTGAAGTCAATACGGATAGGTTAGACCACCAACAAACAATCACCCTGCATACCGGGAAAGTAAATATTCGTGATAACAAATGCACGCTAGCCAATCTGCATCCAAACCAGCAGCTTATCTATGACCAAAAGAAGCATCTTTTCAGGATAATCAATGTGGATGCATCCCAGACGCTGTCATGGATCAATGGTGAGCTCAACTATGACCTGGTCCCGCTCCAGCAAATCTGTCTCGATCTTGAGAAATGGTATAATGTCAAGATCGAAATCAAGGACCGTCAGCTAGCCAACAAAAAGATAAGTACAAGCTTCAAAAATACACCAATACAAGAAGTGCTACATATTATTTCCCTTGCGACGGGAATGTCATACACAATAAAAGGAAATCTTATCAAAATCTATTAAAAGAAAGGAGATGAACAAGAGAAACAAATAAAAAAACCGTCCTGTTGACGCAGAACGGTTAAATCTTAGGCTTAATAAACTTCGCCTATTTAACTCAAAATCCGGGATTAAGGCCCATTGAATTTTAAATACAAATGAAAGAAATTTTATTAAAAAAAAGAAAGAAAAAACTGTATATCATTGTACACGTGCTAGTTCTCATGTTATATCTCTTAAATTCGTCATCTGTCATGTCCCAAATACTTGAAAAGAGAATTAGATTGTCTACGGGAGACATCAGCGGTTTACAGATTATTACCGCAATAAAGGAACAGGTCCCCGGCGTCCGATTTACTTTTGACGAACAGACAAATTCAAAATTAAAAGGTCATATTGACAACTCTACTTCTTCTTTAACCTTGGAGGAACTGCTTTTATTGATCAAAAAGAAGTTGGGAATCAATTATGAGAATGAGGGTCAAAACATCATCTTCAGTTTGCCTCCAGCTCCCCAAAAACCGGTGCAACAGAAAGGCAATGGTGCTATCAAAGGCCGTATTGTGGAATTTGAGAGCTCACAACCTCTTCCGGGCGCAACAGTCTATATCAAAGAGCTAAAAAAAACGGTGCAAAGTGATCAACAGGGTTATTACCATTTCATAGATCTTCCCTCGGGAACGTATTCATTGCAGGCCTCTTTTATAGGGTTCAGGCCCGAAGTAAGTACCATACGGGTTTCTGCAACAAAGGAAGAAACTTATGACATCAGGCTTCAGGGAGCAAATGTCCTGGACGAAGTCGTCATTACCAATTCGAGAAAAATCAGGACCGCCGTAGCCCATACTTCGGAAAGACAGCTACTCTCAGAAATTAAGAATGCGCAGACGCTGACCAGTGGAATATCGAGTCAGGAGATCAGCAAATCAGCTGATCGAAATGCGGCCGAGGTGGTCAAAAAAATTGCTGGTGTAACAGTGAGAGACAACAAATTTATTATTATCCGAGGGATGAACGAACGCTATAACCTGACTTATCTGAATGGCAATATCGCACCGTCAACCGAACTTTACTCCAGGGCATTTTCATTGGATCTTATTCCAAGCCGCATCATAGACCGAATTTTGGTCTATAAATCACCAGCACCGAACCTCATGGCGGATATGACTGGCGGTGCGGTAAAAATATTTACCAAGGATGCACGCAACATCAAGCATTTTGATCTGGAACTACAGCTGGGAGTCCGCCCCAATACAGCATTTTCTTCACAGTTTCTAACCTATCAGGGGAGTGGAACTGATTTTCTGGGATTTGATAATGGATTACGAAAATTGCCATCTGCAGTACCAGGATATGGAGATTTTACGAAAGCAACTTTGGATCAGAAGAGTTATGTCGATAACTTCAGTCCATATCTGCAATATGGTCATAAACTTATGCTCCCCATGATGCAATTAACAGCCAACTACTACGATTCATTTAAGCTCGGGTCAAAAAAAGTAAGCATGTTGAGTTCGCTGAGCTATAAAAGTGAGGGGCAGCAATATGCGGTTAATCGTGCCAACAGCTTTTATGGAGGTGATCTCGATAGAACCCATGTGGTCACGCAGGAAAATCAAAGCACGGAAATGGCCCAGCTGAATTTATTGCAGAACTTCACTTATGTGATCAAAGACAGCAGCACGCTTATGTTTAAGAATTATTTTTTACAACAAGGTCAAAGCGGCACTGTGGTAAGGACAAGCAAAAATGATCAATACCTCGTCAACGAGCAATCAAATGACCTCGCCTATTTAACTGGGCTGACCTGGAGAGACCGTAGCCCCGGCTTTGATCTACAGGAGCGAAATATCATCTTAAGCTATACGCAGCGGTCGCTATATTCGGGAAATTTTAGCGGCGATCATTATTTGGAAAAAGGAAAGCAGCGATTGGAATGGAACCTGGGTTACACCTACAGTATTCAGAAAATTCCCGATCAGCGGGTAATCCGTTTTCAAAGGAACCGTCAAGATGGCGCCAGAGTCATACTGCCCGGCCCGGAAAACCTCAATTGGACTGCGGCTTATCGTTATGTCCCCGGACCTGATGATATTGAAAACAAAGACAATAGCCTGGACCGTGGAATGTTATCAAGGTCCTGGTCGCAAAATACTGAAAATGTCTACAATGGCTCTGTTGATTACACTTACAAATTACAGCCCTGGATTACCCTTAAGGCGGGTACATACCAACAATGGAAATCCAGAAAATTGTTCAGACGGGTCTATACTTTAAACGAAGGAGATTTGAACAGTGCCGGTTATCCGGAAAATCCTGTTATCGGCGGCAATGGAAATTTTATGGATTTTAGTAAAGTGTTCTTTCAGGAACAAGATCTGGGAAAAGTCTGGAGCACGGACTACCTCAGAGATGATGGTAGCGCATTGAAGATATTCGACCGCACCAGTGGCTCCGATGCCTACATCGCGACCGAGCAATTAAATGCTGGTTACGCTGCCATAAGTCTTCTCCCCTTCCACCAAAAATTGGATATCTATGGTGGTTTACGCGTAGAACACAACCGCCAGAAGGTCGCTGGTGCAATTCCACCTGAACGTGTCGGTGACGTGAACAACCCCGTTCTTGTTGATAACAAAAGGACAAACTATCTCCCCTCGCTCAATATAGGCTACCGACCGACCCAGCAAACGGTGCTCAGGTTAGCCTATGGACAAACGGTAAATAGACCTGAATTCAGAGAATTATCACCCTATAGTGAGCTCGATTACCTCAACAACCAGACCATTAAAGGTAATAATCTTTTGAAGCCTGCTGAAGTAAAAAACTACGACATGCGGATTGAATGGTATCCGAAAGATAATATAAATGCCGAAGTACTTAGTGTCGGGGCATTTCACAAAAAGCTGAAATCGCCGATCGAACGGATGATTTATAGAAGTTTGTATTTTGGAGGGCCGGCTACCGTTAGTTTTGGAAATGCAGACCAAGCCACAGTAAAAGGAATAGAGCTTGAAGTACGGAAAAACCTAGGATTTATGTCCAGCAGCTTCTTCAGGAATCTGTCGGTATCCGCCAATATTACCTGGATTAAAAGTGAGGTCAAAAAAAATATAGACACCACAATAAATAAAAATATAAATCCTGGTCTGAATCCCTATTACACGCGTCAATTGCAGGGACAATCCCCATATATCTTTAATGCAGGCCTCTACTACGACAACGCCGGGTCGGGCACAAAAGTAGCATTAAACTGGAATTTAACTGGTCCGAGTATCTATGCCGCAGCCAATGGTTCTGCCTTCAACGTGGATCTTCAGGGTACTGTGCCCATTATCAATCAAGGCGAACAGGGAAGTTTAATTGAACTGAAAAGACAGCTGCTTGATTTTGCTCTGACACAAAGGCTATTAAAAAGTCTTCAATTCAAACTGAGCGTACAAAACATACTCAATCAACCGATACGGATTGCCGAAGATGAAAACTTTACCTACAAATATGAGAAAGCAGTCTACCAGGGAAAAGACAACGTTGACATCAGCGGAGATATGATCAGTAACCAATACAAAACTGACCGTCATATCATTTGCTCTTTTATGTATTCTTTTTAATACTGACCATGACATCAAGAAACAATAAACACATGAACTATAAAATAGCTGCACTGCTCTTTGGACTTTGTACCTGGCTAGGCTCCTGCCAAAAAGTGGATGATTTTAAAAACACACTGGATGCCCTGCCGCAAGTTAACAACGAGGCAAAATATGCCTATAAAAGTAGTTACATTGTAGGAGATACGATGGTTATTATCGGACGCCTACAACCTAACAATGGCTTAAAGATCCAAATCGGTCAGGCTGAAGCCGCAATTGTAGGGGCCGATACGTTACATTATCGTCCCAATAGCTCGGATTCCAGCCAAAGTGTATTGGACCGGATCAAAGTGATCATTGCAGAAAATATGGGCTCCGGACAAAACATCCCAGTTCGGATAACATCGGGTGGCTATCATCTCAACGCCGCTTCCATCAGCATTTTTTCGCAGTTCGGTTCAGACAGTTTTGAAGCTGCCCTAAAAGTGGTAAATCATGCCAAAATGAGCGACCCCGCCAACGTGTTTTTACATTGCGTCAATGGCAAGGGTGACTTATACTTTTATGAACCGGCCACAGGTGCTCTAAAGGTGGTAAAGAAGGCGGGCACAATAGAAACCCTCCTGACAAGAACGCAACTAAACAACGCTAATTTTACCTTAGACAATTTTGTCACTGGGGGTGTCAATCCACAAGGGACGAAAGCATGGCTATCGATAAAATACAAGGAAGACTACCTACTTATCGAAGCTGATTTTGAATCAAAATCCATCAAAGAACTCAATCGAAGTAAAGCATATAAGGCTCCTTACACAGGCGATATCAAGACATTAAATCTTCAAGTCACCACGGGAATTTACCCGGATACAGAAGGCCACGTGTTCCTGATCACACCAGGATTTCTGTACGGGTGGCTCTATACAGCATCTGCATCAGTAGCGATATACGATAGTAATAAGGGTAAACTGGATTACCTATTCCGAAGTGAAGCATCACCCATGGAAATACCCGGTGTCAATTTCGAGGGGATCAATCCAATTATTTTGCCGGATGATAATATAATGTATGTCCCTACCACAGCTGGAATTAAACTATATGATCTAAAGAGCAGAGTGCTACTTAGATCAGTCAATATTCCTCAAGAAAGTTACGGGGCCATTCCAAAGAATTATATCGGACCATTTAACAGACTTAAGATAAATTTCGCTACACCATTAGGAAACCCCAGCAAACCCGATATTGCTTTCGGATTTTTACCCAAGCCTAATCGCAAACTTGTCTTCTTATTGTATCAGTATCTAGATGGACAAATCATTGGAAGCCCTGGAAAAAACATTTCTTCGCTTGTCGATGGTCCCAAATGGATCGGCTTCGACTTTATAGAAGGTAGAAGTTATCAGTATGCCAAGGGCGCTGCAGACATCGATGGCTATAACTTCGAACCCTATGTATCACCTGGAAAACCTTCCAGTATCTTTTCAGACGAAATACTCAACTATGATGAGGCAGGACATTTGTATATGACCGCAAACGGAAGAAAAAGTATTATAAAAACAGCAATACGATGATAAAAATTAGAAAAAGAGCTCGTTATATGGTATCGGTAGCTAGCTTGTTAGTAGCCATAACTGCTTGCAAAAAAGATTTGGATGCGGTGATTCCCGGTAATGGAGAAGCCATAAAAATAAACTACATCGCGAATTCGGACGTCCTTAGACAATATAAAATCGGCGGAATAGGAATTTTTGTCGATACTATACCGCATCATAACACTGGAAATTTCCCTTTTTTCGATTTAATCTCGGCACCGCAAAAACTGGAGTATCCAAATTTTTTCGGTACAGTCCCCGGGTTACTGTATGCGAATTACCTGTCCGGTCAGCACCGTTTTAAATATAACTATATGATCCCCGATTCGTTATCCGGCAGTTTCGGATCGAGACCTGATAAAATGCTTATTGACACAGCACTTGTACTGGAAAAAGATGCAGCCTCATTGCTCTATCTCGTGGATGGATCCATTGGAAGAGAAAACAGTGCGCCTACTTTCAAAATAATGGCTATTCCTGCCAACAGGGCGCTCAAATTAGACAGCACACAGGTAGCGGTCACCATTTCACATCAAAGTCCGGATACAGAAAACATCAGTTGCAGCCGGATAACATCTAACGGAGAGCTAAGCCAGGAAAATTTACCACAAGATCTTGCTTATGGGCAATCGACACCTTATTTGATCTTTGGCGTAAAAGATGCTTCCAATGGCATCTTAGGGCTACGAATATACAGCAAAAGCAAGGGTAAAGAACTGATCAACACGGGGATCCCCGCCAATGGCGGACATGCTTATGTGCTCGCAATATCAGGCTTTCAAAACGAACAACAGAGGCTGTTACCACTAAAATTGAACAGCGACCACACTGTCCAATATGAAAAGGCGACTATTTTTCCAAATCTACGGGCTTCAACAAGACAGATCTGGTAACAAGTACCGATCTCAAACCATGAAACAAAAATATGAACAGAAATATCACCTTATTGACGCTATTAGTTTTAACACTTTTTGCTGGCTGCAAAAAGACGGACGCTCCAGATCTTCGCCCCCTATTTTTGGGTACAAAGAACATTACGCTCCAAGAATTAAAAGCATTGAGTACCAAAACCGAAATTACACTGCCAGCCGGAGATGAAGGTCTGCAAATCAATGGCGTTGTGATATCGGATTTCACAACAAAAAATATTGACACTAAAACAATTATTCTGCAAAGTGAAGAAACGAGTAATAACGCAGGAATCGTTATCCAATTTGACAGTGTTCCTAGTTTTAAACTGGGCGAGCGGATCCAAGTCAATCTAGCCGGTCAAAAGCTGGTGAACATAAGTGGAGAGGTAGCATTGGTAAATATACCGCTTTCAAATGCCAGATCCAGTGGAACAGGCTATGTGAATATTCGCACTACAACGATCGATAGCTTATTGAAACATGCAGATTTGTGGAATGGTACATTAATTAGATTATATGATGGTGCACTATCTGGTGGAAATGGGAAATATACTGGAACCCTATCCTTTAAGGAAACTGGAAAAAATGCTTCAATCAAATCACAGGTCGTTCAGGGAGCTCTTTTTGAAAGCACAGCCTACCCGACAGAAGTAAATGAAATAATTGGAATATTACGCACAAATGGAACCGAACATTTTATCGATATCAGAAATACGAAGGATGTCGTTTCCGCCGCGATAACCCGCGTGGTCACTGATGATATGCACATAATAGGGATTGCCAATGATCCCTATAGCAACAAATGGTCTGATCCAAACTTATTCTCTACTGATATGGAAACATCCTTTTCAAAGTATACGGTTGGCTATGTCAGTGGTAATCAGTATCCCAACGCCATGGATATAGATTTTCTTGAAAAGGGTCGTCCTTATTTTTATTTCTATACAATGGGAGGCCCCTATGATAGTTTTATATCCAATGCCCTTACCATTCCAAATCTATATACGCTTCAATCTGTCAAAGAAATCCGAATTACTTTTGCCGGAAGTAAAGCCAATGGGCTTATTGCCACTACCGCCAATGGGGACAGCTTAATTGTGAAGCCTTTTCAATCGGAAAAAGATGTCTTTAAATTAGCTTTGGAATTTTCGGACAATGGCTACCCGATAGATCATATTCCATCGTTAGAATCGTCATCTTTCACAAAGACAGGAACTTTTTATACTGTTACTTTTACCATTCCGAAAAGAACAGAAATTCTGCGATACGCTCCGGAAGATCCCGCTTCGGCTGACTATTTTTATACAAAAGTGGATGGTTGGCTGGCAAGTCCCGGGGTTAAAATCAAAAATCTTTCTACCCGAACCGCAGCTGATCCCTATTCATTTTCTCAGCCCTATGCTCCTATAATTATATCGAAAATCGAATATGCCTTTTAATATCAATCGGATTTAACGTCCGTCGATATATGTTTGGATAAAACATATACTTATACAAATGAAATAGAAGGGCAAATATGCTGTATTTGCCCTTCTAAAATTGGCAAAATATATGCTTCAACGATTAATCTCTAAGTTAATAAATCGGGTAAATATCAAGAACTATCAAACAGAATAGTTCTGTACGGTGCTATCTGATTTCGATGTGTTTTGCATCGTTATTATTAAATGGAACAATTGCTAACAGCTGTGCTGAAGCACTAAGAAAGTCAGCATTAATTGTTGGTGTTGAAGTCAAACTTGACCTCTCCCCGAATTTAGGAGTGTTCTAAAGTAGAAAATTCCGCTGTTTTGACCTGTTTTTCGATAAACATTTCAGGTGTCAGATCCTCCAAACAGCTATGGAGTCTGAAGATATTGTATTTCTCCCTCCAGACTTCATTTTTTTCCTTCGCATCTTCCAATGACAGAAACCAATGTGCGTTTAAGCACTCGTCCCGAAAACTTCCATTGAATGACTCAATATACGGATTATCTCTTGGTTTTCAGGATATAGAGAAAACTAATTCCACCTGATGTTCATAAACTCACTAGGAATATTTTTCTTCCGGTTTATAAATCAACAGGTTCTTTAAATATACTGGTTTTCAAGTATTTCGATTGTTAATGGAAAATGTTAATTTTAAAGGAAAGTTAATACTAGACATGATGAAAAGTATAAAATGGTTACTTCTGATTTCGTATGTACTTTTTTACGAAACGTTTGTAAATGCCCAGGATAGACCCATTCCTGTTTTTCCTGCCTCATCATTTAACAAGGACCAGGCTGACGACATGCTTAATAATGGAACAGCAATATTACAGGGAGTTGTAGTAAAAAAGAAAAAGAATCCGGACAATACCTATCTGGGTATTATAATAACACTTTTTCCGTGCACATCCTATTTTGATGAATGGTATGAATTAAACAAAAAGAATAAAAAAGGAAAAACGCTTGCAATGATGTCGCCTGAAGCCTACTCTTACCGTATCGTTACAAAGGCGTCAGATAAGGATGGTACGTTCGTATTTCGAAATTTAAGACCCGGGAAATACTATCTCCAAACAATGGTACGTCAAGGTAAAATGCATGAAATGTGGAACCAGGTAGGCACGTCAATGTCTGTTGGTTACAATATATATGGTCAGGCTGTCACCTCTTACTCTCGACCGATATATGAGGACTTTAAGTTGTTTTACGAGACAGACGACCTAGTGAAAACCTTAGTCGAAGTTACCTCCGAAGGGCAGATTGTAAATGTTAAGCTTTAAAAAACTAACTATGAAATGTTGTAAAATACTATTTAGCTTCATTTTATTGATGCTATGTCTATCTTCCGTTAACGCGCAGGTCGTAAATTTCCCTGATCAAAGTTTCAAACAGGCACTCATTAATAAGAAAGTAGATGCCAACAATGATGGTGAGATACAGGTATCAGAAGCGCAGAAGGTTACCAAATTGTATCTGGAAGAGACCGCCTTTTCATCTATGGAAGGCATAAAAAGCTTTAAGAATCTAGAGGAATTTGGCACATACAAAAACAAAATCAGGCAGGTAGATTTGCAAGGGATGACCAACCTTAAACGCTTGTACCTTGTGGGCAGCGAAATAGAAATATTAAATATAACAGGTTGCGTCAATCTTGAGCACCTGTCGCTAATTGGCAATAGGCTAAAAGATATAGACATAACCGCATTTAAAAAACTGACGGAACTTAGCCTGAATTACAATCAGCTTACTAGAATAGAGATACACAATTATCCTGAGTTAAGGACAGTAAATCTTTCAAACAATAGTATTGTTGATTTCAAGATCGATAGTTGCCCCAAACTGCAGTCCCTCATGATTCAGAAAAACAGAATAGCAGGGGATTTAGATCTCACCAGATTTCTGGATATGCACGATTTTTCAGCCGACAATAATTTGCTTTCAGCTGTAAACATCCGTGGCTTAAAGAAGCTGGCATCTTTTTCCTGTTTGTATTGTAATGTTACCACACTGAATTTAAGCGGTACAGAAAGCTTAGTCGATCTGATATGGTAAAGTTATCGAACATAATTTACATGACTGCTAGAACATAGATCTTGTCGCTAACGCGCTGCTCGACGACAGGAAAATAATTACTAGACGGATAGTGGTAAATACAAATACCCAAATATAAAAACATTAGAAACATACGTGTTATGATATTGAATGGTGAGAAAATGCTGGTTGAGTGATTTAAAAGTCGACGTTTCTAGCACTGGCTTCACTTGTCTCAACGCAATGTTCCAGTTCTCGGATCTTTGCTTTCATAATCTCTATCGTTCCAGATGTTAAAGGAATTCGAAACAAGCTATCCGAATTAATTACTGCTTCAATAATAGCATGTGCGGCCTTTACCGGATCTCCCGATTGTTTGCCGTCCATGTTTTTGGTACCGATTCTAATGTTCCCTAATTTATTTGTATAATCTTGTAGTTCATTTTTGGCGTACCGAACGGATGATCCAAAAAAACCAGTGCGCAAAGCTCCTGGTTCTGCAAGCAGCACTTTTATACCAAATGGTTCAACTTCTTGTTTCATAGCCTCACTCATTCCTTCTAATGCAAACTTGCTCGCCGCGTAAATACCATTTCCAACCCCAGCAGCAATACCCGCACGAGAGGATATTTGTACGATGGAACCTTGCCCGCGGGCTCTCATATGCGGAAGCACGTTCTGGCAGAGCTTCCATACCGAAATGAAGTTCACCTGAAATTGATCATTAATCTCCCACTCCTCAAACTCTTCGAGCATACCGAATGCACCAAATCCAGCATTGTTTACCAAAACATCAATTTGTTTATGATCCTTAATTATTTTTTCAATAAGCGAAGGTATCTGCTCCGTCTCTTTTAAATCAATTATAAATGCTTTGGCGGGTATATTTCTCTCGAAACTCACTTTATCTTCTTCCTTGCGCACTGTACCAATGACGATGTCTCCCATAACGGTAGCTTGTCTTGCTATTTCTCGGCCTAGCCCCTGCGATACACCTGTAATAAGCCACACTTTCTGTTCCATATTTTACTTCTTTGTATTACTTAAACAAAAGTATTCGATACCTTTACCAAATACAAGTACCTACAAATTTGTATGTACATACAATAAATTTATGCGAAAGAAAAGCTCAACAAATTTTCTGAATGAAACAGATCTGCTGGAAAGCTGCGGTATGTTCTATACCTTGTCTATTATTGGTGGCCGTTGGAAAATCGGCATATTAGCCTCCTTATTGGACAATAAAGTTTTACGCTACTCAGAGATAAAAAACAAACTTATGAATATTACAGAAAGAATGCTGATCAAACAACTTAAAGAACTGCAGAACGATGGCCTCATCGTTCGGACCGATTATAAAGAAATTCCACCTAAAGTGGAATACCGCATCAGTGAAAAAGGTAAAAGTCTCGAAACTGTTTTGCTTACCTTACAACATTGGGGTAAGCAATACCGAAATTATTGAGCATGTCTCCAATATACAATATATCATTCGCTCCCCCTTGTCCTCATCTTCTATCTGCAGTCCTTCCAATTCAGCGCCAACGATTCATAAATCTCATCAAGCGAATTGTAAATCTTTTCATAAACAAAACGCAAACCTATATATATTTAAATTTAAGATGACGATGTTGAAAAATTATCAATTCAGTAAAAATCCGCTGCATTATGTTTATGCGCTGATCTGGTTGGGCGTGTTCGGTACTTTTGCCTTCTACCTTTTCTCAGGGGCGATGTTCAGGCCGGAGAACGGCAAGATCCATATTGTTGCAATTCTTATTGGTTGGGTGGTACAATATCTTGGCCTAACACTGACTTGTCTGATCATCCTACTTTTAGGAATATACAAGGCATTACGAACTGTGTTGGATAAAAAAGAAATTGATTCCCTATAATCTTTGTATATCATGACAACAGAATAATTCAAGTATAGCCGTATTCACTCAAAATGAAATTGATTATATTAATCTGACTGATATGATTGTCTCTTTTGCTCGATTTGACGATATATTAGAAAAGTTTTCATGTATTTTTAGTATTGTGTAGAACAAGAGTTGAGCAATAATTTATTCAGAAAATGGGATATAGAAGTTATTTATATCTGAGAAAAACCGGCAGAAATTTATACCTCTTTGAGGCAAACAATTCATTGCCATTTTTTTGGATTACCCTTATAGACAAAACAATATTAAAAAAATATTTTCAGGATTGGCAAAAGTCTCTAGCGGATCAAGAAACCTGTAATCAACAGAAATTTGAACAATTTTCAGAACTAAATCCTACTAGTATTACTATAAGCGAACAAGCTTTAAATATGAACTCGTCAAAAAGAAGGATATTTTTACAAAAACATTTTCCAGAAACAATTCCACTATTTGATGATTTTATTACGTATATCAAAGCACAATTTGAAACCGATGACAAGCTGGAAATTGACATAACTCAATTGTCCGCATTTTACAATTCGCTAAATAATTTCTACAACATACTTGACAATGAATTGAATGCAATAGAAGCAGATAATCCGGCCGACATAAAATTTTTAGTAATTAAAGATCTAATCGGACAAGGAACTGGATTTGCGATGAGTGAAAACAAAGAATTTTCATCATTTTTGTCTTATCAGAAAGAACTAAAAAACAGGAATATCGCAGTTATTGTAGAAAAACAAAAATTCAACAAGAAATCATTAATAATTGCCATTATCTTATTTCTGTTATGTCCTGTTTTTTCAATAATTGCATACAAAATGTATAAAGACGAAGGGCTTACAGCTATGATTGCATTGATAGGAATTTTAAATCTAGGGTTTTATTATTTTTCGATTTGGTCTCTAAATAAAGAAATCAACAACTTTCGCGAAAAAAGGACTTGACTTAACCAAATAATGATTGCCCGTAGAGGGAGCAGATATTGACCTCTCCCCGAATTTAGGAGTGTTCTAAATAGAAAATCCGTCTGTTTTTCGGGGAGAGGTCAAATTATAATTTACGACAGAAAACACCTAAAAATATACTACTAATTCAATAATCCAGAGACGAATATATTAGTGAAATTCTGTAATTTTATTAAACCATGTAGTAGATCTAGTAAAAATCGGTTCTTTAGGGAAGGAATTGCATAAACTAGATTTTTGAAAGGATTGAATTAACGCAACTTTTTATAACAGTACTATATAAAATATTTATGTTGATAAACAGAAATGAAATGTTAAGGCTGTCCGATGAAATTTCAGACATGCTAATAAAGGAAAACTATAATCATACTCAAGTTATGGCAATGTCACACGAGAAGCTAATTTCATACTCAGAAAAGCTTGCATTGCTTTATGATATGGATGAGTCTATCCGTGATGCTTTCCATGAGGAAGATACATTAGATTATTTTAAGATATTGCTGAAATTTGACGTTGCCTATAAAACCAGATTTCAGAAATAGGATCCCTCAATTTGGCAAGTTTTATTTTTTACAAACGCCAATTAAAATAATACCAACTATTTCTGAATATTGGGTCGGAAATCATTAATTCCTCCTACATGAAAAGCCGTTCAAAAAAAGCTCGTAGCTACATGGTAGATTTCAAACGCCCTTCGTCCGATAAAAGCTGATCCACATATACCCTAATCTCCTTTGGTAACATCAGATATACTGGTGTTTTTAAATTCTCCTTTTGCTCGCCCTTCTCAGTAAAAATACCTTTAAACCCTTCATTAAGCCATTTTCCTTCGTCTTCCAAATAGGCGCTATATCTATTATCCAAAATTTCAATAATGTTTTTACTATTTTTCATTTGTTCGGTTGTTTATTCTATTTATTTATCGTCTTTTTTTCTCGAGTCGGTGGTCTCCTTAGCTACTGTTTTAGCATTGTCAATTGGTAAGGGATCTTTCTTTTCTTTTTGCTTTTCTTTTTGGATTTTTTTTAAATGTAGAATAATGGTGGAAGCGGGAACCTCATATTTCTCTACGGCCTCATGTAAAAATAAATAACCACTCATTATATCTGAAATTGCACATTGGACCCTCGCTTTATTCGAGATTCTCTTGCCATCATTATTATCTTTTTCCATTGCAGTTTATTTTGGGTATAACTTACTGTCTACTTCGGATGATGAAATATCGCAAGCAAATGTGGTTCTTTTTATAAAAAAAAAGCATTTTATCTGCCTCTCATTACAAGCTTGTAGACGCCTAATTACAACATGTAGATTTATTTCTACATAGTCATGATTAAAACACACACATTCACACTTCATACATCGGACAATATTTAATAAAAGTGCAAACATACATGTGTTAACATTAATATTTTTAATGTTAAAACATACTATATGTCTAAATTTGAAATATTAAGTATAAATGAAAAACATAACAACTTGTAGCTATTACGCTGCACTGTAGTAGTTTGACATCTACATACAAAACATAACATACTGCAAAACAATGATTTTTAACATTTATGGATATAGTTTTGTTCACGTAATAATGACTATGCCAAATAAATCACAATTATCATTAATTAAAAAATTTTAAGTATGGAAAAACAACAAAAACGCAAATCTTATGTGGTACCGAGTGTAACCACTACGATTGTTGAATTAGAACAGGGCATCGCCGCGGGATCGGCTTCTGTTAACCCCGGAGATTCGTCCAATCCTTCAAGTCCCAAAACTGAAGATTGGTTTGATAACGGCAGTCAGAATTCAGACTTTGATATTTAACCTTTAAAAACAACAAGATGAAAAGTATAATATCAAATAAATTAAGAAGAAATATTTCCAGAGCGGCCGTATTTTGCTTATTACTAGCCAGTTTCACATCCTGCTCTTCGAAAGAAGAACAGATGGCACCAACCGGAGATGGTGCTGTACTGAAAGTTGGTGTGAAAGGAATAGAAGAATCAATAATCGGTGGAACAGGAAATAACGTAAAAATGTCCAACAAAGGAAATAGCGGCATTAATAAACAATCGTTGGTATCATTTGGAAGCGTTGACGCTTTTGTGGACTTTGGTGAAGGTACACTTGGTAACGACGTTCCGGTTGTAACAAAGGCCAGCTCAACAGATACATTGAGCAAAAAAGCCGCATCAGGAACAACGAAAGCGGTAGCATCATCTCAAATGGAAAATGGCACTAAATTCCGTCTTCTGATCTACGATGCTGCTAACGCTTTAGTCGTTAATCAAGTTGTTACTTCAGGAGTGGATCCACAGATCAAGGTAGACGCCAATAAGAAATATACTTGGTATGCCGTATCTGTAAATGAAAAGAATGCAAGTGTTCCTGATGTAAATGGTGCCGGAGTGGTCTCCCGTAGTGGGCTAGAGAACAAAGATGTATTGTATGCTTCGGGCAGTGTCAATACAGTAAATGGTGAGAATTATTTGGAGATAACATTTAAACGCATGACCGCTAGAATTCAGGTGAAATTGAATGTTAGAGGGCTTTTTGCCAGAATAGAAAATAGTACGAGCATTTCATTAGTTAAAAACAGTACAAATACGACTGTTTTGCAAATGGGTGATTTGAATATGCTAACGGGGCAGTTTAATAATGTGGTAAATGTAGACAAAGCGGTATTAGGCTCTTCGATGGTAGAGGAAAGTGGAAATCCTGCTGCTACAGTTAAAGTAGCAAGCTTCTTCACATTGAGCACGGAAACAATTCCTGCCAATAGTTTCAAGATGAAGTTTAATACGTTGAAAGTTACATTGGATGATTCGCGTGTAAGAACATTTACACCATTAACTTACACTTATCCTGGCGCCTACACTCCGACAATAGGTAGTACCTATGGATTGAATATCCGTCTTATTGAATCTCCAGTTAAAGTTAAAGGTGTTTTATGGGCACGATCCAACCTGGTATATAACGCAGCTGAGATGGACAAATATAGATTAAAATCCAATCCAGGAGGATCAACTCCGGCTACTAAGGACACAGAATTCTGGAACTGGAAATCTTCTACACCAACGGGGGCTGCAGGCAGCACGGATCCTTGTGCTTCGGTTTATCCGGAAGGAACATGGCGTATGTCAACAAAACAAGAATGGGAATCCATCGGACAACCTGATGATAAGCAAGAGGTGTTGGGATTATTCTGGGGTGCGCAATATGCATACAAATGGAATAGAGACAGTGATTACCCTAGTAATCCGGCATATGACGACAATGACCTTACCTTATCTTTTGGTGGATACCGTACTAAGCCAAGCACATTGGGTGGATCGACATCTGTAGTAGGGAGCCCGGGTGGTATCGCTTTAGGTGCTTTTGCCTCTGGGGAATGTCATTATTGGACTTCCGACAATAGAGACTCCAATACAGCATTTGCTGTGAAGTCAGCATTTACAAGGGTTGCCTGGCTATTCTCTTGGGGAAATGTAACTTACCCTAATCTCAATAAAGCCGAGGGTAGAAACATCCGTTGTGTAAGACAGATCGTTAATAATTAAATTAATAAAAGCTTTAAATCTATAAGCTTTTGAAATGGCATAAATAGTCACTTGAATTATACCCCGAGAAATAAAATTCCCGGGGTATAATTATTTAAATTAGATCCGAAAATATTCTTTATTGACCTATCTACCTTTGTAGGCCAACAGATTATTCAAATATATAATGAAAATAAGGGACTGTCCTTTGAAAAAGTTAGAGGAGAAATAGCAATACCATTGAACTAATAGGTTTTTGGGAAAATATGTATAACCCCAATTTTAAACCCGTCGAATTCGATGGGTTTAAAAACAAGCCGGCCTCAATAGCTTTGTAATGATGATCACTCTCTAAATGATCTGTTTGATCTTAACTATGGTGAAGAAGCAGAAAGAAAGACTCTAGGGAAAAATGGACACGAAGCAGTTTTGAAAATGAGGAAAAAGAATAAAATAATTTGGTCCTTTAAAAATTTATTAATTTCTGTTCGGAAAATACAAAAGCACATGCCAGTAAAACTTTCTTGCAAATATTGAATTTAGTTATCATTCGATTGCTATTTAATAATTTTGCTCAATTCCTTTTCAATGTCCTCGCCACGCAGGTCTTTTGCGATAATGACTCCTTCCGGATTGATCAGAAAATTACGTGGTATTGCCATGACCCCATATTTTAGGGCCGCGTCATTTTTATACCCTTTTAAATCGCTCAACTGAACCCAGGACATTTTGTCTTCTTTAATCGCTTTTAGCCAATGCTCTTTCTTGCTATCTATTGAAACCGCAACAACTTCGAAATTTTTGTCTTTATACTTTTGGTAAATTTCATTAATAAATGGCATTTCAGCACGGCAGGGACCGCACCAACTGGCCCAAAAATCAAGCAATACGTACTTGCCTTTGAAGGAAGAAAAGGAAACAGGTTGCCCTTTGTCATTGTCCATCACAAAATCAATGGCATGCTTTCCAATGTCAACAGTTTTTTGGGCATTTAACTGTTCTTGAAGAGCCTTCGCCAATGACAAACTACGGACACCTGTGCTCAATTTATTGAAACGTTCTTCAAACTTTGGATTTTCAACCCCCATTTGATTGCTGACAATAAGGAGACTGGCAAAAGAATTTGGGTGCGTATCAAGGAACTTGAGCTCAGCGTCTTCTATCGCTTTAGCCATGCTGCTATATTTTGGTCCGAGTTCTTTGTTGGCCTCCGAGTGACCAGCAGCAGCATTTTCCATCATCTGTTTTGAAATCAAATCTGCTTTTTGCTGAAGCGGCTTTACAATATCCGATAAAACCAAATAATCGGTCTGAACAGGGCCACCGGTAATACGGGCTTGCTTGATATTGGGTCCGGTAACATGGAATTCAGCATTTTGAAGCATAAATTCCTGTTGATCCAGTTTATGATAATTTTTCCAGTCTAGCGGATCCAGCTCCTTTCCGACGGCAGTCATATGCAATTTAGCACTTACCATATCACTGGCAAGTATGCCTTTCAATATAAAATTGCCATTTTTGACATAGGTCGAATCTACAATAAACTCTTTAAGGCCATTCGGATTCATATAGCGCAAAAAGACTTTATGGCCTTCGTAATTACCCGACAGTTTTCCTTTAATAAGGTAAGCGTCTTGAGCGTAACCGTAGAGCCCAATTAGGCTCATGATGGTAAATAATACAATCTTTATCATATGTTTTTATTTGTCGTGTTAAATGCTGAATGCATTATTTTACATCCAAGACCTCAGCAAGTCTTTTGTCAAGTGCTTCTCCTTTTAGTTCTTTGCCAATAATAACACCATCGGGATCGATCAAAAAGTTTTGTGGAATTGCTGTAATGCCGTAAAGAATCCCTGCCTGATTTTTAAGACCTTTTAAATCACTTAGCTGTATCCAGGGAATACCATCTTGTTTAATCGCTTTAAGCCAGGCTTCTTTTTTGCTATCCATGGATACTGCAACGATCTCAAAATTTTTATTTTTATATTTTTCGTATACTTTGATCATATGGGGATGAAGATCCCGGCAGGGACTGCACCAGCTTGCCCAAAAATCAAGCAATACATACTTACCTTTGAAAGACGATAATGAGATCGGTTGTCCCTGTGTGCTATTTAGGGTAAAGTCCGATGCCCTGTTGCCGACAGCAACAACTCTGGTTGCATTCAATGTGGAAACCAATGTTTTTCCAAGGTCTGAATTTTGAACGCGTGGGCTTAACGCATTAAATTGAGATTCAAAATCTGGATGATCAATACCACCTTTCATTGCAATCAGATAGAGACTCACAAAGGAATCGGGGTGGCTAATTCTAAAGTTATTTTCTATGTTTTCTATTTCGGCAGTAATTGGCTTCATTTGTGGTCGAAGTGCCTCCGCAGCCTTCTCCTGCCCGCTTCTACTAAGTTTTAAAGACTGTTGAGAGAGCAACTGCATCCTCTCCCTCCAGGGTTTTAGTTGTTCATTGAGCAAGTTAAAATCCGCTTGTACTTTACCACCTGTTATATGGGCTTCTTTGATCGTTGGGCCTGATAATTGAAAGCTGTCGTTTTCGAGCATAATATATTGCAGGTCTCTTTCATAATATTTCCAATATTCAGAGAGATCTACATTTTCATTGGGCTCACTCAGAATCAATATGGCCTGTTCTACGTCTTTAAATAGCTTTCCTTCAAATTTGAACGTGCCGTTTTTGACAAAAGTGGAGTCTTTTATCGGGTCTTTCAACCCCTCTGGATTAGGATACTGCAAGATCACTTTTTTCCCGTCATGATGGCCAGAAAGTTGGCCTTGTATGGAGAAAGATTGCTGCGCATTGGCGCAAAGCGCGGCCAGGCTAGCTAATGTAGCGATTGTAATTTTTATCATTTTTCAATTATTTAAATGAAACTTATATCTTTTTTTAAGGGTTGTTTTCCATCCCAGGATTTTGATCCATTACCTTTTGTGGGAATCTCAATACGAAACGTTCGGGTTTAAGTGTAAACGTACCGGCGACAGCCCCCGTCGCTGCATAAAGTGTGTGGGTATAAGTCTTTACCTTGAATAAGGGATCGACAGACAGACGGCGCATATCAAACCATCGGTATCCACTCAGGGCAAACTCCCGTATACGTTCTTCCAATATAAAGTTGAGTAGTGCGAGCTGTTGTCCTGCGACGGCTGCAGGAACAACTGCATTGGCCGATGGCATTCTACTTTTCCGCAGCTGTTCTACATCAGTCTTTGCCCCCGTCAAATCACCTAATCTCGCTTTACACTCAGCCCGTAACAAGTACAGGTCCGGAAGCAAGATTCCATACTGAAAGGATGTCGGCCCCATTTTGCGAAGCAACCCAGCGGGGTATTCCGGTCCATAATAGGCATTCTTTGAATAAAACTTAAGCCTCAAATCAGTGCCTTCAAAAAGGTTCACAGTCTTTTTGTCAATCACAAACTCATTATAGAAGAAGGTCCAAAAATTACTGGACTGTTTATTATAAACGCACTCTTTATTGTTTACAGCACTGGGATAAGAAGGTCCATAAGATCCAATCGGTAAAAATTCACCTCCGGGAGCCAAGGTTTTATTGTAGTCATACAATGCTAAAGGAATGACCGAATTTGTTGCGGCCAATAGTGAAGCATCAAAATGAGGCAAAGCTAATTCGGGTTTACCCATAAAAAGATATACCTTGCCCAGCAAGCCTTCGGCCGCAGCTTTCGACATACGCATGGAATGAGTTGTTTTTGCCGGCAAATCGGGTATCGCCTTACTTAAATCATTAATTATAAACTCGTAGACCTCTTTAACACTGGCCCGTGTAAATTTAGTCTCTGTGACATCGGCTTTGGTCAAAATTGGAAACCCAAGATCTGTACCCGCCGTATTGGCATCATAAGGTTTACCAAAATAATTCACTAACAGAAAATAAGTCCAAGCCCTTCCAGCCATAGCTTCGGCAGCAATGGACCGTTTCTGCTCTGCAGTGCCATCAGTGGCTGCCGGCAGTTCTTGGATGATCTTATTGAAGGTGTAGATATTTTTCATCGGCATGTCCATCTCGGTAGCATTCTCCGAAGCTTCATAAATAACGGCGTCCCAACGAAATAGGCGCTGTGTTTTTAGACTAGCTCCATCGAAATAAGGCTGAACAGCCGCTATTTCATCACTCATGGCCACCTGGGAATTGGTACTGATATTGACCATGTCGAGATTGTTCAGCAGTAGGTCATAATCTGAAACTTTCTGCGCTATCAGGCGTCCTTTTGGTGTGACTTCCAAAAAATCCTTTTTACAGGAGTAAGCAAAACTTATAACAGCCGCCAGAACTACCCCTATTTTAAATCTATTTGTCATTGTCATCTGCTTTACATTAAAATTTTACATTTACTCCGAATGAAAGGGTCCCCTGGTTAAATAGCATACTACGTATGCCAGTTGTGGCATCGATAAATTCAGGATCAATATCCTCTTTATTGGCCTTCCAGAGCATCAGGTTCGATAGCTGCATCCGTAATGTTATTTGCTCGGTATGCAATTTATTCATTAAGGATGCTGGCAGGCTATACCCCAGGGTAATATCTCGCAATTTTATATAAGATGCACTGACCGTATTGACATCAGCGTAGGTGTAATATTGAATATCGCGACGGGTATAGCTCAGCGAAGAATTGGAAACATAGGATGGAATATTGGTATTCAATTCATCTCCGGGCTGCTTCCATCGCTTGGCAAAGTCACTATGCAGGTTTCCGGTTGTTAACCCATCCCGAAGGGCATTAGCGTGATACAGCCGATCGGTATAGACGGTGTTTACATCACTGCGCATCACATGTCCCAAGTTAAAAATTGCATTGGCACTTAAAGTCAGTCTTTTATAACTAAAAACGTTGGCCATTCCACCACTCCAGATGGGTTGATAGGTGCCCTTGAAAATCACATCTGCTGCCTTCGCCGCATTGGGTGTTTTGGTTACGGAGCCATCTGCAAGACGTATCTGTGGATCTCCCAGTTCATCCAATCCGACAAAATTATAGGCAAAGAGTGCAAAAGCCGGAAACCCTTCCAGATAATTTTGCCAAATGCGGTCCATACCGGAGTTGACCGGCGACTCGACATTTAGTTTTGTGATCTTATTTTTATTGTAGGCAACATTAAACACAGTGCTCCACTTAAAGTCGCCTTTTTTGATATTTAGGGTATTTAAACTCAGCTCAATTCCTCTATTTTGCATGTCCCCAAGATTTCCGATGATTGTCGAATAACCACTAAAAGCATTGGTTGGAAAAACACCTAGCATATCCGTTGTCTTTTTCTGGTAAAGGTCAACTGTACCGCTGACACGGCTGTCAAATAGTCCAAAATCAATCCCTAGATTTAGATTCCTTGTGCTTTCCCAAGTAAGTTTTGAATTGGCGGGTGTACCGATTACAACGCCTGTCCCACCCGGTAAATTGCCATTCTGAATGGCGTTTAAGATATCCTGCGAAGCCGCGATACCGGGGTCGGGTGAGTTACCGGTCAATCCATAGGTAGCCCGGAGGGCTAAATTATCCAACCATTTTGTTCCAGCCATGAAGCCTTCGGAGCTCATGATCCATTTTCCCCCGATGCTCCAGACAGGTCTGTTCTGAGCGGATTTATCAAGCCCAAATAGATTACTTCTGTCTATACGAAAACTACTGTTTAATGCGTACTTGCGATTGTAATTGTAGGCAAGATTAGCATAATAGGAAACAAACCTGGTCAGAAATTCGGTCCGTGTAAAGTTGTCGTTGCTCAATAAACTTTGGCTCCCACGATTTGGCATGACAGGATTTGCGAGACCTTTTACACCAAGTGTCGCATAGTCAATAGCACCATAAGTCTGTAAGAGTTCGTTGTATCCCCTGACCGTGCTGCCATTGTAATTAACCAATAGTTCCTGTGCTTCATGCCCTACTAATGCACTTAGCTGATGCATGTCCTCATCCCAGTTCTTGTTATAGCTCAATTGATTCCTTACCGTCCAACTCTGTCTATTTTGATTATTGATACTATATTTTCCACCATTGTTGGGTAGGTAATAGACGGGGGTAGATTCTACGGTCGGCGCTACGGTAAATTGCACAAGCTCGTTCCGAACCAGGTAACTCCGGATATCATCATAGATCTCGGTTTTTCCTGTTCCTTTTGTATAGCCATAGGTACCTTCAAGTTTCAATCCATCCCAGAGTTTTATACTTAGGCCAAGTACATTTCGGCTCAGGAAATTATTGCTTTCGGTATGGCCATAATTGGCTTCATCCAAAGGATTGTAATCCAAACTAATTCTGCTGCGTGCTTCAAAGTCCTTCCGTACCTCTTCACTGACTTCACCCATGTAGGGCATGGACAGATTTCTTCCCGACTCGTCCCGGAGCAATTGGTATGGATAAAAATTCGGTGTAATCTGAACATTCCTCTTTGCACTGTTAACGCCATAGGTAAGGTCATTAATGAGATTAAGCTGGATAAACTTACCGACCTGTAGATCTTGACGAAGATTGAGTTTATAGGTATTATTCTTCTCACCGGGCTGGCTGCTGACCAAATTTGTGTAGGCTCCGGAGCCATACGCTGAATAAGCTTTTCCACCTTTCGAAAACGACAGCGTATGATTCATTAGGGATGCATTTCTGTAAGCCAGATCCCTGATCTGCTTCCTATTATCTATTGCAGTCAGACTATCTAGACGCTCTTTTGCCATGGTAGAACTAATCAGTCCTTGAGCTAGATCATATTGAATCTGCTGATGAGGTGCAACACCGCTACCACCAGACACATATGGAAATACACTTTCCCAAGGATAGATCTCCGCATCAAATGTTTCATTTGCTGCCTGTATAAATTCTTTACTATTGAGGGTTTTAAAATAATTTAGATCCGGTCTACCCTGGAAATTGACAAATGCATCATAGCTTATCCTTAGTTTATCATCATTGGATCCTTTTTTTGTTGTGATGACGATAACACCATTGGAAGCCCTTGCTCCCCAGATGGAGGCGGCTGTCGCATCCTTGAGCACTGTAATATCAGCGACATCTTGTGGATTGATACTGGATACATCATCAATAGGTATACCATCAACTACAAAGAGCGGATTTCTATTGGTGCCAATATATCCATTGCCTTCCGGGCTACGTACACCAATCGTTGACAGTCCACGAACAAGAAATGGGTTTTGTGAAGCGTTTGGCGCATTATTGACTGTCAGCCCCGCAACTAATCCATCAAGCCGCTGTAATATATTCATGCTGCCGGTTCGATTTTCTAGGATGGTCATATTGGGCTTGGCATAGGATCCGGTACTGCGCTCTTTGGAAATCGTTTGATAACCGGTATTGATCACCTGAACTTCCTGCAATAAACCTACAACTTTCTGCATCTTGATCTGTCCGATATTAGAAGATACCTTTATCTTTTTTGGCTCAAAACCCACATAGGAAATCAGTAAAGTCCCTTTTTCATCGACGCCTCTGAGTGTAAACTCACCATCTCCATTTGTTCGGGTCGATTGAGCGCCTCCTAATACAGCAATTGAGGCATCGGGTAGCGGTTTGCCATTTTCATCGACCACTTTTCCGGTAACGTCAATAGGATTATCGGAGCCAGAAACAAGATCATTGGCTCGACCTGAAGCTTCTGTTTTGTCCGTTTTATTACCGTCTGGAGAAACGCGTGTCGAGTTAGCATCCTGTGTACTTGTAATCACGACCGATTTATCTTCAATTGAAAAGCTGAGATTTCGCCCTTTAACAATGAACTGCAAAGCCTGCACTAAGCCAACATTTTTCAGGTCAACACTGATCGATCGATGTAGCCGCAGAATATCTCTGTCCAGCAAAAAGTCATATCCGGTCTGCTGTCGCATCTGCTTGACAAGCTGTTCCAAAGTAGCGTTTCGCTCCATTATCGTAACACGTTGCGCATACGTAGCCCCATAGGTATGCATTAGTAGACATGTCATGATAAATAAAACTAATTTCATAATCAATAAAAATTTAGGTAGTGACCGCTCATGGTGAAAAGTACCCAATAGCGCATTTTTTTTCATACTTTTGTTTTGGTTAGATGGTTCATAAACTGATTTGTGTCGTTTGTCTTTAAATTGGCATTTTCAGCTACAGCATCATTTTTCCGTATTACCGCGAGGTGGTAGGACACCTTGCGGTCTTTCTGAATTTTCTGCAGCAAATACGCGCTTACTGATCTCATACGGATCAAGCTAGTCTGTTACAATAATTGTCCTTTCTTTTATTTTAAATTTCACTTTGTTTGTTCGCTCAATCTGTCGAAGTGTTGTAATCAAGTCATTCGACCTGGAGACAAAGCCCCATAATTTTAACTCTTTTGGTGTATTTTCTGTAAATTGAACTTCCATATTGTACCAACGGCCTAAGGATAACATCACCTCGGAGAGTTCCCCATCAATTTTAAAATATCCATTCTTCCAGGCAAGTATATCTTCGGTATCTTGCTCGTGGACGTCGAGATCCCCTTGTCGATTAACAGCCTGCTCCCCTGGCTTGATCAATTGCTCGCCCTTCGTCGTCACCACGTTGACCCGCCCCTCGACAAGGGTGGTCCTGACAAGTCCCTTCGATTCTGAATATGCGTTGATGTTAAAATGGGTCCCAAGAACGCGTACCTGCTGTGAAGCTGTCGTAACAATAAATGGTCTATCACGCTTACTTACTTCAAAGTACCCCTCTCCTAGTAATCTAACAATACGTTTTTCACTATTCAGCAGATCGGAATCAAAGGTCAAACTGGATCCTGCATTAAGCCAAACTTTAGAACCGTCCGGTAGAACGACCTGATACATTTCACCATTTCTTGTTGTAATCGTATTTTTGATAACTTGGTTTACTCCTTTAATGGAACTGTTTTGACTGTAAACAACCACTCCCTGCGCATTCTTAGAAATCGTCATCCCCTGTTTAGTCAAGAGTTCTCCAACTTTAGCGTTGGAAAGATCTATAGTAGAGCCATCTGACAAGGTCAAAGTTGCCCCAGTATGACCTGCTTTAATTGCTGGGCCAGCGTAAGTGTCTATGGTATACACTTTTTGTTTTTCATACAGTTTATAAATTCCGATACTCCCCATAATTATTAGGATAGCTGCGACATAAGCAAGCCACCTCCGTATTGGCAAAACTTTGACATGATGCATTGATTGATGATCTATTGCATTCCACATTTCCGACTTTATGCGTATAAAATCCTCGGGAGAATCAATACCAGGCTCTTCGACGCGGTTAAAAGCATACCATTCCTCAACAACACGTGTTTCTTTGTGTGTTGCCTGACCAGAAAGATATTTATTTAAAAGCTGTGTTCCAAGTTCCTTTTCCATATATCGAAATCGAGGTTTATAATCGTTAACTAGTATAATACAGTTGGAAAAAGCTTTGGGAGTAGAAGAATTGAAAAAAAATAAAAATTCTTAAAAAAGAATAATTTGGTGGGATATATAGGTTTAGTTGCTTCGGAGAAAAATCAACAGCATAATGCCAAGAGAATTATAATGGGCAAGTCTAACCTTTAATATCTTTAGCGCATTTTGCACTTGCTTTTTCACTGTGGATTCACTTAAATTCAGCCTTTCCGCAATTTCGCGGTGGGACAAATCTTCCAATCTACTCAATTCGAATACTTCACGCATCTTAGCCGGCAGTTTGGCGATTTCACTTGTTATCAACAGCATAAGATCCTTTTCGTCCAGCTTTTCAAGTGTCTCATCACTAACCTGTAGGCTATATTTTCCTATTTCAGCCAGATAGTCACTTTTAGTTTTTCCTTTTTGAATGTAATTCAGGACACGATTGCGCGACGCGACGTAAAGATATGACGAGATCCCGACGTTATCTCTGATGAGATCCGACTTTTCCCAAATTGAGGTAAAGAGATCTTGTACAAGATCTTTAGCAGCATTCTCATCCCGAAGCATTTGATTGACCTTATAGTAGATCATCATGCTGTATCTATCGTAGATTTCGGCAAAGGCATTCCGATCTCTTTGTTTAAGCAAAGAAACAAGATTACTATCTGTCAAAACTTTATACGTGTTCATTTTATTTGTACGGCTGTATTAAAAAACACAGCTCAATAAGCATAGGAAATGTCAAAACTTATTTATCTACTACAATAGTAGGAAAATAATATAAAATAAGATTGCTTTTTGGAATTTTATTGTCAAGGGATAATATATCGCTTTTCAAAATTGCACACTTATCATTCTGCCCTCTTTTAGTATTAAATCAAGCTTAGCTAGAATTATTTACGCAATAATATTTTACAGACATAGATAATGAAAACTTTGAAACAATTTAGCATTGCTTCCAACGTTGATGATACCTCCCCTATCATCAGTACCAAAGTCCGGGATAGTTGGAACTAGTTAGTATAGCAATAGTAGGTCTGTCGATAATGGCATCTGAGGAAAAGACGCTGTATGTAAGCGATATCGGGGAGATACCGAAAAATCTCTGTATTGCCATACAAATGAATTTCACGATATTTGAATATGGCATTATTCCTTACATCGGACAACGTGTATAAACTCTACAATATTGATCTTTCCAAAAAGATAGAAGGAATTGCTGTGCTCCATCAAAAGCACGTCAATGGGCAAGCATATTCGGAAAATCCTCGTCTGTTTGATGGATTAATTCTTGCATTTATGGTCAAAGGCTCCATGAAAGCCCGTATTCATTTCTTGGAGCACGAGCTTTGTGCAGGCCAGATTGCTATTGTGCAACCTCAATTAATGCTAGAAACACTATCCATGACTGAAAATGCGGAGATCATTACCGTCGGTCTTTCTGTGGATTTCATTTCAACATATCCAATGCTACATGACTTTGTCATGAACAACCAGATTCGCTGGCAGCCTGTCCTGGGTCTTCAAGCCGAAGAAATGGTAATAAAAAATGAATTGCTAAGTCTTATACAAAAGGTATATCACAAAAATCAAAGTCCTAAAAAAATCGAAATGCTACGGCATCTTGTCATTTCACTGATGAGCCTGATCGCGGATTCCTATACCGCGATAGCTGATCACAATAATCCTATAAAAAGCCGTACGCATGAAATTATTGATGAGTTCTATCTATTGATTTCAAAATATGCCACCCAAGAGCGTAGTGTTTATTTTTATGCGGAGCAACTCCATCTCACACCGCAATATCTTTCGACTTTCCTCAAACAGAAAACAGGAAAGTCTATCTTACAATGGATTGATTATGTCACGCTCATGCATGCCAAGATATTACTCAAATCAACCAGCTTGTCGATCAAGCAAATCAGCAACCAGTTAAATTTTGATGAACCAAGCGTATTTTGCCGCTTTTTTAAACGTCTTTCCAGTACCTCACCCGGTGTTTTTAGAAACCGACCATAAATCTTCTACCTTATCTTACAAATTGTACATAAAGACCATAAAAGTGTAAAACATCTGTGCCCGATTGCTGCCTACTTTTACAGCATGAAAATCGCAACAAAAAAAGCAGCTATCGGTTTTATATTTGTGACCTTGCTGATCGATATTACAGGATGGGGAATCATACTTCCAGTGGTTCCAAAACTCATTCAAGAACTTATACATGCGGATATCAGTGAAGCGGCGACCTATGGTGGATGGCTCGGTTTTGCCTATGCCTTTACGCAATTTTTATTTTCACCTATCGTAGGTAACCTCAGCGACAGATACGGAAGGCGGCCTATTATTTTAATCTCACTTTTTGGGTTTGCCATAGACTATGTTTTCCTGGCACTAGCCCCTACAATAAGCTGGCTATTTCTGGGAAGGGTAATTGCAGGGGTTACAGGTGCTAGCATGTCGACCGCCAGTGCTTATATAGCGGACATATCAACAGATGAAGATCGGGCCAAAAACTTTGGGGTGATCGGAGCCGCATTAGGGCTTGGCTTTATAATTGGTCCCGTAATCGGTGGTCTGCTTGGTCAATTTGGGGCGAGGGCTCCATTTTACGCTGCAGCAGTCTTATGTCTTCTGAATTTTAGTTATGGCTATTTTATCCTGCCAGAAAGTTTGGATAAGAAAAAACGGAGACCGTTCGATTGGAAACGTGCCAATCCGATTGGTTCTTTTAAATTTTTAGTGAGATATCCGAAGATCTCAGGCCTTGTGACGGCACTGGTATTGACTTACATCGGTATCCACGCCGTGCAGAGCAACTGGCATTTTTTTACGATGTACAAATTTGGATGGAATGAACAAATGGTGGGTTATTCGTTGGGTTTGCTCGGATTACTGTTGGGATTGGTGCAGGGAGGGCTGATACGATGGACTTCGCCAAAATTAGGTGAGCAACGAAGCATTTACTATGGTCTGCTATGTTACGCCATAGGTCTGCTTTTATTTGCGTTTGCCAGTGAAGGCTGGATGATGTTTGCTTTCCTAATCCCTTATAGTCTCGGCGGTATATGTGGTCCTGCCCTGCAATCGGTTATTACAAAAAATGTACCTGCAAATGCACAGGGGGAGCTTCAAGGGGCGTTGACCAGTTTAGCAAGTGTCACAGCAATTGTAGGTCCTCCAATGATGACGAATCTGTTTTATTACTTTACGCAGGATAGCGCACCTTTCAAATTTACTGGAGCTCCATTCTTTCTTGCCGCTCTATTAATGGGCATCAGTGTCGTGATCGTGCGTATCGCTTTTAAAAAAGATAATCGTAAGCAGGAGTAATCTGTCGAAAATAAAAAATCTTTAGTATTTTTTATTTAAAATAATATATTTCCACACACCAATTAGGAATCTCTTGAAACTGGAATATTTCAAAACGGATCGCAAAGCCCCTGGTTAACGATTAATATAATCCCGATATTCTTCCTGGACCTTTCCTTCGGAAGTGTAATTGCTGGTACTGAAAATAGTCCCTGCAAACCGATAGATTCTCATAGGCAACTGGTTTTCTGTCAGATATTTCTTTCTAGCTTTATTATGAGGACAACATTAAACACTAGATATTTTTGGGAAATTCGTCCTTCCACCAAGTGAAACGCCAATCGTCGGCCTCTTCTTCAGTCAATAAACAAGATTCCAATTCTTTAATATATTTCTCTTTCTCCAAGTGTTGCCCTATAAACACCAACTCATTTTTACGATCCTCCCATTCAGGATGCCAGCGTTTTAATAGATCAGCTTTTATTTCGGAGTAAATTGGATGTTGGTACCGCATCTCTTCTGGCATGCTACTCCACCACGAACCAGCGCTTTCCAATCGGATACTTCCGCCAGCTTGACTAAAACTAATTGCAGTATCTGGCCTCGACGCTAGCCAAAATAATCCTTTAGCACGTATAATATTATGAGGATAATCGTCATTTAAATAACTGTGTAATCGTTGCGGATGGAAAGGTCGCTGGGAGCGAAAAACAAAAGATGAAATTCCATATTCTTCAGTTTCGGGAATATGCTCCTCCGTTAGTTCTTTTAACCAACCCACAGACGAAGAAGCTTCTTCAAAGTCGAACATTCCTGTTCCCATGATCTCCTTTGGATCAACTTGGCCAAATTGGGTACGAATAAGCTTCGCGCCTGGATTAAGTTTACGAATTGCTGCTTCCAAAGTTCCTATGGTCTCCTCCGATACAAGATCTGCTTTGTTTAAAACAATGACATTCGCAAATTCAATTTGATCGGTCAATAAATTTACAACTGTCCTATTATCCATATCATCGTCGGCGAGCTCCCTATCTAACAAAGTTTCTGAACTACCAAAATCCTTGGCGAAATTGAAACAATCCACCACAGTAACCATTGTATCAATAAAGCTGAATGACGAAAGGTCAATATTATTGTTAGAATCAACATAACTGAAGGTCTGAGCAACGGGAATGGGCTCTGAGATACCTGTACTTTCAATCAGAAGGTAATCAAATCGATCTTCTTTGGCCAAACGCTCCACCTCAACCATGAGATCTTCCCTTAACGTACAACATATACATCCATTACTCATTTCAACAAGCTTCTCCTCTGTCCGGGATAGCACATTCTCGCGCTCGACGGATTGCGCATCGATGTTCACTTCACTCATATCATTTACAATTACAGCAACTTTCTTGCCTCCCTTGTGATGAAGTATATGATTCAGCAAGGATGTTTTACCTGCCCCCAAAAAGCCACTTAGAACTGTGACTGGTAGTTTTTTTTTCATTTTGATATAAATTAAATTCTATTTTTTTTCTCCACTGAGGTCATCACAATGCGCATCCATTTTTTTATATTCTCAAGGTGCTCTATTCCATAATTGGAAACAAAACGTTGCGTCTCCGCATTGGAAAGATCTTCATAAACTGCCAGACGTTGCTTGGCAAATTCTACCGTTAAAGGAATACCGCATTTTTTTTCGATACACCATTTCCAGTCCGCAAAGTTTTCAGGAATTATACTCATTGTCTTCTTATTTAAAAACAAAACTAAGGACAATAATTCATAAAAGCAATTTAGTTGCATTTATATTTTTTTCGCTATATTTGGATTATAAAGCGCAGTGAGCTGTACAATAATGCTTATACGATCGATGCAACTGTTAAAAAAATATTGAAATGAAGACCTTATATCTCATCTGTCCAACTGATTTCCTGGAAAGGATAATCCATTGGGTTATGAAAGGAAACTAGCCTTTCAAGGTTATCCAGAATAAAGAGATAATAGGTACAAAAATCATTACATCACTACAAATGAATACATTAAAAGATACAAACACTTCCATAGATGACATAGGCGACTCACATGTCATGACCTCAATAGAAACCCCGATGCGATCAGATGCTTTTGCCGTCTCAGCATCAGAAAAAATAGACAGAATTGCCAAGCTCTTTTATGGTATAATGCATGAGCTTGGCCTTGACCTAAACGATGATAGCCTGAGCGGAACACCACATAGAGTTGCTAAAATGTATATCAATGAGTTATTCTACGGGCTAAATCCGCTCAACAAACCAAATCTATCTACCTTTAGCAACAAATATGGCTACAATAAAATTTTGATCGAAAAAGATATCTGTGTGAATTCTGCATGTGAACATCATTTTCTTCCGATTGTAGGGAAGGCACATATTGGTTACCTGGCAAAGGAAAAAGTAATTGGCCTTTCTAAATTGAACCGAATCGTAGATTATTACGCGCATAGACCACAAGTGCAGGAGCGATTAACCATTCAGATATTCAACGAATTAAGATCTATTTTACAGACGGATGATATCATCGTGGTCATCGAAGCGGATCATCTCTGTGTATCAGCGAGAGGAGTGAAAGACATCACAAGCAGCACGCTCACGGTAGAGCACGGTGGGATCTTTTCAACCGCGGACAAAAGAGCTGAATTTTTTAACTTAATAAAATAAGCGCAGCTACATAGCCCTTTATTGCTAACTATTAGCTACATACTTACCTGAAATGATGGACACAATCGACTTTAAAAGAAACCAGATAGGAGTTAAAACCACATGAATGATCCTGAGGCAAGACCAGTAACGATCTTGACAGGTTTTTTGGGATCGGGAAAGACAACTTTTCTAAATGCACTATTGAAGCATTATGCTGCACACCGTTTCGCTATTATTGAAAATGAAATCGGGCAGTTGAATATTGATGGCATGTTACTGGCTAAAAATTATGGACAACTTATCGAACTTCAAGATGGATGTATTTGTTGCACGCTAAACGATGATTTGTATAGTGCCCTCGAAACACTGCATGAAGACAGAGATAGCTTTGACGAATTAGTCATTGAGTGTACTGGCCTAGCAATACCGAGTACTGTTATGGAGCCTTTCACGATCCATCCTATTTTTAAAAAATATTTTCCGCTAAAGAGGGTGATCTGCCTCATTGATACAGAATTTATAGCGGATCAGATGAAAGAAAGAGATGAAGTGCTCAGACAGATAACTGTTGCCGATATACTCCTCATTAACAAAACCGAAACTGTACACCCAGATTATTTAAATGATCTACAAACATACTTGCTAACATTAAATCCTTTAGCAAGTATGTTTTGCGCTACTAGCAAAAAACAATTTCCATTTGAGGAAATAGAGCAAGTGAGTTATTCCCATAACAACAATAAATCATTCTCGCTGGTAAAAAACATTAAGCTATCTACTGTAAAAGCGAAAACTTTTCCATCATTCGTGCAGCAACATCTTTCTGATATATCCTATCGAACGTATATATTTCCTGGAGAGTTTAACTATATAGATCTTTTTCTCGCACTCAGTAAGCTCGTTGGAAAGCATAGCGATCGGATCTATAGAATGAAAGGAATAGGCTATAAAAGTGATAACGATAAAAAAATTGTCCTGCAGACTGTAGGGTCACGAGTGGATATGGGCTATGGCGACTATTGGGAAGAAGGCGAAGAAAAAACCAATGTACTTGTCTTTATTGGCAAAAAACTCGATCAATTAAATATTGAAACGATACTGAATCAAATGCTGAAAATCCCAATTTCCGAAAAAAAATAAAATTTATTTTATATTATCCTACAAACAGTAACGCAAACAATGCAACACAGGAACAGGCTTTCATTGATTATTTATCACAAAAATTTCTGTAATTTCATCTATCAAAACGGGATAAGTCTAATTCCCTGCTTAATCGCGCTCGCATTCATACAAATGGACAATATTATGACCAGTGAATAGGGATCCGAATCGACCATAACATCACTAGGTCCCGGTTATTTTTTATGGCTGAGCAGCTTCCTTATCTTCACTATTGGAATTGGAATAAAATTAAAACAAGCAATGATTCCTCGATACTCAAAAAATAATGAGAAAGGAAAAGGTTGATCCGTCCTATCCAAGACAAATGATGTTGTCAAGACTGCCTTATTAGGATCTGAGAAACATTTAGTTAACTCCATTGGATATCTTTGACTAATTTCCTCCATTAGGAAATACTTAAAAACCTACATATCTTTTCTCATTGATTACCGTAAACATTTCTGTTATTTGATTAAATAACTTATGAATTATTACACTTACACAGTTTACGTTACAGTCTCAATATTAAGAAAATTAATACATTAATTCTACAACAAAATAGAGGTGCATATTTTTTTTCACCTCCAAATTTATGTATTTTACACAGTTAATTTTAAGATCGCTAAATGGAACAATTACTAACAGCTGGTGCCGAAGCACTGAGGAAAGCTGCATTAAATGAAGATGCTAAAGCTTATATTTTGAATAATGAAGCACTTTACAAGCTAATGAAGAAAGCCGCTGACCGATATATTGGTGGTGAAAACCTTACGGAAACATTAAAAAAAGTACAAGCGTCAAATGATATTGGTTTTAAATGTTCGATCGAGTATATGGGTGAAAGCACACGGACAATCCCGGAAGCTGAAAAAGCAACTGCTGAATTTTTGGACATCTGTGATACAATACGGCAACAACATCTCAATTCAACGATTTCACTTGACCTTTCGCACATTGGGTTAGAAATCTCTGAAAGCCTCTGTTACGAAAACCTTTCCAATATATGTGAATCAGCCAAAGGTAAAGAAGTGATCATCAGTGCAGAAGGAACGGAAAGGACTGACCGCATATTAAAGCTCTATCAGAAGGGCTCTAAAGAATTCTCAAACTTGTCCATCACATTGCAAGCTTATCTCCATCGGACAAGGGATGATTTTGATGCGATGTGCAAAGAAAGGGGGCGTATCCGCATGGTGAAAGGGGCTTTCGAGACAGCCAAAGGCTTATCTCTACCACGTGGGCAAGAACTCAACGAACGCTATCTTTACTATGTCGAACAGCTGCTTTCAAAAGGTCATTTATGCTCTATTGCGACGCATCACCATGAAATTCAACAGGGGGTAAAAAAGCTTATTGAACGGCTACAGCCTGCAAAGGAATGCTATGAATTTGAAAGTTTATATGGTATACAGACAGAACAGCTAGAACAGTTGAGGGATGAAGGCCACCCCACAAAACTGTATTTCGTATATGGTCAGGAATGGTATCTCTATCTTTGCAACAGATTAGCCGAATATCCGCTAAATTTATTCAGAGCTTTACAAGACATTGTCGAAACGCAGTAATCATCTAGGTTGTAAATATAAATCTCATTAACGATAATAATTACTACTACACGAATATTATGAGTAGCTCAATTCATCTTACAAACACATATCAATAAAACACTGAAAAGTCTTTGAAGGAACTTCGTCTTTTTGTAGATAAATAAAATAGTCATTGTACCGTAGTACAAGAGATTTAGACTTGGAATTTAATAAAGAAAGTGAAGTTTCTCCCAAACTTCACTTTCTAAAATCGGAGTAATTTCTGACGATCTACACCATAATAAATTTCAATTTCCCGATAGACAGACTGATGTGCTCGCTCTATTGCATCATTCGCAGAATAGCCATATTTAAGATGTACATCTAAGTAAGTGTTAAAAAGCTGCGTCCAATATCCAGGGCCTCTTCTTCCCTAAGCATCCATCTGATTATCCAGCTTTTGTCTTGACTGAAGATCCAACTGTGGGGTGCTTTCCGCTGAAATCTTCAAACTCTGTTTTGACGCGCTATGCTGAGCCTTTGCTACCTCAGGGGTCAACTTAGCAAATGATACTAGGCAATACCTGTAAAAATTAATTTTTCATATTTCTATCTTTTATAATTAAACTCGTTTGGATGCTTTTAAAATGGACTAAACCATTAAGCATCTGCTTTATACTACTAAAACACGGGTTAAATAATTGTTCTTACAATCATGGATCTATATTTGGAGCAGATATACTTGTATCCAATGCATTTGGAACGAAATATACAATTCCTTATATACTAACGCATATCAAAAACGAATAGATTATTAACATTTGAAAAAACAGGGTTGATACTTAGAGTATTCAACAACAATCCAATTGGATTACTCCACCCAGATTTCATCACAGGCAATAGAGACCTTTCGTGTGGGATGATAGCGCCATTCCGGCAGGGAGGGAAATGGTAAGGCATAAATGCGAATTATTTTAACATCATCCGCTACCGGAGCTTTAAATTTAACTTTCTGCACCGTATAGTCCTCGTCTATTTCTTCAATTTTAGAGGAAAGTAACTCTTTAAAATTTTCACCATCTTTTGAAGCCGTGATACGGATCTCTTTTGGAATAAAAATCCAATGTCGTGCATCCTGAAGGAAATTGAGTTCTATAGCGTCCACTTTTTTTGTCTTTTCGAAGTTAAAGGCAATCTCCATAGGTTCTCCCGTCCATAAAAGCCAATTATAGCTATAATCCAGATAGCCAGGCACACTATCAGTCAGGGTTCGCATACCATTGGCAGGGAATGAAGGGTCAAAAGGGTATTTCATCGTCATTTTTGCTTCAGAGGCTTTATTCCCATGTACTCCTGCACTAAATATTTCACTCCATTCTTTCGCGTATTGGTCAGGTGAAGCTCCCCCCTCTGCAAGTTCAACTACGCCGAGTTTCTTCGCATCTTCAACAAACCGTTGCAGCTTGCGTTGTACATTTGGTCTAACATTCCATTTCCCATTCTCCTCGAAGAATATCCCATGTTGACGTGGCCCATAAAACCGTGCCTGTTGTAAGTAGGTATAATCCAACCCAAGACCTAACCATCTAATACGTTGTTCCATTAACCGGTTGCCCTCACTTAGTACTTCAGCTTTCTCCAACAATGTACTATAGTGTTCCATTTTCTCCGGGCTTAAATAATCATTCCTGTTATCAATTGGATTGCCGTATATCGACAAGGGGGATGAGACGGCGGGCAAAGCATTTCGCCGGGCATTGAGATAGGCTTTGACAGTCTGACCGGCCTTGCCATAATAACCATTTACAAATTCATCCGTAAGCTGATCTTCGGAGGCGGTACTATCCCACATCAGATGAGCTAAAATATAAGCATTTAGTTCGGCCATATCACTATAGCTAGCACCCCCGCCCTGCAAAAAAACACCCTCCACCCCTTGTTGTTTTAAATAGTCCAGACTTTTCTGAAATGTTCCCTGAATAGGAAAAGGGGCTAGGTAATTTGTAAACTGTGTTAAATAATCCCATACAAAAACATGTGCTGCTTTGGATTTCCATTCACGCAGCTGCCTGCGGAATGTAGCTGCAGAAGGTTCATTGCCAATATCACCTTTACGAAAAGCATCAATATTGCTTAATATCACGGAAACATTGTCTGCTACGCGAAGATGCGCGGGGGCATTGGCCGTCTGTAGGTAAGCGAGGGTTGTAAATTGCTCATCCGGAAATTTAGCGGCTACCCTATTCACAAAGTGGATCAAAGAACCTTGGGCTCCGCCTTCGCGTTTATCAATAGCTTGACAGCGTTCACAGGTACAGCTGCCGATATCGTCATTGGGCGCTATCGACCAGTATTTAGCTTGCGGATTTTCAAGCATTTTTTGCCTGAAATATTCAACGGTATGTTCAAAAACAGCTTCGTTGGAAAGACAGAGCTGCGTAGCTTGTCTTTTCCCATGATAAAGCGAGTAGTATTCGGGATGTTCTTTAAAATAAATGGATGGCGGTAATATCTTGTTGAACGTATGTCCCCAATCCCCCCATTTTTCTTCTAAATTATGTAGTCCATACCAATCCAGATACTCCTGATCCAGTTCTATCGGAAAATATACTTCGCGAAACTGAAAATTAGGTTTCGCAAAAATATGATAATCTGCATCCATCACCAACGAAGATAACTTGGGAATGAAAGTATTCTCCCTGCCGATATACCATTTACGTGCTCCGATAACATCTCTCACATAACGGTAAGCGCCATAAAGAACACCGCGGCCACTACCTTTGATATGCATGTTAGCTCCATTAAACTGTATCGAATAACTATCTTCCGGATATGTATTGTCTATTGATACCTGTTCCAATATAATCGCCGGCCGGTCTTGCTCCTTGGCCTGCAAGTCAAATGCCGTACCTGTACTCAATTTTGTAAATTCGTTAATTACCGCTGCTGCTTTTAGCAGGGTCGAATTATTTTGGTCAGTACGGATAACATAATTGGCCACACCGTCACTCACCAGTGTAATACGCTCTTTACCCTGAGCTATTGTTGCAATAAAAAGCAGACACAACATATACTTCCACATATTAAAAATATTTCCTTAATGAGAGATTCAGATCATACTGATTCATAAATTTATTTTCAGCCACCTTGTAATAACTCCATCCGCCCATAAGGGTAAATCCCCAGCTGTCGATACGATGCTGCCATCCGGCATTGACTGATCGCGACAAAAAACCAAATCTATTGTTTAAAAACTGATACCGGGAAGGATCGTCTGGAGAGGTTCCGATATTACCAATGATGGTGACATAGGAATTAGGCTTTTCATTATTGTAGTAGTGCCTTACTGCCAGTGAGTAAGCCTGATTCCAACGCTGTTCATCATGCAATAAAAATCCCCGGAGATAGACAAAAGTCGGCCCAAAATAGCGGCCTGCAGAGGCCACCATTCCATAGTTGTTGGTATGGTCAGCCGATCGCACATAACGTCCTCCTACATCAAAGAGCCAAAGGCCGGCCTCCCGATAAAGACTATATGCTGCCCTCCAGGTAGGAAATACTGTTCCATCGGCCCAGGCAAGATGATGATAAGCATATAATTTTGAACTATAATTCAACCAAGCATCTAATCCCACCTGATACCCCTTTTCTCCCCTTCTATTTCCGTAGTTGAACTGACCAATAAACATATTTTTTTCGCCCACTTTCTTCCCATATTCCACTCCAGAAATAAAGAAGTGCCCATTAGGCCTATCTTGTGCACTTTGTGTATGATTGAATCCGACATAAAAACTATAGGGCAAATTTTCACGATATACTTTTGCTTGTTGACGATAACGCTCCACTTGCGGTGATTGCTGCTGCAGTTGTTCCATATAGGCCAACGCGGTTTGATAGTCTTTATTTGCAACAGCGATATTCGCTAACTGTTCTCGCATAAACACGGTACTATCACCTTTATCCCAAAGCATTTCATAGCTAATTTTGGCTTTATTATATTCCTTTCCGGACATATAAGCACTGGAGCGGAGGTATAAATAACGGTTATCGTTAGCATCTGCCTGCTGCATACTGTCCGAAATCGCAATGGCTTTTTGCAGCTCTCCCCGTTCAATAAATTTTAGTCCTTCTTTGTACCAATTGTCGATGTTACGATTGATAGAATTTTTCATACCCCTGGCTTCAAATTCCTGATAGGCTGCTGCCAGTTCCATATCATCAGGAAATCGGGCACGTGCCAGTTGCCAAACTTTCCTGGCTTTGTCTATATCGCCTTTCGCTTCATACAATAATGCCAAAGGGGGGTAGCTGTCTTTATACTTCGGATCACTTGCCATTACTGTTTCGAAATACGGAATAGCCCAATCTCTCCGTCCCATCTTTTGGTAGCTCAATCCCAGGATATAGTTAAAATCAGTATACTGCGGATATTTCGCCAATACTGTCCGGCTCAGCATAACCGACTGGTCAAGCTTCCCCTCACGCAGATAGCTGATTGCCTGCGGCACCAAACTATCCACATCGTATTTTTCATTTTGCCAGACCACCTGTGCTGTAATGGTATCTGCTAAAAAGGACTGACAGAAAATGACTATTAATATCAATAATTTGTTCATTGCTCTATTTTTTTGCCCCATTCGGTGATAAGGGTGTTAAAGTACCTTTGCGTTTCATTTCTCCCCAGGCATGTTTTTTACCAAAAAGCTCCTGTATATATCCTTTGATAGAACTGTACACAATGATCGGATGATATATAAAGGGTTCTAAAAATGCGGTGAGGCATAAGCGAACAATATCCTGCCTGCGCTTATAATACTTATAGACATAATTGTCCAATAAAATCGAAAAGCTGGTTAAAAAAACCGAAAACATATATACGAAAACCAGTAGCAGAATAGCCATCTGCCAGTTGATTCCATTTGTCAGGATCAGATAGATATAAAAGAATATACCCAGAATTTCCATAATTGGCGCGAAGAATTCAAAAATTGCATTGTAGGGAAATACAATCAGTCCAAACTTTCGATAGCTGGGGTTGAAGAAAGCCTTGCGATGTGTTCGCATGATCTGCATGAGCCCCCGAGCCCACCGGATACGCTGCCGTGTCAGCATTTTCAGGCTATCTGGTCCTTCTGTCCAGCATAATGTCTGCGGAATATATTTAACCTCATATTTTTCGTTATTGTCACACATCTTCATACACATCCTCGTCACCATCTCCATATCTTCCCCTAAGGACTTTGGATCATATCCACCTGCCGCAATCAGGATTTCCTTGTCAAATAAGCCAAGGCCACCAGATACATTGGGGATACAATTCAGGTAATTCCATCCCATTTTACCAAGAAGGTATGACCGGATATACTCCATCTCCTGAAATCGCGCCAGGATGGGTTTAGGTAAGGCCGCTTCAACTAGCATCCCCGAGTCCACATAACTCGAATTGGACATGCGTAAAGTGGCCCCCACAGCAATGACACGTTCCTTAGCATCCAATACAGCCTCCATAAGATACACAAGTGTATCATTGGCTAGCACACAGTCAACATCTGTATTCAATATATAAGGAAAGGCTGCAACATTTATTCCTGCGTTAACCGCATCAGCCTTGCTTCCACCATTTATCTTGTCAACGACAGTTAGGTGTTTATGGGAAATATCACGTGATTTATAAATCGCTTTAATTTCCTTACAAGGAACCAAGTAATCGACCAAAAAATCGACCGCCACCAGATCGAATTCTTTGATCAGTTTTGCCAAAGTATCATCTTTACTTCCGTCATTAACAATGACGACCTCATATCTTGGATAAAAAAGGGTCATCAACGAACGGACATTATTTACAATAGTAACCGACTCATTGTAAGCAGGTGCGACAATACTGACTCCCGGCGCAATTTCAGATTCCATGAGCGTTTGAATACGTCTGGAATTGCGTTTTCGAAGGTTCTTACGGATCGAAAGCGATGATATCCGAAACAGCATAACATACACCACTAAAAGTAAGAAACAGTATAATCCAAAAACAAACTCTACTGAAGAAATAAAATGTGTCATATCAAAACCTTTCCTCTAAATATTTAAATATAATGGACCATCGGGTGATTAACATAGCGGATGAGTTTGCTCTCCACGCGATCCCCCTGTTCATCAATTTTTCGCAAAAGCGGTGTGCTGTAAGGCTTTTGAGCGACTAATGAGCGATAAGCGTGCTTTCGCAGACTTAATGGCAAATTGCTGTCCATAAACAATCGGTTCAGGAAATCAATTGATTTTCCTTGTCCGACTCGGCCGAGTGCCTTCAGTATTTCCAGCTTAGCTGTCAGGCTACTTTCCTCCATATATAGCTCCTGCAATCGCTCCTCACTATCCCTTGCCAACAGCTTTCCCAAAGAGTTAACAGCTTTTAAAGCAGTTTTTGAGTCTTTATTGGCGTCAATTAATTTCCAGAGTCCCGCTTCATTTAATTCTTGATAATAGACCATCAGATCCATGACCAAGCTGTTAACTGCAAAGGCTTTTGACATATCCAACCATTGCGAAAATGCATAGTCGCCAAAATAGTCACCCTGGACAATTGTCTGAAAGATATCAAGCGCATGAAGCTGACTGATTCCATGTAGACCTTCAAATACCCTGTCAAAGGCCTGTTCACCTTCCACCTGTAACAGATATTTGGATGCCGCGACACGGATCTCAACCTGAGGGCTTTTGAGTAACTGATCCAGGATCTTTTCCTGAATAGGTACCTTCATCAAGGCCAAATTGGCCAGGGACCTCACCGTTGTCACCATGTTTGTGGCCGAATGTCTAATCTCATATTGCGCTTCCTTATCAAAGCCCAGTTCATTGAAAAGATGCCGCATACTCTGGCCTTTCTCTCCGCCAATCGTGAAAATAAACTCGTGTATAACATGTCGCACGACTTTACTCACGAGCTTATTATTCAAATCCAGTCCCAATTTATCCACAGGGAAATGACTGGTCCTGTTCTCCACCAGAACGTGTTCATAGATAAAATCTCTTAGAGTCGGATAGATCCGGGAATAGACTCTCCGATACCGATAATCGCGATAATAAAAGAAGGCGATTCCAACAAGACAAGCAGTCCAAAACAGCACACTCAAGACCAGGGCAACGATAACGAGTACCGGCCAACCGTCGCCTTCAAAAAAGGCACGAATATCATGGATGATATGGGCTAACGTACTAAGCATGACCAATTCTCAAACGTACACGTGAAATCAGTTCGGAGGGAGATATTGGCTTTTTGATATAATCATTTGCACCCACTTCAAAGCCCTCCACAATACTATTATCATCGCGATATCCTGAAATAATAATAACCGGTACCTGATTATTCGTATTGCTCTTTCTGATTCGGTCTATAATTTCAAAACCATTGGCAAAAGGCAATGCCAGATCAGTAATAACCAAATCAATTGATTCGTCCGAGACCAGAGAAAGCGCTTCCTTGCCAGATTTGGCAAGGAGTAGGTCGTACCCCTCCCGTAAAAGAACAAATTGCATGGTGCTTAACAGAATCTCATTATCTTCGACAACAAGGATTCTCTTTTTTTTGTCCCACATAGTGTGTTTGTTTAGTTTTTCATAGTGAAACAAAATTTGATAAAAAAAAGAGAACTCGCTGTAGTACAACAACTACAGAATGCCATAGCTTATTTAAACACGGTTTTTATCGAAAAATTCAAATAATATGACATTAAAATGACTATATAAAATAAGTCTGTAATAATTAAATACTTGAGCTACTATGTAAAATTTAAATTCTTAGGATCAAACATATGAGCGGGGGACATTTTTAAGACTCCTACCGTGACATTTCATTCTGCTCAATACTGGGGTTTCGTTGGTAATAATTTAGCATTCTTAATCTTAGGGAGTAATTGAAAAATAACAGTATTAAACAGTAAAAACAACACATGCGAAACAGTAAATCGATCATAATATTATCTCGAATATTGATAATGTCTTTTAGCTATAAGCGATAAAAGCAATGGTATTTTGGCAATATGCCAAAATACCATTGCTAAAGAATGAAAACACTACCGTCTATTTTTTATCTAATGCCTTCATCAATTGACTATAAGTTTCGTCATTGCTCGGTCTTGGAGCATCATTATCTAGTATTTTGCCATCCCTACCGATGATCACATATCTGGGTATACCCGAAATATTGAATGCCTTAGCAACGATACTTTTAGTTCCACCTTTTGACAAAAGATGAACTCCTTCGATCTTATCATCAGCGATCGCCGTTCTCCATTTGGCTTCATTATCATCTATACTGATATACAGAAAGACCAAATCTTTATTATCCGCAAATTTAGCGTGGAGTTTAGGACTACCACTTTTCATCTCCTGTCTACATGGCGAACACCAGCTTGCCCAGAAATCTATATAGACGACCTTTCCTGCAAAATCTTTTAAAGATACTTTTTTACCGTCGATATCATCCAGCTCAAATGGTGGCGGCATAGCGCCAGAAGCTAATTTCAAAGCACGATCATAAATTCCCTGAAGCTCCTTCACATGGACATCACTTCCTCCATCTGCCGCAAACTTGGTGATATATGGCTTGTAATCGTTGACATCTTTAGCATTTAACAGTAGATTGTTGACAGCGGAAAATAATGCCAACTCCCTGATTTTCCCAGTGAGATTCGTTTTGATCAGATCATATTCCATCATACGCTTTTCATCTTCTTTCTGGACGACAAGACTATCTTCTTTTCCGATTTCCAACATGTGCTTGTATCTCAGGTAGCTCGGTAAACTTCCTCTAACAAACCTGTTATAGGGATAATAAACGAGCAGCTCATCTGAAATCTTCACTTTCTGGAGCATATCCAAATAATCTGTCGGCATGACTTCCGTAAACTTCTTTTTCAGCCCCTGACTGATCATGTACGGCATGATCATTTCAAATCCCAAGCCCTCGTAATAGAATTTGAGGTACTGAAAATCGAAAAAATCCTTGCTCACTTTTGATTTATTGGCTTCTAAAAAGTCAAGGTTGTCTTTGCGCATCTGTGCAATCCGCTCATTTAAGACCTCCGTCGACATTTTTGTAGCATCCAGACTGGAATAATTTTTTATATAAAGAGCCATTAGCTCCTTGTAGGCGATAGCATTTTCCTTTCCCTTACCCGAAAAAGTCGTTGCATCTTTAAAATCCGTTTTAATGAGAAGATCATCTCCGGGCTCGATGTAAAGATTTAGCGATCCCTTGACAGGCTCATCCATGCCCAATCTGACATCGATCGGTTTTTCCAATGCGGTAGAAAATTCAAAAACACCATCGGCATCCGGTGTGAGCATTTTCACATCAGTCTCCCCATCTTCAAAACTGAACCACATGGTCTTTCCGACCAGGGGCTTAATATCCACTCGGACACGTGTTTTCTTACCCTGCCCAAATCCGATACTGGCATACATGCACAGTATAAAAACGATTACATAATTTTTCATGTTCTTAATCTATTTTAGTTGTTATTTATTAGTTTATGTTGACTATGATTCAAAATTTAGTCAGTTATATCTAGCCTGACTGCATGAGAATATCCTGGAGTCTCTACCTTTTTGATGATTTTTAGCTCAAATCACCTATAAATTTGGACGTGTTATGGATTCTGCTGCATAGCTGGATTTGACTGCAAAATGTACAATGGGAACCGAAAAGTCAACCGCTCAGGTTTCAGCTTGAACGTCGCCGTTACCTTGCCATCTTTATCATACAATTGATGGGTATCGCCAACAGTGCCCTTATGATCCGGATCAACGGAGAGTCTGCGCATATCCCACCATCGCTCGCCATTCATAAAGAACTCGCGTGTACGTTCTTCCAAAATAAACCGCGTTAGTGTGATTTTATCAGTAGCTATTGCTGCTGGAATCCCAGCTTCGGCAATTGGCATCCGATTTTTTCTCAAGATCACCAGGTCTTCTACAGCACCGATCAAATCACCAAGCCGAGCTTTGCATTCGGCCCGCAGCAGGTAGATATCAGGAATATTTATCCCCAAATTGGTCAGCCCACCTCTTCCCCAGGCCCGCTGCATCCCTTGAGGATATAGGGCTGTCATCCCAAAGGAGAAGTTGCTCATAAACTGTTTTCTTAGGTCAGTATTGGCAAAACTCTTCACTGCTTGGGGATTGAGAACAATTCCCGAAGCAAGATATACATAGAGATTCGTTGTAGATTTTAAATATAAAACCTCTTGATCCGCGTAAGGATCCAGTCCTCGGGCGGGACCAATAAATGGGTTGACCGGGGTAAATGCACCGCCACTGGCCAGCTCTTTATTATAATCATATAAGCCTATCGGTATACTGGCGCCGGCCAAATCTTGTAGAGATGCACCCAGTAAGGGCAATGCCAGCTCAAATTTTCCCATATAGACATAGACCTTTCCCAAAAGTGCTTCTCCAGCAGATCGGGACATCCGGATCCGGTTACTTGTTTTCTGCGGAAGATCAGGAATGGCCGCTTTGAGATCGGCTACAATCTGCTCATACATTTCTTTTACAGTAGCCCTTGTAAAAGTCGTTTGGGTAACATCGGCAATTTTATAAAGCGGGGTTGCCAGATCAGTAGATGCCGTCGCTTCATTGTAGGGTTTCCCATAGTAATTCACCAGCATAAAATGAGCATATGCGCGCCCGGCTAATGCCTCGGAAAGGATTGACTTTTTCTGACTTTCGGTACCATCTTTGGAATCTAGCACTTCATTAATTATCTTATTATAGTAATATAACTGCCGAACGAGCGAGTTAAATTCTGAATAGTTTTCGTCGGCAAGATAGATATCATCCTCCCAACGAAAAGCTTTCTGATCCGATAGCCGGAAGGTCCCGGTACCCAATACGGAAAACAGGGGGGCATATCCGGCAAGCTCATCTGACATCAGGATATGCGATGCCAAGGCTTGCCCACGAATAGATTCCGCATTCAGCAACAAGTCATAATCTGACGTTTTTTCGGCAATCAGAAGTCCTTTTGGATCGGTATCCAAAAAATCCTTTTTACATCCCACCAAAGAAACCCCAAGCATCAAAAGGGACATGATCTGAGTAATATTTTTATTGACAACTCTCATAATGTTCATTCTTAAAAGGTTAAATGGGCTCCGACCGTAACAGTATTCTGGTTAAAAGGCATTGTTCTGGCCCCGTAACGCGCCATTTGAAATTCGGGATCTATACCATCCTTATTATTTTTCCACAACATAATATTGGAGCACTGAAGCCGGAAGCTTAAACCCTCCAACCGAATTCGTTTGATCACATCATCCGGTACCTGGTAAGAAAATGCCATATCCCTTATTTTGATATAGGAAGCACTCACAACATTCCGGTCGGCGCGGATATAATATTGTAGGTCGCGGCCTTCGTTGGCACCAGCATCACTGAGAAAAGATGGGATATCTGTCTTCAATTCGTCTCCGGCTACTTTCCATCTGTTCGCAAAATCTGCATGTAGGTTACCCGACTGAAAATTTTGGTTCGCAATAAAGCTTCCATTATTATTTACGGTATAAATCTGATTCACATCCCTGAACATGACATGGCCGAGGTTGTAAACCATATTGACTGTAAAGCCGAAGTTTTTATAACGGAATGAGTTGCTGAGTCCGCCACTCCAAACAGGCTGGTACACGCCCATGTAACTGATATCTTCGGGTTTGGTATCTTGTCGGACTTTGGTGATCGTACCATCCGCCCGATAAACCTGGGGATCCCCCACGTTGTCCAGACCAGCATATCTATAGGCGAATACGCTAAAAGCTGGATAATCTTTCACGTAATCCGAATTAATCAATGCATTCCCAGTAGTAATGGGTGATACCAGATAACCAAAATCAGTTACTTTATTTTTATTATAAGACATGGTCAGCATCGTACTCCATAAGAAATCTTTTCGTTCGATATTGACGGTATTCAATAGTAACTCGACACCTGTATTGCGTAAGCTTCCCACATTCCCGTTGATAAATGTTGTTCCGGTAAGTGGATTAATGCCAAGACGGCCGAGCAGATCGGAAGTCTCTTTACGATAAAATTCCAACGATCCGCTGATCCTGTTATTCAACAAGCCAAAATCAAGCCCTAGGTTATAATTTTTTGTACGCTCCCAAGTCAGGTTTGGATTAGCTAAGGTGCTTATACTTAACGAAGAGCCACCGGGTGCATTGGGATCCGCTCCTGCCGCTAAGACATCTTTGGATGAGGCAAAACCCGGCGCAGGCGAATTGCCTGTAATACCATAGGTCGCCCGCAAAGCGAGCAAGTTCACCGATGGCTTCACTTTTTCCATCCAGGACTCCTGGCTCAGCGTCCACTTTAGCCCTACACTCCAGACAGGACGGCGCTGTGCGGATTTATTGATACCAAATAAATTACTCTGGTCATTTCTCCAACTAGCATTGAGCGTATATTTTCGCGCAAAGGTATAGCCTGCATTCGCATAATAAGAGGTAAATCTACTGCGTGGAACAGATTCAAGCTCTCCGAAATAACTGTTGACCGGTAATTTGGAACTCGCACCCGATAGGGGTAAAATAGGATTGAGCACGCCTGTAGAACTCAATGTTTTATAATCAAGCATCGCATAAGTCTGCAAAGTCGGATCATAGCCGTATACCCGGCTACTATTAGTGGTTGTCACACGCTCCTGGGCCTCCTGTCCAAGCAAGGCCGTCAACTGATGCTGATTATCGTTCCAGCTCATCGTGTAGCTCAACTGATTTCGAACAGACCAATTTTCCATGGTGGCATTATTGACACTGTATTCTCCTCCAGTCGTTGGAAGGTGATAGACAATATTTCCATCTGCTCCTATTTTGGCAAAATTCACCACATTGACACGCTGCTGATAATTGCTCTGGTCAAAATATTGCTGTGTGCGGTAGTTTCCACGCACATAACCGTAAACCCCTTCAAACCGCAGCCCCTTTATAATATCTATCGTCAGCCCCGAATTAAAACGTCCTGTGAAATTTCTGTTGTTGCCCTGTCCGCTCCCAATGTCGTCAAGGGGATTAAAGGCCAGTCCAATCTGGCTCAGGTTTTCAATAGATGGACGCTGCTGCTCAGAAAGATAGCCCATGTAGTTTACATTCAGTGATTTCCCTGAAGCATCCTGAAATATTTGATAAGGCAAAAACTGATTGTTGATCGTCTTATAATTCTGGGAAGACATAGACTGATAGTTGAGATCAGCAATCAGGTAGGCCTTCAGAAAGCGGTTGAACGCAAAGTCCTGACGTGTATTGATCTTGAATGTCTCATCCTTGCTACCCGGAGTTGCGGAACGGTTGTTTGTATATGCTAAGGAGTTATAAAAAGTATGTTTATCACCACCCCCGGCAATGGATAAGGTATGATTCATGACCATGGCAGGCCGGTAAAACAACTCGCCAATCTGCCCGGTATTGTTGATCCGCGAGAGGCTGTCGAGCTTTGACCTGCCCTGCGCTTCTGTCAATACACCTCGGTGGATATCATAAAGAATCTGTCTATCAGGTGTCAATCCCGTCGACACTCCCGTATTGGGATTATAGGTAGTTACTGTTGAATAGGGTTGTTTAACAGGATCAAAGGTCTCTTGGGAGGCCTGAATGAATTGCGCACTGTTGAGCACTGGAAAGTAATTATACTCGGGGCGGCCCTGAAAATTAACAAAACCATCGTAGGTGATCCGCGTTGCTCCACTCTTGCCCTTTTTGGTCGTTACGACAATTACACCATTTGCTGCTCTTGCTCCCCAGATTGCAGCGGCAGTAGCATCTTTAAGAACAGTGATATCTGCGACATCCTGTGGATTTATAGCTGTGATATCGTTCACATCCATGGCTATCCCGTCCACCACGACCAGTGGGTTTGTATTTGCTTCAATCGTAGTCAGACCGCGGATGAGAAACGGAGCACTTTTGCCATATATTGTATTGGGTGCATTGTTGATCACCAGACCGGGTACCAAACCGTCCAGTCGCTGAATCAAATTCATGGATCCGGTACGGTCAGCAACAACATTCATATCTGGTTTGGCAAAAGATCCTGCACTTCGCTCCCTGGCCAGTGATTGATACCCGGTATTGACTAAAACCTCATCTAAAGTTCCTGCAAGTTTTAGTTTTATGGTTCCCAGGTCAATCGCCGCCTTCGCATTATAGTCTTGATAACCAATATAGCTTATTGAAATATAAGCCTGGCTAGGAATGCTTCGCAATGAAAACTCGCCATTGGCGTTTGTCATCGTTGCTGCCTTCTTCCCCTTGGCAGTCATTGAAAAGTCGCCAGTTTCTTCATTTTCAGTAGAAGTAATGGTCGCAACGGAAATTGTCGCGCCTTGCAGCGGACCGCCGTACTGATCCAATACCTTACCCCGTACATCGATCTCCTGTTGGCGTATGGGGGTAGCTTTAAGCCTCTTTGAGGGAGACGCGGTGACCACAATTAATTTCCCGTCCATTTGATAGGCAAGATCTTGAGCATTTAAAAGTCGCTTTAACGCCTCATCCAAGGTTACATCCGTCACATTGATCTTCACTGGCCCAACCCCGTCCATCAATTTGCGATCGAAGATGAAATCGTACCCTGTTTGATTCCTGATCTTCCGAAAAACACTCTTTAAAGAACTATTCTTTTCATTCAGGGTTACCCGCTGTCCAAAGGTCGTGATAGCATATACTTGCATCACAGACATAAATAATATGACGGTGGTTAGGCGCATAATGGTCAATTTAAAACAAAAATTTTTATACATTTGAGTTAAATATTGGTTAGCAAAACACGATTAGGTTCCAAGCTGTAGTGTTTTGAATTAAATAATTGATATTTACTTTTCATCGTCAGAAGGATAAAGATCCTTCTGACCTTTTAGTTTGTTTTCATTTTTTACCTACTTATAATAATCCTCCTTCCTCTGATTTTGAATCTTATGTTTGTTCCTTTTTCTATTTTGTGCAACACATCTGCGAGCTCGCTGCTACGTGAAATCCATCCGTCTAATGTGATATCATTAATTGGTATTCCCGTATAATCAAATTGCACATTATACCATCGCTCGATATTCCTTAATATCGTTTCGAAATTTTGCGATCCCAGGGCGAACTCCCCATTTTTCCAGGCCAACATTTCGTCTACATTGACTGTTTTAACATCAATAACGCTTTTGCTAACACGGGACTGCTCCGAAGGTTTAAGAATCTTAAATGATTTTGTTGCTAAATCGGTAACTTTTACAGAGCCTTCGGCCAAAGTTGTCTCGGCATAAGGCTGGTCCGGATAGGCATTGATATTGAAATGCGTTCCCAATACAACAACCTGCTGTTTATCCGATGACACTATAAAAGGTCTTTTCCCATTTTTTGAAACCTCAAAATAGGCCTCACCTTTTAATTTGACCAGGCGAACTTCAGGATCATTGAATCCTGTTTCAAATTCGATAGAAGAAGCTGCGTTTAACCATACTTTTGATTTATCAGGCAAGGTGACCATATAGGTTTCGCCGATTGAGGTACTCAAAATATTAACACCCTTGCCCAGCTGCTGATTATTTTCAACTTCATACTGAAGTTGACCATCTGCAGTTTTAGTTATACGAATCCCATTTTCAAATGCCAATTCTCCTGTCCTTTCGGCTTCTAAGGAAATCCGCCTTCCATCAGCCAGGGTCAGCGTTGCACCAGTTCGACCAGACAAAATGCGATTATCCACTGACGTAGCAATATCTTGATCTTGTGCTGCGTCACGGTGCTGAAACATAAAAAAGGCTATGCTCAAGAAGATCAGGAAGGACATTGCAATTGCAATACGTGGCCATAGCACGACCTCCCGTGACCTATCGATCTTCTGAATGATTTTTTCTAATATTCGTCCTTCCAGCTGCTCTTCAGACGCTGCAAAAGAGCTTGATAACTCAACCTCTTTTTGCAGATCACTATTATACCATGAATCAAACGCCTGTAGTTCCTCTTCTGTAATGGTTTTATCTAGCCATTTTGAAGCTAAGTACTGATACTGTTGTATATTATCGTCCGGTTCCATAATTAGGGCTTTTAAATGATGTCTCCTGTGAAATACAAATCCCTTAGTCGATGCTAAAAAATATTTTTTTTATGTCTAAGATCCCCCTTGAGTTGCTTTTTTAACACAACAAGGTAAGCTGAAAATTTATTATAGACATGAAATGATTTTTTTTGTTATTATTTTCAAAATAATATACAGATTTGCATATCACTTGCTTTGATGGAGGTAGATAAAGTGCTGTATAAACTATGATTGACTTTAGAACTTATCCCGATGCTGACCTGATCGCTTTGATGATCAGAAGTGACCATAATGCTTTTGCTGAAATCTATAAAAGGTATTGGAAACGACTATTCCACATGGCAAGCCTAAAACTCAATAATCCCGAAGAAGCAGAAGAGGTGGTGCAAAATATATTTGTATCCCTGTGGGATAGAAGAGAACAGCTTAATATCACAACAAGCCTAAGCGCTTATTTGGCCATATCAGTAAAATATAGAATCATCAAAGTACTGGACAAACATTATAACCAACAAAAATATGTAAAGAGTATGACCACATCTATCTTAGATGATTCGACACAACAATGGCTTGAGTTTCTCGATCTCAAAGATATACTCGAAAAAACTATTGCCGAACTTCCAGAAAAATGTCAGCTTGTCTTTCGGATGAGCCGTGATAAACATATGTCTCAGAAAGAAATAGCGGCAGAACTAAATATCTCCGAAAAAACAGTGGAAGCCCATCTCGGTAAAGCAATTAAGACATTACGGAACAAGCTGAATAGATTTCTTATCTTACTTTTGTAACGAATGCCCCCGGCCTATGATCTCCCTATTTGGCTAGCCCCATTCATGCAACGTTCAAATAAGTTCTCCTTAAAATAGCTTAATAACTCTTCGTTACAAAGGAGACACTAAACTTTTTTATTCCAGATAAAACGAGCATCTCCCTTAAATCCCACTCCAAAACATCTCCACGCCCGAATTAGCGCAATTTAAATTAACACATGTTAAATAATCTTTACGAAAAACCGTAAACATTTCTCTACAATAAAATTCATAAACACACGAACACATAAATTAAACAAAAAACCATTCCTATAATTGTAACAACGAAGTTTTAGACATTAACGAAAACACGTATTCTAAGACTATTTAAAATCACATAGCATTAGCATTAAGTCTTTAGTTATATGGTATAGTTAAACTAAAACAAATATTACACAATTAAAAAAAAACAAAATCATGGACAAAAAAACAAATTATTGCGCACCACAGATCCATGTATCTGTGATCGAACTAGAGCAAGGAATTGCTGCAGGCTCCAATTCGAATCGGCCTGAACATTCACATGAGGGACAGGAATGGGGGCAAAGTCATAATCCTCATAATGATAATAACGAGTAGCTATAATCTATCAAAACGCATTTCCTAGGATAATTATAGCGAAAGTGCGTCAACAGGTAGTTCTGTGTTTTAATAGACAAGAACTACCTGTTATTTTTAATAAACTACTTTTCAGGATGGAATTACTGCAATAAACTTTAAGCTGCAATATGCCTGTCGTTGAGACGTATGTTCTGCAAAATCGCGATTCACCCGCTCAGGTCCCTACTTTACATGATCCAATTTTTTGGAGATAGGTCATAAGAAAATTATTCGGGATCATCAAGATTAATCATTTTCGGTAACGGGCAACATTTTACTGTCCATGAGTTTTTTACAAGAAAAATTATGAATTGGGATCATGTGATCTGGTTTGAAATTTTTTGAAAAAATAAAGTACCCATAGAAACTGGGTGTATCCATAAACCGCATCTTCTATAGGAATGGTGAGTATCCGAATACCCATAAAATCCGCTGGATTATAATTGACTATTGGTGATTCCAATCCTGTTCCTGTGAGTATACCATTGACAGGCAAAAATCCTAACATAAGTACTGTGAAAACCAAAGAGGCCCGGCTTATCCATTGTACCCGCATAACAAAGTGGAACACCAGTAATGTCACTATCGTGACTACAGCAGTCACCAAGGTGTATATTCGGTCAGCATAGCGAAGCGCTACAACTGCGCATACAATTATACTGACAAAGACAATAATATTGTTAAAAGCACTAAGATGTTGCCATCTAAAAAATTTATCCAGGCAGAAATAGGTGAATATGCAAGAAAAAGGAATAAAGATAAAAAATAACCATTCCTCCAAAGGTAATCCAACCAAGACAATGCCCAAGGTATACTTTGTATTAAACCACCAAACTCCACGACTGGTAAACCAGACATCCCATGCAATAAAAAACAGTGCAACAATAACCGAAGCTTTTAAAAATGGGACAAACTCTCGATCAAATCGAAGCCGCTTGTCGAAGGAAGCGACAAAACATATTATGACCGTAAAAAATAAGATAAGTGAATAAGTATACTGCATCATGTTTTTTCATTATTACTGTACATTTTAAAGTATTTTAACGGAACATATAAAAAGCCAAAGCATTCTCCTTCTTCCTTGACCAAATGTTTGTGATGCTGCTTGTGGGCACGACGAAGTGCCAAAAAGTACCTATTGTTTGTTTTACTCAAAAATTTGAAGCGCTGGTGGATAAAAATATCATGCACAAAAAAATAAGCCATACCATAGAACATAATCCCCAGGCCAATATAAAATAGGTAATTATAATCTTTTAGCGATCCAAAATACATTAGCGCAATGGTAGGCAATGCAAAGATGACAAAGAAGTAATCGTTCTTTTCCAAAAAACCTTCATTGCTATGATCATGATGGTCTCTATGCAATACCCATAAGAAACCATGCATAATATACTTATGGATAACCCAGGTAGCACCTTCCATGGCAACAAAAGTGATCAGTACAGTAATAAAATTCATATGTTTATTCGCTGATTATTTTAAATTTTAGGCAGATTTATAAATAAGCGACTTTGTATCGCAAATAGCTTTTGAGAGCGACATAGGCTTTTTGAGTATTGGGTATTCTAATTCTATTTTCTAAAATTTCCTTCGATGATTTCTTTCGGATCTTTGCAAAAAGTGAAAGATAATATTTGTAAGCCAGATAAACCCCAAACTTAGCCGAGGAAGGCAATTTTTTAATGCCCAAAAGTGCTTCTTGAAACTCCTTGTGGATTTCATCTTCAATCTGGCTTTTGAGTACATTATCAAATACAGCCATATCCAAATTTGGAAAATAAGTGCGACCGAGGATATGATAATCATCTTTGAGATCCCGCAAAAAGTTTATTTTTTGGAATGCAGATCCAAGTTTCATAGCATAAGGTTTCAAATCCTCATAGCGTTGTTTATCTCCCTCAGTAAAAACCTGTAAGCACATCAATCCTACAACCTCTGCCGAACCATAAATATATTCTTTATAGCGATCTGAATTATAATCTATCTTTTTCAGATCCATCTCCATGCTATGCAGAAATTGATTGATAAGGTCAATGTCGATGTCATATTTGCGTACGGTCTCTTGAAAGGACTGCAAAATAGGGTTCAAGGAAATTCCTTCTTCCAAAGCAGCGTTTGTTTCTAAATACAGGCGCCTCAATAATCGTTGCCGATCATATCCATGAAAACTATCGACGATTTCATCTGCAAGTCTAACATAGCCATAAATCGCGTAAATACTATGACGGATGCTTGGTTTCAAAGCCAAAATGCCAAGCGAAAAGCTTGTACTGTATTTCTCAGTTGTTTTTTTGCTCACTTCATAAGCGAGTTCATCAAATAACTTCTTCATGGTCTTATGATTTATGATATAATTCAATGGCTTCTTTAGCGACTATTTTTCCAGAAATGATGGACGGCGGTACACCAGGACCAGGTACAGTCAACTGACCTGTATAAAAAAGATTGTGCACTTTTTTATTTCTAACCTTTGGTTTCCATACCGCAGTCTGCTTAAGTGTATTGGCCAATCCGTAAGCATTTCCACCGTAGGCATTATAATCGTTCACAAAGTCGCTGACACAGTAACTTCGTTTGTAAGCAATCTGTTCGTATAGATTTTTTGCACCAGTATGCTTTTCCAGACGTTCTAACATGTGCATTAGGTATTCTTCACGTATTTCCTCGTTATCCGCTATATCTGTCGCCAAAGGCATCAACAAGAAAAGATTCTCAGCATTCGAGGGTGCAACATGAGCATCCGTTTTGGAAGGACAACAGGCATAAAACAATGGGTTTTGAGGCCATTTTTTCTCTCCATAAATACAATCTATATGATCATCTAGGTTATGTTCAAAAAATAAAGTATGATGAATCAGATTAGGAATAGTGGATTTCATACCAAGATAATAAATCAGGCTGGAAGGAGCAAAGGTCCGGCTTTTCCAATAGGCATCATCATAATTTCTCAATCCTTGGGGCAATAGCGATTCAATATGGTGATAGTCCGCTGAAGCAACAACAAGATCAAACTTTCGATTTTCACCATTAACTGTGAGCGAGGTGACCGCTTTATTTTCGATCTTAAGTGCTTCAACGCAGTGCCCAAAATGAAAAGTTGCTCCTTGTTTTTCAGCTACCTGCTGCATAGCCTGCACGAGCTGAAAAAATCCTCCTTTGGGGTAATACGTTCCCAGTGCATAACCGCCATAATTCATCAGACTATACAATGCCGGAATATCTTTGGGTGAGGCACCTAAAAAAATAACGGGAAATTCCATCAAGGTCCGTAACCTTTCATCCTTAAAATATTTTGCAACGTAAGTCCTAAAGCTTGATAACAGATCTAATTTGAACGCGCTACGTGCAATTTTTGGAGAAGCGAACTCCAACCAACTATGGCAGGGTTTATTGACAAAATCACGCATCCCGACTTCATATTTGAATTTAGCTGCCTGCATAAATTTGTCCAATTTCCTACCTGCCCCCAGTTCAATCCGTTCGAATAATTGTTTTAAATCCTCGTATGATTCAGGCACACTGATCTGTCCGGAATTAAATATCATCTCAAACTGTGGATTCAATGAAACAAGTTCAAAGAAATCAGTTGTGCTATGGCCAAAATCCGAAAAGAAGGACTCTATAATATCAGGCATCCAATACCAGCTGGGTCCCATATCAAACCTAAAGCCTTCAGGCGTGGAAAACTGACGTGCACGCCCACCTGCCTGTACATGTCTTTCAAAAACATGCACGTCATAACCCGCCTTAGCTAAATAAGCTGCCGCCGAAAGCCCCGAAAAACCAGCTCCAATTACTGCTACTTTCTTTTTCATTTTTTCTGATTTTAGCTTCCTCTATACGTGGAGTACCCATATGGGCTTACCGTGATCGGAACATGATAATGTCTATTGTCTTTTATTTCAAATATTACCTCGATATACGGATAAAAGGTTTCTATTTTTTGATTCAGAAAATAACTTTGGGTATGAAATTTAAGCTTGTATATCCCTTTATTAGCGTCTTTTCCAGATAATAAAAAATTACTTATGCGACCGTTGGAATCCGTTTTTTCAATGGCTACAGCAGTCCATCGGTTATCTGGCGCCAACTTCTCCAAATCAACTTTAACATCCTGGGCTGGGTTCCCCTTAGAAATATCCAGAACATGACTTGACAATTGATAATGACGTTTTTGCGCATAGGTTGTCAATCCAAAAACAAGGAAAAACAACATAAAAAAGTATCCTATTCTACTAATCATCTGTTTCGCTATATTTTAACTTTGTCCAATAATTGTTCTGCAGCAATGTTTTTATCGTAAATCACTTGGTGAAAATCGCTTAGTTTCGTTAATAAGTTGATAAGTATCATTTTTTCCTCATTAGTGAGATCACCTGAAACAATCCGAGTAGCGTGACGTATGCGTCCCATTTGCTGTTCCAATGCCAATAAACCAGTTTCTGTAATGTAAATCACCTTACTGCGCTTATCCAATTCAGATTCCTCCTGACTTACCCATCCTTGTTTGAGCAAACGATTTATAATAGCCATACCGACTGGCTTTTCATGAATATTTCGTTTGATCAATTCCATTTTTGTCATCTGCCCAAATGATTTTAGCGTAATCAAATAGATAAATTCCTCTTGGGTAGAAAAATGAGATCCCCAAATTGCAGCTTTTGAATAACTCTTTGCGAATCTATTCATATGCACAATTAGAGTACTGATGACACTCTCCGGACTACGCCCATTTTCCTTGCCTTCCCAATGTGGATCGACAAGCATATTACTTTGCTCATTTACAACCCAGCGCTTAAACCCTTCAGCATCATTGGCATAATTACCATTTAAATTATCTGCCTCGAATTGCTCAATCAATGGTAGGATTCCTTCTAAAAGTTTATACTTCATGACTCCAAATTAGAACACTAATATACTATTAAAGTTTTATTTATTTTTAAATAATGATTTTTTAGAATAAAAATATACTAAAAACCAGAAAATAGGTCTAGACATGGATTGGTAAAAACATCACTAAGATGGAGTCTTAACCCTTAAACTAGGTTAAGGGTATTTCTTAAGGTAGTTTATTAATTATTATAGTTGGAACGGGATAACTTTGCTATAACTCATAATTCAACTACTGATAAGACATGAAAACAATTAAGTTTTACACGATTAATTATATGCGGGTTTTTACCATCATTTTATTTATGGGATTAATCGTAAACTCAACGTATGCACAAAAAATAAAAATCGAAGAAAGTAACCTTTCTGCTATACAGACCTCCATGTCCATACAGAATATCGATGGCAAAAGAGCTGTCCGAGTGACTAAATCACCAAAAGTGCTTGCTGACGATGAAGCAACCTATGTCAGGATCAATGACCTCGACTTTAAAGATGGCGTGATAGAGGTAAAAGTTTTATCACGGCTACTTCCAGATGCACCAGCACATGCCAGAGGTTTTATTGGTTTAGCTTTTCGTATCAATGAAAATAATTCCCGATTTGAAAGTATCTATCTACGTCCTACAAATAGCATCGCAGATGATCAATTGAGAAGAAACCGGACTATTCAATATTTTTCCTATCCAAATTTTAAGTTTACGGATTCCCGAGCTACTGCCCCTGGGCAATATGAGTCTTATGCTCCTATTGCACCAAATAAGTGGATCAAATTAAAAATTGAGGTAAAAGGTAAAACAGCCAAGCTATTTATAAATGACGCCAAGCTACCTAATCTTATTGTTAATGATCTCAAAATGGGCGCCGATAAAACTGGAGCCATTGGTCTTTTTGTCGATATCGGAACCGAAGGCTTTTTAGGGATTTGAAAGTTACAAGTAAATAAGTCCTCAAATAGAGAAACTGAATTTTTGAACAGCTATATATAGCTACAATATCTATTTATAATAGTTTATCAGAAGGACTCCCTCCCCTTCGTTATCCAGCACCAATTCACCGTCTTTTAAAACGGTACCGTCTTTAGCTAAAATCGATATCTGATATTTGGCTCCAGGTCTTCCACCGTCAATCGAAACGGAGAATCCAGCACCACCTATCGCATCTATCAATGTTACTGTCTTTTGCCAAGGGGCCGTAACAATCTCTTCATAGTCATCAGGAATATTATAAGGATCTGTAATTGTAGGGGTATATTGAACTTGCGCCGTTGTTGCAGGCCCCTTTAAGGTATAAGTAACCTGAAAGTTCGATGAATCTGAATTCTCGTCTTTTGAACAACTAAGGCAAATAAAACTAACGGTGCATAACAGCAAAAATATTTTAAAAGCTCTTTCCATAGATAAATCTAGTTTTGTCTTTAAACCCAATTATCGTACCAAATGAAGAATACGAACTATTCCTGAAGATTGATCCTAAAAGCAATAAGTCCCCTATATGAAATGCCATTCAAAAGCAATCTTCCTATTTCTATCATTATTTAGCATTTAGCGACAGGAACCATATTGGAGGAAGCCTAATAAGCAGCAGAGAGCAAAAATAATGATTTCATAAAAATCCAAAACATTATGTGGGCGATTCTGCTTATAGATATAATCATGATAATAATGAGAATCAGTAAAAAGGCTTGTAAACAGGTAATTATAAGGAAAAATATCTTGGCAAACAGGGCAAAGAATGTACTTTTATATCAACTTTAGATTGCATAGGCATACACTCGATCTCGCTATCGTGAACATAAATAAATATAAATAAGATTTGCAAAATTACATGGAAAATAATGATATCAAAAAACCTTATTCCTTTGAATTGGCATCGAGCTTATTAGCATTGACTCTCATCCTTGCTCTTATGTATGTTACACAGGGTGTATTGCTTCCTGTGATATTTTCAATATTAATTGCAATATCTCTATACCCACTTGCTCGATTATTTGAAAAAATAAGGTTGGGGAAGGCTTTCTCAGCGATATTGGCAGTTATTGTGTCCATTGCTTTAATTTCTGGGTTAAGCTGGTTTATAATCTATGAGAGTATCCTCATCGGGAAAGATGCCTCAGCTATTACTGAAAAGGTGATCTCTGTTTTGGAAAGCGGACAGAAATGGCTCGAGGAGACTTTCGGCATCGAACGTACGGAAATCATGGAGAAACTCCGTGAACAAACCAATAAAACAATGGGAAACGCTGGCAGTATGTTGTCAAGCACTTTTGGGTCTATTGGCAATATATTGGCAAGTGCGATTCTGGTACCCCTGCTGACTTTTTTCTTATTGTATTATCGTGACTTCTTTCGTGAGTTCTTCTTTAAAGCATTTAAATCCTCACCACAACATAAAGTAAACGAAGTATTAAATAAAATCTACAATGTCGTACAAAGTTACCTTGTTGGTCTGATCACAGTAATGGGCATTGTAGCAGTATTAAATACAGTGGGCTTAATGGTATTGGGAATCGACTATGCATGGTTCTTTGGTTCATTGGCATCCCTATTAATGCTATTACCTTATATCGGAATAGCTATCGGATCTATTTTGCCTGCACTTTTCGCTTTGGCAGTAAAAGATAGTGCCTGGTATGCAGTAGGTGTGGTAGCATGGTTTCAGGTGGTACAATTCTTAGAAGGTAATATTATTACCCCCAATATAGTGGGTAGCAAAGTCAGTATCAATCCTTTAATGGCAATTATCGGCATTCTTTTAAGTGGTATGCTTTTCGGGTTAGCTGGATTAATCATCGCTTTACCTTTGATAGCGACGCTAAAGGTGATATTTGATGCGAACCCAAATATGGAAGCCATAGGTTTCTTGATCGGTGAACCTGAGAAAGAACACCTCAAGCGTAATTCCACGCAGGAACTGCTGATGAAATGGGGAATTGTAAAAATGCCAAAAAACACTAAAAATATAAAAATGGACATAGACGTACATATTGAAGATAAAACTAAAGGTACGCCTAATACGGAAATAACTTATACCGAAATCAATGAGTCTGAAGAACTCCCTTATAAAGATCCACCGAAAGAGGATGATAAAAATGCTAATAAATGATTTAACCTAAAAAAAGCAAATTGTAAACCTCTTAATGGGGTTAGAAATAGGCCAGCATAATCCATAAGGATAGATTTATTTCGCGGTGACATTTTCTGTACTCGTTGAATTTTTAAACATACGGCCTGAAAATAAAACGTTCAAACAAATATCGGATTCAAACCATAATGATTTGTAAGCCATATTTATATTGATAGCCTGTTTTATTCCAAAATAGGCTACTGCAATTACTAAGTTAAAAATTGCTAAATAACACCATAGTAAAGCTATTGGTTTTGCATTTTTGATTATATTGTTTTTCATAAATATTCGAAAAATATGAAATGTCCAAACTGTAACGAAACACTACTGATGACGGAGCGTCAACGAATTGAAATAGATTACTGCCCAAACTGTAGGGGTATATGGCTTGATAAAGGTGAGCTGGATAAATTATTGGAACAAGCAGGCAACGACAACGACAGTAGCTATGCTAACAATAGAGAATCTAGCAATTACGATAAGTACGAAAGAGAAAATTATCAATCACAGCAACACTACAGCGATAATAGGCACCAGTCGGACAATCACAAGTATCAGCATGGTCGAAAGAAAAAATCTTTTCTCTCCGATCTTTTTGATTTTGACTAAAAATAGTCTATTTGAATTATATATAAACAAGTCTGACATATATCGGACTTGTTGATATAGAGAATAAAAAAATATTTTTAGTGTGTATAATTCGCCTTCAGCATTTTGATCTCTTTTGGCCTTACCAGAACATTCCGCAATCAACAGCATATATAGGCATTTACGTTGAAACCTCGATCACTAAGAAACCGGTATAAAAAGGGGCAAATCTAATGTATTAAGCCTTCGGTACCGGGGCATTTTTTACAATGAGTTTTTCATGCTTTAATTCCTCCCAAAAATCGGCCGGTATCTTGGTCTTGAAGGACTGGGCATTTTGTATTGCCTGCTCGACGGTATGTGCGCCTGGTATAACACCTGACACTTCGGCGGGGGCCGCCGCAAACTGTAAAGCTGCTGTTCGCAGATCCACAGCATGATTTTCAGCTACACGCTGTAAGGCGTTCAGTTTTTCCTTTACCCCCGCAGGGAACGTTCCATCATATAAATAACGGTCTTTACCAGACAGAAATCCAGCACATAAGGGTGCACCTACAACGATGGACACATCTTTTTCAGCTACTTTTGGAAAAACCTTATTCAGATCATCCTCATGTTTGATCAATGAATATTGGCAGGCAGAAAGAAAGATATCGGGATCTGCAACACTCAATGTCTGCAATATAGGTTCAATGGTATTAACACCTAACCCCCAGCCTTTGATAATCCCCTCTTCTCTCATTTTAGTCAGCTCTGGCATCGCCCCTTTGGCCGCCGCCTCAAAATAGTGCGCATAACTATCTTTCATATCGCCATTATCAGGTGAAAGGTCATGGATAAAAACAATATCTATAGACGATAAGCCCAAGCGCTGCAGACTATCTTCCACACTTCTCCTGACACCAGCAGCACTATAGTCATACTTATAACCAAAATTTAGTTTCCCCTTCCATAGTATTTGTTCCATCGTAAAATCTTCTTTCGGTTCCATAAGTCGCCCTACTTTAGTCGACAGTGTAAAACTGTCACGCGGTTGGTCTTTTAAAAACAGACCCATTCTACGTTCGCTGATCCCCAGACCATACCATGGAGAGGTATCAAATAATCGTATCCCTGCATTCCATGCGGCCTCTATTGCTTGTAGACATTCAAGATCTGAGTTTTGCTGAAATCCATTACCCAATGCGACCCCACCAAATCCAGCTTTATCAACGGGACGAAATCGTTTCTTTTCTGTTAAATTTTGAGCTGTTGCCATTTTATGTTCTTTTAATGTTGTTGATAAAATATCAGGTGTCGCCGCACTCAGTGTAAAACCTGCACCCGCAAGGGCTGTCTCTGCTAAAAATTGCCTTCTTTTCATATGTCTGATCCTATCGGTCTCATTTCCGTTCGCTTAACATTCTGGCCGAAAGTTCATCATGTGCAGTCAAATCCAGCCGTAGCGGCGTAATGGATACCAGTTTATTTTCTACCGCCCAGCGATCTGTCCCTTCCTCCGCCGGCTCAAGTGGTACTACCGTAATCCAATAGTTTTTTCTTCCCATGGGATCCTGACCAGGTACTACATTGCCATCATAGAGCCGCACCGATTGTCTTGTCCATACAACTCCCTCTGGTTTTGGAGGGAAATTCACATTATATAGCGCAGGACCTTTATCATTGAGCAAGATCTTGAGTACATCATCGGTCCATTGAGATAGTCCTTCAAAATCTGGCTCCGTCTTGCCGACTGGTGTACTCAGCGCGATACCTCTAATACCGAGGAGCATGGCCTGTTTTGCCGCAGCAAGTGTGCCTGAATGCCACATGGAATTACCAAGGTTGGGCCCCATGTTAATGCCCGAAAGCACAACCTGCGTATCGGGAAACATATGCAAGCCTAGCGCTACACAGTCCGCAGGTGTCCCATTCACCCGAAAAGCATCAATTTCCTCAAATGTAATGGGGGCAGTACGATAACTCAGGGGGCGAGAATGAGTAATGGCATGACCCATGGACGACTGCTCAACATCTGGCGCAACAATCCTAACGGTACCAAACTGCCTCGCGGTCTTTGCTAGGGCGGCTATGCCTGGTGAATAGATACCGTCGTCATTGGTGATAAGTATATTCATATTAATTGTACCTTTTCTATGAAAACCAATCTCAAGCAGGCTTTGTTCAGCTGATATGAAAGAACATGGCAAAAAAGTAAGATTAGTACACAATCCAGCTGCTGGGGATGATGACAATGGCGACAAAGACGAACTATGTCAGCTGATTGAAGAACTGGGACACCATTGCACAGTAGTCGCTAAAAAAGATGCCGTCAAAAAGATCGATCCAGAGACCGATATCATTGCCTTAGCCGGTGGCGATGGCACGATAAAAATGACTATTATGGCGCTATTAGAAAAAAAGCTACGATTTAAAAGACCGATAGCGATCTTGCCCCAGGGGACAGCAAACAACATCGCCATTTCTTTGGGTATTCCTTTGGACTGTAAACAGGCTATGAGTCTATGGAGTCAGTTCCAGCTTAAAAAATTCGATGTTGGGATGGTAACAGGTCTAGAACGAAAACCCTTACATTTTATCGAATCTATTGGCTTCGGTCTATTCCCCATACTGATGGAGAAAATGGGTGAAAAAAAATTAAATACCGCCAGTGCAGAAGATGAAATTAGGATCGCGCTCAAGCAACTCCGAAAATTAGCGCTGACATTCCCAGCCAAAGTGCTCAAACTCGTAACCGCTACGGGTAGCATTGAAAAAGACTGCATTATGGCTGAAATCATGAACATCTCGAGCATGGGCCCCAGACTGGTACTAGCTTCGGATGCTGATCCGGGAGATGGACAATTTGATATTATAGTCGTAAGCGCCGATCAACGCCAAGAACTGGTTGCTTATATAGATGGGTTATTGAATAAAAAGAACGTGACATTTAATATTGAGCCTATTAGAGCAAGCCGCTTAGCCATGGAGTGGCAGGGAACAGAATTGCACATTGATGATGAGTGCAAGGCTTATGCTGGAGAGCAACTCAAGATTTCATTGCTCGATAGCTTGATCGAAATTATTGTGGAAGGCAAATGATATTCTTAATCAAAAAGAGATTTGCCATTCCAAAACTAGTAGCAGATCAGTAAGCACAAATAACTAAGAAATAAAATGTATCTTACCTAGAGAATTGCTATCCCGCTATTATGTCCAAAAAGAACATCGAAAAGATCAGCCTATTGATAGAGAGAATTAAAGACTGGAATAGTTTAAATGATGATGAACTATTTCAGTTAATAAAAGAGTTTGAGAAAATGCCAAGGTTAGAAGTTTCCGGATTTTACAATGACCTTTTTAACGACGCCAAATTGGTGGCAAACCTTTTGGCTATTTATGACAACCATTGTGACAAGACCAAGCTTGTTGTTCTTCTAATCTCTTCCATCGGAAATATGATACAGCGATATCACATACCTGAAACGAAGGCCATTTATGAATTCATGTTGAAAAATACCTATAGAAAAAATGTAGGTGCTTATGTCGCTTTATTTCTGCCAAGATTGATTTCTTTTAAAACATATAATAGCAAATGGAAGTATATTATGGACATCAAAATGATGTCGCCAAAAAAGGTAGCGGAAAGTGCTTTTGAAAGCTTAATAGATTTATATATGGATAGTATTCCGGTAGAATATAAAGTTGTGGCTAGCGATTATTTTAAAAACAAAGCGCAAAAGTCTAATAATGAATATGGAAAGCATTATTATTTAGATTTAGCAAGTAAAATTCGGTAAATGATGAGACTGTAACCTGAACTGTGTCAGTTCTTATGGACCAAAGAAAAAAGCGCGACTTTGAATATTAAATTCGCTGTCGCGCTAACATTGAACACTAAATTACCAATCTTTTATCAATTTAAAGGCAAAATAAATGCCTTGATTGCTGTCAATTTTATTGTTTCACCAATCTGAATTTTTGTGCGTTTCCTGTATGTGCTGAATAGATCTGTATCGGGGTATCGTCTGCGGTACTTGAACCATTTACATCCAGGTTTTTACCCGGAGCAGATGCAGGCTCCAGATTATAATTACCGCTTCCCACATAGCTGATCTTCCACCGTTGCGCAGAAGTGTTGGCAAAAGTGGCGACCTGTACAGGTGTACTGTTTACCGATCCCCCACCCCGTACTTCCAGTACTTTAGTCGTATCAGCAACGCTCTTCAATGCAAAATATCCACTACCCACACTTCTCAACTTCCATACCTGATTGGATGATGTCGGATAATTGTAAGTCCATAAAGTAACATCTTCACCATTAACGGGTGGATTGCCATTAACATCAACGAGCTTGCTAGGTTCTTTTGTTAAAGCGGACGCGATCTTGTAATTCGCTCCATTGATCAGAATACCCTCTGGCGAATAAAATGTAATCAATAAAATATCGAGATGTGCATAAGTTGCGAGTTTGCTTGCTAAGTCAGTTTCTCCATAATAACGCGATAATGCCCAGGCATACATCTTGACTCGCTCTCCACCAACAGTTTTGGTTGGAAAGTAGGATTTCATCGCATTATCCACTGAGGCGTCATAACTAATACCGTCGACACCATAAGTATTGAGTTTGCTGTACATCTCATCCATCACAACTTGTTGCTGTGCAGGGGTCTTACCGTTCAAGTCCGACCAGTTACAATAATAGCTCACCTTCCAGCCGAGCTGTTTGAATCCCGTCAAATGCTGTGGATACATGCTTTCTATCAACACTCTATTTTTAATAGAATATAGGCTATCCATTTTCTTCAGTGTCTTTAAAAACAATTGTTCATTTGTAGCGCTATTCAAATCTTTACAATCTAACCAAAGCGATGTAAAATCTGGAAGCTTATTGTTTAGATTCGCAAAATACTGTTCCAATGTCTGTCCCGTGGCTGTTCCGGCTTCATGGCCTATAAGACAGGTCGGTTGACCATTTTTATTGGCTACATATATATCTACTTCGAGACTCTTGACACCTTCGTTGATAATCTCATCGACTTTAATCAGATCGTTAGCACGATGTGCACTGACAAATGTCGGCCCAGCCAATGTCGTATTGACTTTACCCATTTTTTGGGGAGCGTTCTCGTCATTTTTGGCAATATCTTTCTGACAGCCGACAAATAAGTAGATCATACAGGCAAACAAACAGACTGCCTTACCAAACATTAACGTTGTTTTTCTCATAATTTTTGTATTTTAATATTAAGTTTATTCATTTAAAAAGCAATTTTTCTGGATGTCATCCGACCTTCTCCATGGAGATTCAGTTGATGTACTCCCAGTTCCAAAATACCATAAGCATTCTGATCAGCGGTTTCGATCATCCCTTCAAGTGTAATCATCGGAATACCTTTGTAACTTGCAAAATTACCCGGATGATGATGGCCGGATATCACGGCCTTTACAACGGGGTATTTCTCAATGAGGCTCAATATCTCTCGATTATTCAATGCTTCGAGACCGTTCTCAGGATACAAGGGGTGGTGTGTAAAGACAATCACCTTTTTTGCCTTTGACTGTGCCTTTTTGAGCTGCTTTTCCATCCATTTAAGCTGCGTTGTGCTTATGCCACCATTCCAAGGCTGGTCATTGCCTCTTTTTCCTGTTTTGAGTCCATCATTAAGCATCTGCCAGGCCTGTCGCTCACCTGATCCTGCTTTGGTGGCATACTCGGCAAGTTCATTGGTATTAAGCAGGATAAATAGCCATCCCTCCTTCTCTACTGTATAGTAAGGATTCGGCATTTTATAAGACTTATATAGGCCCGATCCATCCTCAACATCCACATAATCATGATTTCCCAAAATATTGTAGATGGGTCTTTTGAGTTTGTGGAGTCGCTGAAGTACGGGGGTCAGATCTTTTGGCCCTACATCGACCAAATCGCCTAGCATGACTGTAAAATCTACCCCTTCCTTATTGATAGCCACAACAGCCGAATCCAATTTGGCAAGTGAATTTCGGTAAAAACGGCTACCGTGGGTATCTTTATCCGCATATTGTGGATCAGCTATCAGACCGATCCTGACCACCGATTGTCCTTGCCCCATACTATAAAATAGGCTGAAGAGCAGCGATAAAAATAACTTTATTCCCATCCTGGATTTTGTTTTAGATTATTATTCAAAGTGATTTCATTCAAGGGAATGCATTCGAGATAATCTCGATTTTCCTTAAACCCATAACCATTGGGCAGCTGTGTCACAAAAGGATCCAAGAGACCATCCGCATCAACTTTATAATTGATTTTAGTACCTGTCCAGTCTGAAGCCGCGAACGGGTAGCCTTTGGGACGTTTTCCTTTCAGCAGCTTATGTGCGGCCCATCTGCGGATATCGTCATAGCGAAATCCTTCTGCCCCCAGCTCGACAGTACGTTCACGACGGATTTCTTTTAACTGGTCTGATAAATTATAACCATAATCAGCATACCTGTCGTTATTAGGATCGTTGGTAATAGCAAAATCCGGCATACCTGATCTTTTGCGGAGTAAATTGATTGATTTGGTATAATCGACTGTTTCGCCAAGTTCAGCCTTTGCTTCGGCATAATTCAATAATGCTTCGGCATAACGGAAGACAATGGCGCCCGTTTCATCACTTGAACTCCAGGAAACCCCGCCACCCGCCAAAGCCGATTTTGGATCATTTCCCTTCCGAATCTGGAAACCAGTATTATTCAAGGCCTCACCGGATTTATCCAAAAATGGTTTCTTAAAGGTTGCTTTACCGAAGGTATTGTCCCACATCAGCGCACCCGGTGTCCAGATCGTCTGAGATAACCTTGGGTCACAATCTGTCCGAATTTTTTCTAAAAACGCATTACCTTTCACCGTCTTGCCAAGGGTAAAATAATCGTATGGCTGACCATTTCGCCCCAGATAATGCTGCACCTGTTCGAAAGTCATGGATATTCCCGCAGTACGGTCAGATACATAGATCTGGAAGGAGTGCGAAAGATCGCGGTTGACAGCATAAGCTTTCCAGAGGATCACCTCTTTATTGGCAAGTTGGTCTTTCAGGGAAAATAATTTACAGTAATCGTTTTCAGGATCATTATTGCTATATAGGGACATGCCATATTTCGTGTCCATCAACGTTTCGGCAGCGGCAGCAGCTTGACGGAAGTACTTATTGGGATCGACGCCAGCTGTACCAAATGCTGTACCTTTGTGGTATTTCTGCCAGCTGCCTTCGAATAAGGCGACTCTGGATTTGAAGAGCAGGGCAGCCTGTTTGGAAAGCCGATTGTTTTTACCTTTTACTGTAGCCACTGGCTCCAGATATTCTATCGCTTTATCTAGGTGTGCCAAAATCGAATCGACTACCGTTGTACGTGGGTCACGTGCTTTGAATAGTTCCTCAGAGTCCATCTCCAATGGCTCCGTATACCAGGGAACATCACCGTAGAGCCTGACTTTTTCGAAATAAAACCAAGCTTTAAAGAAGTGCGCCTCGCCTAAAAACTGCTTATATTTTTCAAAAGGATCTTTGCATTTCGTATAATTCTTAAAAAAGATATTGACACTACGGATATTACCCCAGGTCCAGTTTCCGCCTGATGAAACCGGCGATTCCGTGCCATTTAAAACTGTACTGGGCGAACTGGATATCTGCACATCGGATCCACGGGAGCCATCCCAACCGATCACACCGAGAAAACTACCTGCGGTATTAAAAGCCGGGAATACCGTATAGAATTGCACCGTATAATTCTCCAGGTCTTTGGCTGTTTTCCAATAGCTTTCGTTTTCAATCTGTGTCAATGGCGGTCTGTCCAAAAACTCTTCGGAGCAGGAACTGGCCAACAGTACGATAACTGCCGTATATAATAAGGTTATGATTTTTTTCATTGGTTATTGATTTCTTGATATAATTTTCTTTCGCCATCCAAGTAGCTTCCTTTACATTCGAATCAAATGCTGTTACAGCGAAATATTTATCCCGAATGCCCAAATTGCCTGCGAAAACATGCCCTTGCCATCTCCATATTGGCCCAACATTGCTGTTTCGGGGTCAAATCCGCTTGGGAGTTTGGACAAAGTGTAGATATTCTCACCGGAGAAATAAATACGGGCGCGTTTTAATCCGATTTTCTGAAGCATTAACGGCGGGATGGTATAGCCAATCTGCAGATTTTTAAGGCGTGCATAGGCACCATTCTGCAGGTAGCGCGTCTGCATTTGCTTATTCTTGCTATCTTGAGTTGTATTACTGTAAGGCCGCGGAAAATAAGCTTCAGTATTTATACCAAGTCCCGAATACCGGTCGCCTTCGGTATCCCGGTAGTAATCCATGTGATGAGGGAATAGCGAAGACTGATTCCAGGCCCTAAAACCCCAAAACACATTACCATCCAGCCATAGATCACGTTTTCCCGTACCTTGAATAAACACCGCGATATCAACATTTTTGTAGTTAGCTGTTAAATTAAGTCCATACTGATAACGACGCGTCGAATTACCAATGATTTTAAGGTCACCGTGGTCATTGATGGTGTTTTTACCATTATTGATTAGGCCGTCTCCATTGAGATCCCGGTACTCAACGTCCCCCGTCTGCCAGGCCTGGCCGTTGATAAATTTTTGATAACCTGATGCATTGATCTCGTCGGCACGTTCCTTGGTTTTGATCAATCCGGCAGTTTCATAACCCCATATTTCACCGTCATCTTTGCCGATATAATCCGTTGTCAGGATACCTGTAGGGTTGGTATACTTCGTAATTATATTTTTGTAATCAAAAACATTAGCCGCAACCGAATAGTTAAAATCCGAGCCTATTTTTCCATTCCAGCGCAAGCTAAAATCCCAACCCTTGGTTTTGAGCTCCGAATTATTTTTCCTCGGAATAGTGGCACCCAACACGGCTGGCAATGCCTGTGCCGGTCCGAGACGATCATAAGTCAGCCGTTGATAATATTCAAATTCGGCCTGCAGCCGGTTTTGGAAAAATCCCATTTCGATGGCGGTATTCATGGAGCGTGATGACTCCCAGGTAAGATAGCGGTTTACCAGGTTTGGCGCTGTTGTGTAAGCGGGCCGTATTCCATCAATAAGCCAGCCCAGATTACTTTGCACCCCTAGTAAGGCCAGATCCTGATAGGAGGCAACGTTTTGATTACCGAGCTTCCCCCAGGAGCCCCTTAGTTTCATAAATGGAATATAATCCAGCAGTGGCTGCCAAAACAATTCCTTAGAAATCACCCAACCAACAGATACGGAAGGGAAAGCCCCCCAGCGTCTGCCACGGGAAAATTTGGATGTACCATCATAGCGCACATTTGCCTCAATCAAATATTTGTCCGCATAATTATAATTTAATCGTGCAAAATAGCCTAAAGTTGACCAATGCGTGAGTCCGTCACCGACCTGCATTTCACCAGTTGCCGTTGTAAAAGATGGGATATCGGGGACAATTATTTCCCGTCGTAAGCCACTCATGGAATCCAGTTTACTGATTTCATTCTGGAAGCCAGCCAGCGCCGTAAAATGATGATCTGTTCCTAAATCTAAATTATAGGTTGTATAAATATTGAGCGCTTTGTAGGTTGTATTGGATTTTTTCTTTTGAATATACGAAGGCACGGTAAGTGCTATTGGCACCAATGTGCCGTCTACTTCATCTTCATAGGCGACCTGATTGACCCCGGCATAGTCAAAAATCTGATAATCTATCGAATAATCGGCATTTATTTTCCAGTTTTTAAGCGGACTGATTTCTGTTGCCAGGCGTTGTACCAGCGTATTATTTGTTAATTTCTGATACCCCGCCTGCATCTGTGGTACACGTGAAAGCTGCGAGTAATAACCATTTGGCGATTTAAGGAAAACCTCGGGATGTGTTCTCAAAATCTGGTGTATAATCATACCATATTCCCCTTCACCATTATATATAGGTCTATCACGCACTGCATTTGTCAGACGCGTATTGGAACTGATCTTCCACCAGTCCGTAATATTGGCGTCGATCTTGCCCTGAAAATTGTAGCGTTTATATTTATCGTCTACCATTTTCAGCACCCCTTTTTCGGAAGCATGTCCCAGCGACAAAAAGTAGGACATATCTTTTGATCCTCCTTTGACAGAAAGGTTTTCCTGCATCCGCTGACCATTTCCGTAATGGATATCGATCCAGTCGTTATTGCCATTTGAGAATTGATAGGTAGACCACTTGCGGGGGTTGTTGGCATCGGGCACAGTTTCGGGCAATGTCGGGTCATCTATATACGCGATGATCCGATCTATTGTGGATTCGGAAAACAACCTAGCAACCCCCTGGTTGTCATGCATCTGATTCATGGCCCGTGCGAATGTGTAGGAATCCACCATCTTCGGTTTATCGATAATGGTTGTCGGCCCCCCATTCATTGAAAAATCAACCTGTGGCTTCTGATTTGCCTTTCCCGATTTGGTTGTAATCAGTAAGACCCCATAAGGTGCACGGGCACCATAGATTGCCGAAGCAGCGGCGTCTTTTAAGATAGAAACACTTTCGACAGTATTCGGATCAATCGTATTAATATCACCTGCGGTACCATCGATCAGAACATAAGGCTTACCCTGCCCCCTGATCTGCACAGAGGGAGCCGCACCAGGTTCAAAACCATTGTTTCCGTAAGCTATCGTCAGGCCACTGACTGTTCCATAAAGCGATTGAGAAACATTGTTTACCGGTCTATCCTGTAGGCGCTTGCCATCGACAACGGCAACAGATCCCGTCAGGTTAACTTTCTTTTGGACACCATACCCGACCACCACCACCTCATCGAGTTCACGTGCCAGGCCAGTTTCCAAACGTATCACGAGATCCCCTGCGCGCTCATTCGTCACCAAGGTATCCACTGCCTTGAACCCCATAAAATGCACGGATAAGGTGTCCGAAGGGAAAATTGAATGGAGCAAAAATGCCCCCTTATCATCACTTTTGGATTTTGTATTGGCACGCTTTAAATTTAAGGTAGCCCCGGAAACGGGCATACCAGATGGATCCACGACTTTTCCAGAAATGGATCTTCCCGCTTGTTGTGTCTGCCTCGCCAAAACAAAGCCATTATCAGTCTTTTTTACCTGAATACCATAAGGAGTCAGTAATCTCCGTAAAACTTGTTCCAAAGATTCATTTTTTGTATCAAATTTGGCTATACTAATATTTTTTAGGCCTAAGCTCTCTGTGAACGAAATGTCTGATCCCGACTTCTTCTGAAGGTCTATGATAACGTCGCGCAGTGTGGTCTTTTGATAATTTTGGTTGTATATTTTGCCATTTGCCTGTGCAAATGTACTGTTCCAGGGGACAGCACTAGAAAATAGCAGCAGCGCCCCCCCGAGGGTTAAAGAAAGGTATTTGTTGCTTCTTTTTTCTTTTATAATTAGTTTTTTGTTAATCATTTGTTAATTTTGTGTTGATTAAAGGTTTTACATCCATGAAACCGATTATGGAATCGGGTCAGATAGATTCCATAATTTTCTGTAAAGGGTCTTACACTATGTGAGCCCTTTTATTTTTAGTATAAAATGATCTCTTTTCCCTCCTGCTTATTTTTGATACTGATCTTTTTTCCGGTCAATAACTGAATCTCTTCTAGCGCAGCTTCCATTGTTTTGGATTGCCGGAAGCTGATGTTGTAGCGATCCATTAATAGTTTTTCATCAGCTGTATAGAGTGTGAATCCGTAGAAATTTTTAAAGTTTTGGTTCAATTCTTCAAAGCTGGCCTGATCTAGCTTAACATGGTCAGACAACCAGGATGATTCTAAAGCATACTCAGCATTGGTCAATTTAAAATCACTAGACTTGCGATCATAGACTATATTTTCATCTGGCATCAGTGTGCGCAGATTTTTTAAGTTATCGTCAACTCGAACCTTACCTGTACGCACGGATACGGATGTATTATGGATATCAGGATAAGCTTTGACATTAAAACTGGTACCCAGCACCTTAATATGCAATCCGCCACCATGGACGATGAATGGTCTGGAAGGATCTTTTTTGACATCAAAGAAAGCTTCTCCATACAGATTTACCTCCCGCTTGCGGTTGTAGTCACCAACAGTAAGACTAGAATTCGCATTCAGGATCACTTTTGTACCGTCGTTTAAGATGACTGTTTTCCGTTCGGCGGTACCGGTGGATATAGTTCCTTTATTAAGATAGGCTGTCTTGATTGGCTTGATAAGATTATCGATCTGCGATACCGAAAAGTATTGATGATATAAAACGGTAGAAAGTATCAAGAATAAGATGCTCGCAACAGCTCCATATAAAAAGCGATATCGGTAGCTCGATCGCTTGACTGTGTATCCTGCCGCAGCATCAATAATCCGGGTCCTGAGATCGCTTCGTTCCGGAACGAAGTTTATATCTGAAGTTTCGGGCTCTTGTTGGTCCAAGGTTTCGTACCAATATTCCAAGATAAATTTCTCGGCTGCATTGGCTGTACCATCTTGGTACTTCTTGATTAGCTTTTTTAACTGTTTGTGATCCACGCGTAATCTTTTCTAGGTTTGCTCTTTCTAGTAAGACAGTTGGTGAGAATCAAAAGTATGTAAGGAATTAAAAAAAATTATTTGATCAGCAAAAATGATAATAATGCTGTCAATGAACGGGCAAATTCAGGATGCCGTTCGATCAACATGGCTTTGATGCGACGGTGCATTTCAGCACTGTAACCTTTGACAGTCTGCTCCGCAAGGCCTAATGCGACAGCAATCTCTTTTAGTGTAAAATCTTCATTTCGTAGCTTAAAAATCTTTTGCATATGATCTGGCAACTCGTTCAAAATTTCCGAAAACAAGGTATTCAAATCTTTTTCAATTAATAGGTTTACCAAGGAGAGATCCACAACCTCGAGATGTATTGACAGCCTATCTTTCACATCCTGATGAAGTTTTACCTTGACAAAATAGTTCATAATTTTATTCCGGAGGGCTACATGGAGGTAATTATTGACTGAGCCATGCACAACGATGGACTCTCTTTTAACCCAGAGATTGACGAAAAGGTCCTGCACAAGATCCTCTGCGTCCTGCAAATTTCCAATTTTTAGGAAAGCGCTTTGCGTTAACTTGTCGGTATGAGTATTCACCAACATTTCAAAATCAGAAATATCTTTGATTAATAGTGTCGATTTCATAATCTTTCTGCTGGCGATATGATTGGTCGTCACAACAAACTTACATGATTTTTTCAATTTAAAAATCTAATTATGAAAACAAACGTTTGCGTAAATTTGATATTATCTTTTCAGTGCATTTTGTACTTGCTTTTTCACAGAAGATTAAATCTTTCCGCAATTTCGAAGTCGGACAAATTCACTCTTCTACGGTTTTCCTATCTCTTTGCGTGAGCAAAGAGACAAGATCACCGTTCTTTCTCAAATGTTCGGAAAGTCTGTTATAGTGTGTTGAGAGTGCCTATTTTTGAAAAAGTATTTTCAGAATAGACATTGTTATGGTTCAAGACGATATGGACAACCAAATTGTCATTATAAAGATCCTCTATTTGATAAGAACCGGATATAATACGTTAAATAGCATAACCGTTATAAAATAGAATTAATGACCGTATAAATCCCGACAATCAATGAAATCAAAAGGAATACGAGTATAATAAAGCAGCCTATTGTTACAGCTCTATCTTTCCAGCTCGATTTAGCTGCTTCGGCTTCACTAACCTTAATCATCGAAGGATCTTCAATGTGTTTTAAAACAATCTCAGAATCTTTAAGCATCCAAGAGACCCCTTCCAATGCAATATTCTGAAATGCCTGTTCTTGTTCCTGATGTTCAAAATCCTTGGCAGCACATAGTAACTGATAAGGAAACAATCTAAATTACTTCAAAATTACACGCATTATTCTGTCGATTTTGTTATCTGCTCACGTAAAATCTTTTCACGGTTAGCATCCCAGTATTTACAGTCAAGTTCAATAAAGATTGAACTATAGGGAACCAAGGATTCTGTTTTCAACACAACCACTTGAAAAAGTTCTGCCGCCTGATCCATTTTTCGAAAAACATCTTCATGCATTAAAGACTGCAATTTTACCTGATGAAGTATTGTATCCAATCTCCTTTTATATTCCTTTAGCCCCGGAGCAATACTGTCATCCAGATATCCGATCTCTTTATCCGTGTAGAAAATAGGTTTGACATGAGGCTGCTGATTGAGCAGTCCAACCACGCCGCCAAGAACTTCCGGCATTGGCTTTTCTGTATCAATAAACAGAATATTATCTCCGGCAGGTGCAGGATAGGCCTTGTCGACAACTAGGATCCAATTGCGATGACCAAGTAATGGGAGCTTTCGCGAAAGAAGCTCATGCCAACCCGGTTCTATTGTAGGATCAGCTAAATGGCTCGGAGAGGAATTACATCCAATCATCACACAAAGAAAAGCCATCAACAATGAATGATATCCCCATTTGCTCATGACCATAGGATATTAATTTTATCACCCTTATGTAGGGCTAGTTTATTCCTAAAAACTACAACTAGACGTCCATTTGCACGTTTTAATTCCCCTAGCGCTATAGGCTCGTCATTTTGTAAGACCTTGATTTTCTTTTTATCCGTTGTCAAGTCAGCAGAATTGCCCAAATGGAATTCATTGAGCTCCAATTGGCCATATTGCAGGGTTAACTGACAATCACATTTTCCCGTTTGTTGCTTTTGGGTATAAGTCCCCCAGCCCTGTGCTGTAGTAAACGGAGCTTTGAAATCGGCGGCTCCGATCTTGGGCGCAAATCCGATTTGCCCCTTGGGGCCATGGTAACTGAAACCACAGGCATTGATAAAGGTTCCGTAACTCGCCATCGCACGCGCATAGTGATCGCTGCATTCAATTTCGTTAAAGGGATTTCTTTTTGCAGCATGGTAACGGTCGTGAATTACCCTGGTCATGACCAAACTCTCGTCGATCATGCCCTCAGCCATCATGTGCGCAGCTACTTGATGTTCAAATCCGCTCATACATTCATGAAAATAACCCAATTGCCAAGTGGTATTATCCCCATAGGCTTTATCCTCATTTTTTGGATTGGTATTCATGACCATCCCCCCTTCACCTGCCAGCGCATAAGGTCTACCCCCAAGATGCGTCTTGATATAAGGCCCTACATCCATAGTGAAGTTGTACTTCCATAGCGCTTTCAAGGCGGACAAGGTTTTCTCTTTACTATTAACACGCGGCATATCCACCTGCGAACACCAGGCTTGTCCATACACTTGATCGATATGACAGGTATTATAGGAACCTAGCTTCGTACGCCCTGCTGCTGCATTCGGCCGATGGATATAATACTCGCCATTAAAGAGATGTTTGTCCATATTTTCCGATCCTTTTTTGACATAATCCAGGCAAATCTGCTGAAACTTCTTATCACCAACTTCTCCTGCCATATATCCAGCTGCCTGCACCGCCGCTAGACAGAGCCCGACAATCCAGGCGATTTCTCCCTCCCAGACCGCATCTAATGTATTTTCCATTGGCGTATCGGTCATGCCATCTCCGTTTTTATCCTGATCGAGGACAAACTGAATCGCCTGTTTAAGTTTTGGCCAGTTCCGTTTTAAGAATGTTTCATCAGTACTCATCTGATGATCCCGATAAAAACGAAGGATAACACCAGCCTGCCCGTCGATGGCGGGTCTTTTTTCGTATTCTGCCCGGAAGATAATTGCGCCCGTTTCTGGCTGAAAACCGACTCCGAGATCTGTTACTTCACGCAAATTCCGTTCAAGATCAGGGAATATACGGCCCATGGACTGTCCATATTGCCAGACATGGGTACAAGTACCGGCACAGGCACCAACACCCTCCCAACCCCAGAACCTTCCCGAGGCAAAGCGCATGGTATTCGCCGTGGCCAGCGTTCCGATATTAACAAAGGTCCGATCCATAAACCAATGCGGTAATGTTGAATCATTCCAAGTCTGCTGCCACACTAGCGTTTCTACATCAAGCTTTTCTCTTATGGCTATATAGTAATCGATTACGGCTACGGCATCCTTAAATTTCGTGCCATACCAATATCCGGCTTTGGCATCTTTAAGATTTTCCTGCAACTTTGGATGGGGATGGTTAAAGTGCCAGGAAATCGCAAAAGAAATTTGGCTATTTTCTTTGGATTTTATTGTACGCTTGACAGTAAAGGCTCCAACCTGAAAATCAGAAAAACCGATTACTGAATCACTATTATCTGGTTTTAAGCTATGTGGTGCTACAGGCCATTTTTTTAATCTGGTAACCACCTCCGCCTGTGGATCTATACATGTAAAAGCCATGGTTCCAGAATCTCCAGCTTGCCTGGCAGCATCAGGCACTTGATCACAGCTATAACCAAGTACTTTGATACCTGATCCCTCAGCCAAATGCGACACCTTTTTGACAGCATTGAAATCTTTACGCCCCTTATGGACTCCATTCTCCATCCATCCGGTTATAGCGACTTCAATTGTTCTATCAGTCTTATTCTCAAGCGTTATATGCAAGGTTGTCAGTGGCAAAGAAGAATTATCTTGGTCTAATGGAATAAAAGGTGAATAGGCCGTAAGCACAACATCCACAGGAAAGTCTGCACTACTGTAAGTTATACGACAGGTGGGATAAGTGGGTTCAAATACAATCTCATCCCAATGGTTTTCCCGAAGTTCCTTGACCACATGCTTACCATTGAAAAAAACGGACACAGCAAAGCCTTGTTCCATACCACGAAGATTATCGGCAATAGCTGGTTCGACATAGGCAGACCCATCACGTGGACGAACACGCACAAGTTCCTGCCCGTTATTCCACATCACGTTTTTCGGTTCTATTCCTTCGCGTTCACCATCATATGCTGTATTAAATATCTGCCACAACCATAGTCTACCATCACCACCGATATAGACCGTACCTGCATGCAAGCCTCCTACTGGCATGCCAATATAACGTAATTCGTTCTTACTTTTTCGGTAGGCAATTTTCTCGCCCCTCTGATGTAAAGAGGCTAGCCACTGCTTATCTATATCCTTCTGCTCAGGAATATTGTGTATCGGGTTGTCCCAGGAAAATATTGATTTGGACCAAACTGTAAAATGACTGCCCAGTACAGCAAGACCAATTAAACTCGTTTTCTTAAAAAAGCTTCTTCTATCCATACGTTTTATATAATCACCATCCGGGATTTTGTGGAAGTAAATTTTTTGTTTCTATCTATTGCATTCTATGGAATTGGCCAGTTAGCAAAACCTTGATCGGGCTTGGCATATTCAGGTTCATTAAATTAAGATACATAAAACTGCTGATTCCTCCACCCTCAATATTGATTTTCTCACATTTATTGTAAGCCAGAAGAAGCTGATAAGCAACATAGTCCCATTCGGGCGCCACACAGGCATACCGGGTGACATAAATGTCTTTTTCAATTTTTGGAAAAAACGGGATTATATTCAAAGAGGTGAAGAACGTGATGGTGTACCGACACCGATCTGTTCGCAACGAGCTTTTAAAAAGCTAAAATTCATCGTAGTTTATTCTAATCGTATTACTTATAGGGGTCGCTACGCAAGTTAAAATTAGACCTTGCTGTAAGTGAGCCTCTGCTAAAACAAAATTTCGCCTCAAACGCACTTCACCTTCCTCGAGCATGCATACACATGTTCCACAATTACCGCGACAGCAACTATACGGTGCCGCAATCCCTGCATTGAGAATGGCATCAAGCAGGGATATTTTTCTGTCCCATGGGATTTTGCTTGTGATGCCATTCAAGGTTATTGAAACGAATACACAATCTAATCGTACAGTATCCGTTTCGCTAGATTTCGATTTTTCATCCAGATTCATATTTTTCTTACTTCAAAAAATTATAACGAGATCAGTTTATAAAGCCCGAATAATTTTCGCGTTTCGGGCTTTAAAAATTATTATTTCAAATCATCAATAGCCCCGCTAAAGTCAAAATGTCACACATTTTCGTTAACCCGGCTTTCTGTTCTATTGATAGTGGTATTCTTCGCTTTTTACCGCAGTGAGTATAGTTTCTAATGTTGCGATCTCATGATCACTAAGCGGTCCCAAAGGGCTCTTAAAACCGCCCCCACCTATACCCAGAATATCTAATCCGGCCTTAATAGAGCGTGGCAATCCTTTAGCTACAATAAATTTGAGCAGATCAACCTGCTGATAGAAGAGCCTTCTCGCCTTTTCCAGATTATTTACTTGAATAGCTTCGTACAATGCTATATTCAGTTCGGGAATGAGGTTGGGAGCCGCAGTACACCAACCTGTTGCTCCGGCCGTAAAAGCTGCTAACGCCAATGGATTGGAACCATTGAAAAAGGCCACTTCTTCACCCAATTCTTTCCTTAAATAGTGCATACGCTGAATATCTCCTGTACTCTCCTTGATCATGGTCACATTGGGGATTTCGAGCAGGCGTTTCAACAATGTTGGCGACATATCCACACCACCTGTTGCGGGATTATTGTACGCCATTATTGGAATAGAAATTTTGGATGCCACGGCGTCATAATGCTTTACAATTTCATCATCAGTCAATTTCCAATAACTCATCGGTATAATCATTACGGCAGTCGCGCCAGCTTTTTCCGCAAACTGTGCATGGTAAATGGTCTTTTCCGTAGTCAGATTGGAAACGCCGACTAAAGTAGGGACACGCCCTGATACCTGCTTCATGGTGGCTTCAGCTATTGCTTCCTTCTCTGCGTCATTCAAATATGGTAGCACACCTGTACTCCCTAATGGCGCAATCCCATGTGAACCCGTAGCAACTAAACGTTCAACCTGCTTTTTAAACAAAGGGATATCCACGACCTCATTGTCGTCGAATGGCGTAACAGGATAAGCGATTATCCCTTTAAATGGTACATTATTCATATGCTTTCTATTTTAATGTATGCTGAACTAAAAATCTCTTCCTTCTTCTTCGCGCAAGGCAACACCTAGGTTTTGCAGTTGTGGTGCATTTTCACAAGCAATGTATTTTGCACTTTTGGTATCACTGGTATTTTGGTGTTGATGCCAAGCCCAGGACGGAATATAAACGGCATCGCCGGCTTCCCATTCTACAATTTCGTCCTCCACTTTGGTCCAACCTTTGCCCTCGATCACATACAGGACAGTCTCATAGGTATGACGATGTAAATGTGTTTTTTGTCCGGGCAATAGTCCTCCGATCGTCAAACTAATATTTTTGCTCGGTAAGTCCACGAAGAAAACGGGATGCTTTCTTTCCGCTGAAAACTGATTGTGTACTCCGGCGTTTTCAACATTCTTATGAATAACATGCGAAGGTTTTACATAGGTAGGCCTTGCGAAGGTTTGGTGAAAATCTTTAGAACTAAATTGTTTTTGTTCGGGGTGAATTGATTTTTTCACTTCTGTTGATGCTTCTAATTTCGACATAACTTTAAAAATTTTAATGTTCATTGCATTATTGCATAACAAAAATATGCTAACTTTGGACTAGCATTGTGATACAGATTTTATAAAAATAAATAGTCCAGATGTTACGAGAGTGGGAATTTCAAATACAATTAGATGAACAATCAGATAAGGCCATTTATCTGCAGATCGCCGATGCCATCATAAACGACATACATTCCGGCCGATTAAAGGCGGGTGATGCTCTGCCGGGCAGCAGAAATCTGGCGCAGCGACTGAAAGTCAATAGAAATACCATAGTAGAAGCATTGAGTGTACTATTGATAGAAGGTTGGCTCGTTTCCAGAGAGCGGCAAGGCACTTTCGTTGCTTCGACCTTGCCCGATTTTAAGGAAGCTCAAACCGCAACACCGATTGCTGCATCAATAAATGATACCTCAAGCGGATCTACTCTACTACAAATTGATGACGGATACCCGAACAGTAAAATTGCACCTGTTAATGAATTAGCTCGGGCATACCGTCAAATTTTCAACCAAAAAGCGAAGTGGCAATTAATGGGGTACAGCAGCGAATTTGGGAATCTAGAATTTAGAAAAGCTGTGGTTCAGATGCTCAATCATCAACGGGGAATGCGGGTGAATGAACAGCATATCTGCATCACACGGGGGAGCCAAATGGCCATGTATCTCGCTGCTCAATGTCTGCTTTCGAAAGGAGATTACGTAATCATTGAAAATCCTGGATATAAACCAGCTTGGGAGGCTTTTGACCAAAGCGGAGCTAAGTTGCTACCAGCAAAGGTGGATAACGAAGGTCTAATAATTGAGGATGTAATGACGTATTTGAAATTGCACAAAAACATAAAAGCTATTTATGTGACTCCGCACCGTCAATACCCAACTACAGTCACATTGAGTCTAAAAAGAAGACTGGAACTTATCAAGCTTTCCAATAAATATGGATTTACCATCATTGAAGATGATTATGATAATGAATTTCATTTTGGTTACCGTCCTACTCTTCCACTGTCAAGTTTTATGGAGCTTAAAAACTACGTTTATATTGGCACCATGAGCAAGGTAGTTGCACCGGCATTGCGTATCGGTTATATAGCTAGTAATGACTATACTTTGATCAAGAAAGTGGGCCGCTTGCGCAAGATTATTGATGTGCAGGGAGACAGTATTATGGAACAGGCAGTTTTGCAATTGATTAAGGATGGTACCATAAAACGTCATATAAAAAAAGCAACAAATCATTATAAGACAAAAAGGGATATTACTGAAGCATTACTAAAAAAACATCTTGGAAATAAAGTATCTTATAGCAGCCCAGAGGGTGGGCTAGCGTATTGGATCGTGCCTAAAAAGCAGGTCGACTGGGCGTTAATTTCGAAAAAAATCAACATGAAAGGTTTCAGCATGATCAGTCCGGAGAGCTACAGCTTTGACAAAATATTCAATGGTATGAGACTGGGATACGCATCGCTGTCCGATCAAGAATTGGAGGATTTTATCAGCGCTTTGGCGGACTTGTTTTGAGTTAATAAAAGTTCGAATGAGATTAAAAACTATTGACGTATCATCACAGCGCTCTCGGAAATACAGGGGTATTTACATACTGCCATCGCATCCCAGCACAGCACTCTACTTTGTGCGTGGATATTCTGATTTTTTACAAATAAAAAAAGTAGGAAAACTGGATATTTTAAGTTCTCTATTAAGCTGGGCAATATAAAGGTGAGTTGCCCAGCTAATTTTAAGATAATATTATCAAACTATTCCATCTTAGTCTAATTGTAGCTTATATTCAAAGTAATTTATTTTTTTGTTGTCGTTATAATAAAACAATAGACATTACCCGCAAAATCCGCAACATAGACTTCATTTCCATGAATGGAGACTTCGGCTAATATCGGTGTGCCCAGATTAACCTTTTGCACCAAAGTTCCATCTAAATTTAACACATATAGATAACCGTCTGATCCGCCGAAAAACAACTTTCTAGCCGCATAGCGAACACTGGATTCGACAGTTGCAACTTTCTTATGAAGATCAGGAGTTGAATAAGCAGAGCTGTAAATAAGGGCCTCCTCAGTCTGGAAACTCCATTTTTCGGTTAATGCATTACGATCAAATGCTTTTATCCCATTAGTCGCTGTGGGCATGATCACCAGTTTCTCTGTTAACAAGGGTGAGGCCATAACCTTAAAATCATCGTCAGTTTGGCTTTTAGTTAACAGAGTCCCTTTCTTTTGATCCAATCTAAAAAGATTGTTTAGCCCGGCTACATAAAGCGAATTTTCATCTGCACTGGCCCCTCCGGTTCTAAATCGCAAACCATCTTCATTTTTCTTCCATAGGAGTTTTCCTGTCTTACTATCGTGAACAAATAAGGCATTCCAATTTGCACCTGTAATTAGAAAGCCATTGGTGATCAGTAGTTCTCCAGGCATACCTTCACCACCATTCCAGTCACTATTCTGCCATATTGTTTTCCCATCTTCGACTTTTATTGCTGATAGATAATTACCTGCGCCAGTATAATAAATACCATCGCGAACAACTCCAGCACTTACGTATCCTGGAAGCCGCCCCCCACTGAGATCCTTTTTCCAAATAAGTTTACCATCTTTTTCATCAATTGCATACACCGTACCACCCATATCTGTTGCCAATACCAAGCCATTGCTATAGGCCAATTTCTGTTTAACAGAATTTTGCGTTTCAAAGCTCCAAAGAATTGTCCCTGATTGCTTTGCTAATGCCTGAATTTTACTTTTACCGCCAATAGCATCATCAATACTAGCGACATAAATCCGTTGTCCTTGTACCAGTGGTGAACTCTTCCAAATATTTGCCCCAATATTTTTTGACCAAGCCAATTGAAGAAAAGCGGTAGAAGTGGGTTCATTATACCAAGCAAATTTCTTAAGCACCTGTGTGCAGTCGCCATAATTTACTTCCAGCATAATATCATACTGCTGATCGGCACGGTGTGGAACTGTAAAATTTCCACGCCAGTTCCAGTCGCTGACAGGTTTCAATTTAGCCATTTTTATCGCAGTTCCCAATTTATTTAATAGTGTTGCATACACAGAAATAACATTCTTTTCCGTATGATACACGCTTGCGCTAATTTCTATTTCTTTTCTGTTTGAAATTTGTATTTGCTTACTTTGTGGGTAAATTAACGCGATGTGATCCGACAGATAAGGATACTTTGGTGTTATTTTGCTGACCCCTCTTTTATCCACATCAATAACCAGGAATTGAGCTGCGGAATTATCTATTCCACCTTTATTAGGAGCATTTGTGGATATAACTGCAACGCCATCTCTGCTGCCAAAACTATAATTATTGTGCCAATGGCCATACAGGTATGCTTTTAGATTATACTGCTTCAAATCGATAGAATCTGCTTTGCCTCTCATCACGAAATCTTTTCCGACAAGCAGGTCGTGATTAATAAAAATAAGCGGTTTATCTTTTGCTTTTAGAGCGAGATCTTTTTTCAACCAAGCGATTACTTGATCCTGACTATAACTGGGCGCATAATCACCGCCAGGCATGGGCGTAACCACAAAGTGTGCTGGTCCTGCCTCAAATGAATAGTAGACCGGTCCAAATAAATCCTCAAATAGTTTTTCACCATACTCACCTTTGACAAGGTCATGATTGCCTACTGTATAATAGGTCGGAACACCCATCAGTTCCGTATTTACCTGTCGGGCATGAAACTGCATCCCTGGCTCGTAGCAGATGTCGCCCGTATGCATAATCAGTGTAGCATTTTGTTGCTGCGAAAACTTACGAATATTGTCTATCCATTCCCCATATAGAGGGGTTTCGGTATCGGTAATCTGAATAAACCGAAGCTTATCCGCCTCTTGCTTTTCATCTTGGATTAAACCGAAATCATAATTTTCTAGCTTTGGATCAATCTTAATATAATGAGTTCCACTTGCTTTATAACCAGCTGGAACACGCACAAAGAGAAATCTGGCTTTATCATTCTTTTTTAGGTTAAAGCTTCCATCTTCAGCAGTTTTTACAACCTGGTAACCATCGGATAATACAATATCTTTCATTCCTTTTTCAGCGCTTTCCATCTTTTTGTTCTTATCAAGATCCAAAAAGACATGCCCCTTATATTGAGCGTAAATTGCATTACTACATAGTAGTAGCAGTGATAGTATAAATTTATGTGTAGAACATTTCATATAAAACTCTAATTGTAAATAAAGATAGGGTGCCATCCATCGATTGGAAGTACCCTATCTTTAACCTTAAAATTTGTAAAAAACAACTCTTTTAATTTAGTCTTTTAGCACATTATCTAGCATAAAACCAACTCCTTACCAAAAGTTTGTCTGTACCAACTTACTACCATCCAGAACCATCTGACTATTAGCAACCGGATAATAGTAATACTTCGGTTTTTCAAATGTCTTCTTCTTATCTCTGGCTACAGTGAACATTATATGTCCATTGTTTCCATTTTCAAGATAAATTGAAGTATTATTACCATTGGCATCTTTTAAATAATACAGGGAAATGTTCTTCTTTTCCTCTTCTGTCAAGTCTTTAATCGGACCGGTATCCTTTGCTGATTCAAGTATCGCGATATCTATTTTACCATCTCCGGTTACATCCATTGGGCCTAATGCCTTTACATACATCCCTTGTTGTTGATCGGCCAGGCGCTCGCCCACTTCCCAGCGAAAAACGTCCCTGTATCGCTGGCCTTCACAAGCCAGTTCGACACGTCTTTCTCTGCGAATTTCAAGGATAAGTCCCACATTGCCTCCTTTCACATTTGAGTAGTAAGCTTGCAATACCGGATCCACATTGGCATTTGCCTCGCCCAGCTGCATGCTTGGCATCCCAACACGTTGACGTAGCAGGTTGACCGATTTGTCAAGATCAGCCTGGCTCGTGAGGATTCCCAGCTCCGCTTTGGCTTCAGCAAAGATTAATAAGATTTCGGCATAACGAAATACAAATGCATCTGTATAGGCTGCCTCCCAACTGATCATATCTGCTATTTCGGGATAGAATTTGATCTGATTGTAACCTCCGAGCGTTGGTTTGAGTCGCTGTGGGGTTGCAGCATTGACTGACTGAAACCCAGGTTTCATAAAAGTCTGCTCAAGGCGTGGGTCTCGGTTTACAAAAATTTGGTCTATATTCTTCGTTTTATAATCCACTTGGTCCGTAAAACGCTTTCCGTCTTTCATCAGATAGTTTTCCATCAGCGTCTGGCTCAGAGCCCATTCATAATCCAATACCGTATGTGCATTACGTCTTCTTCCTAAATCCTTATCGTAATCAATAAATAGGATAGTCTCAGGATTCGCCTGCAGGTTAAGACTTATAAATAGATCCCGATAAGCACGGTTAACACCACCAGCATTACTGATTGAAAACTTATTTGACTTCATAATATCCTCAGTAGCAGAAACCGCTCTTTGCAGAAAAGTATTGGCCGATCCGCTCAGATTCAAATAAGAGTGATATTTACGGAAAGTTCCTTCTTGCAAGGCGAACTGCGCTAATTGCGCCAAGGCTCCCCATTTCGTAACTGTCGACTTGTGCCCATCGGGTTTGATATTGGCAGCGGCAAATTCGAGATCAGCCATAATTGAATCCACAACAAGCGACCGGCTGTCTTGTTTTTTGTGCAATAGTTCAATATCTGATGTTCCCATTGTCTGACTATACCAAGGAACATCACTGTACTGGTTGACCTTATCGATATAAAACCGTGCACGAAAGAACTTTGCAATACCGATGTAATGGTTCACATCGGCGGCACTAGCCCCCTTCACACGCCCAGCATTTTCAAGAAAGAAATTAATATTTCTCAATGCGGACCAACTCCATACTGCTGCATTCTGCGCGCTCACGCCACCACGCATGATCTCATCAATCGTACTTCCAGAATTGTAATGTGCCAGATTATCTGTCCCAAGATCCGCTATCGGCGCACTCAAACTACCGTAGAAACCATCGGTATAAGTTTTAAGATCGTTTACATTGCTAAAAAACACTTCCGGTGTAACCGATGTGGTGGGATACCTATCCATGAAATCATCGTTACAGCTCATGATCAGGAACAAGGCCCCCAGCAACGCTCCAATCTTGATAATTTGTCTTTTTATATTTTGCATGATAATAGTCATTTTAGAAATTAAAGTTTAACCCAAACGAGTAGGTCCTTTGGAAAGGATATGCCGTCCGATCGCCAACAATTTCAGGATCGAGATAATCCATGAGTTTGGTAAACTCAAAGAGGTTTTCACCGCTGATGAACAGACGCAATCGGTCTATCCCCCATCTATCTGTCATCAACTTAGGAAGCGTGTAACCCACGGTCACATTTTTTACCCTTAAATAACCTGCATTCTGCAGATATTTGGTCTGTGTCGCGGCTAGTTCAATACCACTCTGCTCGGCCACATAGGATTTCGGTCTTGGCAAATACGCATTTGGATTTTCAGGCGTCCAATGGTCCAAGTTAAACTTAGTTAGGCTCGCCCAGGGCTGCGCATATATACCCCAAAAATAGTGGTCACCACCTGGGGGATAATAATTTCTTTTTCCGACACCTTGCAGGAACACACGCAAATCAATTCCGTTCCAGCTTGAATTCAGATCTATACCGTAACTGTAACGCTGTCTGGAATTACCGATAATCTTGTAATCCCCATGATTATCCAAGGTCCAATCCCCCCGGTTTATTTTGCCGTCACCGTTGATATCAGCAAACTTGAGGTCGCCAGGTTCCAATCCCCTTGTACCGGGATAAGAAGTGACATCATTTTGATTGGCGTGCGCCTTGATCTCTTCCTGAGATTGGAAAAAACCCAATGTGGTTAGCCCCCACATCTCTCCCAATTCCTGTCCGACATAATAATCGCTTAAGTTATTTTTAGGATTATTGTATTTTGTAATATAAGCTCTACTGTCTGCTAAATTAACCCTTGCGGAGAATGAAAACGGTTTGCTGGCCACCATAAACTCTTTATTATATCCAAGTGTTAATTCCCAACCGTTGGTTTTTAGGTTCGCCGCATTTTCAAGAGGAACCCCCGTACCAAGCACGATTGGCAGCGTCCTACCTGCTGTCAACATATCTTTGGTATCACGACGATAGAGATCAAATGAACCAAAAAACTGATTTTTAAATAAGCCGATATCCACCCCAAAATTGGACTGGGTAATGGTTTCCCAGGTCAGGGTCGATGACACTAAGCCCGGACTACCCACAATGGGCACGACCTTACCGTCCAAAATGGCACCACTGCCTTTGGACATATTGGCAATGTAAGGGTAATAGTTGTCCCTTAGATCCTGATTTGCCAATGAACCATACGATCCACGCAGTTTAAAATTCGACAGGGTCTCCTTAATTGGCTGAAAGAAGTTTTCTTGTGAAACTACCCATGCAGCAGATACGGAAGGATTGAATGCAAAACGATCTTTTTTAGGGAATCTTGAGGAGCCATCATAGCGGAGGTTAGATTCCAGGATATATCTATCTTTATAAGTATAATTTAATCTTGCAAAAGCCCCTCTTACCGACCAGGCATAATCAAAAGCACCGACAGAAGGAGTTTGACCAGTCGCGAGTCCTATTGTCGGTAGCGAATTAGAAATCAACTGATCCCGGGATGCCGAAAATGACTCGTAGATCCGTTCTTCCTGATTGAAGCCCAGCATCACTGAAAAATAGTGATCATTGAGTGTCCGCTGATATTGTGAATAAATATTGTACACATTATAGCGTGTTTCATTACTTCCATTGGAGGCATAGCTATTGAAGTTTTGCCTGTTCATCACATTTGGCCCTGTACTGTAGGCAAGCGGCAACTGAAAGAAGTGTGATTTTCCTGAAATCCTTCTAAAGGTCGCGTCTCCGTTTAAGGTCCATACATTTTTAATGAAGTCGATCTTTGCGCCAAAGCTGGTCTGAAAATCGTTATTTCGGCTAATGCTACGGCCTCCTTCGGCTACAGCTCCGATCATGTTTACCCCAGCCTCGGTATAGGAACCATCCGGATTGCGGACGGTATTTAGCGAAGGCTGACGGTTTACATTATGCCAGTAAAGGTAGCCCTGATCGATTGCTGAAGGCTGATCATATTTGTCATTTGTAAAGGTCGTATTATTGGACAAGGTAAACCAGTCCGTGATTTTATAATCGCCTTTTGCCCTGAAATTATAGCGGTCATAGGTATCGGGGCTGATCCGCAGCATACCATTTTGTCTATAATACTCCCCCGAAAGATAAAACGAGGAACGTTCATTCTTTTGCGCGATGCTGATATTGTTGGTATATGAGGGTTGTATATTTTTATAGACTTCCTTAAACCAATCTGTAGATCCTAAATAGATATAAGCATTTGGGTTTTGTGGATCGACGATCACACGTGGTAATGAAGGGTTTTCACTCAGCTGTTTACCATATTCGAGCATTTTCTCATCGTAAAGATTGTACCATGGTGCTGACATGATATTCCTGTATTTCATTACCTGATACGGATCATCCTCTATCTCTACTGTACGTGTTATTGCTTTTGCCGCAAAGATTGAGTTGGCCGTGACCTTAATTTCCTTCGTTGTACCCGATTTAGTCGTAACCAGTACAACCCCGAAAGCAGCGCGACTACCATAGATCGCCGCTGACGCTGCATCTTTCAATACAGTAACGCTAGCAATGTCCATTGGGTTCATACGATTGAGCTCCTCGTTGGTTGCTGGAATCCCATCAATAACAATAAGTGGCCCACCACCTGACAGAGATGTATACCCTCGCACATTGATCCCTGGCGAGCTATTGGCTCTTCCAGAGGTTGGCGTAATATTAAGATTGGCCATAGCACCCTGCAATGCCGTCCCAACATTGGTAATTGGTCTACTTTCCAAAAACTTTTCACCGATCTGATCTACGGCTCCCGAAAGATTGATCTTTTTCTGCGTACCATAGCCAACAACGATGACTTCGTCCAGATGAGACTCAGCAGTTTCCATCAATACATCCGCTCTGTTCTTGTCAGAGACATTGATTTCAACATCTTTATACCCCATAAAGCGAAACAAAAGGATTGCTTTCTCTGGAACACGTAGGCTGTAACGTCCGTCCTTATCGGTTTTTGTTGATATTCCGGCTACCCCCAGTACAGTCACCGTCACTCCTGCCATTGGTCCGGAAGCATCTTTCACAGCTCCTGATACTTCACGATCAGTCTGTTTTTTTTCTTTAATGACAATCGTACTTCCCATGATATCAAAGATCAAATTGCGACCACGCAATGTCTTTGCCAATGCAGCTCTTACATCAGATCCTGCCACAGAAATATCTACACGTGAGGCATTTTCAAATAGTCTTTCGTCGTAAAACAGACGTAACTTGGTCTGATTGGAAATCTCTTTAAGGACAGTTTCAATTTTGGCATTCTTCAAGGACAGATTTACTTGTTGCGCATATCCAGATGCTCTAACACCCACCGTAAATGCCAGCAACAGTATACAAATCAACTTCATAGTCAAAATGACTTTAATGCTTAGGGTATAAGAATGACTTCTCCGGTCCCCCCATGCTATTAATGGAGAAAAAAATTTCATAACTTTGAATTGTTAAGGGTTTAATAATCTATAGAATTCGTACTTCGATAAATTTGGCCTTTTACAACAGGGGATGCGTCAACATCCCCTTTTCTATTGTATAGAACCTTTTGGTTAATTTCGTCTGGTTATATCATATCTTATAAATTTTAATTGGTGAAAAATTTAACTGTACTAACGAATGATTATATGCCGTCCATCTATTTCAAACTTTCGATTTGTCGCAAACGACAGGATGTTCAACACCTCAGAAAGTCGGGCCTCACGGCTAAGCGTTCCATTAAATCTATTGCCTATAGTAATATTCTCAGCATTAACAAAATCCACATTATACCACCTAGAAATTTGACTAATAATCTCCGAAAAGCTGCTGCCCTCTAGTGAAAATTCACCCCGTTGCCAAGCTGTATTCTTTTGTATGTCTGCTGGCTGTACACGTATTTTATCCATACTAATGATAGCTTCATTTCCAGGGAGAAGATAGGCTTCATGCCCTTGACTCATAATTTTCACCTTACCTTCTACCAACGAGGTATTGATTTCCTTGTGGTAGGCATTTACATTAAAACTCGTACCGAGTACCTCGATAACAGCGTTCTCAACTTCGATCCGAAAAGGTTTTTTGGCATCTTTGGCTACTTGAAAAAAAGCTTCTCCAATCAATTTTACTCGGCGTTCATTACCTTCAAATTGATCTGGATACTGTAATGTTGAAGCAGCGTTTAGCCATACTTTGGTACCATCATTCAACACAATACTATAGGTGCCCGCTGCTGGTACTTCTAATTTCAGATTCCCCCTAAGTTCTGCAGACTTTATGTTTTCGACCTGATCTTCCTTTCCCAAAGAATGTGCTTCCCCATGCTCATTGGAAAGTCTCGCATAACGCTCACCAGGCAGAATATCATTTTTATACAAGCCTGTTGTATCCAGAGTAATCGCTGCAAGCTGCGGGGCGGGGCCTGTTCGTTCTTGTTGCAAAAATAAAACAGCAATAGTTAACGCAAAGAGAACTGAAGCTGCGATAGCAATCTGTTTCCAAGTAAACACATTTTTGTTAGGCTTTATCTTATCCATCTCCCCTTCAAATTTGTGCATCAAAACATCTTTGGATCGTCCCAATACTGCCTGTCTTTCCTCCATGGGCAGTGTTAGTTCCTCATCAATTGAAAAGAACCATTTGGTCACAATCCGCTCTTCATCTGGATTGCATTCGCCCCTGAGATATTTCTTTAGTAATTTTTGAGCTTGCTCTCTTTGATTATCTTCTGTCATATATTAATATAACCTCAGATAAGCTGTACAAGTACCGAAAAAAAATGATTTTTATTTCGCTTTTAGTTTTAAGCGACTTAAAGCCAGAGAGATATTATTCTTCACGGTCTGTTCGGATATTGATAGTCGAAATGCGATTTCTTTGATGCTCAGGCCTTCTACACGACTGAGATTGAATGCGGACTGCATTGTGGAAGGCATCTTAGCGACTTCATTATCCAGCAAAAAGGATAGTTCTTTAACCATCAATTTCTCATCGCTGTTACTTGCGCCAACTGGTTCGTTGGTTAGTGGAAGCACAAGTCGCTCGAAATATGAAATCCGCTTTTGATCCCTGGCCATCCAGTCAATGACCTCGTATTTAGCAGCTTTGAAAAGATAGGGATAAATAGATTCGTCGATTTCTATTTTATAGCGTCTGTTCCATAAAGATGTAAAAACCTCCTGAAGGATATCTTCCGCATCTGTAATAGAACCAATCCGCTTTAATATAAAACTTAATAAAATATCCGCATAGCGATCAAATAACACTGAAAATGCCTGTGTATTGCCTTCTCTCACAATATCAAACAATTCTTTATCAGACAGATCTCTCATGACACATTGATTATTATGTACGCTATATCAGATTTCCAGAGGATTTTTACAAAGTTATAATTGTGATGTTAATATAACATTAAATTGTACATCCTGCAAGGTACAAAATAATAAATTTTAAAAATAGAGTATTTAAATTAGGTTAATATCGAGTTAGCTTATAAGACCCCATCTCTGATCACGTGTAAGTTTTCCAAATTCTACAGTTATGCCGTATAAAAAACTAGAAACGTGCCATTATTGGGACAGAAGTCGCTTCATATTGGTAAAAAATATTGTTCAGAAATATGACTAACGAATTATTCAAGGGACTTACCTGTGTTAATTTTATGGATTCACACCCGTTAAAAGTGGCGAATTTTTTTATTATTTCCACAAAAGGCTCTCCCCACAATTCGAAATCTATAGATTGTTTTTCTATATGCAGATGAATCAGTTCAAGTTGTTTATTTTTTCGATGCGCTTTGCAATCTACTCTACCTATAAATGTGTTGCCAAATAAGATAGGTAAGCAAAAATATCCGTATTGTCTTTTCTCCTTTGGCGTGTAACATTCAAGTCGATAATCGAAGCCAAAAAACTGTTGAACACGGTCACGATGAATAATAGCATTGTCAAACGGTGATAGCAAACTAATTTCCCCATGAGTCTTAGCTATTCTTCTATCTACTAAATCGCGTAGAACATAAACTGACGGATAGCCTTCAATAGTAACTTTCTCTACTATATCATCTTCTATCAGAGCATTCAAAACTTCATTTACATTGTTTCTGATTGCTTCGCCTGCTTTAAGATGAGTAATCTGTTTGACAGTAGTCCATCCATATGCTCTTAAATAAGTTTTTACTAAATACTCCGCAAATTCAAGTGAACTTGGTTTTGTCAGGTCGATATTGTTTGGCAGCACTCTTTCTGCGATATCATACGTCTTTTGCATTCCATCGCGTTCAGAAATCATTAAATCCCCCTGCAGGAAAAGCCGTTCCAATGCAATTTTTGTAGGTTTCCAATTCCACCAGCTTCCCATTTTTTTAGTTTCATTTTCAAAGTCTCTTGCCCTTTTGGGACCTTCAGCCCGAATAGTATCTATGACATACTGCATCACTTTAGGGTCCGCATTGTAGTAATGTGATTCATTTTGTTTTACTTCCAACATTTGCGGCAAAACAAAACGGAAATCCTTCATCGGAAGATAAGATGCAGCGTGAAACCAATATTCAAAGACGTGATGCTCCTTTACCAGCTCTTCGAGGTAGCTCACCTTGTAATCAGGGATTCTTGCCCAAAGCGTATGATGATGTGCCCTTTCAACAATTGACAATGTATCTATTTGCAAATAACCAAGATGTTCCAGTCCTTTGAGTACGGCCTTTTTCCCATTTCCGAACGCTGATCTGCGAAGTAAGCCCTGGCTTTCTAATGTGATATTTTTTAACTGCTTTATGGTCAATTTTTGCTGCATTTCTTTTATTTCTCTTACCGAAAGATAGGTTTCTACTTCTACATGCTCTCCAGCATTCATTTAGTCTTTAAAGAGGGCTAATATCGATATTAATCAGGATAACCGCTATGTATTTTTATGATCCAATGGAAGCGATCAATAAACTTTTTATGATTCAATCAAATTTACGAAATAAAGTATGCCCAGTAGTCGTGTGGTTTTTTTTGTTATTTTTAAAGTAAATAATGTTATTAATTATATAATCAATTATGAGTAAAGTTACTAAAGAAGATGTTGCGGATGCAGAAAATCAGCTTTTCTTGGCCCAGTTGGCAAGCAATGTGGATGCTCTGGACCAGCTGTTGTTTGATAATCTCATTGCAGTTGCACCAACGGGACAAATGCTAACCAAAGAAATGGACTTAAATGCGCATAGATCAAAAGCAATGATTATTGAAGAAGCTTCAACAGAAATTGATGACATCAGAATAATCGGAGATACCGCGCTTTCCATCGTTACGATGACAGCAAAAGGCAAAGTAATGGGAGCACCATTGGAAGGAAAATTCAGGTATTTCAGGGTTTGGAAATATGTTGATGACAAATTAAAAGTCATTGGTGCAAGTTTCATGCAATTGCCTGAATAAGGATGTGATGAGTCGCTTGCATGGCGGTTTTTCATTACGCTATTGTACATTTCTGCAACAAATACGAAAGTTATTTGGCAAGCAAGTTATCGCTATTCATGTAGTTCACTTATACATATATACACCGGAAGTCTACTTTGATATCTAACGCTAAAAGTTTTTCGTTGGTATTTTCCGACTAAAGGAATTTCTCTTAATTTTCGAAATTATATTGAACAGAGATCTATTGTTAAAAATTTCCTGCAAATAATCACATGATACCGCATCAATAGATTTTTCACCTAACTTAATGGAAACTAACACCGATCGCAGAAGGTAAATATTAACGCAAGATTTACATATGAAAACTAAAATCACAGGTAGAGAGAACACATATCTTCCAGTAGCTTGGGAATACCATGAGATTATTAAAGAGCAAATCAACAACAAAAACAGTGGAAAAATATTCTACTTTGAAGAGGACAAGAAACTCGGCGAAGCGCAGGGATCCATTGTCGAAATAACAGAAGAAAAAAATAAAGGTTGTTTTATAGTGATGAAAAATGGACTTCGCATAAGAATAGACCGCATCATCACACTCTTTGGAAAAATAGGTGCAGCCTATGATGAATATAGTGCTTATGCGGACGCTTGTATGGATTGTACCGGCGGTTATTCAAAAGAAGAACTGGAGGACATGTAGGCCAGTTATATACTCCAAAGACTAACCAAAGTGGAGTTAAAAAATCATTTTCATAAGTTACTTCTAAAGTATTTTTGTGCCATAAATCAATAGTTCCGAGGCGTGAAAATTCAGTATCCAATCAAACCCAGAAAAAATTCATTAAATTCTTCACCGATGTATTGGTACTTTTACCGATTAAAACAAGCACTTCACCTAAATAACACCAAGATAAGAAATTGGAATTAACTAAGTTAGATGCAGAAAACAATAGTGCACCATTAACATTTAAGCAACATAACTTTAAAGATAGATCCCCAATGAAAAAACACTTACGTATAGCTTATTCTTATCGTAAATCATTAGTTCACTATGCGAATGAGAGATTACATATAAGCGTAATTTTACTCTTACTTTTTCTATTATTTACTACAACCAACATAATCGCTCAAACTACAGCATACACAGTAAAAGATATAAAATTTAAAAGTAAAGGGATTGAATTGTCAGGGACAATTTTCAATGCTTTAAATTCGAAAATTGGAATTGTTCTGGTTCATGGATCTGGACAAGAACTTAGATATAGTGAGTTTGCAGCGCAGTTGGCAAAAAAAGGAATATCTGTTCTAACTTATGATAAGAGAGGCGTGGGTGAATCAGGAGGGGAATATGCGGGTCCCGAAGTTGGCACGAATAATATTGACTCCGCAAACCTCAATCTTCTAGCAGAGGATGCTAACGCAGCAGTTTTAACTCTCAAAAATTATTTTGGGCAAAAATTAACATATACTGGTCTCCTGGGTTTCAGCCAGGCTGGCTGGATTATCCCTTTGGCATCAATTAAATCAAACAAGGTGGATTTTACGGTCATTTTTAGTGGGGCGGTAGTTCCTACATTAGAACAGCTCCGTTTTCAATTTTTTACTGAAGGAAAGGCAAATTTCTGGACGGATCACACCGAGCAAGAGGTCAGAGATCATATCCGAAACGCGCCCGATAAATATAAATTTATTACAACCGATCCGCAGGTATCCCTTAGCAGCACAGATACACCTGGACTCTGGCTTTTTGGTGGACAGGATGTGCAAATTCCTGTCGGCTTATCAATTGACCATCTCAATTTACTTAAAATTGAAGGAAAACCATTTGAATATTGTCTATTTCCAGAAATGGGACACTTTCTAACAGCTTCGGACTCTTCAGCCCCTATTAAAATAGCCCTAAACTGGATCAAAAATCTAAACGAAAAAACGAGATAAAAGAGAGTGCACTAAAAAGTAAAATTCATGAAATACTAAAATGAACCTGAGAACGCTCTGTTTCAGAAACTTTATATAGCCCAGGGGCGCTTATTGAATTGACCATCTTAATTGCACTACCTAGTTTGTATCATTCACTTGCCTTTCATTCAGATCTTCTACAGGTAGCTCTTCCAATTCAGCTATATAATATTTTAGATCCACCACCATATCTTGATGAGGTTTGGCAAATTTTTTAAAAAAGTAGTGATGCACGAAATAGAAAATTAGCCCATAGAGAACAAACCTAAAAAGGACCACAGCGTCGAATATTGAAGCAAGATTAAAGGAATGAATATTCTTTAAAGAGAGTGCCATGATCAGTATGAAATACAGCACTATTCCTGTCAATCTATTGAACCTCAAATAAGCTGAGATAAGCTGTTGTATATTCTTGAAGCGATCAATTAAGGGTAAGTCTTCCTCATAACTCTGAAGAATATTTTTTCGTAATTTGTAGGTTACATAAATCATCGCCGATTCAACCAATGAGCCAAGAACAAAATAGTAGCCCCAGAAAGCGCTGTCATAGTAATACAGAACAATACCAATAGCAAGGATGACAAGCATTGAGCGATACTGCATATTCTTCCCTGAGTTCCGATCGATCAGATCAAGCAAGCTTGCTGATTTTTGTGTTGTTATTTTTTCAATAGTATTTTCAGGTAAGTTAATCACTGTCGATTGGCCATCAATACTATTTTTTTGCATTTTATATTTCAGTTGATCTAGTTCCATGGTGATAGTTGTTTACTTAGTTCCTTCAATTTTGTTTTGATTCTCGATATTTTTACGGCTACATGATTGGGCGTCATACCCATAGTCTCAGCGATATCATTGTAACTATAGTCTTCAAGATAGAGTGCTACCAAGGCTTTCTCCACCTTATTCAACTTACTTATTGCCTGATACATAAGCAAAATTTCCTCATCCTCGCTGTAAATAATTTCGCAGTAGCTTTCTTGATTAAACTGTAATTCTGCGAGATTGTGCCGGCGATCCCGCTTGATATATGTAATAGCCGTATTCAATCCCACTCTATATAGCCATGTCTGAAATTTGGCATCACCTCTAAAGCTTTTGAATGATTTCCAAGCCTGTAATACGATTTCTTGAAATAAATCTTCCCGATCGGCTTTATTGTCTACATACATGCAGCATATACGATGTACGATCGTCTGATTGGAAGCTATCAACCTTATAAAGTCTCTTTCAATATCCATACTTTTCTGAGGATGTTTTATTTTGTTTTACTTGTTTGTTAGTCTCAAAAAAATTAAAAACATTACAGCACAAGTAAAAAAAACATGCTGATCGTATTCTTTAAAATATCGGATACATTGTACCGCAACTCATTGTGTTTAAAGGATTCTTATTGCTGTTATCCACAAACGATCTTTTGAGAGCTCTGTACAAAAAAAGTATCTTGGGTGTGATTATTTCGCAGTGAAAACTATCACTTGTCCCAATAATTATCCACGATATGTTTTAAAAAGGCTGTGTAAAAATTTAAATGCGGGGGTTGGCTAAATGCAGTGAATTGATCGTGGGTAGTATGGAATCCCATATAGAAAAGCCAAAATCCCAATGAAAGATAGGGTACTGCAGCTAATTCCTCATCCCTAATAGGGCGATTGAGACGATAACCATCTATAAAAATACGATATGATTCATTAGCAGCATGCTGTGTCATCCTTCCGGTGTATACATCTAAGATGAGATGTTGCCAAAAGGTCATGATATCATTCACCAGCCAACCGGAACCCATGAAATCAAAATCAAAGAAAGTCACCGAATCATTCTCGAAATGAAAATTTTTGGGCAGAAAATCAAAATGGCAATAGCCCTTTGAAAACCTCACTATATCAATTTGCGACAATTTTTGTTCAACACGATGAGCCATTTCACAAAGCCAGCTATGTCCTTCGACGTTTTCATTAAATATGGACCTTAGTTTTTCCAGAGGTTTAAAAACTGTTGTTTCAAGATCAAAACTCCATCTTGCTTCTCCCAAACTAATTGTGGATGCGATATTGTGAAAACGTGCCATTTCGCTTCCCAAAACACGGAGCTGATTTTCACTCAATAACTGGACGACTCGACCTCGCGCAAAACTGAACAACACCGCATAACGCTCCCCTTCTACTGCTTCGAGTTTCTGTATTGCTTCTCCAAAAACATCAGTGATTGGATAGGATACGGAGACCTTTGCCTGCTCTAAAGCGTGCAACAATTTCACTTCCTCCCTTATCTGCGGTAAACTTCGATGCGATGAACGATAAATCCGCAATATAAATTTGGCTTCAGAAGCTTCTATGAGATAGGTATCCCCTACCCCGCGAAGCAGAAATTTACATTGAACATTTTCAAGTCTATATTTCTCTGAAATCAGCGAAGATAATGCAGTTGGACATAGTGTCGAATAAGTAGCAGGAAAAACGGATTTCATTTCATAAAGATATCTGAATATTTAGCAGATTACAAATACACATCCATTCCAAAACCAAATATTCCAAAGCACTCATAGCTCTAATATTAGTTTTGGTTATCTATAATTTTACAAGAAAATTCCCCTTTTTAAAATTCCACAGCGTAAATTTATATAAAAGAACACTATAAAGAAGATGGCATCGATTCTACGAAACAGGCAAGTGAAAAAATACTTTTTTTTCCTGGCTTGTATTTTACTCAGTTTTTGTACCTCATGTAAGGATATTGGCGAACTGGCTGATAAGCAAAAATCGAGTTCCTATTTTATCGATTCCAAAGGACAGGTAGTCTATTGTCAGAATGGGAATTGGTTTAGCTTGGGCGTATTGCAAATGCAGGCTGATGCAAAATCGTTTGAGGTTTTGGCAGAAGATATAGGCAAAGACAAAGACTCGGTTTACTTTCGTAATATGACACAGAAACTGGTAGACAAGAATTCCTTTTATGTCGACAATCAAGTTCCTAAAGATCGTTTTCACGTATATTATATTGATCAGGTCTTGGGCTTTAATATCATTGAAGGAGCAGATCCAAAAACGTATGAAATAATAAGCAATCATATCAACTGGGCTCGGGACAAAGACCATTACTTCTACTCTAATGATATGATACAGGCCGATCGGGAAACTTTTGCATTCGTCAATGACTTTTTTCTGAAGGATAAAGATTCTGTTTATGTTTCGCCTAATATCGGAAACTTTAGATCAGTCATGCCTAACACCGGAAATGTTGAAGCCATAAACAAGTATTATATGAGAATCGCAAATACAATATGCTATCCCCCTTTTCAGCAGGGCTCTACTGCCATAACGAAATCATTTGATTCCATACATACCATTCGCATGCTTGATCAGGATATAATTTGTGTGAACAATAAAACCATCCTATTCCGAGGCAAAGATTTTAAATACACAGATGTTGATGCCACCTCCTTTCAGTTATTTCCCGTGGATGAAAAAGGTGGAATATATGAAGACAACCCTTATTCAAAAGACAAGAACCATATATACTATAATCAGGAACTAGTTCCTGATGCGGATGTAAAGACATTTATACCCATCGGTCGTGATTTCGGAAAAGACACTAAAAATGTATATTATCGAAAACAACGGCTAGAAGGTGTAGATGCAGCAAGCTTTAAAAAAGACGGTGATTTTTATAAAGACAAACGAGATAATAAATTCAGCGCTTTGACAGGAAATAAAGTGTAAATAAATATCTCCTCCGAAAGGAGCTCGCTGGAGGAGATATAAGTTACCCGACACAGCACCAGCAGTAGTAAATTGTACTCCTTTCACCTTAATTTATTCGTACAGATGCATATGACCTTGTAATACAAGCTTTAAATTGTGTTTCTAATTTGCAAAGGTATCAAAGAAAGTATAATGTCCCTCCAGCACAAGTTACTTAAAGCTAAACTGTTGCAGCATCTATATTTGAAAAGTCTCCACTAATTCCGAAGTAACATATTGTATGTGGCCAAATAAAACTCATCGATCAGTTGCTTAATTAAAGCATCTTTTTTGCTATCTACGGCCAGTCCGACCCAATTTTTTGTTGGAAGATATTTACTTCGAATCCATTGAACAGACAATTCCACTTGCTTTTCCGTGCGCAGCCATTCTAATCCACACTCGTTAAAATAGATCTTTTCATTAAATAAATCCATAACAACGAATGGTCTTTTCTTAAAATAGAAAATACTCATATCAAGATCAGCAAGCTCATTGAAGCTAATATATTTTTTTAGATGCATATAGGCATTTATTTCGGTCAACATAATGGTCTATTTGTTTTATCGGTTCGTAAAATTATCCATTGGTCCAGATCATTAATCACACCTGATTGATTCGTTTATCAGTTGAAATTAGCTACCAGTTCCCTTCTTGAAATTTGGTTTATAAGTTAGTTACGAATCAAATCTAGGTGAATCGAGGTTGCTCGTTGGGGTAAATTTTGGTCTAATAGGTGGAAAAACGCAATTTTATATTGCCAATTGGTTTTTTAACTGAAATGCATTTGAATATCTTGGCATTTGAAATAGGTAGGATGACAACATCCATTCTAATATGAAAAGCGATGGTGGTATTCTTTAATTCAATTTTTCAGTACAAATTTAAAAAAAAATGAATCTCCGCAATCCAAGCAATCCAAAAAGTCGTAAATGCTTATAAGTACAGAAAAATTATAAACTAAAAGACTTTTGTTATGAAAAAGATAACACCACACAATGAGCCACTATTGACCTCCGATAGTGAATTTGAAAAGAGAGATCTCGGACGTAGAGATTTTCTGAAATTTGCAGGTGCCGGTGCCGCCTCACTCGCCATTCTTGGCGTGGCAAGCTGTAAAAAAGATCGTGATGACGATATGGATAATGGTGGTAAAGGCATGTACTTCGGTAGTGGGGATATTGCCATCTTAAACTATGCATACGCACTTGAACAGCTTGAAGCCGCGTTTTACATCCAGTTAGTCAATAATCCTTATTCTGGTATTTCCGATATGGAAAAAGCTTTCTTTACAGATATCCGTGACCACGAGATTGCCCATCGCGAGTTTTTTAAAGTGGCTTTGGGAGCGAAAGCGATATCAAGTCTTGAATTCAATTTGTCAGGTATTAATTTTAGCAGTCGAGCATCCGTCTTAGCCACCGCCAAAACATTTGAAGATCTTGGTGTTTCAGCTTATAACGGTGCCGGTTGGTTGATTAAAGATCCGAACTATCTCCTTTTAGCAGGTAAAATCGTATCGGTTGAGGCCAGGCATGCTGCCTGGGTGCGGGATATGATCGACAATGGTAGTTTTGCTAACCAAGAAGTTGTCGATTCAAATGGGCTTGACCTGGCCAAGAGCCCTAGCGTAGTTTTGAGCGCTGCGGCACCATTTATCAAATCAAAAATAGATGTAAAGGATCTACCCACCTATTAATTCACTTAAAATCTGATTATCATGAATCTCTTAAACGTTTTTGAACAAATAAATGCTGTAGATCCTGAATTTAGTGATCGCATCAGTCCACGTCGCGAAGCTATTAAAAACCTGGCTTCTATGAGCAAAAAAGTAACATTAGCGGCACTCCCTTTTTTTATTAGTGAGCTCTTTAAAAAGGCTTATGGTGCCACTGCACCCACTGATGTCAATGGTGTGCTTAACTATGCCTTGACCTTGGAATATCTCGAAGCAGAATACTATACGATGGGTGTTGCCAAAGCTGGTCTTATTCCATCGGGTAGGCCACTTGGTGCCATCACCACCATCCGCGACCATGAAGTTGCTCATGTCAATTTCCTCAAACAGGTACTTGGCAATAAAGCTGTTTCCAAGCCTACATTTGATTTTACCGCTGGTGGTACCTTTGGTAATGTCTTTAGCAATTACGACACCTTTTTAGCTATCGCACAAGCTTTTGAAGATACTGGAGTACGAGCATACAAAGGACAGGCCGGAATACTCCTTGGTAATCGGGTTGTACTTACAGCAGCTTTACAGATCCATTCGGTAGAAGCGAGACATGCTTCCCACATCCGTCAGATGCGACGTGCCCGCGGCGGTGGCGCAGCTGATCAAAAACCATGGATCACAGGAAGCAACGACTCCGGCATCGGTGCAGTTGTAGACCCTATATATGCTGGTGAAAACAATATTACACAAGCTGGAGTGGACATCACAGGCCTCTCTGGCGCTATGGGAAAAACATCAACAAATGCGGCTACCCAGTCTTTTGATGAACCTCTTTCTGCAGAAGCTGTACTTAATATCGCAGGTTTATTTATTAAAGCATAACAAAAAAACGTAGTTTATCTGTTTAGCATGTCCTGGTTTGTTTATCGAATCAGGGCATTTTTTTAGATACCACCCATGACACAAAGTTCACTAAGCGTAGGTACGTCTTTGCCGCCCTCATCCTCGAGTGTAATAGCAAAAGCTTGCGCTTTGGGAATGTCTAGCATTTTGCTTGTACCATCTACTTTTACATCCAATGGAAATACGCCAGCATTCACCGGCTGACCATCAACCATCGCCCATAATTGATATTGCTTACCTTTTGGCGCGATAGGCATTTGCTCGATATTTAGGTAAACTGCTTTCGAGAGCTGATCCCAAAATAACAAAGCATGGAGATCTGGCTTAGTTTTGGATAATAATTACACAAAGTTTTATTAGTGAATGTAATAAAGGAAAAATTATGCTACATAAAGTTCTTATTTTGAGTTTAGGTATCTATAGCCTAGTAAGTTGTACTTCCCAAAAGAATGTTAACGCATGTGGAAAAGAGTCAGAAGGCATAGATCTATTTGAGGGACAACAAAAACTATTGAAAGAGTATCCGTTGCAGATTAAGTTCAACCGTATTGTAGAAGAAAGCCGTTGCCCTGAAGGGGTTGATTGTATATGGGCTGGGGTTGCTGTTGCCGAAATTGAAATAACGAGAAAAGCGGCCAAACCTGTCATTTTGAATCTCGCTACCACGGATATGCAAACAAGAGGTTATCAGAAATCCACTAATTTCAGCGGATATACCATTGAATTACAAAATGTTGCTCCCTATCCCACTACAGAACGCAGGGCACAAGATTTAAAAGGAAACTACAAGATTTCCATTTCTGTACAAAAAAGTAAAATAAATGATGTTTAATAAGAGAATGATGATCAAAGCACTGTGGAGTAAAAATAAAAAAAACTGTACTCTTTCAAGCTATAATACATATGCGTAAAGAAAATTCGACTAATGCCATCAATGAAAAAGCACTACAACAATATTGCAGCGCTTTTAAAACACTATCATTAATTAGTGGGCGGTGGAAGCTTTCCATTTTATTCAAATTGCTTAAAACTGAGACAAGCTATTCGGAGTTCAAACTCCTTCTGCCTGAAATAAGCGACCGGACGCTTTCTAAACAATTGAATGAATTAGTGGATGATGGATTGATCTTAAAGAATAAGAGTAAAGTTTCGTCAATGTATACATTGACAAATAAAGGCCTGAAACTCGAGAAAATTTTAATCGATCTTTCTGCATTTCATGATTAAGATTAACCAAAATCTATTTTTTCCAGAAACTCTATCACTTCCCCATTAGGACTGTATACCAAACTATTTCTCACAGAAACAGTTTTGGTACCATTTGATAAATCCAACTCAAACAAGCCTTGACTTAGGTCTTTGGCTCCATATTCAAGAGCTTGTTTTCTTGCCATATCCGCATCTTTTACAACGAAACATATATGAAGCAAAGCATTCTCAATGTATTCGTCATCCGGTTTTCTTTTTCTACCCTGTGTAGGTATAGCACCATTTTCATCACATATCTCTAAATAATAATTGATAGCTCTATTATGAAGCATCACACATTTTTCTAAATTGAAATCCAGTAAAGACCAGCTATGTACTATTTCGAAGCCAAAATTCTTATAAAAATCTACAGTATGCTCAAAATCTTTAGCTTTAATAGATATATGATGAAAACCGATGATATTATTTCTTAAATCCATATTTCTAAGTTTTATATTTCCAAAGGTACCCATCAATAGATAGCAATAAAAGGGCTTACAAAATTGTTAGTATATGTAGTATATGAAAAGAAACAATAAAAACATAGCAATCTTTACTTGCTTGGTCGGGGGAGTTCTTTGATCCAGATATTTTTAAAATCTACCGGTTGCCCTTCACTCTGCAAGGCGATAAATCCACTACTCAACAATTTACCATCAATCTTAATTTTGGGATCATACCCATTTGCTGTCCCCCCTCCGATCTGCGGTTTTGCGTATTCAAGAACGGTATCACCGTTAATAATATGTTTGATCAGTGAATCACCTAATACAATCAATTCACCTTTAACCCATTGATCACCATCATAAGTCTTGGAAGTCGAATTTAAACAGTGTGAAGAAGCGATCTTACCTTGGTAAACCACATTAGTCCCTGGGGAACACATATTACCTGTAGGCCGTGGCTGGCCATCACTTAAACCACCCAAAAGCTGCATTTCCACAGAAATGGGCCAATCTTGCTCTTTCAACATTGTTCGGGGATCTTGTGAATGAAACATGACACCACTATTGCGTAATGTGTATGAAGGTGCTCCTTTATGAAGATCACCCACAAATCTGTATTCAAATTTCAGGTGATAATAAGAAAATGGTGTTTTATAATATAAATGACCAAACTGATCATTGAAATCACCGTATTGATCGTACCTGATCTTAATAATTCCGTCTTCAACCCTAAAGGTATTCCCGTAATTCTCACCAACTTCGTGGTGATGAATTTTGACAAACCAATCATTAATATCCTTTCCGTCAAATAATGGTTTCCAACATGTCTTATCGGAATTTCCCCTCATTCCTGCACAGCTACCAAACATCAGAGCAGCGGCTAGAATTATATAAATACATTTTTTCATTTGATACTTATTTGGTTTAAATCGAATAGCAATATACGATATATTCCATTAAGCTTCATTGAACAAACCTCCTATCTTCTATAACCTAAGTTCACTTCTATCTTTTCAAACCTCAAATCAGATTTCCCTATAGCCTCTTTTCAAAGATTCTTTTCTTGGAAGGTTTACTTTTTTTGGGACCTAGGAAACTATGGTAAAAATCATAGCCGAACAACTTCTAATAAGAGATACTCCCGAGGTTTTAATCCCGGGAGTTTTTTGCATTAATAAGCGACCAACTTCTCTTCGATTTCTTTGATGGCCTTCACTGTTTTCATAAAGGAATCGGGTGTAACGGAAATTGAATCTATGCCTTCTTCGACCAGAAACTGGGCAAAATCAGGATAATCGGATGGACCTTGCCCGCAGATACCAACTTTGACTCCTTGTCTCTTTGCAGCGCGAATAAGATTCGCAATCATTATTTTGACCGCAGCATTGCGCTCATTATATAAACCGGAAACTAAGGCTGAATCGCGATCCACTCCAAGTACCAACTGAGTAAGATCATTCGATCCAATGGAGAACCCGTCGATATGACGAGCGAACTCTTCAGCGAGGATGACATTGGAAGGAACTTCTGCCATCAGATAAACTTCCATACCATTATCGCCCCGTTGAAGGCCATATTCCTCCATCACCTGATAAACCCGCAGCAACTCATCCACTGTACGGCAAAAGGGGATCATTACGACGACATTGTCGAGCCCCATTATTTCCCGGACCTTTTTTATCGCTTTACATTCCATCCCAAAAGCCTCCTTATAGGCCGCTGAATAATATCTCGAAGCTCCCCTCCAACCAATCATTGGATTTTCCTCTCTAGGTTCAAAGTGCTTTCCACCGGGCATATTATAGTATTCATTGGTTTTAAAATCTGAAAAACGAACGATTACCTTATTTGGATAATAGGCCGAAGCGATTTTACCAATTCCGTAGGATAGCTTTTCAATGAAATATTGCTGTTCATCTGCATAGCCTGCAATAAGTGAACTAATGTGGTTACTCAGCTCGATATCATTCAATTCCCGATGTTTTAAGAGCGCCATCGGGTGAATCTTGATATAGTTATTGATAATAAATTCCTCCCGTGCCAAACCTACTCCCTTTGCTGGATACTCCGCATACTGAAAGGCGATATCTGGTGATCCAATATTCATCATCACTGGTGTACTCACCTCGGGTAGGTCAGAAAGGTCATGCTCATGCTTACTATAAGGAATGCTTCCTTGGTAAATTAACCCTGTATCACCTTCGGCACATGAAACAGTAACTTCCAGTCCAGTAAGCAGTATTTCTGTCGCTCCATCACAGCCTACAATAGCGGGTACACCCAATTCACGTGCAACAATAGCAGCATGACATGTCCGCCCCCCTTTGTTGGTAATTATTGCAGCTGCCTTTTTCATAATCGGTTCCCAGTCGGGATCAGTTATCTCCGCAACCATGATATCACCTGTGTTAAAGTCGATCTCCTGTATATTTTGCTTATTGATTCCCTTGAAATTATGAATTCTCCCAGAGGCAATCTTGTCTCCCACTGCAATGCCTTTTAGCAGAACCTGCGATGACCTGTTTTTCGCATTGATTTTATATTCTGTAATACAATTGGATTTTTTTAGTGAATGAATGGTCTCAGGTCTTGCCTGAACAATGTATAAATCACCTTTCAAACCGTCAAGGGCCCATTCTACGTCCATAGGGCACCATTTTCTTTTGAGAGCAGTATAATACTCTTCAATAATACACACCCATTTGGATAGCTGAAGGATTTGCGCATCGCTTAGACAAAATCGCTTCGTGCTTTCTACTGGTGTATCTATTATCGTTACTGTTTCACTTCCTGAAACACTGTAAATCATCTGTAATTGTTTGCTCCCGAGCTTCTTTTCTACAATTGATGCGTACCCTTTTTTTAACAAGGGTTTGTATACAATAAATTCATCCGGATTCACCATCCCTTGTACAAGAAGTTCGCCCAATCCATAAGATCCATTCATAATCACAGCATCTTTGAAACCACTTTCCGTATCAATAGAAAAAGCGACTCCCGAAGCTCCTAAGTCGGATCGTACCATCTGTTGTATGCAGACAGAAAGTCCTATATTAAAATGTCCAAAATTAAATGCTTCTCTATAACTGATCGCCCGATCCGTGAAAAGCGAGGCAAAACAATTTTTAATCGCTACCAACAGATCTTGCCGTCCCCTAATATTTAAATAGGTATCCTGCTGACCGGCAAATGAGGCATCAGGGAGATCTTCTGCTGTAGCAGAAGAACGGACCGCAACACCAAAGTCCTGTATATGCTCTAAACCGATAAGCTCTTCGTAGGCGGCTAGGATCTCCTGTTCCATTACCGGTGTGAAAATACCTTGCTGAATCAATATTCTTATCCTACCCCCACAACTGGTCAGCTCCCGCAGGTTTGTACTGTCAACACCTTTCAGTATATCTTTGATCTTCTGATCCAGTTGATTGTCGGTGATAAACTGAAAGTAGGCCTTACTGGTCACAATAAATCCATCTGGAATATTTACTCCTAAAGGTTTCAAATGCTGTAACATTTCTCCTAAGGAAGCACTCTTCCCTCCTACCAAATCAATATCCTCAATAGAGGCTTCAATCAGGCGCATTGTAAATCTGTTATCGTTCATTATACAATTATTTTACACGAAGTTAGGCTGCATTTTTTGAAGTCATTTGTTAAATATTAAGACAAACTGATATTATTTTAATAATTTTATTTACATCATAATCATATTTGTATTTATATTATATAAATGGAAAACTATTTTGGACAGACCATCCTAACGAAAAATTCGATGTATACCTTAGCAACTGCTAATGTTTACCATGCAGCAAACAGCTTCCATAGCCATCGTGAACTTGAGCTGATTTATATCTGTTCGGGGCAGGGAACTTTTTCAATAGGTCAATCTTCCAAAAGAATTTCCAGCGGTACGATCATCCTAATTGGGGCTAATGCGCCACACATGTTCAAATTCGAAACGAACCGCTACTATGACTATGCAATGAAGCACGGCAGGACGCCAGTACCTCTCAAGCTGTTGACATTACATTTTGACCCCAACAAATTAGGGCAAGATTTTCTCAATCTCCCTGAAAACAATTTATTAAGCAAGCTACTAACAGCTTCAAAGGTTGGATTGCAACTAGAAGGACGAACAAAAACGCGTGCGATAAGGAAACTCAAGAAGCTAGAAAGCTGTGAATGCTACGAACAGCTACCTTTGTTACTACTGCTAATAAATGAAATCAGCGCAAGCCAAGATATTCCCCAGAGCTACGAAAATGAGGATATCAAACCCTTTAAGAAAATAGACGAAACTCGTTTGAGCAGGATCTACTTATACACCATGGACAATTTTTACAAAGACATTAAGCTAAGTGACATTGCAGGCATAGTATACATGGTTCCGAATGCCTTTTGCCACTATTTTAAGTCTCGTACAGGAAGAAGCTATTTTGACTTTCTCATTGAAGTCAGAATCGAACATGCCTGTAAACTATTGCGTGACGGAAATGAGAGTGTTTCTGCCATCTCTACGAGCTCAGGATTTAACAATCTATCAAACTTCAACCGCTATTTTAAACAGCAAACCGGAAAATCTCCGATTGCCTATCGGCAGGAACATCGACAATAAGTAGTATTGTCATAAATAGTTTACTCTAGACATCCATCGGCAAATCAAAATAAGGATTGCAACGGAAAAACGAACTAAATCTCATCAGAAAGCCTGGAGGTTTGTTCTTCCCTCCAGGCTTTCTTATATAAAAATACGACAGCTATTTCGTTGAATTGTTTCCAAATAACTTATACGGGCTTATTTTAAGAGGATAAATTCACTATTCTAGGATAATTTCTAGTTCATCAAATTATTTTAGACAAAAATTTAGCACCATCTGATCAAGGGGTAAAGGAACTATTTTGAAAATATCTGGTTCATTCTCTGCCCTGTACAACGAATGTAAGCAGAATACTTGCAAGATATAGCTTAGGTTTATATATTTGCGACATCAAAAGAAATCCTAATGCGGAAGTGGCGTAATTGGTAGCCGCACCAGACTTAGGATCTGGCGCCGCAAGGCGTGGGGGTTCGAGTCCCTTCTTCCGCACTGAAATCCTCATGAGTTTAAGATCTCAGGAGGATTTTTTTATTTTAAAATATCCTAGAACTATCCGAGCTCCCCCAATAGCCGTAGTCTATGTCTTATTCGACCAGATATTTTGAGGTACCATAACACCTGGAGCGCAAACAATTACACAAATAATTCATGATATTAGGATTAAACGGGTGCCCAAAACATAGAAATGCCACTAGGCGAACAGTTTTTCGCTGAATTATTTGCATCCTTTCAGGATAAATTCGACATCGCTTAGATGATCCACTTTGAAGGAAATAAAAAAATGGGAGCTTAAGGAAGCTCTTCAAACAAACCAGCTAAATATATACTGTCTATTACTCTATTTCCTGCAAATATATCGCTTGTGGGGAATGGAGTACCAGTTGCTTCGTACCTATTTCGGGATTTAAGATGTCGTCAGACTTTTCTCTGGGCTGTTCCATCAATAAAACCAATATTCTGCAGGCCAAAGAAGATCGGATATGGCGTTCGGCGATGGAGATCTACAAGTCTGAAACTTCTGATGAATATTTTATCGAACGAAGTGGTGGTGATCATCACAAATATTTCGGGAAGGTAACAGCATATTCAGACTATGTCTTTATCATAATGAACAGCAATACATTTATCCGCCAGCGGCATTTTATTTCAAGAATAAAAGACATCAATGAAAAGCTTAAAAACCCAGAATATAAGCTCTTTGAATTACATTTTATAAGTACATGTATCAGCTTTAATCAGGAACCAATTGCACTATTTGAGATCTTTCAAAAAGCAGAAAGAAAGACGTTTATCTCCGATTCAATCAGCTTCCCAATTGACAGCGATGAAATTCCTCAATCTATTTTAAGGCAGCTTGAAGATACAGACGCAAACAGAATAGATTACAGATAGGTATTAGGAGGGATTCTCGGGTACAAGTTTTTGAACTTTTTGAAACTGCACTAATTAACGTTTGTATCAAAATTGACATACCAATATATTTTGATATCTAGAAGGTAAAGCCTTAAATTAATGTTCAATACCCTTCTAAAAAAATCAGCATGGAAAATTCCATGCTGATTTTTTTTCAGTTATCAATCGCTGCGAGTGTTAGCTCTACAGACTCAAAATTATTGTTATAATTTAAGCTGACCAGTCGAATGGTTTTGTACAGGGGTCGCACTCAAATTTTAATACCTTACCTAGGCTCTTTGCTTTTTTACCTTTTTTCACAAACACATAAGCTAGGTCTAAATATTCTTCAACTTCCTTTCCACTTTCATCTCTACCTTTTAATATGACAGAATAATATTTTCCTTCACTATCTTTTTTATAAAACACCTCGTTAACGGTAACTTTTTTCGGTGTTTCATTATCACAACAGCTGCACCACAAAACAACAACTGCTTCCTTCTTGAGATATCCAACGGCTTTCTCTGCCTGCACCTGTGTTAATGCAGAAAGTTGATCTGCTTTTGAAAAAAAAGCGGTGCAGAGCAATACAAAAAGTAAAATGGTCTTTTTCATCTATTTAAATTTGTTTTTTTAATTGTGTAGAAAGTTTTCAATTTTTAAAGAATAAGTTAAGCAAATACTATGCCCTTTAATAGTAAAAACTCTTACCCTCTCCCACAAATTAAATATGCATTATTATAATTATTTTTCCCAAACCAAAGCACTCGCTCCGAGAATGGCTGCATCTGCTTCCTCCAGTTCACTGAAAACCAATTTCACCTTATTTCTAAATAAGGGAAAAAGATTTCTTTCCATGTGCAATTTCGCAGGTTTTAAAATAAAATCACCAGCTTTAATTACACCACCAAACAGCAGAATGGCTTCCGGAGAGGAGAACATCACAAAATTTGCCAATGCTTCACCCAGTTTCTGACCAGTATACCTAAAGACTTCAATGGCAATGGGGTCACCTTTTTCCGCACATTCATGAACAGTTTTGGAATTGATGGCATCTTCGGGGTATTGATTCAGCATTGACTCCGGAAATTCAGCTCTCATTTTCTTCGCAGTAATTGTGATTCCCGTTGCAGAAGCATAGGCTTCCAAACTTCCCTCAGAACCTGTGCTCCAATGCTTTCTTCCTCCCGGTTTGACGATCGTATGTCCCAGTTCTCCAGCAAACCCATCATGTCCATAAATAAGCTTTCCTCCAGCAACAATGCCGCTTCCTACACCTGTTCCTAAAGTGATCATAATAAAATCCTTCATTCCTCGTGCTGCCCCAAAAAGCATTTCACCATATGCTGCGGCATTCGCATCGTTGGTTATTGTACAGGGAATATTGAATTTGGCAGTCATTAAATCACCAAATCGAATCACGCCTTTCCAGGGAAGATTGGGGGCATGGTCTATTGTCCCAGTATAATAATTTGCATCAGGAGCACCAACTCCAATTCCATCAAAATTCTCTTCACCGCCAAACATTTCGATGAGAGGATAAGCTTTCTCATACAAAGCATCTATAAACTCTTCAACATGCTCATAATCATCCGTCCTTATGCTTCCTTTTTCAAGAACTTCACCCCGATGATTGACTACTCCGAATTTCGTATTAGTACCTCCGATATCTATTCCCAGCGCTACACGTTTTGATAAATCTATTAATGACATTATTATTCTTTGTTTCTAAGTTTTAAAATTATAAAAAAGATAGCATTTTATAGTGAATTAAACAAGGGATTAGTGTACCAGTTTGGATACTGACTGTGCAACAATACAATACAACCATGATCTATTTAAACCGATATTGCAATGACAGCCTGCAATAACGATGTTAGTTCAATTATTGAAGATCATGAGCCCGATTTTACCCGTTCGAATTTGATCAGGTAAAAATCGGGCTCATGTGAAGATCGTGCTTCATGTCTTTAGTTCGTATTTTCTGCATAGTATAGATCTGAAAAGATCTTTGTTAGTTTAGAAGGATCTTCTCGCCAAGTATTATACATCCCTTGTCCCATCTCATCAGGTACAATGTCGAGTTTACCCTCGGCTATATATTCCAATATCTTTAGAGCTATACTATCCGGATCCGGCATATCCCAATCACTTCCTTTGTTCATATCAGTATCAATTGCCCCTGGATTTACAGCATAAACAGCAATTCCTTCTCTTGCCAATTCGATTCTGACAGATTGTGTTGCAGAGAAGAGGGCTGCTTTTGAAGCAGCATATCCGGCAATAGTTGGTAAAGGTGAATAAGCTGCAATTGAAACAATATTGATCATTTTCGATGGTTTATTTTTTATCAGAATAGGTGCAAACGCGCGCATCATCTTTATTGTTCCAAAATAATTTACCTTCATATCGTTATCCATTCCCAATAGGTCGCCTTCCAAAATATTTCCTGCACTTAAAACTCCAGCATTATTGATGAGGATTTCAGTATCCTGCGTGGCTTCGGCAACCATTGCGATTTGCTTATCCTCCGTAATATCCAAGGTCAATGTTACAACCCGATCATCATCAAATATTGGCATTGCACTCAAATCCCTACAGGTAGCATAAATCTTTCTTGCTCCATTGTTTAGTAAAGCTTTTACGAGTGCCCGGCCTATTCCCCTGTTAGCTCCTGTAATCAGGATAACCTTATCTTTAAAAATCTGCATATCACTTGATTTATTAGTTAATACAAATTTATTTGGTTAGCTAAAAAGATAAAATCCGAAACTTGCTACATTTGTCATTCTTCACTTTGAAGTCAATAAAAATTCCTCCCAGAAAAATCTATCATTAAAGATTACAGCACTGATTTTGGTCATTTGCATTTTGTGACCCTATTTTTTAATAGTCCAAACCTGCGTTTTTTTATCATATTGACCTGCTTTATCATTTTGCTTCAATTCCGTTAGTTTATAATCTCTGCAGGGATCACCTTCATCAATTTTAGCTATATAGCTTATTCTGTCTATTACACCGGGTTTGAGTTGTATATAAAACGTTCCATTTTCCATTTTTTCTAAATTAACGGCAATAAACTTTTGCGCTCTGTTTATCGTAAAAGAAAGGGAAATATGTTGGTCGTTTGGCGCTATTTTATATATTTCGATTCCTTCTACAGGATAAAGTGGGCTGTCACTAAATATTAAATCCTTTCCATTTTCATTTAGGTAATTAATGTTACACACCATCGGAATATAAATCTCGGCACAGAATACGTTATCGTCATTGCTTTTACAAGCTCCAAGGGTAATAAAAAGCATGGATAGGACGAATAATTTTAAATATTTTTTCATAATTTATCTACTTGATTAGCATAATATCAAACGCCAATCCTCGTTGATTCGCTACATCATGAAGTAACTGACAGATTGCCTATTCAATAAGGGTAGCTTTTTTAGAATGGATCAGGTGGCACATCCGGAATAGTCTTCGTTATGAAAAAAATAAAATAATAGAGCCGCAGCTTAGTAGCTATTAGCTTCTAATCCCATGTGTAGGATCGGATATTTTTTACCTTGTCCGTCCAATGCGGATCTTTTAAGAACTTTAAATCCCATATGCTTGTAGAAATTCACGGCTTGGATATTTTGTTCATTTACATCTACGTTAGTCACTTCTAAATGTTTTATTGCATGATAAATGAGTTGTTTTCCAATTCCTTTACCACGAAAATCATTGTGAATAAATAACATTTCAAGGTTCTCTCCAGAAATCCCCATAAACGCAACTAATACCCCATTTTCCTCATACCCCAACAACGTAACATGTTCAAAATAGGTTGGAATTTGCGCCTTATAATAATTAAAATCCTCCTCTTTCAGAAAATCATGTGTATTCAACACAGCACTCTCCCATATTAGAATCAGATTTCGATAATCACTCGTTTCAATTTTTCTAATCATACCTGTAAATTTTGAAGGGCAAAGGCCAGATTTTATTTGTGCAATATACCGCCCAAGTAAAAAAGCAACCCGAACGTTTATTATAATTTAAAATAAAATTTTATAGAATAAAATTACAATTATAGCTATATTTCCTAAAATAAATTATTTCTATGGCAAGATCCACAATATTCTTTCATAAAAAAACTTTATTTTTTAGCTTTTTAACATTTGTTTTTAGCCTAAACACATTTGCGCAACAAGTATCCAAAAACTATTATACCAAGCTGTCTGAGGGGTGAAACTTATGAAAGTCCCAGCGAACAAGCAAATATCCTAACGACCGTTACCTAGGGTTCTAAAGTGACCTTCAATAATTCGGATGCAGAAAAGTTGACCATGCTAGACAATTCCGTGGTCGTAAATGGAGCAAGAACTTTTTGGATGAAAGCAACACATAATAATGTCAGTCTACATTCTTCGCTAGGGCAACTTACACCTGTAGAATTTTTAATGAAATATGGAAAACAGGAGAATTTCCCAACATTCCAACGAGATAATAACAATAAATTCGATTGGAATTATTTAGTTTTGAATATAGCTAGTTAGGGTGAGAATACATCTGCACTCAAAAAAATGACACTTGGTTATCTGACATTAATTCTATATTTTGAAATATGATAAACCTGAATTACACTATTTTTCCCTTTCTCATCGGTATTTTAGCATACTTTAGCCCAGTAATGGGGAAAGCTCAAATGATATCTTTTTATCAGGTTACACCAGTTGAGATCCCAGGCTATTTTACAAAGACAATATTCCCATTCAATCCAACATTTATGAAGGGGAATAGGGTAAAAAGTGTAACCCTCAAAAGTCAAGAAAATGGAATTTCCAATCATTATACATTTGATTCCAACGGTCTTCTGGAGAACATAACCATGAGCCGATACAATCAAGAAAAAATAGATACTGTTTTTTATACCGCATATCACTATCAGAAAAATGGACTTGTTACTAGAGAAGCAAGGATTGATTATCATAGTGGCATCGTAACAATAAAGGTATATGGATATGATGAAAAGAAACGAATTGACAATATCAGAATCTTTTCGTTGAACGCACAAATAACCAATAGAACACAAAATAATGATTGGATGGGAGAACCAGTTCCTGGTTTGGATCAAATCATTCTCAAAGGATCATGGCCTGATGAAAATCTGTTAAATAACATGATCAATGAAAATAAGTTTTCCTCCTGGCGGTATCGTTACTTTACAGAAAACAATTTTGAAGCAGAGGAACGTACGGAATTCTTCGATTTTGTAAAAAATGGAGGTGGTCAAGATACCTGCCACCAAAAGATAACATATTATTATTTTAATAATCATCCTATTGTTCAATTTCTCCATTCTGGTTGCGCGGCTAAGACCATCCCCTCCGAACAATACGAATTTAAAGATGGGCTGCTATTAGCAATCAATGAAACCGATGCTAGTGTTGAGCCTAGAAGTGAAAAATATACCTATGACAACAACAAAAATCTGATATTGATGCAAAATAGCTGGAATGGGCAAAAAGTAAGTGAACTGATCATGACCTATAATAAAAAAGGTTTTCTAACAACAATACAACGAAAATCTGAAACGGCTAAAATGGCTCATTATTTTGAAGATCGTAGCCTCGATCTGAATTACACCTTCTTTTGAAAACTTGCACCGATATTCTGGGAATTCTATTTATCGAATTGTAAAAGGGATATCACGGATTGTAAATAGATAAGATTTAATTTTATAGTAGTCATTAATTTTAGGCCTATAAAGGCTGATGCTATTTGTTCAGCCCATTAAACCTTAGGCAAAATGACAACAGCAAACAACGTTCAGACAATTGCAGAAAAAGTTAAATCCTTCGCAATGGGATTTATTGGCGCATTTTTTTTTGCTCTAGGAGTCAGTTATTTTAGTGAGCAATCATCTTATAGAATCCCAAGAATATTACTTCCTGTTTATGAATTTTTAGGAAATATAGGGTTAGCAATCGGTTTACTTATATTGGGAGGTATACTTTTATATAGTGCTTACATCAAATTTAAAAAATACGGTGGCAGACCGGTTATCATGCTGATTGTTCTACCCCTGTTTACACTACTAGCTTTTGGTTTAAATACATTCTTCAACAATAATCAGTCTGGCAAAAAAGGGTACAGTGCGCAAAATAGACAAGCGACAGAACAGGTAGGAAATGCAAATCGTCCCGAGTTAAACAATGAGAAAGCAGAAAAATATTTGGATAAACTGGAAAACCTATTCGCTGAAATGACCAAGGCTAAAGAGGGTGCTGATGAAAATAGGTTTAAGCTCTTGGAGACACAGTTTTTAGATCTGGGTACTGAATTAGCTATTATTATCCCAGAAATGGCTAAAACAGATCAATATCCAAGCTTCATACAGTATAACGCCTATGTATCAAACAAGATCCATAAGATGCGAATGAACTAACAGACTCCTAGCATAGTGATTGAAACGAATAATATTTCCAACAAAAGTTATAGCGCTTTCAGTTTAAGATATACATTTTCCTATGCTCACGACAAGGATGAGAGAAATGATAAATACAGGGATCTCACATTAAAATTAGAACCAGTGTAGGATCTTTTTCGCTAGATGGGATTGAACGACAGATAGACCATGAATTGATCATTGATTAAAACAATACATAAACAAAACCTTCATGCTCTTATAAGCACCAACAGCTATGAAAATCAACTGAAGGTCCTTTCTGACCAATAGAAAACAGACACTTTCACAAAAAAAGGTTTTCAAACGGGGAGAATGAAAACCTTTAAATAACCAATTATAAACCTAAATTATGATAGTACAAATATAAAGATCTAAAATCATAAAAACAAAAATATCTACTATTTTAGTAGATATTTTTTTCTTTCTGTTTTCATTCATTTACACGCATGCTGTTTTCGAGCTAAAAAGAACAAAAAAGCTACGACAGACAGAATAAACGGTTTACATTAAAATATTATTTTCAGCAACAATAGGTTGTGGTAGCGAAGTCTCATCCAACATATCACGCATATCAATTTCGATCATTCGGCTAATTTGCGTAATCGGTATATCATTGGCACTACCTTCAAATGGGTTGACTGAGCTCTCTCCTATGGTATCCAAAACATGAAATGCCCATGCTACGATTGTAGAAAACAAAACATTAAGCCAAATGCTATATCCTTCCAGAAACGTCCCCTCGCCCAATTTATCATACTCCCGGAGCAAACCAAAAGGCAATAATAAAATAAACACAAACATCAGATAAGTCGTAACCGATGCGAAATTGCGGGGATAAGGAAAGTTTTTGATACGCTCGGCTTTTCCCTGATCATCGATCAGCCTGATGATCCCCTGTTGCAGCTCCAACCATTGAATATCATTGATATGCCCCTCTTTTTTTAGGGCTGCAACTTGTTCCGACTGTAATGCCAACAATTGGGTTGCCCTATTCTTTTTGGACAGAATATAAGTGAGTTCCTTTTCTTCCAGGTAGCCCCCCAACACTTCCTCCAACTTGCCATCCCATTCAGGAATACGATAATGTGTACGCAGAAATTCTTGATTGCTCTTACGGCTGGTATTTTCCCAATTACGTGGTTCCCTAAGTTGGTATCGCAATGCGGTAAGCCAGGCAAAGTGCCGGTAGAACACTTGTTTTACAATCGGATCCTGCTTTCCACCGGCTGTATCACGTACCAGAAATGCAAAATTACGACTGTCGTTAATCACGCTGCCATAGATCTGCCTCGCTTCCCAAATACGTCCATAACTCGCATTATTTTTAAATCCGACAATGAAAGCCAACCCTGTTCCCAACAGGGCAAGGGGTTGCCAGGGTAATGCAAGAAAATGCCAGCCAAAATAATATAAAGCGGTAGGGACTGTAGCTATTAAAAGTATCCACAAGGTATCGCGGAAAGTCCATTTGAAAAATTCCTGGGGACTGTATCTTCTTCCAGTATGCATAGTCTATTTGATAATATGTTCTCTTGAAAATACGAAATATTATGCATTAATCAACTGTCATTCATTAAGATCCACTGTCCTTCTACAGCATACTTTATTGAATACAGTTGTACCCGATTCAAGTATTATGATCTATCCGTATAACAGTATAGACGGTTGAAACAACCAATTGTCCCTGTCTTTTTCTTTCGTCCGATAGGATTATTCAGCTGTAAACAGGAACAGCTCGATGCTTGACCGGTATATATTGATCTTATCATGTTATAAACTCAATCCCAGTGTAAACGCGACACCTTTTGATTGTAAGTCCACGTTCCCATATCCTATTCCCGTTAGAGGTATCTTAACAAAAGGTTTTATGCCTATATTGATCTTGTTGCTGATTTTCTTTTCAACCGATATCGAAAAGTCTGCTACACCAAAAATATGCTGGTTCTCTCCATTGACCTCATAGCTTACACTTTTTTTATCTCCGTAACTGCTTTTGGCTTCATAGACTGCACCCTTTTTGCCTCCAGAACTCGCTTCACCTTCATAGTCAAATGTATATTTTTCCTTTAGCATAAAATAACTGGACAGACCAGCACTGACATTAAACTTTACCTTTTTACTTTTCAATACCGTATAATTTGCTGTCAGGGGGACATCGATCACATCACATACGGCACTGACCTGGCTAGGCAACTGTGTCAGTTGTGGTGGATTCGAAGGAGAATAAAAGCTGTATGCTGACTTATAATTCTTCTTGGCATAGATAGCGCCAACAGAAACACTCAACCCTTTAATTAGTGGATAGGAATAAGCCAAACCAAGGTTCTGACTTAAGGAAGATTTACCAGCACCTTTTACACTCGTTAGATCAGGTCCTGCCAGAAGTGTTAACACCGACGGTTCTCTTTTTGGCACACTGGGCTCCTCAATCTGCTTCTGATTATACAACGCTGCTAACCGATCTCCTGTTGTTTCAACCGGATCTATGGATAAGTTAAAACGTGGTAGTTTCCCAACTTTAAATTTCATTTTCGGAACTGTAAAATCGGTTTTTGTATCGATCCGCCGCATGATACCATGATTTGTTTCTGGGAGCGCTGCTATCGTATTATTTTGTATCAGCTCCCCACCAGTTTTTTCCCCCAGACTAAAATCAATATCTTCTTTCAAGCCGGATTTTATATTTTCCGTTTTTGCCAGAGGTGTTATCCGTGAAAGATCATGCTGAATAATAGTATCCCCTACCTGCTTCTCAGATTTATTTATAGCAGCGGATTGACCAGAATTATCCATTTTTTTGCTTTCTACTGGTAGATCCTTATTCCAAATAAAAAAAAGAGCGAGAACTGCGGCTGCTGCCGTAGATAATGCTATAAGGAAATACAATGTTGACTTTCTTTTATTTCGATCATTGTTCAATCGAGACTCCATCTCCTCCCAATGCGATTCATTAAAGTCAAAATTGGCTTCATCGAGACCTTCTCTAAAGATCTCATCAATCTTGTTCTTGTCCTTTTCCATTATGTATTCTCCCCAGTTTTACCTTTTGTCTCCTCTTGGCTTTTCACTATTTCAGCAAGTCGTCCACGGGCCTTATGCAAATTGGATTTTGAAGTTCCAACCGCAATACCCAACATGTCACTGATCTCTTCATGTCCATACCCATCAATCGCATAAAGATTAAACACTGTACGATAGGCCGGCGGAAGCTGATGTATCATCAGTAGCAAATCCTCGTAATTCAATTTTTGAGTTATCGTATCATTATCGGCAATAGCATGTTCAACCACAGCAATATCGACCAGGTAACCCTGTCTAATTTTCGCGCGATAGAAATCTATTGCCGTGTTTGTCATGATTTTTTTTATCCAGGTAGATAAAGGCTTTTGATAATCATATTTGATTATATTTTTAAATACTTTAAAAAATCCCTCATTTAAAATACCTATTGCATCTTCTTTATTATCGGCATATCGTAAACATATACCCAGTGCCAGCGCATAATATGTGGTATAAAGATCTTTTTGAGATCTACGGTCCTCATTTATGCATCCCTTAATAATATGGATAGATTTTTCGTCAACTTCTTTTATCGCCACTCGATATTGTTGCTTTTCTTTTGATAAATATAGTATAAAATATAGTACGATGAGATAATAGAAAAGGTTGCCTGCTATGAAAAAAAATATTTTTTTTCATAGCAGGCAACCTTTTCCAGGGCATGGTCGTAATGGTTAGTATCAACAATTAAAACTTAGTATTATGGAACTCAACCCAAAAAATGTAAAAACAGCCCTCATGGCCATCCTCATGTTATCCCTATTTTCGTCTTGTTCTAAAGATGACGATAAAGCTCCTGAAGATAAAAAGAAGGGAATACAAACAGCTGCAAATGCTCAATTTGGCACCATTCTGACTGATGCTAATGGGAAAACGCTCTATTTCTTTTCAAATGATACAAAAGGCATGTCAGCATGTACAGGAAATTGTCTATCCACATGGCCGGTTTATCATAACAATGAGACAAGTTCGGATATGAAGATCGATAAAAGTCTTCTAGGTGAAATTACGAGAGCTGATGGTAGCAAACAAAGTACTTACAAAGGTTGGCCACTATATTATTATGCTGGAGACAGCCAATCTGATGCCGTAAAAGGGGATGCTGTAAATAAAATCTGGTATGTCGCAAAGCCCGATTATCTGCTCATGGTTGCCAATGCACAACTTATCGGGCATGATGGGAAAAACTATTTGGGAGATTACACAGAAGGTATGGGCAGCACCTTGTATTTAACCGACGATAAAGGCCGAACACTTTATGCCTTTAACCCCGACAAATTCAATAAAAATACGTTTACCAAACCCGATTTCAGCAATGATGTGGTCTGGCCGATCTATCAAATGGACAAAGGAGCCTTACCGTCCCTCATAAAATCGGCAGATATTTCGGTTATCGATGTTTTTGGCAAAAAACAATTGACTTTCAAAGGATGGCCTATGTACTATTTTGGTCAAGATCAACAACGTGGTGACAACAAAGGAATTAGCTTTCCTCGCCCCGCAGTATGGCCAATCTTGAATGACAAAACAACTATTGCGCCTGCTAGCTAAATTCTAGTTTATGAAGCTACAATGATTTATTCGAATACACGGCCAGGTGAACTGGGTCCGAAGCATTCGGACGAGTCCCTGAATAGCAATAGCAGATAAAAACATGTAAAAAATAAAGCTGATAGCTTCATCAACTTCGAGAAAAAAATGATACAGATGAAAAAACTAAAAATAGCTAGACCACTCATCCCGAACAATAAGTTCACGTTTACTATTGCGACTATTGTTGTAATAGCGATTGCACTTACAGGATGTACAAAAAAACAAGCCGAGGAATTATCTCCTGAACCTCCGGGGCCGGAAGAAGTCACCGTGAACAATGTATCCTATACAAATTTTGCAAAAGCACTTTTTGAAACCAAATGCAGGTCATGCCATACCGCAGGACGACCTGCCAGTGCACGTTGGGAATTTAACGGATATAACTCGGTCAAAGATCATATTACAAAAATTAACAACGTCGTATTGGTGACCAAAACGATGCCCATCGGGGGCACCTTGACAGCCAAAGAAATAGAATTGCTGGATGCCTGGATCAAACGCAATACACCGGAAAACTAATGCAAAACTCATATGAATAAGATACATATATACAGTATACTCCTGTTTTTGCTCGGGAGTAAGGCGACATTTGCTCAGCAGACAAATTCCTTAGTCTCCAAAGCTGCAACTATTTCTTTTTTCAGCAGCGCCCCCCTGGAAGATATAGAAGCGAAAAGCAGTTTAGCGGGGTCCGCCCTAAATATCAAAACAGGAGAGATTATCTTTCGGGTAAAAATTACTTCATTCCAATTTGATAAAAAACTGATGCAGGAGCATTTTAATGAAAACTATATGGAGAGCGATAAATATCCGCTCTCTGAATTTAAAGGTAAGATCGATGAATGTGAAAAATTAGCCAAAGACGGCACCTACAAATTGAATGTTTCAGGTACTTTACAAATCCATGGTGTCGGTAAACCCTATTCTACCGCTGCGATTTTCAATGTGAAGAATGGTGCAATAAAAGCTATCGCGGCCTTTGATGTCAGACTGGCAGACCATAAAATCAGTATTCCCTCAATCGTCGGAAAGAAAATTGCGGAGGTCGTGAAAGTAAAAATAGAAGCTGCTTATAACTAATAATTATTCCATTCAATTATGAAAAGTATACTAGGCATAGTGCTATCTATTATTTCGCTGAAAGTAGTTGCACAGGAAGATCTCGATAAAATGATCAAGCTTGAAGGGCCAAAGAACGAAAAAGTTACTGCGACATTTAAATCGGGCAACTTAATAAATCTAAAAACTACTGAAACCATTCATCGAAATGAAATGGACTTCAGAGTAGATCACCGGTTTGGAGATATTGGAGGAAGTGCCGGTGGAGCGAAAAATTTCTTCGGTCTTGACAATTCAACAGATATCAGGATCGGTTTTGATTATGGTTTAACAGATAATATCAACATTGGAATCGCTAGAGCGAAAGGCGCCACAGAAGTCAGACAACTCTATGAAGGTAATATCAAATACCGCTTTGTTGAACAGACTATAGACAATAGTGTGCCTGTTTCGATCGCCTTTTTTGGAAGCACAGTCGTATCCGCGATGGAGGCTTCGGAAGAAAAACATTCGCCGGCAAGTTTCGAACGATTCAGCGACCGTCTGAGCTATGTGACGCAATTGATAATTGCCAGAAAATTCAGTTCGAATTTTTCTCTTACGGTTGTCCCCTCCTACCTTCACCGTAATTATACAGCCTATAATGACCAGAATAATATGTTTGCAATCGGTATTGGTGGTAGGGCGAAAGTCAGTAAACGGATAGCATTCGTTGCCGACTATTTTCTTCCCTTCCGTCAATCCTCGAAAAAGAAATACCGCGAAGAGCTAACTGGCCAACGCTACTACAATGCTTTAGGAGTTGGTTTGGAAATGGACACAGGTGGGCATATTTTTCATCTCAATTTTACAAATGCTACAGCGATACAAGAATCACAGTTTATCAGCGAGACCAACAGTTCATGGGGGAAAGGGCAATTTAGATGGGGCTTCAGTATTGCAAGACGTTTTAATTTTAACAAAAAAGAGAAAGGATAAAATCGGTAAACACGCTGTACTATTGTTTGCCATCAACGACATTAGTTTAAAGCTGAAATATTATCCCCCAGACGATAGCGATCTAGGGGATAATATCAATTAGAAACTATTCGACTATTCAATGCAGATGAGAGGCATTCCTTTGAACAGCTACTTAAATATTTTTAAGTGTGGTGTACCATTGGTAGCCACCATTTAGTCTGATTTTTATTTTCTCGGGTTTCGCAGAGCGTATGGTATACTTGATCAATTTACTGTCTTTCCATTTCATGTCGACCGTATAATTGCCTCTCGCTTTGAGGCCTTTCACTTCGCCATTTTTCCATGCATCGGGCAAAGCAGGCAACAGATCTATACAGCCATCGTGACTCTGCAAAAGCATTTCCGCAATACCAGCTGTAGCGCCGAAATTGCCATCGATCTGAAAGGGAGGATGTGCAGAAAATAGATTCGGATAAACACCTCCACCACCGCCCATATTATTGGGGTCAGCTACGGGTTTTAGCATTTCCCGGATCAATTTGAACGCTCTGTTTCCATTATGGAGTCTTGCCCAAAACAAGGTCTTATAAGCGATAGACCAGCTCGTACTATTATCTCCTCTTACCTCAAGCGTCTTCTTTGCAGCTTCCGCAAGTTCGGGAGTAGATAAAGGCGTGATTAATGGTGCTGGATAAACCCCATATAAATGAGAAACATGGCGATGGGTCGGTTCGATCTCCTTATAATCCTCCAACCACTCCTGTATACGTCCATCTTTGCTGATCACTCCAGCCGGTGGTATTGTCGGTAGCAAATGCTCCAAATCCTGTCTAAACGCATGATCAATTTTCAGCTTTTTAGAGGCTGTGATCACATTAGTAAACAGCTCCCGCACAATCTGATTATCAATGGTAGGTCCCATACAGATGCTCGCTGTCTTTCCGTTAGCCATATAGAAAGTGTTCTCCGGCGAAACTGAAGGGGAAGTAACCATCCAACCTGTTTTAGGGTCTTTCACTAACACGCTTTTATAAAATTCCGCAGAACCTTTCAGCACAGGATAGATATCTTTTAGATAGTTTAAATCATTTGTAAACGCATAATGATCCCATAAATTGCTACATAGCCATCCTGAACCCGCATTTGATGCTCCCCATGATGCACTTTCGCCGGGTTCAGTAAATCTCCAGACATTGGTAATGACATGCGCAATCCAGCCATCAGCATTATAGTAAGCCTTGGCGGTTTTCTTTCCCGGTTCAACGAGACTTTTCACCAATTCAGCAAGTGGCAGATTCAGTTCAGATAGATTGACCACCTCTAGCGGCCAATGATTCATCTGTACATTCACATCCAGGTGATAATCCCCATTCCATGGTGTGTTGATCTCCTGTGCCCACAGCCCCTGTAAATTGGGGGGCAGCAGTCCTACCCGGGTGCTACTGATGCTCAGGTATCTCCCATACTGAAAAAACAAAGTTGCTAGTGATGGATCATTATTGAAATTATTGTAGAAGTTGGCTATCCGACGGTCTGTTGGCAAATCTGCAGCTGTCCCTTCCCCGAGATCAATATAAGCGCGCTTGAAGAGCTTGTTGAATGCAGCTATATGACCTCGTTTTTGCAGATCATAACTTCTTTTCATGGCTGCAGACAAAAATTGGCTTGTCTTTTCCTCAAAGGCAAAGCCCTTGAAATCAGTTCCAGCAGAGACGTAAATCAACACCTCAGTAGCATCCTCAATAACCAGATTATTATTTTCCGGACGGATAGTTCCGTCTTTCAATTTCGCCTGTACCCGAGCCAGATACTTCATCCCCTTACCATCGGTACCGTTATTGAGCTGGCCGCACATCTGCAATTCGTTGCCCACCGTATTAACCTGATAACGCTCAGGTCTATTCATCGCAATACGACAATTGAGCTGCCTGGGCTTGTCTGCTGTCAACCGAATGACATCGACATCATCGTCAAAACTTGTAAAATACTCTCGTTTATAATTTACACCATTACGTGTAAATGTACAGTTCGCAATGGCTTGGTCCAATAGGAGCTCGCGACGGTAGTTCTCAACTTTTTGTACCTCTCCATGATCCCCCTTATAGGTGAAATCGATTTGCAATGCACCCATTGTTTGAAATTTACCCCACCTTTCTCCTGCTGAGCCTTCGCCTTTACAGACAAAATTGCTGTTTACCAATGCTTGCGCCTCATCATTTTTGCCCTGTAAAATAAGTTGCCGGATAGCCGGAAGACTTTTATAGGCCTCATAATTATTGGCATCCTGCGGACTTCCAGACCATAAAGTAATATCGTTCAAGACAATGCGCTCCTTTAAAATACCGCCATCGGGTGTCATTCCCAACCTGCCATTACCCAGCGGTAATGTGGCCTCCCAAATTTCCGCTGGTTTATCATACCACAATTTTAAGGGCTTTTGCTGGGCAGATACAGTTGTAAGAGCGAAGCAGCAAAAATAAAATACAGTTAACAGTTTCTTCATGATATATAGTGTTTCAGATCCCTCATTTTGTTGTAAAAAGCTAGTTAATCTCCATAAACCTTAAATTCATAGATATTGGCAATAGTCTTGTCTTTTGCAGGTAAAACTGTCAATCGTACCCATCTTGCTTTGATATTGCCCTCATCAACAAAACAAGGAATAGATATTTTAGCGTTGTTGGTTTTATCTGCAAAAACAGACCATTTTACATTATCGGCGGAATACTCAATTTTGTATTGTGCACCTTTCTCTACGAAATCCGTAAAGGTTTCACATCTTTTGATTTTCTGTACAGCACCAAGATCTACAACCAGATGCTGCTCGGTACCATCAGCTTTTGGACTCCACTTGGAAAGACTATTGCCATCAAATGCACCAATCAAGCTATGTCCTACCGGATCAGCAGGTGATGTAGCAGGCATCCATCCGGACAGCAATTGACCTGAGGCCGGAGTGTAATTGAGGACAAGGTTGTCGAATCCAGCAAAATTAAAGCCCGATACGTAACCTGCCGCGCCAATTGAATAGGTATCATCCTGTACGTCAACAACGAGTTGGCCGTCTATGTAACCTTTGATATTGCTTCCTTTTCCGGTCAGCTTCAATTTATGCCATTTACTGGCATCCACATTTCCACTTGCAAGTATATTTTTCTTTGTCTGAAGTTTCCATGTGCCATCTTTATAGATATTAAAACGATAGCCGAATGGAATATTTGATTGGTTGGCTTTATCGTAGGCTCCTCTCAAAATTAGCCCGGCATAACCTACTCCATTAAAGGCATCATTTTCTACAAAAACATCAGAGGATATCTCGCCCTGCTCCCATTCCGTATTTTGTGCAACAAACGTATAGGCACATTCATCCGGAATCCAGTGCGTGATATCGTTTACGAGCAGTTGTCTTAAGTATTTATTATTCCCTTCAGATTGCGCCAATTCAAAAGCACCCGAGTTGTCATAAAAGTATTTTGGCGAAAGCGGAGCTCTTTCTAAAGAGTAATTATCAAAATTATCACTGTACTTTGTTGGGAAGGCTTTTTCTTTAGGAATATTGTGCGCTCCCTTTTGCTGACCTGTCGTCGTCGTAATTGTATAAATACTCTCCGGATCAACAGCTAATGTAACTTCTCCGTTGACTACTGAAACATCTTCCTGTTGTACAAACTGGTTTTTGCTGTCCGACTTCCACACATGCAGCTTGTCCTTAGGAAGATCAGCGATATTGAATGTTAATTTCTGCCCCTCTGAACCACTGACCACGACTATACTATAATCATTGCTGCCATCCATATTTTTATAAGTACAATAAGCACCGTCACCACTGAATTCACCGCAGCCGCTATCTAGGTATTTCCATCCCGGTTTGGCAAACTGGTTAAAATGTGCTACTGCCCAGATCGTTGGCCACACCTCATAATATCCTGACCAAGGTGTAGTCCCTTTCATCAAACCTACATTCGAAAAACAGGAAATATCGGGCATTGAAGCAATCGGACACCACATATTTACTTTCACAATTTTCCATTTGATGTAACACCTTAAAATGTTTTTGGCTAAATAGGTCGTATTTCTCCATGATGCTCCGGGCAATGAAAAGTCTTCACCAGACCATAAGGGTAATTCTGTCAAAACCGAATTCGGATTTGGTTCCTCACCTCTATGTCCCCACATATAGGAGTCCGGATAATGATAGCTGATCGATGAAATTGTATTTCTGAACACCGAGTCTTTGACCAACAGATCACTAATCTCCCATGCTTTGCCAGCACCTTCGGGTGCATTTATTTTAATATCCTTAAAGCCATTTCGATCGAGTGTAGGTCTTAAAACATTGACAATCCAATCTCTGTTATAATCGCGTTCATTCCAACAACCTGAAATATACTTCATCTTGAGTCCCCAGTGTTTTGCACCTTCAATAAACTTGACCAAGTAGTCTGCGTTATCCTGTGACCATACCCCTTTAAACCATCCGGGCATACTCCATTCTAGGGCGTCAAGTTCTATATTCGGATTTCGATTTGCTGCTTCACGCATTAGCCAGTACTCAAATCCACGATTATAATGAGGTTTTTCCATTTCTGCCCTTGTTCTTGCAAAACTAGGCTCCGAGCCACAGGTCGTATTACCATCTCCCCCAATTTCTGTCTTAAGGTAAGTAAAGCCAGCACCGAAATTTGGTTTGAACAGGTAATCTAATATATCGCTTTTGGATTTATCGGCATAATCTATTAACAGCCTTGAGGAGGAGCCTGCACTGACAGCGCCGACCCCGTCAAAAAGCCGTCCGCTACCTTTTCCGTCGACCTTAATTAGTTTAGATGAACCAGCATTCGTCTGTGCTAAAGCGGCACTGACTGCAAGAGCTAAGTAAAGTGTTGTAAGTGTGTTTTTAAACATAGTTGGTTTCATTGTATTACCTGTTTGAATTTTATGTAAGTCTCAGGGCAAAATCTGACGGTTTCACCCTGAATATTCTTGTAATAGCGCATGCTAAAAAATGGTTATTATTTTGAGACCCGATCACTTGTCCAGAATGTCAATTCACCCATTGTGATAAATGTGCCTCCGCCCCAAGTGTCCAGTACTTTAATTCGGATATATCGCGCTTTAGGCGTTCCCGGTGGAAGTTTAAATTCTTCGCCTGCTTTTGCATAGTTGATATCACCTTCTGTTGTTTGTCCGACCGGTAATCCAGAAGGTTTTATGGATTGACATTCGGCCAGTTTTGTCCAGCTTGCCCAAGAACCATCCGAAGCAGGATTATTGCTGCCCCAGATTTCGAATTTCTTCACATTCTCAGCCCTAAAGATACGGTCTGCAGCCTGCCAGGTTCTAAAGCGGCTGATAGAAACAGATTCCCCCATATCAAAAGTAAACCATTGTGAAGGACCCTCAGTGGACGCGAAGCCTGTACCATCGTAGTTTTTATTCCAAAGATATTCCATCAGCCAACCCCAATTATCCCGAACATCTGTAGGAAGCGAATAGACCTTAAAGTTTGCCTTATCTACTTCTCGCTCAAATACTGGAAGTGCTACCTCACTCGGTGTTATAGAGAACTCATCTATTGCCTTGGGTTCGGGTAAAAATATAGATTTGTAAATAAGCTTAGTACCGTTCTTAAAGCCCGAAATCTCTGTTTTTAAACTTCCTCCCGGAATCACCACGGTTTGGGTAGTACCAGTTTCAGTAGTATATTTTAACTCAATGGACTTTTCACCCTCCAATGGAGAATTCCAGTCAATAAAGAGCTTGCTTCCATCCAATGAATAACTTAGCGTTTTCAACGTTCGGTTAGATAATACCTTTAGGTAATTATCCCCATACACCATACCAGTTCCTTGTTTTACTATTGATTTAGCTTTAGGCCCGGTGTATGTATATACATCAAAAGAATAGGTACCCTGAGAAAGATTATTAATCAACAGATCAACAGTATCTTTGCCAGTTGTTTTTACAACGTCTACTTCTGTCGAGTCTGCATGATTATTCCAGAAGGCCCTAACTTTGGTTATCAGTGGATCATTTCCCAAAACAACTTGTAATTTAATTCTGTTATTACCACCATGGACGAGCACAGTATCTGCTCTCCCTGGGTAGTAAATTTCGCCATCCTTTGTAATTTTTTTATACGCATCTTCTTTGGTACAGGAACTCATATATAATCCTACAGAGACAAGGAAGAAACAGGTCAGATATTTAGTCATTTTCATATTTTAACTATTAATTATTATTACACTAAATTTCTATTGTGGATTCCCCCACAGCGCTAATTCTGTAAAATTCACATAAACTCCATCTGACCAATTCCGCAAGGTTTTAAAGCGGATATACCTTACTGCGGGAGCATCTACAGGAATGCTGATGGTCTCCCCCTCTAGTGCAGCTTCAATATCAGCATTAGAATTCTGTCCCGGTGGCAAACCTGATGGTTTTATCTGTTCGTGTTCGGCTAATAATATCCAGTTGGTGAAACTGCCATCAGGGCTCGGATTGTTGGAACCCCATATTTCCACTTTTCTTGGATTATGAAGATGAAAATACCACCCTTGTCTCATAAACCAGACTAAACGGCTCAACTTAGCAGTTTGCCCCATATCAAAGGTAAACCATTGTGGCATACTTACCGGGTCAATGGTATGATAAGCTGTCTTATTACTTACATCACCATCAAAAAGATATTCAACTTCATTTCCAGGATAATTTTTCGCATCTGTACCATTAATATTTAATCCTTTCATTTTTGTTCTATCCAATTGTGCTTCAAAGAAAGGCTTTAAAGTCACATAGGTAGTATCGGATAAATTACCCCAGCGATCCCGTACCATCAGTCCAAATCGGGTTTCTACTGCAGCGAGATTTCTTGCACCGAAAGTTCCTGTTTTTAGCTTCGTATTCAGCGTTTTCAATGGCGCAAAATTGCCCAGTTTATCATTTGCTAAAATAACTATGGCTACATCCGATTCAGTCACATTCTGATAACCAACATCCAACCCGCCAAAAGCAGCACTAGCTACTAGCTTTTGTTTAACAAGCTCAAAAGGTGGTGTTTTGGGTTGCACTTTTACAAGCAATGGTACAGAGACATTTTCACTTTTATCCACGGCATATAACCTTGCTTCGTAAACATCCGTATCGGCAAACCCTTGTAAAACAACACTATCCAAATACCTACTAACCTTTGTGTTCCGAACGATCCCTTGTTTCGTCGTATACTCGGCCCTTATATACAACAAATCATCATCTTGTGGTAAGTTATAGGTTATTTTGGCCGCCCCATTTAAATTTTCCACCTGGGCGTTGCTCACAGGCCCTGGAGCCTGCTTATCACTTTTATCCATTGTCCCCACCTCCGTTTTACGACAGGATCCGATCGTTCCGACGAACAACAATCCTGCATATAACATATATATTAATCGATTCATTTTTGTTCTTTTCTAATGATTGATTTTGAATAGTAAGTTTTACCTAGCTTTTGTTACCAGCCTCCATTTTGAACCAGATTCGGATTTACTAGGATATTATCGTCTTTTATCGGCCAAAAATAATCCCTCGGACTGTTAAAACTTTGATTGAATAATAATATCCTTCGGTTATAATCGGCATATTCTGACCGAATCACATCCCAGCCATAAATGGGCTGGTTCAGAATCTCTCCAGCCTTTTTCCAGCGTCTGAGATCCCAGAAGCGGCTGCCCTCAAAGGCCATTTCAATTAGACGTTCCTGTTGTACAATCTCTCTTAAACCATTTTTATCGGCGTATTTATTTGGATTCTTAGAAAAGTTAGTCCAAGAAGACTCAACGGATTTAAGCCCCGCCCGGTCTCTTACCATGTTAAGGTATTCTAATGCAAGCGCCTTATCGTCTGTCTCATTTAATGCTTCAGCATAGAGCAAATAAAGATCCCCTAGCCGCACCACAGGCCATGGATAGCGTTCAACAACTACATTTATCGGAGTTGCAACCATTTTCCAGTTCACCAGTTTCTTGGTATAATAACCTGTTACCGAATAAATACGGGTTTGTTTTTTCCCAGAATGTTGTCCTGATTTGGCCTTAATGCTAAAATTTGCATTTTCCATATACCATGTCGATCCATCAAATGCCATATCCGCATAAAAGCGAGGCTCTCTGTCAAAATGCAGACCAACAGACTGATAACCATTCTGTATCCCAAGATCTGCAGCTGTTGCAGTCCGCAGTTGGAATCTATTGGCATAGTCCCAGGTTTTATCTTCTGTAATAGGTACACCATTTTCTGTATAAAATAATTCAGCCATTTTCAAGGTAGGTGCGAGTTGCCCCTTTAAGCTTGGATTAGCTACATTTGGATCTAGTTGTGGACTGGCATAGAGTTGTAAGGTCCAGGTGTCATCTGGCTTAGTCGTTGTCCCCCAAATCAGCTCCGTATTCCATCTTTCACATACGGCGTTACGGATGCTCATTTCCGTTTTCGTGAAATCATCTACCGGCTTTCCCGGTGAATTAAAGCGATACAAATCTATATCCGCTTTTTTAGCAGCCGCGATGGCTAGTTTACATGCCTCTGCTGCTCGTTCCCATTTTTTCTGATCATAGGTTGCATTAAATAATGCTCTTCCATCCCGATTCTTGATATTGGCAAAATCTGGATTTCCATTGAACAAAGGACTTGCCGCAGTAACAAGTACTCTGGCTTTAATTGCCAAGGCAATAGGTTTGGTTATTCTACCCAGTTCTGTACTTTGGTCTAATATTTTTTCCGGTAGCCCCACACTTCCCTCACCTGCAGCAGCCTCATCGAGTAGATTAACAATATAGTTTACAACGGAGTCTGTAGACTGTCGGCTTACCTTTACCTCATCCGGCAAGGCATTAATTGGCAAATTTTTATCAACAACAGGAATAGGACCATACATTCTGAATAAATACCAGTGAAAATAAGCCTTCAAAAATTTGGCTTCAGCAATCCAGCGGTCTTTCATATATGGCTCCACGTCTTTAACCCTATCAACATTTTCTAAAAATATATTACAGTTCCGAATACCATTCCACATGGATTTACCGTCAAAACTATCCCAATAATTCATTTCGGGCTTATTTCTATTTTGAAGTCCTCTAGCAATATTATACGGAGATAAGGTCGAATAATCTTCTCCGGTGGGCATTGGCCAATAAATCCAAAACTCGTCTCCAGTGTTCATACCTGGATTCATTTCCGGATGGCCTTCCCGGGGCAGACCATCATAACAGGTAAATAAAAACTTCTCTGCTTCATTGCGGTTGGCAAAAGCGTGATCAATGGTAGAGACATTGTCTGGAACCACATCAAGAAAATTTTTCTTACAGGAATTCATCATAAATAACAGCAAAGCCGCCGAAAGAGTAAAACAAATCGTATATCTTTTCATATTGAATTTCTTTTTTGTGTTAGAATTGGACGTTTAATCCGAAATTGTATACTTTTTGAAGCGGATATCTTAGACCATTCCCCCCCATCTCTGGATCCCAGAGATCAAAACTACTTTTGACGAACAGGTTACTGGCATTTAGATAGAGTCTGATTGGTCCCACTCCCATTTTATCAAGCATCTTGCTCGAGAGATTATAGCCCAATTCCACTGTTTTTAGCCGTAAAAACGAACCGTTACGCATCCACCAGCTGGAAGATTCAAGATTATTCCGGTTCAGATTCGGGCTTAGGCGAGGCCAAAAGGCATATATATTACCGTTCTCCTCGGACCAGTGATCATCGGCAATAGCTTGTAACAAACCATGTTGATAGGCACCATTCATAACAAAAGGACTGGTTTTATCGGGGTCGATCCAGAAAGAAGACCGGCCGGACCCCTGAAAGAATCCACTAAGATCAAAGTTCTTATAGCCTACTGACAATCCAAAACCATAAATAATTTCAGGTACCGTCGGCAAGCCCAATGGGACATAGTCCTGTGATGTGATAATTCCATCTCCGTTCATATCTCGATATTTAATATCGCCTCCCATGACCTCACCGAAAGTCTGAACAGGAGAATTTTTCACCTCTTCATTATCGACAAATAGCCGCTCAGCGATCAGCCCATACCCTTGACTAAGAGAACGACCAACCTTAGAAAGATAAGCTAAATTGGATGGGTAATTAGGTTCTTCATTTACAAGCAATTTACTGGTTGCATAGGTAAACGTTCCTCTAGCCTGTATCCACATATCACCAAAATTCTTACTGTAATCTATAGAAAGGTCGATACCTTTTCCTTCAGCCTCCCCCACATTAGCCCGTATGCCTGCAGATAATCCCATTGTTGTAGGAATATAAGACCTATTCATTAGAATATTATTTCTACGTGTCTTGTAGGCATCCAAAATAATATTGACACTGTTAAACAGACTGATATCCATCCCTAGGTTGACCGTCGACGCTTGTTCCCAGGTAATCGCTTCGTTCGCGTATCTGGAAATTGTCACCCCCGGTTTACTATATATATAATTTGTACCAAAAGCTGATCCGTGACTACCATCTTTTAGATTCACATCTGATAAATAAAAGAAACGATCATCTGGATCACCAATCTGATCATTACCGATCAAACCGTAAGTTGCTCTAAATTTTAGTTTCGTTATAGTCTGTCTTAATGGTCTAAAAAACTCCTCATTCGATGCATTCCAGGCAGCCCCAATTGAAGGGAAGAAGCCATAACGATGATTCTTCGCAAAACGTTCAGAACCATTTAGTCCAAAATTTGCTTCAAACAGATATCTGTTATCATAGCCATACGTAAATCTCCCCGATAGTCCCTGATTTCTATAAGGGAGAGAAGTCTGAAGCTTATCTGCATCACCAGTTACAAAACTCCGTAGTTGGGTAACCAACAAACCTCCTACACTATGTTTTTCGGAGAAGGTGTGATTGTAGTTAATAGCAGCCTCCAGATAAGAAACTGTATTTGCAACTTTAGCTCCTCGCTTAAAATCCAAATACTCCGTGGCATCTTTCTCATTGAGCAATTCCAATGAATATTTGTCACCTTCTGTACTAGTTGCATTTGCCCGATAATAAAAAGGAGTATATCTCCTACTCAGATCAAAATAAGAATAGCGCTGTGTATAAGCCATAAGCCTTGCACTCAGGCCTTCTGTAAGGAATTTAAAATCTTGCTTAATTTCAAGTTGTACATTTAATGTTGATGAATTTGATTGCTGAAATCCTGAAACCATTTCTGCATACGGATTGAAATACATCGCCTCCGTCTGCCCGTTGATTCTGGCATTCCCAAATAATGGATGTTCGGCATAAGGCATATCAGATGCCGGAAAAACAGCCGGAAAATTAACAGGATTTGCAGCTATTGCTCCCTGAAAGATATTTCCCCCTCCACCAATTGGTCCTTGATAGTCATCAAAGCTTCCCGAAGTTCGTACAATTCCCTCTGTTGTAGGTGTCAGTTTAACATTGACATTTGAACGGATCTGATAACTTTTCAGGTTAATATTATTATCGAATTTATTTCCATGGTCAGACTTTAACACACCATTATCTACGTTATAAGTTCCTGCAATATAAAATTGTGCGTTTTTCCCCCCACCACTCATATTCATATTAAATCGCTGGTTGATCGTGTAATCTTTGATCAACAAACCAATCCAGTCATTATTGGGGTAAAGAAAAGGGTTTTCCCCTGCTATTGTGCGATCTATCTTATTCTGGCTGTAAGGTAGGTCTTCAAGTGCATTTCTAGTCAATACAGCTTCATTCGCCAGCTTCATATAGGTGATATTGTCCGCCAATTTGAAATTTTGTGTATTCGATGAAATCGAATTCTCTGCCCTCACATTGAATTTTGTTTTTCCTGTGATACCGGATTTCGTAGTCACCAACACCACACCATTAGCTCCCCTAGCCCCATACAGCGACGATGCTGCTGCATCTTTTAAGACGGAAAAACCGGAGATATCATCGGGTTGTAATCTCGCCAATGCGTTAGAAGTGGATTCCATACCATCAATCAAAATCAATGGATCTACCTTCCCACTTCCAAATGTCGTGATCCCGCGAATAAAAAACTGTGCATTATCAGCGCCGGGTTCGCCGCTCCGTTGAAAGGCTACAACCCCAGACAGCCTTCCCGCAAGCATCGTTGTCAGATTGCTGGTCGGTCCTTTCAATTCTTTCGGATTAATTGTTGTAATGGAACTGACCATACTCTCTTTTTTCTGATGACCATAAGCGACTACAACCACCTCATCCAGTTCGCTCTTATCTTCTGTTAACTGCACATCTATCTGTTGAAGCCCATCAATCGGCACTTCCTTTTTTGCATAACCAACGATAGAGAAAACAAGAATTCCCTTAGGATTCGACACTTTGAGACTATAATTCCCCTCAACGTCTGTCGTAGTTCCATTGCTTGTCCCCTTTTCCACAACAGAAACTCCCTGTAATTTTTTATCCCCTTCCCCTGAAACAATACCTTTAATCGAATGCTGAATGATCCGGTTCTCTTTTCTTTTGGAGATAATAATCATTCTTTCCTCTATCGCATACTCCAGCCCTAAGTTAGCTGTAACTTCCTTCAACGCCTCGTCAACTGTGGCATTCTTAACTCGAAAATTTGTCTTTTTTAACGGGTTGATCAAATCTATATTATAGAACATGTCGTACCCGGATTGTTTCTTGATCTCTTTCAGCACAGTTTCTACAGCTGCATTTTTCAGCTCGAGATTGATACGTTGGCCATAGCCCTCCGCAAATGCCGAAATTGAAAATAAAAATGTAATTACAAATGTTAGCTTCATTATGATTAGATGCTTGCGAGTACATATTACAGTCCCAAATAGGCGCTGTAATAAACAATACAAATGCTTGTATTGAACTTTTAAATTCATACTTTTGTGATGTTAGGTTTTTAGAAAATTTTGTATTACCCTAATGTTCGCCGACGGTATGGCAGTACTGTCGGTTTTTTTTGATTAAGTTTCTTTCCCCATTTATTTTTCAAATTTTAGTGTAGTTCCCGTTCGGTTAATCTTGATATTTGCTGTGCGCGCGATCACATTCAGCGCTTTGTCCAGCTCATAATTTCTTGGTATAGTTCCACTAAACGTAAGTGCAGGAAGGGTTTCAAGATCCACATCAATATTGTACCATCTGGCGAAATCCTTCATAATTTCCTTTAATGTTGCATTATCATAAACAAATACACCATTCTTCCAGCCCAATACCTGCTCCTCGTTTTCAGTCTTATCTTGTTTCAAAGCTTTGGATTTTTTATCGAGGACAATTTGTTCACCAGGTTTAAGGATATACTCCTTCTGAGGTAATGATCCGATCAGATTCTGTACAGACACTTTACCATGAAATAAAGTGGTTTTAGTCGTTTGTTCATTTTCATAATTGTTGACATTAAACTTGGTTCCGTATACCTTAATCCGTTGATCGTGTGTTTTAACTATAAATGGCTTACGCTTATTGGTTTCTACGTCAAAAAATCCCTCTCCTTGAAGTTCGACCTCCCGTTGATCCTCTGCATAAAAAAGTGGAAATTTAAGTTGAGAATCAGAATTTAGAACCACAACACTACCATCAGTAAGATAAATGCGAGATTGTCTGCCTTTGGCTGTCCGGATTGTTTGATAAATGACTTGAGGCTTAAGATTAGGCATACTATCCAGTACTTTAACATGGATATCCCCTAAACTATCCTGTAGAATCACAGTTCCATTTTCCCGCAATAACTCAACATTGGAAGTACCATCCAGCTTTATCTCTTTACCATTACTTGTTATCAATGTGCTTCGGTTATCTGCTATTCTTATACCGCCAGACTCATCGTCAACACGTGTGTACCATAGCACTGAAATTGCACAGATTATTGAAGCTGCAGCAGCAATTGATATCCATGCGAATAGTTTCTTGTTGTTCTTTTTTCGGTTCTGATAAAAATATTCACGGTCGAAATATTCATCAAGCTGCTGAATAGCCATTCTAGCCTGATCATCTAACTCAATTTCCTCTTCATACTCCAAATCTTCCAAAATCAGTTCCTTGAAAAGTTTTGCATACTCCTTCTGGCGCATGTAATGCATTAACATGTGGATTTCTTCATCCGTGCACTGTTTAGCAAGATATCTTCTATATAAGTTTATTAATTTGGTTTGTTCCACAGTATAATTGGTCTTACTTTAACTCTATATACGTAAGCAAAAAAAATATCAACTATGCCAAATAAAAAAAAATTGAAATACCTGCAAATATATCCTACGTCTTGCTCCTCTTGAGATCCCTAAGGGATATTTACCAATTTTAATATATAATGATTTGTAGCAGGATTGTGCTGATGTAGGTGAGAAATACAAGCTGCTGTTCCGCAAATAATATTACAAGAAAACAAAAGTAGTTGCGATTCTTAAGTGGGAAATATAGGGCGATATTGTAAATAATATTATAAAAAACAGTGGTTTCAGTTCCTAGGTGAGAAATATAGGGTAGTATTCTGCGAATAACATCATAAGAAAACAACAGTAGTTCCAATTCCAATGCGATTTAATAATACCAGTAGCTTTAACAATATGATTGTTGATTGTCGCTGTAGAAATATTCAACAATTTGGACACCTCATCATAGCTTCGGCCTTCGAGTTTACAGAGTACATATACTTCCCGACATCGTTCGGGAATAATGTCCAAGATATCATTGAGGTATTTCTCCATTTCTTTATAAGAGACCTCCGCTTCAATATCATTTACACATTTGCCTTTGGATAGAATCATCAACTGTTCACTCTTAGCTTGATCCGAAGCAATTTTCCGAAAATAGTCGTAAACTGTGCTCTGTGCAATTGTATAGAGATAGGATTTAAAATTTTTTGAAACATCAATCTGTGCTCTATTCTGCCAGACCTTTACAAATACGTCCTGAACGATATCCTGTGCAAACTCCACCGATCTTACCTGCTTTAATATACGGCCAAAGATCTGTGCTCTATAGCCGTAATAGAGTTTCTCGAATGCCTGTTGATTTCCCTCAGCCAGTTGTAAGAGCAATATCGCGTTGTCCTCTAAACTCATAATTCTATTTCTATCGAAGTTCAATAATCCATGGTTTTTCAATTGCATTACGATGTGCGGAAAAATAATTCATACTTTCTTCACATGTGCTTTTCTAGGTACTTGACGAGTTGAAAATGGCAGCAAAATTTCGTTGGGCCACCTGACAGTCGCCTGACAATTGATCTTTAAACAAAAGAAATAATATAAATTAAATCAGAGATGTATAAAACACGCAAAAACATGTAAAATATTACGATATAACCGATGTGTTTTTCTTTTTTAAAAAAGGAAGTGTCAAATCGGTACATGCCTTACAAAATGAGTGTACTATTTTTCTCAGAGCACGAGCTGTTTCACTTCGAGAGTAGTATCATGAAAATAGGTCTGCAATTGAGCCTGCCGCGTCGAAATGTTGAAGGTAAAAAGCTCAAAACTGGCACGAAATTCGATATCATTTGACCAGACATAATTAATTAAATACTTAAAAAAACATAAAAACTACAAAATCATTTTGAGTTGTAAACTAATCTAAAACCTATGATCGTATCATTAAGTACTTATTTAATTATTATTGGAATATTTTGTCTTTTAATAGTTATCAAACCCTTATATACCCGATTTATCAAAAAAGAGGAAAGTAAAAATGATGCCGTATTGTTACTGCTTCTCCTAACTATTCCGATCAATTGGTTTACACCAACGATCTTAACAGTTACAGACTGCAATAATTACACAAAAGAGGTTGTGCTGTTCCCAACAACAAAAGATGGCTTTAAAATTAACTATGGAAGGGCGACTTATATCTTGAATAAATCGGATCGGAATTTAACGTTTGAATATTACTATTATGGAGATAACACACCAGCCAAAGGAGAGGAAAACAAGGAAATTGAACCGAAGCAAAATGCGAAAGTAAATGTTATTTCGATCGATTATATCCTCTCAGAACCCGCCGAGAGTGTATCCACAAAATCGGCCGGTGCGACAAAAACTGTATTGAGATGTAAATAAATAGGATACAGCGCATTCGTTATTCTTGCTGTATCCAGGCAAATTTCCCTTTGTTTAAATAGATAATACCTCCACCACAAGATTCAGCTTGGTGAATGAAAATACCATCGTTTACCAATTTGATCTTATCCGCTTCCTTTACTTCTTCATCTGTAATTATTTCGCCATCGTCATTTACGTTGTTCCAATAAACTGCTTCTTTGGGCGCCTTTTCAAAAATACCTACCCAATCTATATCATCAAAACCTTGGCCCAGGATATCAGTACCCATCCCTAGGTATTCAATCTTTTTGTTCCCAAAAATAAATCTTAAGCCATATTTCTCATTTTTTGTATTTTGGACAATCTGCACTGTATCCGTCAAATTGTCTCCGTCCAAATCACAGTGTACCGTACTCGGTTTATGTGTGCGGGATAAGACTATCGTGTCTGGAACCGTCTGGTCTACGGTATTCCGAGGGGGCTCATCATTATTTAATTCAATCCTATTTTCGACCTGTTTGGACCTGGAACTTTCAGTACTTTTATCTTGACACCCCAGTACCATGCACACTGCCAAAATGAGAGGAACTATAAAACGATTTCTTGTCATCATGTATATCTTAAGAAAAAATGATCCAAATTAGATTAGTTATCACAATTCGCAATAAATATGGGTTTCGGCAATATTTTTACAGCTGTCTGGGGTTCTGACGTTCCCTTGATCTGGTCAAACTTCATTAATATGCCATCGTAATGGTAGTCTGTGCTTTTATAGTCCAGTTCTTTTGCAGGTATCGCCCGATTGAGATATAGATTTTTGTCGGTATCATATCTGTAAGCTGCTAACTCTATTTCCTGATCCATATCATCATGGGTATTGTACCCATTATTTACCAGCTTGAAATCCGCATCAAAGGCGCTATCAAAAGATTGGTCTAAAAATTTCAGTTCCTCGAGCATAGAAAATTCTTCCTCTTTAGTAGATTTGCGAATAGGCATATCCGACTGATCACTGACTGCATATAATCCTTCTTTGCCTATTTTGAGAATAAAGTCATTGTGATACAAACTACTTTGCATATGTTGCACAATAAAATCATTAAAATCACCACTGGCAAAATGATACATCAATTTGGGTATCTCAATACCACGATCATTGTCCAGGTTTTCTCGCTCCAATAAGGTAATCCTATCCATCTTTTCATTAAACAGATGAACACTAGGAAAGTCTTTACAATTTGCATCCTCATTAAAAAGTGGCTGCATCTTATCTGGAAACTTTCCCACCAAAATCGCACTACTCAAACGATCCCCCATGAAACAAACACGCATCCCGCCTTTGATAGTCGGATTTTTCCGCGCATAAACATAAAATTGAGCGTCAGGATTTTTAGGTTTTAAATAAATAAGATCATTTTCGATCTTCCAGGTACCTTTTATTAATGTTCCGTACGCTATTATCAAAAATGTCTTGTTTTTGTTTATAACAAAGGCTGCATCTGAAGATTTATATACCCCGTCAATATGTTGTTCGCTTTGTTGTGCACAGACAAGATTAACGCATAATGTCAATAACAGCACAATTAGTTTATTAAATTTCAATTGCATAGATTCAATATTTAGTTAAATATCGCAAAAATGTCAAAAGATAAATTGGTTATTAACAATTAAGTGGTGGGAGAATAAATTTTCGAAGGTCTTTCACCAATATTTGATTCTCCCAATCGCTAGGTCATAAATCAAAATGATCAATAAAGATCATATGAAAACGATATATTAAACCACGATTACAATCTATACTATCACAGATAAGGATGTTGCCAGGGCATTCGATAAGGTCTTTTCAATAACTTGGTTGCTTCGGGATCACCGGTGCATATTTTTTTCAATGGATCATATTCTAACGGTCTATTTAATTGCATAGAAATATTGGCAAGTATACAACAGGCTGTCGATATATAGCCCTCTTCGATGTCAGCTACAGGCAATCGATCATGTTCTATTGCAGACAATAGATCCAATAGATGTTGTCGTGTGGCAGGAGCTGTGTGCAATTCAATTCTAGGTTCTTCCAGATCAGCTGGAAATTTATCTTTTTCATAAACTACGTCTTTTTTAATGGGAGTACCTTTACCAACTGGAATAAACTCATATTTCATCACACTTCCTTTTAGCGTTCCTTTATCCCCATAGATAATAAACGCCCAAGGATATTCAGGATCCACAGGATTGCCCCAAGTGCGATGTTGCCATATACAATTAAGCTCATCATATTCAAATACCGCTGTCTGTGTATCCGCAATAGTCGACTTTCCCTCTTTTTGCACATAGATTCCCCCTGTTGCACTAATTTTCTTTGGCCATTTGAGTTGTAATAACCAACGTACAGTATCAAACATATGCATACCCATATCACCTGTGATACCATTCCCATATTCCATAAAAGTTCGCCACCAACCGCCATGAGGTAAACCGTCGTAAGGTCGTAAAGGAGCAGGACCAGTCCACATTTCGTAATCGAGAAAGTCAGGAACAGGTTCCAGTGCGGGATTACCATTCCTTCTCATATGATAGTAACAGCACATTTCCACATGCGATATCTTACCGAGTAAACCTGGATCTATAATCTGCTTTTTTGCATCCATCAGATGCGCTGTACTCCGCCGTTGTGTTCCCACCTGTACTTTTTTATTATATTTTCGTGCATAACGGAGTATCGCTTCGCCCTCAAGTACATCAACACTAACGGGTTTTTGCAAATAGATATGTGCTCCCGAACGTATCGCATCTATTGCCTGTCTTGCATGCCAATGATCAGGTGTACCGATCAGAATGAGATCGAATTGATGATCGGCAAGCATTTTCCGATAATCTTTGTAGAGCTTTGGAATCTGCCCTGAGCGTTGGCGTTCTGCGACCAATCGTCCCGCCTCCTGCAAATGACGGCTGTCAACATCGCAAATCGCAACCACGTTGACATCGCAAACCTGCATCAGCCTAAATAGATCGCTTTTTCCATACCAACCCGCCCCGATCAGTCCAACCTTGATATTTTTAGGTAGACGTTCAAAGGATAATCCTTTAGCTTCTAAAGCGGATAAAGTAAAAAAAGCACTTGTCCCCAGAAGGAAGTTTCTTCGGTTCAGTGTATAATCAACCATAATTTACTGGCTTATTGTTTAGTATAAAACAAAACAATAAACTGAAGACAATGTTTATTGAGCTATCATTTTTCTATTGTATCCATTATAACCATAGGCTTTTCAATCTCTTAGTATTTCCATTTTCCCTTTATACTTTATAATACAATACATTGAGAAAAAAAACAGACAATCAATACACCTATTTCGTCTTCTCGGATAAAAAAACAATGTGATCAACGACATGGATGACACCATTATCCGGAACTAAATTAGATGTGCGGATTTGCCATTGTTTATTAGTTCCTTCATTGATCAATCCAACATAAGTACTCGTATGGGACAAATACATAATTTCACCTTTTTCAGTCCTATAGGCAATTGGTTTGTTACTTGGAGCCAAGGCAGGATCGCTAAAATTCACTATCGCCTTTACAATATGATAACGCAAAATATCCTTCAATATCGGCACCGGAATAGCGGCAATATTGTCGTATTTATTTTCTTTTAAATATGCTGTAAAAGCTTGATTGGTGGGCAGAATAAAGGTCGCTTTTTCTGTACGTTCATACAATGCTTCATCCTTACATTGCAAGATAACTTGTTTCAGTAAGGACAACGAATCCTTCCCCTGAATATATGTCCATGCTGACATATTCAGTTTACTATTGTCTTCCGCGTAGTCATATTCAAAGCTTTCTTGTATTTCGCAACTAGAGAACAATGACAGCGTACCAAAACCGCATAGAAAAAAAATAACGATATATTTTATCCTCTTCATAAGATTATCTATAAAATTCATTTTGTTGCAAATTTGGGTTTTTAAGAAGTTCACCTTCGTGTATTGGCCACAGCAAATTTTGTTTATCGGAGAGGCCATTGATCGGCTTCATTGTCGAAATAGCGGTTTCACTTCGCAGGAGATCAAACCAACGGTGTCCCTCAAAACAAAGTTCTACAGATCGCTCGTGCAAAATACTAGCAACTAAACTTCCGAATTGGCTTTGCGCCTTATTTTGATCTAAAGCTGGAAGCCCTGCACGGATGCGGATCGGGTTTAGTAAGTCCAATGCTTCGACAGGCTGATTTAAATGGGCATGAGCTTCAGACTTTAGTAATAGGATATCGGCCAATCGTGTTAATACAATATTGCCAGCTGAGGGTTCTGGGCTCTCATCATTAAATCCTTGTCCAAAAAACTTCCATATCTTACGGGGCTGAACTTGAGATACATCGTAAATACGAGGTTTGCGAAAATCTTCAGGTTCGATTGACGCTATAAAACCCGCACTGGGTACATAATCACTATCCGATCCATTGGCATACCAGACACGGAGGTTATTGGGTTGCACTTCATTGTATCCGACTTCAAAGATACTTTCGGTACTGCTTCCTTTTATAAAGATGTTATTCCAATCCTCAATTGGCACCAAGGCATATTGCGGGTCTGCTAGTACTTTTTCAGCCATTTCTATCGCCTGCGCATATTTTTTTTGCCACATATAGAGCTGCGTCAGAAAAGCATAAGCTGCTCCTTTGGTAATCAGTACACGGTTTCTGGCACCCGAATAGTTTGTGGCACAATTCTCCGTTGCCAAAATTAAATCTGCTTCAACCTTGGCTAATACCTCCGCCTCAGTGTTCTTCTTGACAAACAGGTCCTGATCCAATCCCTCATATGGCTCCGTAACCAAAGGTACCTGCCCCCATATCCGAACCAAGTAAAAATAAGCTAGTGCCCTTAAGGCATGAGCCTGCCCAAGTAATTGTCTTTTAAGTTCGCTATCTTCAGTTCCGAATGCCTGTGGAATATATTTGATCGCATAGTTCGCCCGGGATATAACAGTATAAAAATTATCCCAACGCGCCGAATTGATAACCGGAGTCAGTGTGTTCTGTTGCAGAGCAGCAGGGTCACCGGCATGACGGGTCACAATATTATCGGCCCGCCCTTCTCCCCAGTAAGCAAAATTCTGGCGAAAAAGAGATTGCAGACCATTGTAGATGCCATTGACACCAGCCTGCGCATCACTGGGCTTTTTATAGTAGCCCTGTCCAGAGACATTACTAATAGGCTCCTTATCCAGCAACGAATTCGAACAACCGCTAACGGATAAAAATAGAAAAGAACAAAATGTATATTTTAACAATTTTTTCATCACGATTTATTAAAGACCAAGGATTAAACCAAACATAAATGTGCGGCTCTGTGGATAAGAGCCCTCATCCAATCCTACACGAAGACCAGAATAGGAATTAACATCGGGATCAAAACCGGTATACTTTGTCCAAGTAATCAGATTTGTAGCAGTAACAAAAGCATCGAGCTTACGCAAACCGATACGTTTGCTCCAAGAAGGGTCAAAAGAATACCTCAAATTGATGTTTTTTAACTTCAGATAAGAGCCATCTTCGACCCACCTGCTTTGCACCCGACTATCAGACTGTTTTGGATCATCCCGAATCAATCGAGGAAAATCTGTCTGATCTCCCTGTTCCCGCCACCGGTTAAGAGCGTCAGTAGACAGATTATTATAACGAACAATTGAATTGCGCTGATGATTCAACTCACTATAAATCTGATTACCCACCGAGTATTGAAAAAACACATTCAAATGAAAATTCTTATAGCTAAAATCATTAGAGATCCCTCCGAAATACTTCGGTTCAGCATAACCAATAATCTCGCGGTCATTTTGATCAATAATATTATCATTGTTCACATCCTTCCAAATGGGATCTCCACCGGCAAATACGGGTCCATTCGCGCCATTTGTTACCCCACTTGTATTGTCTTCATCACGCGCATACACACCAAGATAACGCCATCCATAAAATACACCTATAGGTAAGCCTTCCTGTAGGATATGGAAAGCCCCATTTTGAATATGACCGCCAGTCAGAAGATTCTTAGGCAACGATGTAACTTTATTTCTATTTAAGCTGACGTTTATATTTGTGTTCCAACTAAAAGCTCCCTCCAGATTACGGGTCTGTAGGCTAAACTCTAATCCTCGATTCTCAATAGATCCTATATTTTGTGTAATAAATTCAAATCCCGTAGTCCCGGGCATGGGCACATTATAAAGCAGATCTTTCGTTTTCTTCAAGTAGGCATCCGTAGAAAACAGGATTCTATTTTTTAAAAAGCCAAGCTCTAACCCGAGGTTATATTGACGCGTTGTTTCCCAAGTAAGGCTCGGATTGGGCATCACAGTTGGTGCCGCTCCCGAAAAATCCAAATAGTTCGTTCCTAAAGTAAACTCTCCTCTCGCGGCATAATCACCGATGGCCTCGTTTCCGGTACTTCCAAGGCTAAAACGAAGCTTACCATCGCTAAGCCAACCCAAATTCTTGATCCCTTTTTCTTCAACAAAACGCCAGCCCGCTGACGCAGAGGGAAAGAATCCAAACCGTCGGTTACGACCAAAACGGGAAGAGCCGTCTGTACGAAGGTTGAATTCCAACAAATATTTTCCGAGATAGTCATAAGTTACCCGACCGAAATAAGAAAGCATGGCATGCTCCGAAGCGATATTTACACCTGCGTTTGAAATGATGGATGCACCGTTCAATGTCCGGATATCATCACTCGGAAAGTATTCTCCATCGAGACCTGTCCGGTCATAACGCCATTTCTGAAAACTTATTCCCAATACCGCCCCAATATTGTGCTCATTAGCTACATTTTTAGCATAGGTAAAATAACTCTCATTGCCCCAGGTAAGGTTTCCAGAAGATCGTACAGCACCTTTATTATACCCCTCGCGGTAATCCAATATGGATGGCATAAATTCATCTTCTTTCATTGAAATATAATCCAGGTTTACATTGCTTCGGAATTTAAGATCTTTATAAAGATCAATTTCCAGATATTGGCTTCCAACGATGCGATTACTCTTGTTCAGATTGGTTGCAAACAAAGCCATCCCAACGGGATTCCGCTGTCCGATCATATAACCATTCAGTGATCCATTGGGTAGATACATCGACATAATAGGTGGCCGTATCAATAAACTCCGGATAATACTCAGATTCCCTGAACCTGCAGCATTTGTCCGGTTGTTGACTGCATTTGTATAGGAAATACTCTGGCCTATCCTGATCCGATCGGAGATCGTAAAGTCGACATTCAATCGGGACGTAAATCGCTTGTAATTGGAATTCAAGATCACACCATCCTGATCCAAATATGATGAACTCCAAGCATATTTTGTCCCTTGATTCCCTCCTCGTACAGAGAGATCCAACTTATATTGCTTTGCTGAACGCATCAACTCATCCTGCCAGTCCACGTCACCACTGTTCATGGGATTGAGCGAATCAATAATTGTATAAAATGGTTCCTCAGGTTTCGCCATCCCCCGATAGGAATCCAAAACTGCTTCTCGATATTGCCTTGCGTTCAAAACACTTAGTTTGCGGGTCAGGGCACTCACTCCCGCAGTTGCATTTAATATCACCTCGGGTCTACCTTCAGCACCTCGTTTCGTCGTAATCATCACGACTCCATTGGCAGCTCTAGAACCGTAAATCGCGGTAGACGCAGCATCTTTCAGAATCTCAATCGAAGCGATATCGTTCGGATTAATGTCCGTCATCGGGTTCAGCCCAGAATTTTCAGTACCGTTTAAAGAAGAAATGGAATTGGATTCCAGTGGAATTCCGTCTACAACAAAAAGCGGATTATTACCCGAATTCAATGAAGAACTCCCCCGAACGCGTATGCTCATCTCACCACCGGGTGCCCCGGAATTGGACGAAACCTGCACCCCAGCAGCCCGTCCCTGTAAAATTGAAATGGGATCCTGCAATGTTGTTTTGGCAATTTCTGAAGCGCCAACGGAAACAATAGATCCTGTTAGATTTCGTTTTTTCTGACGCCCATATCCCACCACAACGGTCTCTTCCATCAAATTGGAAACAGCAACTAGTGCAATCGTGTAACTTGCACGTGAATCTATTTTTATCGTCTGACTCGAATAGCCCACAAATGAAAAAGTAATAGATTGCCCTATAGCTACGTCATCTACTACAAAGCCTCCCCTTTTATCCGTACTCATCGTCACATTTTTTGTATTGCTGAGTTTTAAGGTAACTCCAAGTAAAGGCGACTTTGTGGTCGCATCAATCACGTTACCAGTGATCGTCTTTTGCTGAGCCCCCACAATTCCAGGAAAAATTAAAATACTGCACAAAAAAAATAAGGATAAAACATAATATGGTCCTTTAAGGTTACACTGGTTAGCACTAAATTTCATATGAAGACTTTAAGTTTATATCACATATTAACTATCGATAACGATTAATAAAAAATATTTTAATGAAAACATTTACATTAAAACATTAAGCATTATCAAATAATTAACGTTTGAAAAAAAACAATAGTATGCGTAGCGCTAATTTTAGTAACATTTATGTTACTAAACCACTTTCAAGAAACATTATATTGTCCCACTATCTATTTCATGAATGCTGTTTTCTTTCTCAACCAAGTCAATAAAAATTCCAAATGGGTTTTTCAAAATTTTGACGAACATCAAACCGCAGACTGCCTTGCTTGCGGAAATTATCATAATTTCGAATAGAAGGCATAAAGCAGGTCATAAAAAAGCCCTAGAGCGGGGAACTCTAGGGTCTTAGCCATATATTAACCTATTTTATGAAAAGTATTTGCATTATTAACGCATTATTGTGGCAACTTATTTTGTGCTATATTGAAAAAAATTAATAATTATAAAAAAATCCCATCTATAGCGCTATAAATGGGATTTTTTATACGATACAAAATAAGATTTTTTTATTTGATCGTTACTGCAAAAGCATATTCATCTGGAGGAAGACATTGTGATGCATCACATGCTTGCCATTCCACACTACCCTTCACAGTTGCTGTTCCTTTTTTCAACGTCACCTTTTGTTGGAAGATCACCTCATTTGTAAAATATCCCACATCCATTTTAAAAACCTCTTCGTGTTTTACTTTCGGTTTTGGCTCAGCAGTTTTTCCTGCCAATACATAATCGGTCGCATTAGCAAATGTGAAAGAAGTCGGAATAGGTCCGCCATCCTTTACATTTTGCGAATAAATATGCCAGCCATTTTGAATGGTAGCTTTTACATAGACGACTGCCTCTTTGTTGTTCAGCTTTTTGCTAGCTACAGTCCATTTTACCGGTTTGTGAATCTGCGCAAAAGCGCCAGTTATCATAAAAATAACTGCAGTCATTAACAATACTAATTTTTTCATTTTTTTATATTTATTTTGGTTTATTACACGATGTCCATTCTCCTACCTTCATATCCATTTTCTTCTATATTGTAAATATGACGATATAGAAAGACAAAAAACGCTACAACAATATTCGCTATAAACAATATAAAACACAACAACAGGTTAACAAAACAATAAATTTTATTGAAAACAATATAAAAAACAATACGATTTACATTTATACAACACGTTTTTCAATATTCTCCCCTTATTTTTTTGTGTCCTAAAAAATGAAAACAACCACTATATCATACTGGCTATACCACCCAAAGTCTACTATTATCCACTTAAAATCAGAGACAACAGATTTGTTACGTTGCAGTGTTTGTCAAAAATCATCTTTGGCACAGAAATCGCACTATATAAAACTCATAATTTAGGTTAATAATTGGTTAGGTTAGACCGCTTGAAGTTCCCCGCTTCAAGCGGTTTTTTTATTATAAATCTTCATATTCAAATCCATACTGACACATAGCTGTCAATATCCAAACTTATCTTTGACGTAGGATAAAAAAACAGAACGACCTATCATTTGTTCAATAAGGATGGGTAGAAAAAACAAGATCATTGTATCAAAAAATATTAAACTAATATATACCAAAACAAGATGAACACACTTCAACAACTAAAATCTGAACTTGAAAATGAGTATCAGATCACTAAAAATTTTATCGAACTTTTTCCAGAAGGCAAAAATGACTATGCCCCACATGAAAAAAGTATGAAAATCATGCCCCTTGCGACCCATCTCGTGGAGGTATTTGAATGGCCAAGTACAATTTTGAAAACGTCTGAACTGGATTTTGCCGATGGTGGCTACACGCCTACTATCCTATCAACGCGGGAAGACTTACTCAAGAAACTAGACCAAGATTATTACGCAGGCAAAATAGCCTTAGAAAATGCGGCCGAAGATGATTTAAATCCAATTTGGACCATAAAAAGCGCTGGTCAAAAACTCGCAAGCTGGACAAAATATGAAGCAATCCGTCATTCTTTAAATCAGATCACACATCACAGGGCACAGCTAGGTGTTTATTATAGGCTGAATAATATCCCCTTACCGTCAAGTTACGGACCTTCTGCTGATTCACAGAACTTTTAGTATAGTCCAACATAACTATAGTTTTTTGAATGAATATGCATGAAAACAGTCCGCGATCGACCTTCACTTATGATCTAAGACTGTTTTTATACAATTTCGCTATGCGCCCTATCCCAACCTGCTTCGTCCCTCAGCCGGGACAGCGTCAGGATGAATCCGTGGTGTTTCCGTAGTGAGTCCAAGGTGAGTCCGTGTTATACTCACTAAAACCACGTTCACATGATGGCCAGACTATCCTAACACCTACACTCAGGTATGGATAAAGCTCGAATCAGACACGAATAGTTCTCGAATAGTTACCGAAAATAGTCCAAATACTCGCACTCGCTTGCCGGAAACACGGTCTTTTGAGGTTAATAACCGTCCTATATCCATCAATCACACGAAGAGTCAATATAATGGCATAATTTTTGAAAAAAAAATCAATTAACCAATTAGCGAATTATACTAAATAAGCTAGAGGTTCAAAGCAAATATAAGAAACAGCATATTTAAACCTTGATTATGATTATTTTCGGAACAAGAACAAAGTTACTACAAAACAGCTCCAATGCAGCTGTTGGGACTTGCAATTATTGCAACACAGTCGGATCCTTATATGCCTACAAACAGGTTAAATACTTTCATATCTTTTGGATCCCCATTTTTCCATATAGTACAGAGATTATTAGTGTATGTAATCATTGCAAAAAAGTAAATTACCAACGTGAGATTGCGCCCCAAACCCTTGCAACAATCCGTTCAAGCGGTATGCCGAAGACACCCGTTGGATATTTTTCTGGATTAATACTAATCGGTCTTTTCTTCGGATCTGCGGCCGCAGCGGGAATATCCGGATCCATCAAAACAAAAAAATACCTGGAAAGCCCGGCTGCTGGTGATGTATATGAAATCAAACGGAAAGAAAATGGGAAGTCCATGTACACGTTATACCGCGTGGCTAATGTCACGACGGATTCCATTACTTTCGACGTCAACGACTACGAAGCAGAGGGAACAAAAGGTCTTCGCAAATTGAGAAAAGAACGCAGCGATAGTTATTCAGAAAAGATTACTTTAGCCCGTGCAGAGGTGACCAAAATGAAAGCTGACAATCAAATATCTACGATAGAAAGAAAATAGAACTGGAGCTTATGGACAAATCCGTTCTTAAATGAAAAAACATATTATTCTAGTCAGCCTTATCCTGCTGAAATTTATCATTCAGTATCAATTGATAAGTCCAATATATGATTTACATCGGGATGAATTCTTACATTTAGATCAGGCCAATCACTTGGCTTGGGGATATTTATCAGTTCCACCGTTGACCTCTTGGCTTTCCTATCTCATCAAGATTTTAGGAAACTCCGTGTTCTGGATCAAATTTTTCCCTGCACTGTTTGGAGCGTTGACCATTCTTGTCGTCTGGAAAACCATTGAAGAACTCAAAGGAGGTCTTTTTGCTTTGGTATTTGGTACATGCTGTGTTATTTTTTCAGTCTTATTTCGTTTAAATACGTTGTATCAACCCAACTCTTTTGATGTCCTGTCATGGACATTGATTTATTATTTTATCATAAAGTATTTAAACAGCGGACATCATAAATGGCTATACTTTATTGCAGTCACCTTTGCTTTGGGATTTTTAAACAAATATAATATCGCTTTTTTGATCCTAGGACTTATACCGGCCATTATAGCTGTTCCAGAACGTAAAGTATTATTCAATAGCAAACTTTATTATAGTATTCTAATTGCTTTTTTAATTATCCTGCCTAATTTAATCTGGCAATACATGAATAATTTCCCTGTTTTATATCATTTCAAAGAACTTGCGGAAACCCAGCTCATCAATGTCAACAGATGGAGCTTTATCCGATCTCAATTTCTATTTTTTTTCGGAACTTTTCCTGTTATTGGCTTTGGATTACATGCTTTATTATGCTATCCCGCATTTCGAAAATATCGGCTATTCTTTTTGTCTTTTTTAATTACAATCGGTATTTTTCTATTTTTAAAAGCTAAAGACTATTATGCAATCGGTATCTATCCCATTTATTTTGCTTTTGGTTCAGTCTATATTTCAACACTTTTAGAAAATAAAGCGGGAAGAATTCTAAAACCTCTTTTAATTGCACTTCCCCTTGTTTTCTTTATTCCTGTTTATATACTGACATTCCCCAACAGAAGTCCACAATATATTGCGAATCATCCCGAAAAATACCGCAAAATTGGTATGTTGACTTGGGAAGATGGTAAGGATCATCAACTTCCACAAGATTTTGCGGATATGCAGGGATGGCGGGAGCTCGCCCAGAAAGTAGATGACATTTATCGAAAAATTCCCAATCCACAAAATACACTCATCCTTTGTGATAACTATGGTCAGGCGGGCGCTATAAATTATTATTCCAAACTTGGAATCCGTGCAGTCACCTTCAACGCAGACTATATCAACTGGTTCGATTTTAGTCATGTGTTTCGCAACTTGATTCGTATAAAAAATTCAAGGGAAAACCAATCTGAAATGAATGAAACCGCTCCTTATTTTGTACAATCTATACGCTCAGATTCCATTACAAACAAGTATGCAAGAGAATATGGAACTGTGATTTTCACATTCATCAATGCAAAAATCAATATCAACCAACGAGTCAAGAACGAAGTCGATCAAGAACAACGACAACATATGTTGCCCGTTAAATAATTACTTAATATAGCGATCAGATGAAAACAGTATTATGGCAGGGAGTCGCTTTCCATTCCCTGGAGTATTTCAACATACAGGAAAATGATGATCATTATGTTGTAGCATCAAAAATTATAGGTTCCTATCGGAAAAAAATTTATTCGATCTGCTATCAACTGATTATAAATAAACAGTGGGAGATCGAAGAATTTCTTATTGATTCCGAGGTCAATAGGACCAAAAACATCCTAACTGGGAAAAAAACGGATATCAATTGGGAAATCAATCATTTCGACAATCCAAGCTTCAGGGGTTTTCAATATATAGATATTTCTTTAACTCCCTTTACAAACACGCTACCGATAAACAATCTACAGCTTAAAATAGGTGATTCAAAAGAAATAGATATCATCTATATCGACCTAATAAACAGCGACATCACTCCCGTTCGGCAACGTTATACAAGGACACATTTATACGAATATCTGTATGAAAATATAGTCAGTGATTTTACAGCCCGTATTCAGGTGGATGAGAACGGACTGGTCCTAAACTATCCCGGTTTATTTGAAAAGATAGCTGGAAATTAGTTTCAATCATCCCGAAATAAAATCAATACAAAGACTTCCCACAACCTTGTCCTAACAATACCTTCTGATCAAAAAAACAAATCGGCGCGTGTATAGGCTTTATAACTGTGCTACTAGATAACAGTGTTAGCACACGTTTTTTTACCTCCGTTTATATAAAATATTTCTATATTGGCTCCGAGTTTTTCATGCTAAACCGACAAACTCTATTTGGCAAGCTCTTAAACACATAATTATTAAAAAATCACAAAAAAACTTTATGTATAAAGCTATTTCACTGATCCTACTATTGTCTGCTTTCTATTGGCCTAGTACAAGTTATGCGCAAGAAAAAAATCATATCCCCCAGCTGATCCCTTTTCCTGAACAACTGGAATCATCTACGGGTTTCTTTCAAATAGCAAAGGGAGAACTTTCCTATACGATTGATTCCGAAATCTCCTCAAACTCCTTAGATCAATGGGTACGTCTTTCATTATTCGGGAAGATTCCTAAAAAGAAGGTGACACATGCCAATGCAACACTACGATTGGTTAAAAAAAACGGCCTTTTAAAAGAAGGTTATGAATTAACGATTGATAAAAAAGGAATACAGGTTTCTGCTTCTTCGGATCAGGGACTATTTTACGGACTACAGACAATACAACAGCTGTATCTTCTAGCTAAACCCAATGGCAGTATTCGTTTGCCATATCTGTCAATTAAGGATCAGCCAGCATTTCAGTGGCGCGGTGTGGAACTAGATGTAGCGCGGCACTTTTTCTCAAAAGATTATTTATATAAGTTTATCGATCTCTTGTCGTCCTATAAATTCAATAAGCTTCACCTGCATTTGACGGATGACCAAGGTTGGCGTATCGAAATAAAAAAGTATCCAAAACTTACTTCACAAGGTGCGTGGAGAACGTATAATAACCAAGATTCGGCCTGTCTTGCGAAAGCGAAAGATAACCCCGATTTCAATCTACCCAGCGAACACAAACGTATCAATAATGGACAGGAAGAGTATGGAGGATTTTACACACAACAGGATATCAGAGATATCGTCACCTATGCCTCGAGCAGACATGTGGAGATTATACCTGAGATAGATATGCCCGGACACATGATGATCGCAACAAAAGCCTATCCAGAACTACTCCTGGACAGTGAAACTGCAGGCTGGGGAAAACAGTTCTCGGTGCCAATCAGTCCATGGAAAGAAAGTAGTTATACATTCATAGAAAACGTACTGAGCGAGATTATCGAACTTTTCCCTTCCACTTATATTCATATTGGTGCCGACGAAGTGGAAAAAGACTCCTGGTCAAATTCAGCCATAGCTAAAGCATTTATGAAGGAGAAAGGCATAGCAAATTTACATGACTTACAAAGCTATTTTGTAAAACGCGTTAATAACTTCATACGTTCGAAAAACAAACGCAGCATCGGTTGGGATGAAATACTTGATGGTGGTTCGGATACATCGATGACAGTTATGTATTGGCGGGGATGGGTAAAAAATGCACCTCGTGAGGCGGTAAATCGTGGTCATCGTCTCATCATGACACCTACCAATCCGTTGTATTTTGATTACCTCCCCAATAGTAGTAGTTTGGATGCGGTGTATAACATGGCTGTCATACCATCCGATATTCCGAGCAACAAATCAAATTTAGTTCAGGGAGCGCAGGCAAACATATGGACAGAAATGATTCCGTCTACAGCCCGGTTAGAATTTATGATTCTGCCAAGATTGAGCGCCCTGGCAGAGCGGGTCTGGACCAACAAATCACTATATGAGAGCTATAGAAATAGATTAATCGCGCACTTTGGGCTCTGGAACAAAATGGGACTACGTTACCGTATGCCAGATTTAAATGGTTTTGCCGATAATCAAGTGATCATTAACGGGCAATCCACGTTGAAAATTGAAAATGAACTTCCAGAAAATGCAATACATTATACCACCGATGGTAGTCTACCAACTCAGAAAAGCCCGGTACTAAGCGATTCACTTATTGTCAAAAACGAAGGAGCCATACGTTTTGCAACGATATCTTCTTCAGGAGCAAAGAGCGAATTGTACCAGGTGAATTTCAAGAAAGACACCTGGAAAAGAGGTGTTACCGAAGATGTAAAGAATATGCGCGCAGGATTGACTGCAACGCTATTTAATGGAACATTTGCAAACACAGCTGCAATAACAGGCAAAGCGGTACGCCAGGAGATTATTAAGAATATCCATTTGAGTGATACGATTAAAATGCCTTCATTTGGCGCAAAAATTAAGGGTTATCTATATGTGAAAGAAAAGGGGATCTATAATTTCTATTTCACTTGCGATGATGGTGGAGTTTTGCGCGTGCATAATCAGGTGGTCGTAGACAACGACGGACAACATGCTCCAATTATGAAAAGCGGACAGATCGCCTTAGAAAAAGGATATCACCCGATTAACATCGATTTCATAGAGGCCGGAGGTGGCTTTACGCTAAAACTTCAATATCGTGTTAATGCTTCCAAAGTTACCGACATACCCGACGATCATCTCTTTCATAAAAACTAAGGTTAAAAGGGGTGTCCACAACGGATACCCCTATTTTTTTATTTTACTCATATCCCCCATAGTCTCTTTCAAATATTCAATTCCCAATGGCTTACTTTTTGAAAAGCTTCTTTACCATTTACATATTGAAAACTTAATTTTTCTTTGTCATCCAGCCCATATAAATCGTTGATTGAAAAAAACGTACCGGAACCTCGAACCCCGCTTCAACACATAACGCTGCAAGCCGATCCTCAGACAAATGAAAAAGCTCCTTCTCTATCCTATTCAGTCGAAGACTGATCTGCTCTTCTGGTATGTCATCGGACAATAGAAGTCTTAGAATTTTCAGATTTTCTTTAATCATGCTGCTATCTCCTGTGATATCCAAGATCACAAGTGGTGCTCCTACAACCAGTCTTTTTCCAATCTCTTTCAGTAATGTTAGTTTATTTCCATTATCTTCAAGAAAATGAAGAACCAACAATAGCGTAGCCGCATCATATTTTTTATCGTTTTTTAAATCTTGGATCAGGGCTTCAACAAGTACAACGTTAGGATATCCCTCAAGTTTCTGCCGAGCCTGTTGAATCATTTCTGGGGAGGGGTCTATCCCTGTTATATTCCATGTTTTCCCCTTTGCGACAAGCTTCTGTATCTCATTACCAGTTCCACAGCCAACAACCAGCAGTTCTCCGGGATCCGTATCTGTCAACAGCTTAGGCAAACAATCCAAAAAATAATGATAATTGGGAATCCAGGCTTCAACGAACTGATCATAGCCACTCGCTCTTTCATTCTCAAATAATTCTACTTTATTCATATCTTTAAAAATACTACTTTGAAAAAAAGCAGATCAAGTGTTACGCTATAAAGATAGCTCAATTGAACCAGTATCTCTTTTAATTAATCCTTTTCAATTGAAAAAAATTATATTAAACTAACATTCTGACCAATAACCTCTAGCCAAATTTATTGGAAATACATCCCCTAACAAAAGCCGGTAATTATTCTTAAAAAAAATATTGTCTTCTGTTCTGCCATCTATACAACCAAAACTTTTACTATCTTTATTCTACTTAGCCAGAGTTATGATAACGACAAATAAAAAGCCATCTGGATGGACTAGATGCAACCAAGACAATTTGTTAAGATCAGCTCAAAAATATATTAACAATACTATATGAGCTTTTTAAATTTCTTAAAAGGACAACATAAATTAAAACAGATTGATGTTAGTGAAGACCAGGACTTTGTTGATCTGCAGTTAACGATAACCAAAAACTGGAATGATGAAAACCTAAATCATATTATCCAGGCAAAGGGGCTGTGGGGGGAAGAAACAGTCGGTATAGAAATCTCATTTCGACGCGATATGAAATTGGGTATCGTCGACACAGAAGTAGACAAGAAAAGATTTTATCGAGAAGGGATCAACTTCTATTCCATCGGGGAATTGAGTGATAATTTTGCTAAAGCTTTAAGTAGCTTATTTAAAACTGAGGCCAGCTCTTTCAAGATGCTTGACACTGTAGGCTCCACAGCATTTGTACTTAGTGGCCAACCAGAGTATTTTGACGAAGAGTATATAAAAACAAAAATTTTCTTCGACGATACAAACGAAAAAGATAGCTATGCAGAATGGTATGTGAATATTGACCTAAAAAATAGAATTCTTGAATTAAGGGAAAAGGATCAGGAGTATCGAAAAAACATCATTAATGTGTTAACAAATAACTAGCTTTTCGATAATTTAGAAATTAGTACATGTCTATTCAGCTATTAGCATTTGAGTCTGACTCCTATTCTATTCGTCAGTTATTGGAAAGCGAATTCGAATATTATAAATCAATTCGTCTAGAAGCAATTCAAACGGAACCCACCCTATTTCGATGGAGCGATCCAGCAGAAACAGATCTGTCCGATTTGGACTGGCAAGAGCGTATAAAATATCCCCGGATTGTCTTTGGACTTTTCAAAAAAGACGATCTGATCGGGATGACCAGCATGTTATTATTAAACGATACTGAAGCATATTTTGGGCAATCTTTTATCCGTCCTAAACATCGTGGACAAGGGCTTTCAAGTCTCTTGTACAAAATTAGAATGGCCTGGGTCAATCCAAAGCAGATCAAAAGGCTCATCATCAGTCATCGGGAAATCAACACGATTTCAAAAAAAGCGATCCTACGCGCAGGTTTCGAATATAGTCACCGGGAACTCGTACAATGGCTGGACGGCACAACTGGCTACTCATTGTACTACCGCTTAGAACTTTAATACAAAGTTAATCCGATTTCGGAAATCGCACGACAATAATTATATCATTCGATTGAAAATCTATTGCGAATATAAAGAACAAACCTCCTATATAGCAGCTGAGCTAGTCCCGTCTTTTTGATAAAGTGTGCTTCTGTAAGTGATACCCCATTTAGCTATTTCATCAATAATGGGGCCTAATGTTTTACCACAATCAGTAAGCTCATACTCCACAGTAAGCGGCTTGGTATTCAAGACGGTTCTTCTGATAAGATGGTTCATTTCCAGATCTTGCAGCTCTTTGGACAGCATCTTTGCTCCAATCCCATCAACTTCCCTTAACAATTCCATAAAACGTAGCTTTTCAAACAACATTAATGTACCAATAATGTGGAATTTCCATTTACCTGCCAAAATCTCCATGCTATCATTTATCGCCAATATCCGCGTTTTACAGCCGGTGGAGGAACTTGATAGTGCTTCCTTTTTCATTTTACTTGATCTCCTTCTATTAATTACAAAAATACTGAATTACAGCGTCACAGCGTACTATCTTTTTGGAAAGTAGTTTCTTTAAGGAAACTAATACCAAAAATAAACTATCTATAATCTACCTTTGTATTCATAAATTAAAATGGCATGATTGATGCCGACGATACAGAACAATACAAACATCTTATTAAAAAATAAAACGATTAAAAAATGAAAAAACAATTAATCTCGGGTTTAGCCCTTATTTTGTTATTCGCTTCATGTCAAAATGCAACTGGAGACAAAGCTAAAACAACATCAGCGCAAGAAGTGACTGAACAAAAAGGACAGACTTATACTGTAGAGGCTGACAAAAGTACACTAAAATGGACAGGTTACCACAAAGGTGGTTTGAATCCAAGATATGGTGTCTTAAAAAGCGATGGTACACTTTCAGCTGAAAACAATGCTATCACTGGTGGATCTTTCACGATTGATGTCAATTCAATTGTAACAGACAGTGCTTCCGTAGACCCTACGACTGCAGGTGGTAAAAAATCAACAGATTTGGATGCACACTTGAAAAGTGCGGACTTCTTTGACACAGCGAAATACCCTACAGCTAAATTTGAAATCACCAAAGTTGCTCCATTTGATGCTGCTCAAGGAAAAAGCGTTGTTGCTGATGCTACAAACACTGTCAGTGGTAACTTGACAATCAAAGACAAAACAGTAAACGTAACATTTCCTGCTAAAATTACTTTCAATGGCGAAGAAGTTACTTTTTACTCTAAATTTACGATCCAAAGACAAGATTGGGGACTTACCTACGGTACCGAAGGTAATCCTCAAGATTGGATGATCGCACAAAATGTTGACATTGAACTTAATGTTACAGCGAAAAACGCAAAATAAGATTTCTAATGGCTGATACAGCCTCCTAGAATTTTGGCTATAATCAAGTTGGCTTACAGAAGAGCCAACTTGATTATTCTTTAACCTATTCGCATCCTTAACCTACCAAATCTGTATTATTCCCCATCCTGATCCACCAATTCCATTTTCTTCTTTAGACGTTGTTTTGCTTTTTTGATTGCTTCGGTAGATACACAGAGTAGTTCACTCATGCTACTGTTGTTTAGATCCAATTTTTGTAGAGCAAGTATACGCAGATCGTTATCTGTTATTTTTGAATAGTTTTGTTTCATTTGTGACAGATAACCCGGATGGACCTTATCAAAAACATGCTTGAATTTTAGCCATCGTTCATCGGTCATGATATGTGTCTGCAACATTGCATTTAAGCTGTCGGAAACCTCAGCCATGTAAGCAGGATTTTGCACTGACACCTTCACAATCTCCTGTCGGAGCTGTTGAATAGTTGTGTCATTTTGCTTGATCGTATTGGTAAATTCGCCAAGGGAATCTTTTAAAATCAAAAGCTCTTGATCGAGTAATTGCCTCTCGTAACCAAGCTTGAGCCGGTCTTTTTCAAGAAGGGCATTTCTCATTTTGATTCTTGCCTTTGATCTGTTGATTAAGAGCAATACAATCGCAAACGCCAAAATCAAACAGACCCCAATAAATTGATATGTCCGTTTGGTGTGAAGTCTTTTTTCCTCAGCAGATTGGATCGTTCGATTATATCGCTCAGTCTCGCTTTGCCAAAGAAACCTTTGGATCTCTTTATCATTTATTCTTTTTTCTAATGAATCTTTTAATATCAGATAGACATGCAATTGTTTAAGTTCTTCCTCTTTTTGATTTAAACCACGAGCAATATCAGACAACAATTTTGAGGCCTCCATCTTATATTTCAGGAAATAGGGTTTTTCCTCCATCAGGCTTATGCTGGTTACAGCATGTTGCTTGGCCAGTTTCCATTCCTGAAGCACAATATACCAACTTGCCAGATTAAGGTTTGCTCGCATGGCATCCTTTCGTTCGTCAAATCGCATAGAAAGATCGATATTCTTCCGAACTAAGGCAATTGCTTTTTGCCGATCGCCTGCTTTCCAGGCCTGATCTGCTAGATTACCGGAGATAATGCCAATCCATACCGAATCTTTAGCCAATTTCGCTTCCGACATCGCTCGATTGAAATAAGTAACAGCCTGATGATTAAGCGAATCATTTGCTAGATACACCGCAATGGCATTGATTAGATCCACACGTTCTCTTGATGCTGATTTCGAAAAAGGCAATGCTTCCTGTAAGAAATCAACGGCAATACTATGATCTCCAATATAACTATAAAAATTCGCGATGAATTGGTAATGCTTAACTACCAATGGTATTTTTTTGATGTCAATTTTGGATTTTAAATCATTTGCACGCAAGAAGAATGGGAATGCTTCCTTTACTTTCCGATAGACATAGTTATAGTAGCCCTGTCGTGTATTGCCTATCATTTCCAATTCAATATTAGGATGCTCTTGAAGCAATTGCTCTGCAAGCCGATAGTATTGATCAGAAACATCATTAGTCCGATCAAACGCAATCGAATACCCATCTGCCATACGCATATAATATCCCCATTTCAGTATATTATTATGTTTCCTATCGGCGAGCGTTAGAACAGGAGCCAGCGTATTTTTCAATGCAACAGTATCCTTTCCAAAGTTAGCTGGAAATTGAAGGACAGCTTCCAACTGAAGAACGGGGTCTTCAATATGCGCTATTTTTTCTATAGATTGCCCAACGGCTATATTCGTACTTTTTATCGTCAGAATCGCTAGGGACAATATACAAAATAAATAAATTTTCATTTTTAAAAAGGTCAAGTTTTTATTAAAATGGCTAACGGTAACAGGCCAAGTCGTAATAGATTTAATTTCCAGATCTGCCCTATTAAAATCTGACATTACCCAAATACAGTTGGAACTCCCAATAGTTATCGGAATGACTTCATTATTTATTTAGCAAAATGGTTAATATAGACTCATAAAGCGAGGGTATAGCCCCCGATTCACTGTCGTAAATATACAATTTATCTAAGTAAGAGATCAATGCCATTTTGTTAAAAAATTGTTAGCTCATTACTTTTTTCTAGGATTGGCGGTATATCTGTCTATTTTATACCATTATCGAAATGTGTTTATATTTGTATATGGAGATATCAATACGAAAAGGAATATTAAGCGAATTGCCCCAAATAAAAGAACTATTTGCGGGAACAATTGCTTCAGTATGTCAGATTGATTATAATGCAGAACAAATCGAGGTATGGAAATCTTCGATCAATAACATTGAACGATGGAATAATTTAATCAAAAATCAATATTTTATCGTCGCAGAGATAAACAAACAAATCGTAGGTTTTGCTTCATTGGATCATGGCAACTACATCGATATGTTATACGTACACAAAGATTTTCAGCGACAGGGCATTGCACAACGGTTATATGACCACTTGGAGCATAAGTCTAAATATTCAAATATGGAGACGCTAACAGCAGATGTCAGTAAAACGGCTAAACCATTTTTTGAACGTAATGGTTTTACAACAATTGTCAGACAGGTGCAAGTTCGGTCAGCGGTTGAAATTGTCAATTACAAAATGCAAAAGACTTTTTAACATCGACTGGTCTAGCTGAATATCAAAACTTCTCACCATATGCTATGATTTCGGTTTCCATAAGCAAAAGCTGGTGTTCAGCATTTTTTAATCGTGCGGTCGCCCTGCCATTTTGGGTATCCACGATAATTTCCATCTCAGCCTTTATATTTTTATCGCGATCAAAAAAAGCTTTGAATTTTTTAAAAACATCCGTTTCATCAAATTCAAAATTTACAGCACAACGGTTTTGATTTTTATCATACCATTTGATATATATATGCTGTGGAATTCCCCTTTTTTCAACTGTTACATTTTGTATTCTTTCATCGAAAGCAAAACGTTCAGCATTAAAATACTGAAAAATAACATCATACGTTTTTATTTCTGGAGCGATCACAAACTTTGGATTCCAGGTATAAGCTGTCCTCAGTTTATTCCAATAATCATCACGAACAGGTTGATTTTTTTTTGCTATTTGTATTGCCAAAGGGATGATCATTGTATCTGTCAAGACCTTATTGCGCCACTCCTGATTAAATAAATCACCATAAACCAGCTCCTTACTATCAGAAACCTTCTGGCCAAAATCGATTTTCTTCGCCTGATAATGACCTATTTCGACCTGACGATACCCCGATCCTCCAGCCCATATTACCAGTCCTCCACCAGGTGCAAACCCGAAAATAATCTTGTCATAATGCTCCTCAACATCACTAGTTGCCCTTCTTTCTACATAGGGTTGTTTAAAAAGTGTAAGCAATTTGTTATAATCTATTGCGTCATGGAATTGGTAGAAAGCATTCTCTGAAAACGAATACCAAGTAACATCAATTGCCTTGGGCAACGACATCATACTTTTATAGGTTTCGGCCCCTGCCTCCCCCCATTTTGCATGATAATTCACTGTATTTCCCTCACTAAATGTAAACTCATAATCCTCATCTTTCGGGAAAATGAATGTCCCTTTGTAGAGTTGTACCGGATAACCTGTTGGATTACTCATTGCACCAGCCCATTCAAATCGACCTTCTTTTAAATTATCTGCCTGATCTCGCCGCTCCCGTTCAGCTTCCCTAATCTCACGGCCAACAGTCGAAAAAATAGACACAAGCACACTAATTAAAATATAGCCCAAAAATGTTAGTATCAACGCTGTCCACGATCTTAAGCCCCAAACGAACGTAATGCTACTGAACAAACTCAAAAAAATACTCAAAATTAAAATCAAAGGGAACATTTCCAAAATTACTCCTCCTAGATCAGCATATATCTTGTGTTCATATTCGTCGCCTAGTGTACTGACAAAAAGCAACACTGGTAACAATGTGGAAAATAAAAAGTAATATAAAAAACTATAAATACCTTCAAAGGCAATATTGGGTTTGTCAAATACATTGAATTTTTTTCGAAGCTTATTAAAATGAAAATAAATAAGGGTAATTAAAAGAAAATAGGGCGAAACACAGAATGCCCCATAAACCAAGTTCATATCAGCATCTTGCGTTAACAACATTGCCAGTAATCCCAAAATAGTCACAACAAAGGCTGAAATTGTAGCTTTAAGAACCATGTATAGATTTTATTATTTATTGATAATAATATATAGCAGTATCCTGTCTACATTTTGCTTCAAATTCACAATTTGAAAAACAAGAACAACTTTACTCAAAAGTAATAAGAAATGAAATTATAAGTACACAACAATTCATATTCAAAGCAAATCAATACATATTCGTTCTATTTTTTATACCATTTAAGAACTCGATGCTCGCAATGCTTAAAAAGAAAACAGATCATTTTGTTATCTTAGCCCATGAACAGAAAATACGAGTTATGCATTTGACGATTAGACCCGCCCAACAACTTGATGCCGCAGTTGTACCTGAAATCATGTTAGAGGCGATGGAAGATATCATCTTTCGATTTATACAAAAAGAAGACAAAAAAGAAGCAATACATTTTTTAACCAATCTTTTCCAACAGACCGAAAATCTATATAGCCATGAAAATACTTTTGTTGCTGTAGATCCCGAAGGCAATGTTATGGGATCATTGACTGGATATGATGGAGATCATTTTCTTGCGCTACGACAACCAATACTGGAACTCATGCAAAAACAATACGCCAATGATCTAATCCCTGAACCGGAAACAGCAGGACAGGAATTTTACATAGATTCTGTTGCTGTATCCACTGCTGCCAGAGGCCAGGGTCTAGGCACTGAGCTATTGAAACATGCAATAAAACATGCCAAAAATCAAGGTTTCAAACAGATAGGACTATTGGTTGATCTAGACAACCCGAATGCTAAGAAGCTTTATGAACGCCTTGGTTTCACCTTAGGTAACAAAATGCCTTTTATCGGTGGGGAATACTATCATATGTATATTCAATTTGTTTAGGTTAATCTACAACATCCAGTTCGTGAAAACCATCAACATTATTATTCAAATATTGGTTTCTTCCAAAACACTAAAATTGTTAACTCAATAAATTGGTCAAAATAGAACACAGAACAATTTATAAGCCTATCTTATTTATAAATACCACAAGGATTAATATAAAAGATCTAAAAAGGAATTCTTAAAATTCCCTATTTTTGCGCAGATCAACATGAAAAATCAACTTCATCGGCAACTCCGTATTTACAGATATGTTATCTATCGGGAAACCTTAATAGATCCCTGGGAACATTTTTGGTCTTTTATTGGTGCATTCGTAGGCATATTTATCATCGCTTTTATTCAATCGCTTCATTTCCCACCATTGGAGAATGTTTTCCTGATCGGATCATTTGGTGCCTCCTCTGTTTTGGTTTATGGAGCCATACAAAGCCCACTTGCGCAACCTCGAAATTTAATCGGTGGTCATGTGGTTTCAGCAATAGCTGGAGTTACCGTAGCACAGCTACTCCCCGATATCATCTGGCTTACAGCACCCTTTGCTGTAGCCCTGTCTATCGTATGTATGCAACATACCCGTACATTGCACCCACCGGGAGGAGCAACAGCGCTAATAGCAGTAAGTAGCGGAACCAAAATTTCTTCCTTAGGGTATTGGTATGTATTGAGTCCCGTACTCTCCGGCTGCCTGATTTTATTTATAGTAGCACTTATTTTTAATAATATCACCAAAAATCGACACTATCCTGTTAAAAGATCACGCTTACGTCGTTCACGGCGACAACATCTAAAATCACGATTTGAACGAACAAAAGGGACATCAACCTAATTTGAATTAGCTAACCCTATCGTACTATCCCACTGTCCGCATATCCATCTCGCTAAGCAGAAGACATTCTTATTTACGTCGGTGTGGGATATGTTCCATTTCCCGTGGATTCTTTTCCTCTTTTCCTTCTTTTTGTCTACTGGCACCAAATTTCCAACTAAATGAGAGACTTACCGATCTGTTGTAATAATTGTTGGACGTTGTACTTCTGAATGAAGGTGCTACCGCCATACTCCTTTGTGTCATAACTCGCTGAAATGGATTACTTACTGTCAATACAATACTGGCTCTATCATTCCAAAGCTCCTTTTGAGCAGCAAATCGATAAGACCATTCGGCCGTATTTCGTCCCTGCAAAGTCACATAACCGTTGTTATAGTCTCCTGAAATCTGAAGACTGTAACCTTTAGATAGACCATATGAACTACTGAGATTAGCAGCATAAAATCCATTACTATTTCTTACCTGTAATGCTGCACTCCTAAACCAGACGTAATAGAGTTCCAGTCCACCATTGAGCATCCAATTCGGTTGCAGTTCCATGGATAGATTGACCTGTGTACCCAAGCGTTTATTTGTCGCAATATTACTGGGTGTAGTACGTGAAATTCCGAGACTGTCGACGACAGTAAGCTGCTCTATCGAATTATTGTTAGTACTATAATAGACACTACTATTCAGATTAAAACCAGATGCTGCATTATAATTGTGTCCTAATTCTACTACCCGAATCCGTTCAGGTCGCAATAGCGGATTTCCCGACAGCAGATTTCGTGGGTCACTGGCGTTGACATAAGGATTGAGATCCCATATCCACAGTCTACGTATCCGCTCTGTATAGGCGAATTTGAGTTCATGATGGTCATTTAACTTTTTAGCGACTAACATGGTAGGCACCCAGTTGCCGAATTTAGATTTAAATGAAGGTGTGGAACTCCTGAAATCAGCCCCCAATACTGTTGTCTCAAAACGAATCCCGGGTCTAATTGTCCACTGATCATCGGTTTCGATTTTTAAACTCATGTAGCCCGCCAATATCGTACTGTAGTAATCCATTTTATCCGACCGAGATGGGATTTCTACCAACTCTTCACTTCCCGGAGCATGTTCATTATTGAAAACAATGTAAAGACTACCGGAATTACTTCGCTTCAATTTCATTCCCGTTTCAATGACGTTTTTCCCGGTCGCATCTATAGGGTGCGTATAGTCCACCTGAAAATCAAAGTCCCAAGAATCACCTTTGTTCGGCCCTTTCTCATTAAAAGAGCTCGCTTCGGACATTTCTTTTTGCCTGGTTATGTACTCCGATCTATCGTTTGATCGGGCAGCCAGCCCAAGGATCTGCAACTCCTGTGCTTTACGTCTAAACCTTTTGAGATAATTCAGCGAAAGTTCATAGTATTTTACCGAATTCCGCTGCTGACTAAACTGATTATATTCAGCATAGGTTTCTCCATCCTGATATAAGTTGTAAAGTGAACTACGCGCAGGCCAACTGCCATACCAATAGGACAAGTCTGCTCCGATTTTTTGCGAGCTGTCCGGGCGGTACACAAATCCTAGACTTGCAGACGCTCCCCTATCCTTTTCAGTTTCATCATTGTGTTGTAAAAGCTCTCCGACCGATACCCCTTTGGATAAGGAGGTTCTTTGCAGGCTTGACCTGTTTCGTTCTCGTTCAGCATTCATCGTTGCATTAAAATTGAAATCAAATTTTTCAGTAGTCGTAGACCAGAAGCCACTTCCAGATTGATCCAAGTTACCTAAACTGAAATCCAAACTTCCATGCGTTCCCCGGACAGATTTTTTTGTGATAATATTAATGATACCTGCAGCTCCTTCTGCTTCATATTTTGCAGATGGCGAGGTGATCACCTCAACAGATTTAATAGAACTTGCAGGAATCATTTTTAAGGCATCTTTCAAATTCTTAGCCATTATTCCAGAGGGAATACCATTAAGCAGAACTTTAATATTCGTATTCCCACGCATCCGCAATTCCCCATTACTTCCTACTGTTAACAGAGGAACTTTCCGCAATAGGTCTACAGCCGAACCAGCTTTATTACTGATATCAGAACCCGCATCATAGATCAATTTATCACTTTTATAGCGTATCGGCTTTCGCGTCCCTTTCACAACAATTTCTTCCAACGATTTAAGCTGACTGACAAGTCTGATCTCTAATACATTTGATGTAGTTATCGACTTAGACAGACGACTTTCATATCCCACATAAGTAACCAAAATACTTGGACTCCCAGTCTGCTGCTTACCGAACTTAAATGCGCCTCCCAAATCGGTCGTGACTGTCTGTAAAACTTTTCCCGCAGAAATCAGAGATACTGTTGCATGTTCGATCGGAAGTGCATTGCTAGCATCGACAACTTTTCCCTTAATTTCATAAACGGCATTTTTCCCAACTTGATGCTGAGCATATAAAGAAGGTAAACATAGGATAGACACAAAAAGAATAGCAATTGGAAAATGCTTCAAAACACGGAACATATTGTTTGGATTAAATACGATACAAAACAATAAGACTATGTTCTTTTTAAAAAATTTTAATGAGGAATAAGGTGAATAAAAGGCCAAACAAACTTCATCATCAAATTAGTAGCTTTGGTCATTCTCTTTTGGGTAGAGATTTAACAATTGCCATCGTCCATCAGTCATACAATTGATCAATTGATCAGATAATATGGACGAACGATGGCTGGTCGAAAAAATTTGCTTTCGAATGTAAATATTAAGCGCCTGGAAATTTACTCATATCCATATAAAATATCTCCCAAGTGTGGCCATCATAGTCTTCCACCTTTCTTAACTGCATAAAACCATGATCCATCATTGGCATTGGCTCTATTCCTCCTGCCGCCAGTCCTTTATCAACAATTTCATTTACCCGATCCAGACTCTCCACGGAGAGAGCAAACAGCCCAGCGATATGATTTTTTGTATCAGCTATCGGCTTATTCGTAAAGGATTTAAATTTATCATGGGTCATGATCATGACAAAAATATGCTCACTCCAAACCATACATTTAGCATCATCATCACAAAATTGTAGATTTACTTCAAAACCTAATTGAGTATAAAAATCCATTGATTTGTTTACATCTGCCACGGCGAGATTAATAAATACCTGTTTCATCTTTTAAATTTTTAATTGCTATTGATAACACAAAATTGCGCATTGTGGTTTACAAAAATCTTAGCATAAGACAATAAAATTCGTGCCTGATCAAAATCCCATATCAGCTGGCAGAATGAAGCTACAAAAGCTATATTTGTATAAGTATTAAGTATAATGTAATCCTTTAATTCTTAAACATGATCATCATAAGAACCTTCGGTGTTATTTTGCTCTTGCTAGGTTTATTTCTAGCATACGGGCTATCCAAAGACAGCAGGCTGATGCTCTTTGGTAGCAAAATTAAAGCCGATGTCATTGGGATAGACAGTGTAAAAAACAAGCGTTTCGGATATCTACATTATCCGATCCTCCAATTCAATTATAAGCAAAAACAAGTTCGTCTAGTGAAGGATTTAAGTACCATTAACCCCAAAAAAGTACCTGCTCATATGGAAATATATTATGAGGAAGGTATCGGCATAAGTGATGGTTTTACCGATAGATATGCCATCTTTTCTATTATGAGCATCATCATGATAATCTTTGGCATCATAGCTATTCGTACCAAATACCCATATTAACCTATATCAGCTTATTTGGATAGTTCGGTAAGGTCTGCTTTGGAGAATATATGTTCTCCTTTTAGATAGCTATTTGCATCTTTCAGGTAGATATAAATTATTTTTCTAGCTTCTGGATTAGGCAACTTGTATAAGTTATGTACCAGAAACTCTTTATCCCGCAATCTGTCTTTATTATAATTCAAAAAGGATGGTGCATGTGTCTGTACACTCCAACGGATAAAACGTAAATCAATATTATCAGGATATTTGATGATAACCGATTCCAATAATTTCTTACCTTTTTTAAACTGGCCCAGCTTAGAAAAGGGGTTCCCCATATGCTTTGCCCAAAGAATCTCATAAGCAGCAAGATACCCTTTTTCTGTTGCTGTATTTGCAGCTGCTTCCAGTGTTTTCAAATTGGCCTCGCAAAGTTTTTTATCTTTAACTGCTGCTGCATAATCGGCTCGCATTTTGTCTACATTTAATTGACCAAAACAACAAATTGTGCTTAATATAAAAGAGAAACAAACAAAAAATCGTACTACCATCCTAAATTCAATTAAATAAAATCATGCATTATCCAGATGAAATTAAACATAAAATGTATCATCATATTAACCAAACAAATCGTTGTGTTCATATAAAATTCATCCTCAGACCATACTCAGTCTTATTCTAGTTCATATAACAATATTTTAAGCGCAAGAGTTTTCTTATTTTTTTCTTTCATCAGAAACCGCTGTCTCATTTTGCCCATCTAAAGCTCATCGCAAACTGGCCTTCCCTTCCCCTTAATTCTGACTTCAATACACATTTATTCTTCAAACATTCTTGCATCATAACTTTTGATCACAAAACCACCATACAAGTATCTCGCTTTTCTCGTAATTTTCCTCCCATCCGATTGGCGATAAAAAGTGTAAGAGATTTCCCTGTTTTTTCCATCGAATTTTATGGGTATTGGTGGATAGGATTTTAAGTGATCCTTACTCGATTGATCACTTTCAAGAGTAGATTTGTTCTGCAACGGGCTTTCATCAACATTTGTCCAGCTACACACAGATAAAAAATGTTTATTCGAATCAACCACATCCAAATTATCTTCATACAGGTAAGCCTTATAACAAGAAAAAGATAACTCATCCATTCTTTTGATTAGTAGGTAATGATGCTGATCAAGCAAATGGAGCTCATAGAAGTAATCAAAGGTTCTTTCTTGCCTATTGATCACATGTTTATTTTTCAACACATAATTCCAGTGCTCAAAATTACTTCGGAGGGTGAACAGCTCATACGCTCCGGATTTTTTCAAGCTAAAATCTGAATTTAAACTATCCAACACCTCTCTAAAACTCTTAAAATTTATTATATCATCTTGCTCAAGTGTTTGAATTAATCGTTCACCAAATTCTTCACAAAGTGCTCTTTTGGTCATCGAATCTTGACTGGAAATCGCTGCATTAAGATCAAGAAATGACTGCACAAGCCTTAACTCTTGGTCGGTCTGTCCATAGGACCCCTGCGTTACTTGAAGTAATAACGTGAACAGCACTAATTTAAGCAGTTTCATCTGTTAGCGTTTCTATCCATTGAGATTCGTAAGACGCGACAGCTCATCAAACTCTGCGGTGATCGTGTCCCCTCCTTTTGTTGCTATGAACTGGGCTCCTTGTTCCGATATTTTATAACCTTTTTTTTCCAAATACCACTGCAAAGCAATCTTATGGTTCATTTCAAATTGGGAAATTAACTGTGGAAAGACAGACAGTATCCGAAGATGATCATCTTGATATTGACGGTCTAAAACATTACTTTTGATCGTCACCAGCATTGCCCCCTGTCCATAATCAGCAATATAATAAGCGCTCGCGTCAAACATTCCGGAGGCGATCAAACCAATGCGGTGCAACTCATCTTTGGAAAAATCAAAGCTATTGTTGCTGAAAAGATCAATCCCTTGATCTTCACCATATTTTTTTAGTTGAAGAGCCTGCTGCGTAATATTTTCAGAAAGACCAGATTTGGTATTTGCCCATGCCCAAAGCCAAGTTTCGGACGAATGCGAAAAAGTCCCTAAGACCTGAATCGGAAAATCAAGGTTTGGCCCAAAACTAATCTCCTCTTTAGTCATATCAATATTCCAATTATTATTACTGATGACCGTTGCAAAATCATACTGTTTATCAAAAGCAATTCCACCAAATCTTTCAATCAATTCCTGTTCTGTGCAACAGGCTAAGCTATTTTCTGGCTCCTTTGTAGACGTAACCTGTTCCACTTTAGCACCTTGCTCTACCTTAGCTCCTTGTTCTGCTTCGGTGCCCTGTCCTATTTTAGTACCCTTTCCAAAAAGTTTGTTTAAAAATCCCATAATTGTTTCTCTATTTTTTCAATTCAGCCAGCAATTCTGCCCTTCTAAAACTCTCCCCATTAATTGTCAGTACGATTTCATCGATCTGTTTTAAATCAGCTACTATTTTAAGCAATTCATTTTTTCTATCTATTTTGATTTTCTTATTGATAAAAAATTCATGAATATAAAGTGTGTTCAGTTTGGGAATGGTCTTTAACTCAGTCAGATCTTTCAATTGAAACATATTGGTTAACCGCAATTCGACTAATTGATCCAATTTAGCAAAATCAACTAATTTTTTTGAATTGAGTTCAAACAAAGCAATACGTTCGAGTCCGGAAAAATCACGCAAGAAAGATAAATCACCCATCTTTGATACCGAGGAAATTTCGAGATTTCGTAATGAGGGTACATGAGGCATGATTAGATGATCACTTTTGGAAGTAAAACCTTCCAGTCGCAGCGACTCTAGCTCCAGTTCCTGCACAAAATCTAATGTATTTACTGCTCCCTTCGTACTAATAAACAATTGCTTAAGTGACTTACAATTGGCTAGCGGAGATACATCCTTAACAGTTCCCGCAATTGACAAGTGTTGCAAATTCGTGATTTTCTCGATAAATTTTAGCGAAATGCTCGTATAAAAAAACAGTTCCAATTTCTCAATCTGGTCGATAGGTTGATCTTTGAGAACATCCAAATCTTTTGCGCTATTGATCTCAATCGCTAATTCCATAGTACTTATTTTTATGCTTAACTCAAATATACTGAATGCACTAACCAACCTAATTATGCATTTACAATCCGTCAAAATCGTTTATGATTCGTGAAATTATCGAATATACTGACCGGCGATCTGTATCACATATTGAAAAAAACAGCACAAATTGTAAATGAATAAGATTTTTTTACTCACAATTATTATTTTTACCGAACAGAAAAGTTTGAAAAATGATAACAGTAGCGATAATAGAAGATGAACCCGCTGTCCGTAAGGAAATCAGTTACCTCATACAAGAGGAAACCGACACAGAACTAATTGGTTGGAGCGACAGTGTCAGAACTGCTGTAAAACTAATTGAAGAAAAGAAACCGGATGTGATCCTAATGGACATTCAACTTAAGGATGGTACAGCGTTCGATCTGCTAAAAAAACTCAATGTTATCCCACAAAACGTCATATTCATCACAGCGTATAATCATTTTGCCATCAAAGCGATCAAATATGGTGCTTTAGACTACTTGTTAAAACCTGTTGATCAAACCGAATTAAAAGAAGCATTAGAACGCTACCGTCGTCGCAGCGATAATAATCCGCAATGGATGCAGCAGTTAAACATGGCACAGAATGCAATGCACCATGGCGATTTACCAGAAAGTATTGCCCTGACATCCATTCATAATGTACGTATTGTTGCTGTTCACGACATTGTATACTGTAAAGGTGATGGTCCATATACTTTTTTCTTTCTGAGTGATGGTTCCAAGGAGCTCATATCCAAACCGTTGAAATATTATGAGGAATTGTTACCCGCTCCATATTTCCTACGCACCCATCAGTCCTACCTGGTAAACCGTAAGTACATAACCGGTGTTAACCGTTCTGAGTATATTGTATTGAAAAACAAAGAAGAAATACCTATTTCATCGCGAAGGAAAAACATAATTTTAACCCAGCTTTTCCCAGAGAAATGAGATATCTGTTACAATGTATTTTCTTTTTGCTACTTATTTTACATATTGTAGCTTGCGACAAAAGACCGACTTTTTCTTCCCGAGACCATGATGCTGTTTTAGCACAGATAAAGGAGCTCGAAGACAAAAGGTTGACACCCACGAACGGCGACTCACTCAAAAGAGCCTGGCGACAGCTTGGCGAAAATCCTGATGTAAAAAATGACACCGTATTCTTTGCAAAAGTTAAATACAATACCGCTAGGCTATATGCCATGCTTCAGCAAGATTCCGCAGGCTTTTTTGTAGAGCAGGCACTTGAATTGATCGAACCTACCACCGGTAATCTAAAGTATAAAGCACTTATCTATAATGGTATTGGCAATATCCGCAGTGCCGAAGCAAAAGAACGCGAAGCCGGCTATTACTACAACAAAGCAGCTGCGATCGTTCTCTCGGACAGCACCGCAGGACTTTCTGCAGAAGCGAAATCGGCTATATTGCTCTCTGCGGCACAAAATAACCTAAGTTCGTTTCAATACAATCTCGCTGAAAAAATGAATCGGGCGGCCCTCCATCTCTCAGATTCGCTTCCAAAGGAGCATATCAATCGTCAGCGTGTATTCGTGCAGATGATTTATACACTAAATTCTTTGCAGAGGCCTGCCAAAGAAATAGCGCCATACCTCCACAAACTAGAGCAACTCCACCGACTATTTCCCGATAAGTATAATATCAGTTTTTTATACGATTCGAAAATACAGTACTTTGAAACAACACAGCAGCAAGATTCCTTGCTACATTATCAACTACTGAAAATAGAAATTGATGAGCGACTGAGCAATATCAAAGAGTCTTCTGTCTTGATGAATAATCTGTTTGTAAACTACTGTAATGTTGCAGCAATTTATGTGCTATTTAAGAAGCCCGTGCAAGCAGCTCAATATATTGTAAAAGCCAAACAGCTTAGAACACAATTCTCCAAATTGATCTTTCCGCATAATGAAATACTCTTTCAAAAAAGCTTAGCCGAGCTGTACCGTTTACAGGGCAAAAAGGAAGAAGCAATAGCCGTCCTCAATAATATTGTTCAATTACAGAGAAATGTCTATCATTCGGAAAACACACAAGCTATTGCCGAAATGAATGCATTGTACCAACTACAGGCCAAAGATCAATCCATTCGCACATTGAATGAAAGCATTAAGATCAATAAACTACAGTTACAACAAAATCGCCTGTGGCTGGTAATATCCTCTTTGGGCCTTATCTTATTGATTATTATATTATTCTTTCTATACTATAGTTTCCGTCAGCGACGCCTAAGCCAGGAGAAAGAAAAAGTCCTACTACAACAGCAATTACTGCGCACACAGATGGAACCACATTTTATTTTCAACACCTTAGCAGCAGTACAGAGTTTTGTGCGATTAGATAAGAAAGAAAGCGCCATCAAATATCTCAATCGCTTTAGTCGTTTGTTGCGGAGCAATCTGGAGTTAAGTCGAGAGAATCTAGTGCCTTTAAATGAGGAGATCGAAACACTGGAAAACTATCTGACCTTACAGCAAATGCGTTTTGAAGATGCTTTTACCTATCACATTACTCAGCCAGACGAGCAGGATCTTAGTGCCATCATGTTGCCTCCCATGTTGATACAGCCTTATGTCGAAAATGCCCTACTACATGGTATTGACCTCGAAACCTGTAAAGGCAATATCGACATTCATTTTCAATTGGATGGAGATATTTTATCTGTAGACATCCTTGACAGTGGCAAGTCTGAACCAAATATCCAAGAAACTCCACATCGCTCGCTCTCCGGAACAATCAGTCATGAACGGTTGCAACTCCTTGGCAGGAAAGCAAGCATAAAAATCACGAAAAATCCTGAAGGCGGGACACTGGTCAAGTTACAAATACCTGTTACATCCTGACTTTTTTTTGATCGAACTATGCCTGCTCATTACCTTGCTATTTTTTGCAACGAAGGTCGATGCAATGAGTTTATTTCAACAAACGAGCACATAGACCACATGTCAAATCTGTAAGATTGATATTTGCGAATCGTAAAAACTATTTACGATTCGTAAATATCACTGTTTTAGCAAGCATTCCTTTCTTAGCTTTGATAAATCAGCAATGGTCTATACATGAAAAATACATTCTCCAATATCGCATGCATTAGACGAATCATAAGTTTCACTATCCTTATTGTTATAACTAGAAATATTATGGCACAAGAAGTCAATCATTATATCGCAACCGGTAAAGACAGATCCAAAACGATCAGCGGACAATATGGTGATCTCAGTGGCATCTGTCTCTTTGAAGATGGCAAATTCATGTTATATGGCTATGCTACCATGGTTTTTGGATCCTATGTCTTTGAAAAGGATTATCTCCTTTTCTATCCAGACCAGTTACCGCAATTTCAACTATATGCAAACCATAACCCCACTTTAGGAGATACCGTATCTGTCAATTTTAGAGGCTTCGAAGAGGGAAAGACTTTTGTACAGTTTGGAGATGACAATGTGCAACCAGTTTTCAACGATGGGGCCAATTGCTTCGATTTCCCGTATCTCTATGAGCAATCACACCCGATGTCACAGTTGAAATTCGTTGTACAAAAAGAAGATTTTGATGCAGGTCCTGCATACCAGACATTCCACTATCAAAATGACCAACACCTCAATGACTTCATCGCAATCTATAATAAACCACAGCGAGCGCGGACGAATTTCGCTGCCTACCTGTATCTAACTGAAGATAAAAAGCTTGCCATAAGTCTTTCTAATTATGGCGGCAGGAAGGGTTTTTTAAGAGAAAACCAAGTAGACCCAACGCAAAAGCGCTGGCTTGAAATATTAGCAATGAAAAAAGAATACGAAAATGCGGGAAGCATTGAGTTGACGGCAATATTTTCCAATGCAGAGTATAACATTTCCTATCCCGACCTAGAGGAATATAATTTCGATAAAGCAACAAATCAATACATCAGCAAGTCCACGAAGGATAATGACCAGGAGAGTGATCCGCATGATCGCTATCTGCGTCAATATACCAAACAGCCATTAGTACCCAAGCCAGATAAGTTTGATACCAAAGCTGTCGCTGCCGTAAGTTTATTTTTTACCAGCTGTAGCCAACCTGACGAATCATACAATCACATAAAAACAAGAAAATACTAAATGATCAAACAAAGTTTATACCTCATCCTATTGCTATTACTCTCTACGAGTAGTTATGCACAGTTAAATTTGCGAAAAGCGATTTTGCAAAGTGATTTGATTATTTCTATCAATAACCATCGGCAGGACAGCATTTGGGAAGATAGTTTTAACAGCGACACCAGTTCCGCGGATTATATCTTGTGCAATGCATTGACATCCGAAAAGTTTGAAAAATATGAAAAAAGAGATATTATGGTACATTTACTAAAAGTCGCAAGTGAATGGTAATAAGCAATGGTATCAAGTTTGCTTAGCGTAATGAATAAAAAACAGTGATCGACCATGCGTATCCTGAGACGAGTTATTATATTAGTTATATCATGTTTCACCCATATCGTTGCCTATGGACAGCAGCGTACGGTCGAACAGATCGTAGATCAGGTGATTCATTCATATAACAACAAAGACAGTCTCGCGTTTAATGCACTTCTTAACAAAGAGCTTGGTTTCTATTTCATCACCACTTTGGGAGTCAATAATCGTTGGACACATACATCAAAAATTTCTTTTAATCACCATACAGATTGTTCGATCAACAACCCTTACCAAGACTTTCTGGCACAGGATCAGATCTCAATCCCAAAATCAAAAAATATAACGTATAGCGATCGACCTTTTTTCGAGTGCGAAACAATCTACAAAAAAGGCGTATTTGTCGCCAATAAAGGTAAATACCATCCCTTATCCGAATCTATTATTTTTTATAGAACACACTATTCAGGCATTATCGGTGAAGAAATTACGTCGAATAAAGCGCAAGAACTAGACCATCTCTATAGCCAGGTAAAGCGTATTGAAAATCAGAGTCGACGCATTATTGTCAACAGCGACACAGGCACTTTTATTTTTTATATTACCAAAATTGACACACAATGGTGGCTAACAATGATAGATTTTGCCAGCGCCGATTGCAGTGTGTAATTGTCCGCATCTGAACAAGAAATGTTCGAATACGAACAGTCTCTCCGCACAACACCAAAACATAAACAACTAAAAATCAAACAACTAGAACAATGGCAAATCAATTGCAATTCTATTTTAACATAAAATAGTCATCTATTGATAATTGATACCGCTATGTTAAAAATCTACATAAAAACTGCTTGGAGAAGTTTAAAAAGTCAGCGCTTCTTCTCATTAATAAAAATAGGCGGATTTGCTTTTAGCATAGCAATCTGTATGCTTATTGTTTTGTACGTAAAGCATGAGTTGAGCTATGATAAATTTTACAAAGATTCCAACCTACTTTTCAGGGTAGTAGGCGTAATCAATAAAGACAATACTGTTCTAAAAGGATTATCGTTACCTGCTCCAGCGGGCGCTACTTTAAAAGAAGAATTTCCAGAAATTATTGCCTCCGGAAGATTATTAACAAACCCTCTTTTTGGTGCTGGAACCAATCAAGTCGCCACAACTGGGAATGCCGAACTATTTTCCGAAGAAGGTTTCTGTTTTGCGGATCAAGCGATCATGGATTTCTTCCCAACCAAAACAATATTCGGTTCATTAAGCCATGCGCTCGACAATCCAAAGACTATTGTAATCACCAAGCGGAAAGCAGCAAAACTATTTAAAGGAAATCCGATCGGAAAACGCATTTATTTAAATAATGAGAAATCAAATGAGTATTCCATTACAGCAGTCATTGACGATATTCCCACAAACTCCAATCTATATGGATTTGATTTCTTTATGACATTAAGTGGTCATGAACCTTATGAAGGTGAAAAATTAAATTGGCTCGCCTCCAACTATACGACCTATTTTAAAGTCAGAGAGGGCACCGATATTCAACAATTGGAAAAGAAAATCACAAAATCCTACATTCAGGATCATTATAAACCCGCTATGATTAAA